>Ga0213918_1000161_pt1 | contig 23438 bp, 34 predicted proteins | sample McNCre217MG_FD_163422 | JGI IMG/M metagenome (GOLD analysis project Ga0213918, IMG submission 163422) | Freshwater microbial communities from McNutts Creek, Athens, Georgia, United States - 2-17 MG | ecosystem: Environmental > Aquatic > Freshwater > Creek | place: USA: Georgia | collected... | reverse complement strand
CCCGAAGACGCTCGAGAGGCAGGCCGCGCGGCCTGGGGCGTCTTCTCCGACTGCACCGACGGGACCGATTGCAAAGACCCGTATTGCCAGGGCCGCCCTTACCGCTACCTGCTCGCCGTCCCCACGGGAGTCGACAACGAACGGATCGCGCTCGGTGTCTTCGCGAACCCGAGCACAGCAACCCCCGCCGAGCTGGATCCGACCCTCACGCGCTGGCGGAACTACTGCCGTGACTGGGGCTTCGGGTGGAGCTGGACCGTCAACGTGCGCGCATGGCGCGAGACGAACCCGGAGCTCGTGCCGCCGGACCCGCTCGCCATCGGCCCGGCCAACGATCGTCACATCGTTCAAGCCGCGCTCGGAGCCGAACTCGTCGTGTGTGGCTGGGGTCTCCTCGGCGGTGAGCGCGGCCCGGTTGCTCTCGACCTGATTCGACGCGCGGGCAAGGTCCCGCACGCGCTGAAGCTCACGAAGGACGGGAGCCCGGAGCACCCGCGTTATCTCCGCGCGGACCTGAAGCCATTCCCGATGCATTCGGAGATCACGATGGGACAGAAAGGGACGAAAACATGACAAACGAAGAGTACAACGAGGAGCTACTCAAGCTACAGAATGCAGGGGCAGAGCTGGTGCGAGCTCGGCTCGACGCCGAAGCCCAAAGGGCTGTGCAGGAAAACGCTGAGCGTCGCCGAATGCTGGACGAAGATTGCAAACACGCGCAGCGCATTCGGGCGGAGCGTTTAGAGGAAGCGAAGGCACACTACCGCCGCGTCGAATCCTTACTCGCGGAAGTGGTCGCGGCGCTGAAGGAACACCTTTCTGCTGGGGGGAGTGGGAAGTGAGAACCGCACCAAGAAAGCAGAAACGACTCCTGCTCGACTGCGACGGCGTGATCGCCAACTTCGCCGGTCGCGTGCAGGCTCTCGCCTCCGCAGCTGGGCACCCGTTCGAGGTTCGCGCTTACGGCCTCGCATCGCAGATGCCCGAGCACGTTTGGCACGAGGTGGAGCGAGCCGTCCACGGCCGGAACTTCGTAGCCTGTCTGGATGCCTACCCGGGCGAAGTCGAAGCCGCTTGGGAGCTCGCCCGGCACACCGAGCTCGTCTTCGTCACGTCTCCGTGGCGCACGTCGGTCTACTGGGCGCACGAGCGCGCAGAATGGCTGGCCGCTCGCTTTCATCAGCCGCGCATCATCAGCACGAATCAGAAGCACATGGTCGAAGGCGACATCTTCGTCGATGACCATTCCGAGCACGTGAACGCCTGGGCGGACGCGCATCCGCGCGGGATCCCGCTGCTGTTCACGCGCCCGTGGAACGAGGACGCGCGCGGCTCGTTTTTGCGCATCAACTCGCTGCGCGACGTCTTCCCGTATCTGAACGTCGCGCACGACAACATCCCTGCACCCGCACAGGAGGAAACGCCGTGAGCACTCTCGAACGAATTCAGAAGGAACACGTCGAATGGTCGACCCGTAACTTTCCCGGTCGCCCATCGTGGCAGCCATTGCTCGGCATATGCGAAGAGCTTGGCGAACTTGTCGGCTCGATCAATCACGAGGAGCAGCGCGACGCTATCGGTGATGTCGTCATCTTCGCGATCGACTACTGCAATGCGATGGGATGGGACGTGGAATCGGTGTTTGATCGTCGGATCAGTCATCGACCGAGCGCGAGCGCGATGTCCAATCTACTGTTTCACGTTGGCAAACTGCAACACTGCTACCTGAAGGCTATGCAGCGGATTCGCGGCAACGCTTCCGAACACGAAGCGAACGGAAAACATGCGCTCGGGAGTCTGTTTGCCGAACTCGAAATCGTCGCTGGTGGCACGCAGGCTTTTCTGAATTGCGTCGATGACACGTGGGAGACGGTGAAAAAGCGTGACTGGGTGAAGCATCGCGCGGAGGCGGCCACATGATCTCCCACGTCTGCGTGGCGGTGACGGGGGAAGCGGTTGAAGTGCGAGGTGGCACATGAACCCGGTGCACTTCGTCAACCTGCTGAACGACGCGGATGACGAGTATCACCGCCTCATATGGCGAGCGGGTCACTTCACGACCGGCAAGCGCCGCAAGGCGCGGTTGCGGGCCCGCGCGCACTCGGTGGTGACCAAGGCCATCATCCGCAAGCGCTCCGCTTACCCGTTCTGCTGGGGTGGCGACGTCTGCATTGAGTGTCGCGAAACGTACTTCGGATGTAACTGCCACAATGGGTGTATCCAGCTGCCTTTTTGAGGAGAAAACATGAACCGTTCAGCGAAGCTTAAACGTTCTAACTCTCCGAAAAATCTGGAAGGTTCCGACGCAACGACGGTGGCGAGGCGGCGGAAGGAAGTCGCGAGCCGACAGGGAGGGTTGTTCTGATGGTGACCGCAAAGGAACCGAAGCTCAAACCATGCCCGTTCTGCGGGAGCCGCTCTGTCCATGTGGCGTCACGGGTGCTCACTCTCGCGTGCAGCGGGGCGTACTTCGTCCGGTGTATGAAGTGTGGCGCACATGGGCCGTATCGCGCGACCGAAAAGCGAGCGGAGAACAGATGGAACAAGCGAGCGGCGAGCGCCGCGGGAGGAACGAATGCCTGACGGAAACTTCGACCTGTTACACCCGCCGATCCCAGCCTTCGACCGATTCCAAATCGTGCAGGCGGACGCCGTCGCGTGGCTCCGGCAACTCCCGGACGAGTCCGTCGATCTCGTTGTAACAGACGTCGCGTACGAATCTTTGGACAAGCACCGGTACGGCGCCGAGTCTTGCCGGCGCCTGCGCGAGTGGTTCCCCACGTTCAAAAACGCACGCTACGGCGAGCTCTTCCCGGAGCTCTACCGCGTCCTGAAGCCGAACACGCACTGCTACGTGTTCTCGGACTCGGAGACGATGTTCCACATGAAGCCCGCCGGAGAAGCAGCGGGGTTCAAGTTCTGGAAGCCCATCGTCTGGGACAAGAAGAAGATCGGCATGGGGTATCACTACCGGGCGCAGTGCGAGTTCATCCTCTTCTTCGAGAAGGGCTCGCGCAAGCTGGCGGACCTAGGCGTGCCTGACGTGCTGCCCTTCGAGCGCATCCGTCGCAAGAACGGATTCCCCACGGAGAAGCCCGTAGAACTGCTCGGAGCGCTCATCCTGCAGAGCTCGGACCTGGGCGCGCTCGTCGTCGACCCGTTCATGGGCAGCGGGGCCACCGGCGAGGCCGCTCTCAACTTCGGCCGGCGCTTCATGGGCAGCGACGTGTGGGACCGGGCGATCGAGACCGCCGTCGCGCGTCTCGAGGCTGTGCGGGCACGCATTCAACCGACTGAACCCTTTGGAGGAATAGAGAGATGAAAGAAGGACTCACGCAGATCTTCGATTTCGGTGGGAAGCGGGTGCGAACGGCGGGCACGCATGAGGCGCCACTGTTCTGCGCGGCGGATGCGTGCGCGATCCTCGGAATCGGCGGCACCGGAACGGCCCTTGAGCGCATCCCTGCGAAGGATCAGGAGTACATCGGTTCAACCGATGCACAGGGAAAAACAAGGTCGATCGTGTTCCTGACGGAGGCCGGTCTCTACAAGCTCGTCATGCGCAGCCGGAAGCCGGAGGCGGAGCGCTTCGTCGACTGGGTGACGTCGGAAGTGCTGCCGGAGATCCGGAAGCGCGGCTTCTACGACTTCGCAAAGGCGCAGAACGCCAAACGGGCGGAACTCGTGCTTGCGGAGGTGTTCCCTTTCCTCCCCGGCAAGGACGAGCCGATCTTCAGCCAGCTGATCGCTGCGCTGGTGGAGCTCCGGGGCGAGCAGGGCAAGACTGGCACGCCGCCGTGGGCGCGGAGCCTCGCCAGTTCCGTCTACGCATGGGCGATCCCTATCCCCGAGCAGCAGAAGTTCCGCCGCTCGAAGAACAGCCGTCGCAGCGCCAACAGCCCCGACTACTCGATGCTGTCGAAGGAAGGCAAGGACGCGGTCAAGAGCGTGGCCGCATCAGGCGCGGCGTTCGCCAAGATCTCCGTCTCGTGGGAGGACTGGCGGGCGAAGATGGACGTCGCGTTCGGCGGCGCTCCGCTGCAACTCGCGTGGTTCGCACCCAAGCGCCTGCCCGGCAACGACCCCAACAAGGGGGCGGCGTGAACGTCCTCGGAGTCGACCCAGGCACAGCATACTGCGGGCTCGCAATCGTGTCGGTTGAAGGCACGACACGAACCCTCCTCCACCTCGAGACGATCTCTCAAGACGCACGCACGACGACGGAGGACCGCCACCGAGCGATTGCGCTCCGGATCGCATCACTGATCGACGAATTCCAGGTCGGTCTGATCGCCATCGAGGAGCAGGCCTCGGTCATTCACGGAAGCGAAGCGAAGGGCCGCAACAATTACCGCTCACGAAAGGTCGCCGACATCGTGCCGCGCGTGCTGGGGATCGCCGACGTGAAGGGCATTCCGACAATCGTCATCCGTGCGCAAACGGTCCGGTCGCTGATGGGCGTTCCCCGGGTAGCCTCGAAAGAGGAACTCGAACGCGCGACGCGCCGCATGTGCCCAGGTGAACGCTGGCGCCAAAGATCGAGTCAGCATTCGCGTGACGCCGCTGCGGTTGCGACGGCGGGAGAACGCAAGTGGTCCGTCGATTCACGCCGGTCTCGCGCTGCGGACCCGCAACAAACACCCATGAAAAAGGCCTTCCGAGTCCAAGCCAAGACCCGGAAGGCCACCCTTCAACAGCTCAAACTACCGAAAGGACTGTGAACATGACACGAGAACGCTATGTCGCCAAGGGCCCCGACCACTACCGAAAGATCGACGTCTCGGAAATTCAGCGACGGCGCCTCGTAGCGGTCGAGGAATCGAAGCACGAGGCTCTCGTCGATCGTCTCGTCGAGATCAAACTGCGACGTGTCGGAGGGCTCGCGCAGGAAGCCCGGAAGCTCGTCGAGCTCGACATCGCGGCAGACGGATTCTTGACATGCCTTAGGCGGGAAGGGCTCGCGCAATGAGCACGATCGAGTTCGACGTCGAACACTTCATGTCTCCCGCCGCGCGGGCCCGCACGCCACGCCCGGACGCGATCGCGCTCCCCACATCCGTCGTCCCGCTGGAGATCGTGCGCCGCGTCGCCTTCGCGTTCGGTTTGACGGTCGATGACGTCACGGGCGACGGAAGAACCAGGACCGTGGCGGCGGCTCGCCACGTCGCCATTTGGTGCGTCCGCGAGGCACGGGGGGCATCGTACACGGAGCTCGGGCGGCTGTTCTGTCGCGATCACACGACCTGCCTGTCCTCCGTCGCGGTCGTCAAACGCTGGATTGCCGACGGGGACGATCTCGGGCGCCGAGCGGAGCGTCTCGCGCGAGAGTGGTCCCCGAGCAGTGGAGGGTTCGGCGAATGAGCGACAGCACCGAACAGCAGTCTTTCGGCCTTCTCCTTGCGTTTCTTGAGACGGGTGGCCTCAGCGAAGCGGACGCCAAGAACTCAGTCGCTTGGGTTCAGATGTGGCTACGGAGCCGCAGCACTGGCCTCGACGAAGTCTTTGAGGTCTGCGAGTCGACCATGGAACGCATGTTCTTGCTTGGTGCGTGCGCGGGCCACAATCCGCCGTTCAAGCTAAGAAAAGTGTACACCTACCCCACTACCGCGCTGGACTTGGTCAGCAGCACTGACGGATTTGTGATCCATGTCCTGCCACAGGAAGAGCTCGCCTTTGCGCGGCTGGACTTCGGTGTGGTGCTACTCGGGCACCCGCTCGTGCCGGAACTTGCGATCGAGATCGATGGCCACGACTTCCACGAGCGAACAAAGGAACAGGCGGCCCGAGATAAGCATCGGGACCGCAGATTGGCTGCCAGCGGCCGTCTGGTGTTTCGGTTCACTGGGTCAGAGGTCTTTGCTGATGCAAACGGGTGCTGGGTAGAGCTTCACGAAGCCATCAAAGAGCTCGTCGGCCGCTTCACGCAATTCGGTGAGGCAAACGAACCCGATCCCGCCCTGCCGGAGGTCTCCCAATGAGCAAGCATAGGGGCCCGCGCGACCGCGGGCGCTACTCGAAGGTCTCGCGCAGGAAGTGGAACGACGAACGCGTCCAAGCGCTCTCGTGGCCCCCGCCGAACGGGCTCACGCTGTGGGATAGGCTCCTCACCGGACCGGAACTCGGCGTGATCCCCGGCGCCTTCCAGGCGTGGGAGGCGGGCCTCGCGCAGGCGCTCCGGTGGAAGCTGGAAGGCTTCCGCCAAGCCTTCGGCGAAGTCTTACGGGAAGGCTTGGCGCGAGCTGATTGGAGCGTCGGGCTCGTGTGGGTTCCGAAGGCGATCGAGCACAACAAACCGGAATCGCCGAACGTCGTGCGCTCGTGGCGTGACTCGTGGGAAGAGCTCCCGGAATGCGCGCTGAAGGCTGAGATCTACGAATCGCTGCGTGCGTATCTCTGCGAAAGCATGGGAGAGCCGTACGTGAAGGCTTTCGACGAGGCTTGCCGGAAGCCTTCGACGAAGCCTTCGCGAAAGGCTTTCGGCAAGGCTTCGTCGAAGCCATGGCCGAATCAAGAGCAAGAGCAAGAACAAGATCAACCCCCTAATATCCCCCCTGCGGAAAGCTCACCGAAGCCTTCGAGCAAAGGCGGCCGGCGACAGCCGAAGATCCCGATCCCCGCGGACTGGGCTCCGAGCGATGCGCACCGAGCGAAGGCCGCAAAGCTCGGGCTGGATCTCCCGGCGGAGATCGAGAAGTTCCGGAACAACGCCGAGGGCAAGGACGTGCGCTGGGTCGACTGGGGCAAGGCGTTCTCGAATTGGCTGGCGCAGGCTTCGAGCTTCGCGCCGCGTGGACCCCGCGCTCCGCTCGGGCACCAAACACCGCACGACCGCGAGCAGGCGGAGCGTGACGAACGGCTCCTCGACGAGATCCGTCGGGGCGTGTGGGGCGAGACGGCGAGGCAGCGCGCGGGTGACTCGGCGCGACCGATCGACCTCCGGCGGTTCCGGGAGGCCATTGCCGCCGGCAAGGTGCGTCGCGTCGGCGCGGACGACTCACGGCCCGTAGGTGCGCCTGCAAACGCAGCAGCGGGCGGCCTGGGCGGTCTGCTGAGCCAAATCGGGAGGCCGATGCAATGACGCTCGGTCAGGTCTTCACGGCCGTCCTGTACACGGCGTGGCGCGCGGGGGTGACGAGCCTCCGAGCGATTCGCCTGAACCGGACGTGGCTCTGGTGCGAGGTGTCAGAGCAGACGGCGATGGCGTGGCGGCTCTGGATCGCAACCGAACTCGCGCGCCGCACCGGGATGCAGGTGACCGTCGGATACGACGAGGGAGAAGCAACGTGACCTTCGAAGAAGCGGACAAGCTCTACCCATACGACCCGAAGGCGCGAGTCGAGTTCCTGAGGGGGGTCGAGAAGCTCCGTGGGTTCGCCGACCCGGCAATGCGCCGGAACGTGTTCCTGGCGCTGAGCGGCGAGCTGAATCGACCGCCGAAACAACCTGCCCAGCAGCGGATCCCATGGGACCAGCGCCCGCCCTTCGGGGCCCACGGAGGGAAGCCGTGAGCGACTCACCCCAAAAGAAGCAACGCGGCCACGGCCGCTTCGGAGGAGAACTGGTGAAAAGTATGACAAATGACACGTCGGAGAAATGGGCGATCGTCGGAGACGGTCAACGGTGGTACATCGGCAAGCTGACTCTCTTGGACAACGGGGCGATCAGGCTCGATTCCGCTTTCGAGTACTCGTGGCAGATCGGCCCGAACGGGCAAGGTCAGATCATGGCGGCCCGCGGCGCGTTCCCCTTGGGTGCACTGGGCTCGTCCGTCGACGTTGCCGTCATCATCCGGGAACCGAAGGTCCTCATCGAGCTAGGAGCGCTACCGGAAGAGGCGCGTTCGCTCATCGATGAGGCGAAGCGGTTCGCTGCGAGAGTTCGCGCGGAGTCGAGCGGGATCCACTTGACCGGCACGATGCCAGGGCGACCGATCGCGTAGCCCGGAAAACGAAGCGCCCCCGCTTCGGAGGGAGGGGCCGAAGCGGGGGTAAGCCCCGGTGTCTCTTGGCGGGGACACTCGGAGGTTTACCACGGTGGCGAAGAAACAAAAAGTTCGGAACGACTGGGAACCGGGGAAGAGCGCAAGCGTCGTCTGTGGGTCGTGCTCAGGCAGCGGCATGCGTGCGCTGTCAAAGCGCCGGCTCGATGAGTGGCGGCGGCGCATCGAGGCGTCTGAAAACGCTCTCGAACTTCGCGAGCAGCTCCGCCGAGAGAGTAACTGCGGCGAGTGCGGTGGGTCAGGATGGGCGTGCGTCGCCACCGATGCGCCGAAAGATCCGGATTGGTTCAACAGTTCCAGGTGCTCGGTCTGCAGGGGCTCAGGCGAGGTTCCGAACGAGGACCTCCAGGACGTCTGCCAGCGCTGCGCTGGCGAGGGATATGAGATCCCGATCACGGCATGGCCCACCGGCTCCTCAAAGGGAGGCCGGCAGCCCGCCGGGAGTGTGTCCTTCGACGGCGCCGAGGAGTTCGGATCCGCCGGTACCGCGTTCGCCGCGTCGAAGAAGACCGCTGAGGACGAACGCGAGGACGCCGCTTACCTCGCGGAGCTCGAGCGAAAGGCGCGAGCCATAGACCTGGTGCGCGAGCGGGATCCAGCAGTAGCCGAAGCTCTCGTCGCGTACCACGGCGCCGAAGGCGAAAAGTGGGCGCCGACGCGATGGGGCCGGCTCTTCGCGCTCTGGCCGCTCACCGTCGCCGGCGGAACCCTCGTCGAGGAGTTCCGCGTCTCGTCGAAGCTAGGGTCTGGCTATCTCATGGATCCGTGCGCGATCCTCGCCAGCGTGCGGATCGCAGAGCTCGAGTCGGACGTCCCGAACTTCCGTCAGCGCGCTCTCCTCCGAGACGCCGACGTCGAGGCCCGTATGTTGTCCGCCCGGTGCGAGTCCGAGAGCAAGGCGGTGGCGCTTTGATGGCCGCCGACGTGCCCCCGATGCTGGCCACGAGCGAGGTGGCCCGCGCTTGCCGATGGTCGACCCGATACACCCGCCGCCTGCTCCGGCGCGCCGGGATCGCGGAGCTCGTGGGAAGCGCCTGGATGGTTGGAGAGAGCCGCCTCAGGGAGCGCCTTCCCGAGGTGTACGCCAGAGTGTTCGAGTTCTACGTGTTGGGGGCCCCAAAGGACCCAAAGGACCCAAAGGACACGGGGGGACCATCCAATTCACCGGATAGAGCATAGGGGGTGCGGGGGTCGACGCCCCAGGCTATCCTCCCCCGGCTATCCTCCCCCGGTGACCGACTTCTCGGTATCCGTGGGCCTCTCCGCATGCTGCGGCAGTTGCGGGCAGGGACGGACGACGCCGTCGGGTACCTCGTCGAGAGCCGTCAGAAATGCCCGGCGTGTGACAGCCCGACCGTGCGCGTGACGCTCCGGATCGGCTGAATGCGAGCGACGTAATGCGCAGACGAATCGTGGACGTGCGGGCGATGCTCGCGATGGCGCGGCGGGCCCTGGTCCCCGCGACGGAACGGGAGAGGCTCACCGCGACGGTGGGCGAGCGGATCGGGAATGGCGGACGAGAGCAAAGAGAAGCCGGCGGAAGCGCCGAAGCGAAGGCGAAAGGCGAACGGGAAGCGCGTCGGACGCAAGACGGGACGTCCGTCCAAGTTCGGCCCCGAGCTCGCTCGTCGTATCTGCAAGCTCATCGCTGACGGTGACCGGCCCGAGGTGGCGGCCGGAGTCGAGGGGATCGCAGCGTCGACCTTCTACGACTGGATGGCCCGAGCCGAACGCGGGGAAGAGCCCTTCGCCGCTTTCCGGAGCGAGGTCACGCGCGCGTCTCACCTCGCCGAGTCGGAGATGCGGCGCCGGACGCTGCACGGAGACAAGGCCGGGGTTGGGTTCGGTCGGTCGAAGGCGGCGCTTGAGTGGCTCTCCCGTCGCCGGCCGAAGCAGTGGGCGCAGCAGGTGCGCCACCACATCGAGACGCTCGAGGATGAGTTTCTGAGCGCACTCGAGGCGGTGTGCATGAGGCCGGACGTGCATGACCGGGTATCTGCGGAGAAAAATTGCAGCTTCGTCCTCGCAGCTTTCTGTGAGGAAATCTCTCGCCGGGAAAGCGAGAGCGGTTCTGCAGAGGATCCAGGCGGATCAGCAGACCGAGTACACTGAGCCGCTGATCGAATACATCCCCCGGGTCACGCCGCGGTGGAAGGCTCCGACTTGGCTGCTGCCGTACGTCCTGCTGTTCGAGGAGGCGCTGCGTCGCCCGATTCGCGTGGTAGTCGCGGCCCCTCCGCAGCACGGCAAGACGGAGACGACGACTCACGGGCTCGTTCAGGCATTTCGGAAATGCCCCGGGTCCCGAAATGCGTACGCGACCTACAACGCGCAGCGGTGCGCTCGAGTCGAACGGAAGAGCCGGCTCATTGCTCAGCGCGATGGGCTCGAGATGCATTTTCGCCAGGACTCCTGGCTCGACACAAGGACCGGCGGGAGTCTTCTTTGGGCGTCCCGAAACGGCGGCCTCACGGGTGAACCCGTTGACCGTTTGCTCGTCGTTGATGACATCCTGAAAGACCGTCGAGAGGCGGACAGCGCGAAGGTCCGAGAGGACTGCGTGGACTGGTTCGATGACGTTGCCGAGCCGCGATGCCACCCGACAGCGAGCATCATCGTCATGGCCACGCGGTGGCATCCGGAGGACCTCTCTGGGGTGCTTATCAGCCGCGGGTACCAGCACCTGAACATCAAGGCGCTCGCGGATGGGCCCACCGACTCGGACGGCTTCGTCATCGACGACCCGCTGCATCGGAGGATCGGCGATGCGCTCTGTGAAGAACGCAAGACGCGGGCTTCTCTGCTCGAAAAGCAGAAGGTCAACGTCTTCAGTTTCGTGTCGCTCTACCAGGGTGAACCGAGGCCCAGGGGCGGCACCGTCTTCGGTGAGCCGACGTACTACGACGAGTTGCCCAGCGATGGGTATCGGGTTGGTTACGGCGTCGATCTCGCGTACTCGAAACGGACCCAGTCCGACTGGTCCGTGTGCGTCGAGATCTGGAGATGGGTTCCTAGGCCCACACCGGATGCCCCTGCCCCAAAGGCGATCTACTACATCAAAGATGTGATCCGGAAGCAGGTTAGGGCTCCGGAGTTCATGTTAGTTCTGAAAACGCGTCGGGCTCAGCGGATCGGGCCAATGCGCTGGTATGCATACGGGCCCGAGCATGGGATCGCAGATTTCATCCAACTGAAGGTCCATGGACTCGAGGTCATCTCGGCATCCGGTGACAAGTTTCAGCGCGCGCAACCGTTCGCAGAGGCGTGGAATGAAGGGCGCATAAGGATCCCGAGCCGAAAGTTTTTCGGCATCGAAGACGATGAGGAAACACCGGAGCCAGAGTGGGTAACGGACTACGTTTCTGAGATCCAGTCCTTCACCGGGGTGAATGATAGCCAGGACGACCAGGTCGACGCGTCATCAGGGGGCTTCGACGCGCTCGAATCGGGTGTGATGACATTGCCGACCCCGCCTCAGAAGACGGACGGCGATTCTCGGTGGGACGACTATGGCGGCCGTGGATTTGGTTAATCGACGATGAGCATCTTCTCGTGGTTCCGAAAAGCGCTATCCCCAGCGAAGCTCACCACGACCACGCCCATCGTTCAGGGGAAACCAATCTGGGAGCAGTTCCAGCGGATCGGCGGAGGGCTCAGTCCGACCGGAGTCTCCAACATCCTCAGGCAGGCCGACGGCGGGCAACCGGCGCGGCTCGTCGACTTGATGAATGAATCGCGCCAACGCGATGGGCACATTCATTCGATCTGCAGCACGAGGGATCGAGCGGTCTCGCTCGTGGATCTCTCGTTCATCGCTCCGGAGGATGCGACCGAGAAGGAAACCGAAGCGGCAGAACTCTGTCGGCGTGTCGTCAATGAGTTCAGCAACTGGCCGACGCTGATTGAGCATCTAACGAGCTCGTACCTCCCAGGGCACGCGACGGCGGAGATGCAATGGCGAAAGGCGACTGACGGTCTGCTTCTCCCATTCAAGGCCACCACGCTTTGGCCACGTGACTTTATTTTCACATACGACTCTGGGGAACTGCGATTTGCGCGCTACCCCGGAGACATGACGGGTGTCGATCTGCTAGCCGAGAACCCCGGTCGGATCGTACAGATCCAGCGCCGGATCGTCGGTGACGTCCCGGTGCGTGAGGGACTCCAGCGCATCCTTGTTTGGGCGGCTCTGTTCAGGAACTGGAATCTTCGCGACTGGATTTCTCTCGGTGAGATTGGCTGGAAGCCTTGGCGGCATGCGAAGTACCCGCAGGGAACCCCGCAGGAAGAGATCGAAAAGCTCGTCACCGTGCTCCAGCGGATGGGAGAGCTCGGGGTCGGAGTTGTGCCGGTGGGAACGGAACTCGCGATCGAGTGGCCGAAGGGATCCGGGCCAGGGAACACGAGTTCCCACCGAGAGCTATTCGAGACGGTCGGCCGTGAATGTTCGAAGGCCGTGCTCGGACAGACGACAAGCATCGAAAGCGGTCCCCACGGAACGAAGTCCGATACGCAAGTTCGGGACCAGATCCGTTTTGATATCCGCGAGTCAGACGCTCGAGCCGTCGCGTCCGTGCTCCGCGAGCAGCTCTTTGAGCACGTCGTCGCGCTGAATCTGGGTCCCGATGTGCGGTGCCCCGTCCCTTGGTTCATGACCGAGGAGGACGAGGACCAGCTTACCTTCAGCCAGGCGCTGAAGAACCTCCACGACATAGGCCTCCGGATCCCCGCCAAGTGGGCGCGGGAAGAGTTCGGAATGCCGGCGCTCGTCGAGGGCGAGGAGGTTATCGAACCCGCAGTGGTGCAGGTCCCGAAGCAACTCGGGCCTGGCGAAGACGACCCCCTCGACATCCCCGTGGATGTTGAGGACCCGGCGGATGCCGAACCACCGACGAAGGCCACGCGAGTAAAGTCCATCTCGGAAGTTCTGCCCTCGAGGGGCAGCCGCAACGGGCTGAAGTACTCCGACGATGTGACCGAATCCTCGGCAGCCCTCGCCGCGAAACATATCGCGCCGACGGTCGCGGCCATGATGACCGAGATCGCGAAGTCGAGGAGCTACGAGGATGCGCTTCACCGCGTTGCAGATCGTTACGGCTCGGTCTTGAGCCCCATTGAGCTCAAGGAAATGACGGAGGCGACTCTCATCCTGGGAAACCTCGCCGGTGCTGCAGCGGTGAGGCAGGATACGCCGGAACTCGACTCGGAGGATTGATGACTTGGAGTGTCAGCGCCAACGTCGAGGAGTACGACGAGGCCGTCGAAGCATTCCGGAAGCGCGTCCCGATAACGCGAGCAGAAGCGGACCGCGTTAACAATTTCTCGCACTCTCGCGGCTTCACTCTCGCGGGTGTCGCCCAGCTGGACGTAGTCCAGGACGTTCACGCCTCAATCGAGGAGGCCATCAAGAAGGGCACTCCGTTCGCGGAGTGGAAGAAGAGCATCGAGGCGGCGCTTACGGCCGCGTGGGGCCGCGAGAACTCCCCTCGCCTTGAGACGATCTTTCGCAACGCGACGATGCAATCATACAACGCGGGGCGTCGTCGGCAGATGCTCGAGCCGACTGTCCTGAAGTTCAGGCCGTTCTGGATGTTCGACGGCGTCGCGGACCAACGGCAGACGGAGATTTGCCGGGATTGTAATGGGACAGTGCTCCCAGCGGATCACCCATGGTGGAACAGCCACACCCCGCAGCTGCATCACCGGTGCCGCTCGTCCGTTCGCAACATGAGAGCGGCGGACGCCGACCGGATTGGCGTTACCGCGTCGCCACCCGATGCGCATGCGGCCATGGGATTCGGAGCTCCGCCGGACACGGCTGAGCCGTGGAAGCCTGACCTGTCGAAATACTCGCCGCAGCTGCTTGCTGCGTTCGGTCGCAAGCTTGAGCAGCTCAAGGCGGCGCCGAGCCCGGAGCTTGCGCCCACGGCACCGCTGAGGCTCAAAGCCAAAGCCTTCGCGAAGGCGCTCGAGCTGAAGGACGAAGGATGGGAGGCCAGGGCGTTGCTACGGGAACAGATCCAGCACTCTTTCCCGGGCGCCATCCCAAGAAACTTCGCAAACGCTGGGAAACTGGTCGCGGCACCGATCAGCAAAGACCCCGGTCTTCGGAGGGCAAACGCCTACTACGAGCCAAGCCACTGCAAGAATGCAGGGCGGATCGTTGTGCGCGCCGAGCGCATGAAGCAGGCGAAGAAGGCAGCTCAAGCGCTGGCGTCGACCGGGGACATGTCCGCCGAGCAAGCGGACTACGTCCGGACGCTCTTCCACGAGGAGCTTCATGGCCATTCACGAGTCACGGGTCGCTCGTACGTCGGCTTAGGCAGGCTGTTCGAGGAAGTCGGAACCGAGCTCGCTGCGAGGAAGGTCATCGAGGAGATCGCCCCAGGTTCCGAAAAGGCTGGGGTATTTCGTGCGTATGGGGCCGAGATAAAGATCGTCGCCGATGCCGTCCGGGTCGCCGCTGGCGGCGGGACGACGCTCGAGCAGGCGAAGGCCAGAATCCTGAAAGCCCACGTTATATCGAGCCTCACGAGGGCCGGCGAATGGAGTTCGGCCATCGAGGCGGTCGGTGCTTTCCTTGACGCGCTTGATTTGACCCCGGAGGCGCGCCAGACTTTGCACAGTACACTCCTAGCGGAGCTCTGAACATTGGGCCGACTGAACATCCTCCCTCTCGGCGAGCCGCCGTTCCTTGATGTGGACGCGGCCGCGAAGCTGTATCTCGAATACGAGAACAAGGGACTCTTGTCCGACGAGGCCGCCGAGGCGTTCGCGATGACCGTGTACGACTTCGAGGCGGTCTATAGCAGAGCGGTTGATCTGAAACAGCAAGCGGCAGACTCCGACGAGTAGCGCGCCGAGGAACGGTCTGCCATCCCCAAAAAAAGAAGGGGGCTCAATGTGAGCCAGCCCAAAGGAACACGACCGCGCGCCGAGCCGAAGCTCAGCGAGGCGAAGGTACGCAATCAATGGGAACGCAACAGGCACAGTCGACAGGGAAGTGGGACGGTCTCGTACGCCGATCGTTCGGTATCACTACGCGGGGATTCGACGCGCAAACGCGCTCGATTGAAGTAGTCGCGTCCACGACGACGGTCGACTCGCATGGGGACGTCGTAGAGCAAGACTGGGTGCTGGATAGGTATAAGCGAAACCCGGTGGTGCTCTGGCACCACAACAACTTCGAGTCGAGCGGGTACTCGTTCGGCGGTGCGTGTGACCCAGAGGACTTCTTGCCGATAGGGCATGCGCAGGACGTCCGAGTCGAGGGCGGGCAGCTTATCGCGCGGATCGTCTTCGGATCGAAGGAATACAACGAGATGTCCGAGCGAGTGATGCTCGGCTTCAAGGAGGGCCACATCCGGGCGGTATCCGTCGGTTTCTATCCCGGCACGGTCACGAAGGAGATGACCCCAGGCGGAGAGATCTACCGACTGGGGCAGAATGAGCTGCTCGAGATCAGCGCCGTCCCGATCCCTTCCAACCCTGACGCGGTCGCGAAGTCGATCGCGCTGGAGCGTGAACGTTTGGGCCGCCTTGCGGCCGAAAAAGCCGCAACAAGCGGAAAGGAAGCCGACAACATGGCAATGACTCCAGAAGAAAAGGCGGCGTTCGACGCTGCGCTCACCGAAAACAAGAGCAGTCGTGAACGTATCGCCGGGCTCGAGGCGGATCTCCGCGCGGAGAAGAAAGCCGGAGAAGATCTCGTGAAGGATCTGAAAGAGATGTCCGGTCGCACGAAGAAGGCAGAGGACGCCCTCGTCGAGCTCTCGCTGAAGGAACTCGTTGGCGTGAAGATCTCGCCAGCGGAACTCCCGGAGGAAATCGAGACCGCGAAAGCGATCGGTGTCGAGCGAGTGCTGAAGCGTCTAGCGCTTCGCCCCGACATGAAGATGCTCGCCCCGGCCACGGCCGATGGTACCCGGGTGGAGTCCAGCAAGATGGCCCCGCCGCTCGTCGACGATGAAAGCGAAGACGCGTCGGGCGAGATCGCCAACGTCGCGCTCAAGGCCGCGGCTCGCGCGTAAAGCGCAACGCCACAAGAAACCGCAGGAAGCTAAGGAAGAAAACCAATGGCTGTTCGTCCTGATCAAAACTTTTCCGAGGGGCTCACCCTCATGCGTACCGTCACCGTTTCCGCTGTCACCTTGGGGCAGGTCGTCAAAGACGGCGCCTCCGACCACCAGTGCCAGCCGTCAACGGACGGAATCGATGCGACTGGAATCGTGATGCAGCTTGGGTCTCTGGCTGGTGCTGTCGGCGACAAGGTCACGATTGCGCCGCTCGCTGGATCCATGATCGTCCCGGTGAAGGTTGGAACCGGAGGGGCAACCCGTGGGAAGCAAGCGAAGGTCGTCGCCGATGGCGTCACCAACTCCGTCCCCGCCGGTGCTGGTACCACGGCAACCCCAACCGTCGGCCAATTCACACAAAGCGGTGTCGCTGGCGATATGGTCGGGCTGATCCCGATCCTCGGCTGGCAAACGAACTGAACACGTAGCGGGCTGACCGAGTCCACGCGCATGCGCGTGCGGTCCTGCTCCATCCCCACCATTCGATAGGAAAAATACCAGATGCAAAATGCAACTCTGGAGGGCGGAGCTATGGCCGCGCCTCCGATCCAGCGCACCGAAAAAGGGCTCAAGTACGAGCTCTTCATGAAATCCGTGAGGGATACGCTCGACGGCATGACCTCGGAGCAGAAGGAGAAGGCGAAGCGGGCCAATCTTTCCTTCATCAAGGGGCTAGCGGACCCAAGGCACCGAGCCGATCATGTGTCCGAACTCGAGAAGGCTGTCCAGAAGGCGGTCACCCCCGGGGCGGTGCACGTGGATTCGCTGCTCGCCACCATGTCGGTGATGTACAAGAACGACGAGTACATCGGCGAGTCGCTGATGCCCGTCGTCCCGGTGTCCAAGCGATCGGACAAGTTCGCGGTTTACCCGAAGCGCGAGCGGTTCGCATTCCCCGACGATGAGATCGGAGCTCGCGGGGTATCGAATGAGGTCGACGCGAGTCGACAAACCGACAACTACTCGGTGAAGGACTACGGTCTTTCCAACTTCCTGGACCTGGAAACCGTCCAGAACCAAGACGCGCCGCTGAACGAAATGGTGGATGTCGTCGAGGCGATCAACGAAGGGATCTCGTTCCGGCGAGAGAAGAGGATCCTTAGTATCGTCTTTACGGCCGGAAGCTACGGGACTAACACCGCGGCGGCGGCTTCGAACTGGACCGCTGCAAACACCGGAGGCTCGGTCATCGCGGACGTCCTAGGCGCCCGCTCCGCGCTTTGGACGGGCTCGAACCCAACCAAGAAGATCGGCTTCTGCACGCTCGCCGTGTGGAATTCGAACATCGCGAACAATCTCGCTCTGCGTGACCTGTTCAAGTACACGCAAAGCGGTCTCGCGACCACCACGCAGGTCGCGAACTTCTTCGGGCTCGATGACATCCTCGTTTCGCGCGCTCGAGAGGACACCGCGAACATTGGACAGGCCGCGAGCTACGGCAGGATCGCGACGGGGCAGGTCTTCGGCATCATCTCCGCGGCGATTCGCCCCTCGGTTCGGAGCCTGCATTTCGGGTCCACGTTCCGGATGAAGGATGACCCGTTCACGACGCAGTGGACCGACCCGAAGCTCGGAAAGCGGGGTGGCATCTATGCGCGTGTTGCCACGTCCGAGGATCACAAGATCGTTGCGTCTGACGCTGGGTTCCTCATCACTGGGATCTGAGGGCTGACATGGCGAAAAAGGCGCCCAGCGGCGGCGAGGCTTCGGCCTCGTCGCAAGACCCCAGCGGCGGCGAGGCTTCGGCCTCGTCGCAAGACCCCAGCGGCGGCGAGGCTTCGGCCTCGGACGTCGACGCGGGGCCTCGGCCATCGCCCGGGATGGTCTTCGTCCTGGTGCGGTCGACCGTCCTCGTTGACGGGATGGCGTTCTTCGCCGGGGACCGAATCGAATTGTCCACAGAGGAGTGCGAGCGCCGAGTCGCACGCAACGAAGTCGCGAATATCTGACCATGGCCGACGCAATCCCGCTCACGCTGCACGCGCTCAGCTCCGAAACCGTAACGGGGAGCGGAGCGCGTCAGCAACTCGCGGGCTTGCACTCCGCGGTAGATCTTCAGCTCGTGATCTCGACCGTGACGGCACTCCTAACCGTCACGGTCGAGACATCGGCGGACGGCGTATCCGGATGGGTGCCAATTGGGGCTTTCGATCCGGCTACCGACCCGATGCGTCAGCGCCGCGTGTTTGCCGGATGTGATGCCTTCGTGCGGTGCTCGTGGGATGGCTCCGGGACCTTCGCGCTAAGCGGAGCTCAGCACGTGCTCTATGCCGGGCTTGAGGACTTGCACGCCGAGCTCCCGCAAGCAGCGATATCGGACTTGCCTGAGCACGTCCAGGCCAAGCACCTGCTAAGCGCATCGAACGACGCGGAAGACGCCATCGCGATGACCCGTCCGATGCCACTCGCGTCATGGCCGGAGTCCGTAACCATGCGGTGCGCCCAGATTGCTGCGTGGCGCTGTCTCACGGCGCGCGGAGTAGACACAGAGAGCACAGCCGACCGAATCGTAAAAGAGACGTACGACGAAGCACGGGCATGGCTCGACAATGTCGCTCGCGACAAGCTTCGCCCGCCTGGATTGGCCCCGGCTACGGCAATGGGCGCCAAAGTCGAGGACGCCGCTCCAGTGACGACGACCGTTCAACCTGTTCGGGTTCGCTTCTCGGATGACTGGGGAGATTTCGGGTGAACAGAACCGAGGCCATCACGGTCGAGATCCACGACGAACTCGCGGACTCCCGGACGGCAAGATTCTTCGGACGCAACGCGCTGTCTGAGCACGCGCAGGCCCGCCGCATCGTTTGGGTGCCGACGGTGTTCTCAACGCAGCCACCGCGCGAGTCCGGTAGGGATTTTCTAGACGGGGATGTCGCTCACGGCATCCCGAGGCAGACGGTCGTCATGTGCGCCGACCGAGCGCAGACGATCGAAGCGCACATCTTCGCGCCGACGGAAGTCGAGAAGCTTCTCGATGCGACGATCGCCGCCATCCACCGCGTACTATTGCCGTGGCGACTGGACGGCGCCGTCCAGGGGAAATGGGTGTCCGAGGAGCGGGATACGGCCGGGAAGACGCTGCGCACCGACAAGGTTGTACTGGCCTTCCGGGTGCTCCTGGACGTGCCGGAGGAGACTCGGCTCATCGCGACCGTGAAGGACACGGCAACGACCTACGGAGACGGTGACGACGCTGGCACGGTGACATCGATCCCGGAGTAGCGAATGGACGTGAAGTTCACGGGTGACTTCGTCGCCCTGACTCGATTCGCGGACAAGATCTCGGGCACGCCCGACATCCTCATAACGGTAAGTGAGCAGCTCGCAGAGGAGACGATTGGTCTCATCCGAGAGGGCTTCGACAAGTCGGAGGACCCGGACGGAAACGAGTGGGATCCGCCTCTGCTTCGGGCAGGCAAGCCCTTGCAGGATACGGGCGGACTCAAGGCGAGCTGGTACCGGAGGTCGTCGAGTCGCGATGGATTCAGCGTTGCGTCTGCAAAGCAGTACTCGGTGTACCACCAGTTTGGCACCGGCATCTATGGGCCCCGGAAGACCGCAATCCGCCCGGTGAAGGCCAAGGCGCTCAAGCTGCCGAACGGAATTTTCCGACGCAGCGTGAAGGGCACGAAGCCGCGTCGAATGGTCCCGTCCAGCGGGATCCCAACCGAATGGAGCCGTCGCTTGGTCGAGACGGCGACGGAAGTTTTGGAGAGCCACTTCAATGATGGATGAGCAAGAATTCGAAGCGAACGCAGCGGAACCCATTCCGCCCAGCGAGAAGATGCAAACGCCGGGCGACTGGGCAAAGGAGCTCGGTCTGCTCACGCAGGCGAATCCGGCGGTCCCACAGGTCGACTCGTTCGCGCACTGGAAGCACTCGGCGGCAGACGCGCTGCACGGGTGGAGCGAACACGCTTACCACTTCCAGACATCCCCATTCGTGCTCACCGAGCGTGACTACCGGATGGCCCTCGCCGCGGCGGCGAAGTTCCCTGCCGTGCCACCACACATGCCCGCTCTCGTCCCCGCGAAGCGCGGTGACTTCACGACCTTCATCCCGGCGAAGGAGATCGCCTGATGTCAATCCCCAATGCAACAGAGCAGTTTCGCGACTTCGGGCTGAACTTCTCGACTCCGGCATCGATGCGCCCAGTCGTGTTCGGGACGACGTCTCTCGGTGTGACCAACAAGCTGGCGTTCTACAGCGACGTCCAGACGCTCAAGGATGAGCGCGGCGAAGGCCCGGCGGTAGAGACCGTCGCAAACATCCTCGCGAACGGTGGGGGGCCTGTCGGGCTCGTGAGCGCGGACCCGACCATCGCCGCTGTGGTGGGCCCCATGTACGCGACGTTCGGCGCCGTTGGATCGAATGGATCCATCACGCGAGTCGGCGCCGTCGGCCCTGCAATCACGGTGTCGGGCGCTCCGAACGGGCACTTCGCGATGAAGATCGAGGTCACGCTCGGCGGCACGCTTGGCGTCTCGCAGTTCCGTTGGTCGCTCGACGGCGGGACCACATGGGTTGCGACGGCGGTTCCGACCGCAGCGAGCGTCCTCCTTGGAGGGACCGGCATCACGGCTACGTTCCCAGCTGGTACCTACGTACTCGCCGAGACGTACGCATGGACCGCGACCGGAGGCGGCGGCAAAATCGTCGCCTCCGGCACGCCCGCACTGGATGTGCGGATCCGCGTCGAGATGATGCTCGGTGGAGCGCTCGGAGTCGCGAAGTTCCGGTACAGCCTGGACGGCTACTCTGGCGACACGACGAGCGAGCGGACCTACAGCGAGACGCTCACCGTCCCATCGGGCGGGGTCTTCGCGATCCCGAACCTCGGCGTGACCCTCACGTTCACGGCCTCGCCGACGTTCGCGGCGGGCGACGTGTATGTTTGCACGGTCCAGGCCGCGACATGGAACGCGACGGATCTGGACGATTGTTTCGCCGAGCTCCTGAAGCGACAGGACGATTGGCGCTTCCTCGTCGCGGTGACGAGCGCTGGCAACGGCGACACGGTCGCGCTTGCTCTCCTGGGTGCAGCGCTGAACTCGCAGCTCTCCGCATTCGCGACGCGAAACCGGTACCGGCGCGGCATGATCGCCGCCGACCAGGGACACACGGCAGCGGAGGCCCTGTCCTCGTGGGGCTCGGTCGTTGCTCCGCGCATCCTCGCGGCCTTCGGGCAGGTGCGGCGCGCGACCAGCAAGCCGTTCCCTGGGTATGCCTTCCCGGTCACGCACGGGATCGATTGCGTGGCCGCTCGCGCAGCAGGATCGCTCCCGAGCACGGACCTCAAGCGCGTCAGGTCCGGACCCCTGACGGAGGTCGTAAAGCTCTTCGCCGATGAGCAGGCGTCTCCGACCGGACTCGACGACATCAAGGTCACGACGCTTCGAACCTTCGACGGGCGCCCTGGAGAGGTCTACGTCACCCAGGGCCGGCTCAAGAGCGCATCCGGGTCAGACCTAAAGGGCTGGCAGTACGGAGTGCTCACGGACATCGCATGCGAAGCGGTCCACCGAGTCGTCGTGAAGTGGATCGGCAAGGGCTTCGGCTTCAATGACGACGGCACACTCGACGAGTCCGACGCGGTCGACTTCGACGCCGATGTCGACGTGGAGCTCGACGCAGTGCTCGGCAGTGCAACGAATGCCGAGGGCAAGCGTGGGCACGTTCAGTCGGTCAAGTACCGGGTGAGCCGAACGGAGAAGTCCGGGAGGACCGGGGCGATCGTCGGGTCACTCTCGATGAAGCCCTTCAACTACGTCGACAGCGTTCGCAGCGATGTCGGCTTCGTCGTCGCCAACCCCACACCGGTGGCCTGAGAAATAGGAGCCAAACAGCATGGCAAATGAAAACTGGGCCTACGGCTTCAACCGTGGCGAGCTCCGGGCAGCGGATCGCGTCTTCAATCGGATCAAGTCCGTCAAGCTGGACCAGCCGACGGAAGAGGGCACCGTACAGGGGACATCGAGTGAGCCGTACGCGCGCACCGAAGGGTCCATGGACTACGGCGAGGGGACCATCGAGTTCTCGGACGAGGGTGAGCGCATGGCTTTCCTCGAGGCCCTTGGCGAGGGCTACCGAGTGGTCCCCTGGACCGCGAAGTGGACGCTCAAAGCGAAGTCGCGAAAGACGCTCTCGTACGTCGCCTATGAGTGCCGAGTCCTCGGAAACCCGATCGACCACTCGCAGGGCAAGGATGCCCTGGCCGGTGAGATCAAGTTCTCCTTCAAGCGCCACACGATCAACGGTCTGAACCCGCACCCGAAGAACCAATGATCGATACAGCAAGCCTCTCTGCGAAATACGGGTCCGTCGTCTCCTTCGTCGGGCGGGACGGCACGGAGTTCGTTTTCCGGCCGCCCACCCCCGATGAGTTCGCGACCGTTACGAACAAGGTGGCCCAGGGCGATGCCCGCGGGCCGCTGTTCCGCGATTTGCTGCAGCGCACCCTGGTGTCCCCTGCAGTCGAACGCGGGAGCGACGTGGCGCCGGAGAGCAACCCCGCCCTCGCCGCGATCAACGCGGAGTTCGAGGCTCGCCCGGCCATCCCCACCGTCGTACAGCGCAGGCTGTGGCAGGCAGCGGGAAGCCAAACGGACGTCGTGGTCAACGAGGACCACGTGTTGGCCACCTTCCCGGACGGCACGAGCCTGTGTTTCCGGTGCCCGTCTCTCGATGAGTTCGAGGACCTACAGCACAAGCTCGCAACCTCGCTCGATCGTGTGTCCGTCTTTCGCGAGACGGCAGTCGTTTCTCACGATGGAGATGCGACCGCGCTGGCGGCCACGCTCCGAAAATACCCGGCGAGTGTCGAACGTCTTGCTGACGGGATCGCAACCCTCGCGGGTGGCGAGCTCGAGGTCGTCGTAAAAAAAGGGTAGAGCTCGCTGAGCGCGCGAAACGTACGCCGTACGGACTAGCGCGCGCCCTGCGGGCATTCCGAGATGGTTCCGGCACGTCTGAGGACTGGGCCGGAGCCATCATCCTCGCCGAAGCGATCCACGATCTCGAAGTCGTGGCCGCTGTCGCTGCCGGATTCGCGAAACGATGAGCCAAGAAGCAGATTTTACCGTCCGGCTGATCGACAAGGTCACGGGCGGGGCTCGCGGGGCAACCCGGTCGATCAATGTCCTCGAAGGGGCGCTCCGCGGCGGCGCAAAGGCCACTGGGGTGGCGAATCGCGGGGCGAAGGAGTTCGACGGGACGCTGCATCGGCTCGCGCGGAACGACAGCGCCCCGGGCGCGCTCACCCGCATCCGCGGCGGCGCAAAGGCCACTGGGGTGGCGAATCGCGGGGCGAAGGAGTTCGACGGGACGCTGCATCGGCTCGCGCGGAACGACAGCGCCCCGGGCG
>Ga0213918_1000151_pt1 | contig 24788 bp, 34 predicted proteins | sample McNCre217MG_FD_163422 | JGI IMG/M metagenome (GOLD analysis project Ga0213918, IMG submission 163422) | Freshwater microbial communities from McNutts Creek, Athens, Georgia, United States - 2-17 MG | ecosystem: Environmental > Aquatic > Freshwater > Creek | place: USA: Georgia | collected... | reverse complement strand
GAGCTGCCCCGCGTCACACGCCATCGCGACTTGAAGCTCCGTGTCGAGGGTCCGAGAATGTGAGAGTGTCTCTCGCACAAACGCAGCCCACTCTCTCCGACGATTGACCCATTCCTCCGGTGGGCGAGGGCTCCAGGCATAATGCAGGCCGATCGCCAGTTCCCTTGAATGTCTCCACACCCCTACGGCTTCGGAAAGGGCCCACCCGTCAGGCGTCTCCCACTTCGACCGAAGTGTGTGGAAGTGCTTATCGGTAATCGGGGAGACGTCGTACTTCAGCGCACGTATGTAGAGCGAGCAATCCACGTCCTCCCCAGCCTTCGTCGCGACGACTCCGGGAGTGCTGCATAGCCTCGCCTGGAACGCTCGCCGCGCGACTTGGAGTTCGTCGGCTCCCATAGCAGGGGCCAACGTCGTGAGAGGTCCTGGATTGATTCGGTTGAGAGGGTTCACCTTCTCGTCGAGTGAATCCGCCCACTCCTCTAGTTCCCCCTCAGTCTTCGGAATAGGCGCTCCGTCTTTCAGACACCACCGAAGGATGTGCGCGAAGTCCCGAATGGAGCCCTTCATCACGGTACCGGAAAGCGCAACGAACTTCGTATCCGGGTGCTCCCGCATGTACCGAGCTACGCGTCGAGTGACGCCGGCCCGCTTGTTCTTCAATTTATGACTTTCGTCCGAAATAATCAGGTCTGGCTTGTAGAACGTCAGCGTCTCCGCCGCTTGCACGCGACCCAGCATTTCGTAGGACATGATTCGAAGGTTCACCGGGATACGCCAATGCTTCGCGAGTTCTCGGCGCTCCCTCTCGGTCTTCTCAATGAGTGCAGCGGGAAGAAGAAGGATAGGGCGCTTCGCCTCGAGAACGTACGGGGCCAGGAGGGTCGTTAGGGTCTTACCTCCGCCTACTCGAATGGGACCAAAGAGACCTCCGTACGTCCCCATTTCGTAAAGCGCGATTGCCTGAACCGTACGGAGCTTCCACTTACCTTGGGGGGTCTTCAGAAGCTCCGTAAGGTCGGAGGCTAGCTTGTTCGCGTCCGCGTCGGACCACGTACGCGTGGGTAGGTTCTTTATCCGGCGGAGTTCTGGCGTCTCCGTGATACGTCGTTTGCTGAAGTACTGAATTGACAATCGATGACCCTTCCGTCCGGACCACGTTTTATGGAGCTGTCTTCTACGAGCACCGACTTTTCAGGGTGGCAGATACAAGACAAAGCTTTCGAAGTAATGCGACACACCGTGCAAACGTATGACACGTTTTTCAATCTTCCCTGTCCTCGTCATAATATTTTACGACGGTGATGGCACGCAGGTTCCTATCCACGATTAGCTGGGTCACAGCAGCTAATTCGCAATAATACACGAACTTCATCGCGTACTTAGCCTCATCCTCCCACCAAGTCTGTATTTTGAAAGTCATACTCAGTTCGTCTGAACTGAACCCTGAAAGATACTGCCCGTTCCCGCTTCGGAGCTTGTACCCAACAATGTGCTTCTTCCGTGCTCCGCCAATCTTCCGTTTCATGCCAACCTCACAATCTTGGTCTCTCGCCCAGTGACGCTAACGCACGCTTCTGAAATCCTCGCGTCGCGTTTCAATTTGAACTTCTTCGCTTCCTTCTTCCGAGTCCCGATGACAGGTATCCACCAAACGAATCCTTTCAGGTATTCCTTGGCGCCTACCTTCACGACATACATTTTTCAGCGTCCTTGTCCTTCCCGACGAAGTCACTCTCGACGGCCACACACTGGACGAACGCGCCTTTGAACCGAGCACCTTCGAACGCGTCTGCGACTTTGCACGCGATACTCTTCTCTTGGAAGATTGCGGCCTTTGTAATCAGCGTCGTAAACACGAGTTCCCCTTTGTCGAACTTGTCGTTCAAGTACAATGGAGCGGCGCCTTCCCCGACACTCACGCCAATGACATATGCGGATTTCATAGCCCCCTCACAATCTCGCGAGCGCGAGCCGTAAAGACGCTAAGCGCTGTCTGCGCCTCGTGTGTCTTCGTCGAAATAACGATGTCTCCGAATTCCCCGGTATCTAAAAGACGCCCGACCGTCTCCGCGAATACCCCGCCTCCCGTGTAATTGATAAGACGCCAATCCTCGACGCCATGGGAGGCTCGGATAGCGTCCCTCGCCGCGGCGAATACGTTCTCCGCAAACCGAGCGGGCTTCCCGACCGGGAAACAATCGATGTAAAGCGTCTGAATTGGACGGATGACTTCCGCGGGAAGTTCCGCAACGACTTCTGCGACGGTTTCTTTCTTAGCGCGAGGCTTTCGTAACACTTTCGTTACTACCGCTTCGGGCACCGCTTCGGCCGCGGCCTCTGCTACCGCCTCCGAGGTCTCTTCGGGAACAGCGGGCACCGCTGCTTCCACGGGTTCCGCCGCGCGCATTTCCTGTTTCGGCGGAGGCTGATACTCGGGCGGGTTCACGGCTTGCGGCGCCGCGGCCTTGCGTTGCTTCAATCGATCCATGAGACTTGTCTCCGACATTGCCTTACTCCTCTGAAACGGGTTTAGGTTGCAATTAGCTCTGAAAGGGCATCCGCCGAATGCTTCGCAACCACTTGGGTTGAACGGCATATCGAGTACCGCGGGCTGATTATCTAAATAGCTCGCCATCTCTTCAGCGACAAGCTCAATTTCTTCTAGTACTGTAAATACGTGTTCCTGCATCACACGTAATGCGACCTTCTTAGATTTCTTCGCGCCACGTGTTTGGTAATAAACCCAATGAAGTTCAACCTCGTCCGAACCCGTCTTTACGACTTCATCCGCCGCATACAGAATCGCTTGCGGGTCGTGTAGGAGATCGTCTTCCGTCTTTGCCCACTTCAAATCGGACGTCGTCTTGTGGTCGCCGACGAGCGGAGTGCTACCGGGGATATGGTGGACGAAGTCCTTGTACCCCATGTACTTCCACTTCCCGTGGTTCGGCTCGAGGTACCATTCGACCTCCGTCTTTAGTCCTGGAGTCCCGGGCGCGGGAAGGTGATGTATCCCGGACATCGCGACCTTGCCTTCGTCGGTCGTCAGGTCAAGATGTCCTCCGTTGAGGTAGCCTTCTAATTGTGTGTGCGTCCGCTCGCCGAATGCTGCGCTCGCCGCTTGCGGGGAAGGAAGCTTCGCAATCTTCTGCCACCCCCACTTTCGAGGGCACAAAAGGTATGTAGACACTTGTGAGGCAGAAAAAACATACGGCGGAGGCATTACAGTGACAATGCAACTTTTACAGCTACACTGCAACTATGGGCGAGACGAATTTCGTTACTTTTCCTCTCTACAATGTAATCAACGGTAAGTGTCAGTGCTCTAACCCCTCGTGTGACAAGGGTGGGAAGCACGCGAAAATTCGATGGGGGCAAATTACAGAGTCCGTGCGGGGGGAGCACGGCCACGGAGTCTGCACGGGGGAGCGCTCAGGTATTTTCGTCGTCGACGTCGACGTACGCCCTGAAAAGGGAGTCGACGGATTCGAAGACATCTTGAAACTCGGGCCTATGCCCGACACTCTTGTGGTCGCAACTCCCACAGGTGGGTTTCACTTCTACTTCAAATGGCCTGGGTTCAAGGTTCGCAACTCTGCGAAGGAACTCGCACCAGGGGTGGATATCCGAGGGGACGGCGGAATGGTGGTCGAGGCTGGAAGCCCGCACGCCAACGGGGGCGTTTACGAAGTCGTCGAGGACCTCCCTATCGCCGACGCGCCCGAATGGCTTCTCAATTGGCCCGGACTTCGGAACTCCAAGTCCGAGAAGCCTGTAGAACTCGAAGACAGGGTAGACCTGGATTCCGACGAAGGCGCCGCTGCGCTCGATGCTGCCATCGCGTACTTGAAAAACGCGAAGCCCTCTATAGAAGGAGAGAACGGGCACAAGGCTCTTTGGACGGCCGCTCGAAAACTCGTTCTCGCGTTTCGCCTTCCCGCGGAAGTCTCCCTCGCCCTCCTACAAGAACACTTCAATCCGAGGTGCTCCCCCGAATGGAGCGAGCGAGAACTCATCCACAAGCTAAACGAAGCCGGGGCTAAAGCGACCGCGAAGCCAAAGGTGGAAGTACCGGAGTGGTTTCAGAACTTCGCACCGAAGACTCCGACGCAAAAAATTGCTGCCGACCCCCCGAAGACCTCGAGGCAGACCCCGACGGCAAAGCGCGAGTACCTTTACCCGAACCCGAACATGCTTTCAGCGAGCAACTCCATGCGGGAATTGGAGTTCAACGACCTTCGGATTGTCCTATCCACCCACGAAGAATGGGAAGGGGTGATGCAATACGACGAGTTCCGGGATAAACACGCCGCCGTGAATCCCCCCTTCCCGATGGATTGCGAACGCCCCGGGACCGGAATCACCAAAGACGACGCGATGAACCTACGTTCTTGGTTCGCACACTACGGGTATCAGGTATCCAAACAAGATTGCCAGGACCTGCTCCCACTCATCTGCAAGAACCACAAGTTTCATCCCATCGTGGAATACCTCCGAGGCTGCCCACGTGCTCCGGGGATTCTCGACGAGCTAGCTGCCGTGGTTTTCGGTGTGGAAGACCCTACCTTCAATAGGTTCTTACGGAAAACCCTCATCGCCGCCGTGCGCAGGGTTCTCCGTCCAGGCAAAAATTACGAATCCGAAAAAGTGGACACAATGTTGGTGCTCCACGGGAAGCAAGGAATCCGAAAGTCCACGTTCATCGAGACACTCTTCGGGGAAGAGTTCACCCGAAGCCAAATGCCGGAACTCTCCTCTAAGGATGCCTCCGACGCTCTCCGAGGGTATTGGGCGATTGAAATCGCCGAGCTGGACAAGCTCCTCCGCGTCGACAGTACGACGGCGAAAGACTTCTTGGCGCGGAAATATGACGACTACAGACCCGCGTACGAAGCCTGCCAAAGGAGATTCCCGCGGCAATGCATCTTTATCGGGACGACCAACGAGACAGAATTCCTGCGAGACCCCACGGGCGAGCGTCGGTACTGGCCTATCCCTTGCAAAAAGGTCGATATCGAGTTCGTGAAAGCGAACCGTGACCTTATTTGGGGGGAAGCGTACTACCTCGCGAACCGCCCCGAAGCAGAAGAGCCCCACTGGGAAATCACGGAAGACGCTGCCAACCTAGTACGAGTCCAATTCCAGCAACAGAACCCATGGGAAAACGTAGTTACGGAATATGTGAAGGGGAAGAAATGGGTGCGAATGGAGGACGTTTACACGAACGCTATCGATAAAACGGGCGGAATCGTGAAACTAAGTTCCGCGGCTCTACGCAAACAGGTCAAACAGACCCTTACGGACATCGGGTGTGAGTACCGGCAAATCCGTCCTGTCAAAGGGTCGGATTCGAAACTCTGGGTCTGGGTTGTCCCCGAGCACCTAGCAGAATCCGAAATGTCCCCTACCGAAAAGGCTCGCTCGCACGCGGAAGACTTCCAGCGAAAAGCAAACCTCAGTTAGAGTTTGCCAAGTAGCCAGGGCGGACAGCCGAATCGGCGCCGCCCTTCTTTTTGACCTGTAATACCTACATATACCTACAATTTACCTTGTGTGTCTTACGACCTAAAGTGACATGAGGCGCACTTTTGTTTAATGATTCCGAGAAGATACGGTCCGTCTCGAAATCTTACGAAAATTTGGACCATATAGGGCTACAGGGGGGGTGTAGGAGGGCTACAGGGGGCTGTATACCCTCTGGTATACCCCTACCTAGGTATCTATAAATACTATATAAAAATATATAAGGCATATAAGACATAGGTATATCTATAGGTAAGTACTAGGGAATACCCGGCTTACGATTTTTATCGGGAGTAGGGCGGACAGGGCACCTCGGGAATTTCTAAAATCCCCTCATGCCCGTCCAACATTTCGACTTCTCTGGCGTAGTCTCTGGCGCTGCCCGGACCCCCCAGGGGGGCCTCCGCATTCCCGCCAACCTGACCCGGACGGGGGTCTTCATCTACCGCCGCGCGGACGGAGGCGAGCGCCGCGAACTCCGACACCCGGACGAAGTCTTCTCCCCCGCCTCCCTGGCAACACTCCCCGGGGCTCCCGTCACCATCGGGCATCCGGGGATGGTCGACTCCTCGAATTGGAAGTCCGTCTCTGTCGGGCATGTCGGGGACGAGGTCCGGAAGGATTCCAAGTTCGTCTCGGCTTCAGTCGTCGTCCAGGATGCCGCAGCCGTCGCGAAGGTGGACGCACGGGAGCTTGTCGAACTGTCCTGCGGGTACGAGTGCGACGTTGAACCCGAGTCCGGGACCTACCAGGGGGAGAAGTACGACTTCGTCCAAAAGAACATCCGGTACAACCATGTTGGCCTGGGCCCCAAAGGCTGGGGGCGCGCGGGTCCTGACGTGGCGCTTCGGCTCGACGGTATGGGGGAAGTCCTGGAGTCTAAGGAAGTACTCGATTCCTACACTTCCGGTATGGACGAAGATTTCAAGAAGCTTCTCGCGCAGGTCGCGAAGCTCGAGGCCGACCTCAAAGGGGTCACGTCGCGAGCGGACTCCCTCGAGGGCGAAAATGACGGTCTCAAGAAGAAAGTGGCGGATCTTTCAACCGTCGCTGCTCCCGAGCACCTCGACTCTCTGGTCAATGCTCGTCTGGCGCTTCATGAATCGGCCCGAAAGGTCCTCGGACCCGAGGCCAAGCTCGACGGCCTTTCTGACCGTGCGGTCATGGAGAGCGTCGTAAAGACGGCGGACCCGGAGTGCCGCTTTGACGGACGCTCGGATGACTACCTCCGTGGCCGATTCGAGGCTGCCGTTTCGGGGTTTGCTGCGAGCCAGAAGAAGCTCGCCGACCTGAACAAGACCGCTTCGGGAGCCCGCGAGGACTCTGGGGAAGACCCGATTGCCGAAGCGCGCAAGAAGATGGCCGAACGCAACGCGAATGCCTGGAAAGGCGGGAGTAAGTAATGTCTCAGACGAGTTATTCAACGAAACCGGGCATCGCGAAAGCGGGAATGCTCGCGGACCTCTACACGGGGAGCGAGGCGGAAATCGTCTCCTACCCGGCGAGCGAATCCATCCCCGCTGGCTGCGTGGTGGAAGTCGTTTCGGGCAAGGTTCGCCGGGCACAGTCGACGACCACGATCGGCAAGGTCGGTGGAGTTGCTGTCTGGACGCCGTTCCAAAAAGAACAAGCGGTCGGTGGCGGAAGCGCCGTCTACGCGCAGTACGACATGGTTCCGGTTCTCCGTAAGGGGCGGATTTACTGCTCTTTCAACGGTGGAAGCCAGACGGAACTCGGTGGTTGCAACGTGAAGCACAGCTCCACGACTACGACGTACCAGGGGTTCATCACGGGTTCGAACACGAGTTCGAGCTCCGGCGTGGAGATTAGCAACCTTCTTGGCTGCGTCTTCGTGAAGGACTTCTCCGCGAGCGATTCGTCGCTCTGCCTCGTTGAAGTGAATATTCCCGCGGTTGCCGGCCCGACCGGACCCACGGGGCCGACTGGACCCACGGGACCGTAAGGAAATAACGAACATGAGTTACCGACAAGACCTGGAACTTTTCGTCACCGAGGGCCTGAAGCGCATGCAGGGCCCCCTTGGCCAGCGCTTTGACTCGAATGAGTCGGCGATTTTCGCCAAGCAGCTCGAGCACATCTACACCGAGATGTACAATGTTGAGTACCCGGAACTCAAAGCCCGGAAGCTCATCCCCGTGGATACCCGCGTCCCGACCGGCGCGGAAACCTTCACCTACCGTCAGTTCGATAAACTCGGCGAGGCGAAGATTATCCACAACTACGCGAAAGACTTCCCGAACGTGGAAATCTTCGGTTCGGAGTTCACTGGCAAGGTGAAGGGCCTCGGCGCTTCGTACCAGTACAACCTACAGGACCTTCGCGCGGCTGCGATGGCTGGTCTCAGCCTCGACTCGGAAAAAGCGACGGTTGTCCGCGAGGTCATGGAAAACCTCCTCGAGGATATCGCCGCCACGGGCGACACGAACACGAACATGGGCGGATTCGTCAACGCTTCGGGCATCCTCGCGGGGACGCTCGGTGTGTCGGCAGGTTCGGGCGACGACACTTGGCCGAACAAGACCCCGGCCGAGATTCTCGCGGACGTGAACGGCGCGGCGAAGAAAATCTTCGATACGACCAAGGGCATTCATATGCCGGATACGCTCCTGCTTCCCACGGCGGCGTACTCGTACATCACGAATACCCCATTTTCGCCGACCTACACGGCGGATTCGATTCTCACGTACCTCCTGAAGTTCAGCCCCTGGATCAAGAACGTCGACTTCTGGAACCGTCTTGACGGCGCGGGCGCAAGCTCCACGGACCGCATGATGGTCTACAAGAAGGACCCCCGAGTGGCGCAGCTCGTCATCTCGCAGGACTTCGAGCAGTTCGCTCCCCAGGTCGAGGGCATGGCCTTCGTCGTTCCCTGCCACATGCGGGTAGGCGGCGTGAAGGTTCGGTACCCGAAGGCTATCTGCTACGTCGACGGCGTCTAAAGCCCCGTATAAGTCAATCTGGAGCCCCTGGCGCCGAAAGGTTCCGGGGGTTTCGTCCGTTTGGCGTCTAGAAAATTTTTCTGGGAATTTTTGTAGCCGAAGGTACGACCGATTTAGGGGTCGCTCAAAAATTTTCCTGGGTAGAAAATTGGGTACGCGCCTACACGTAAATCTCTGTAGTCAAAAAGAGGTTTGTGTAGGCATGTATGCTACATGTCACACATTGTATACATGTGTATACACATACACACCTATACATACCACTGCGTATATGTATCCATAGTACCTAGGGATATAGTATCCTACGGTATTGTTAGGGGTATCGGGTATATACGTGCTCTAGTGGGTGCGCCTAGCATGGGGGATGGGAGCACCACTACACGTCTATATGTAGGGGGTAGTATGTATATACCGTACATAGGCCCCTTCTGTAGGTAGGGGTGCCTGTATAGAGACCCCCTACATATAGTACCCTTCTACTAGGTAGGTACTAGTAATAGATGTAAATAAAAAGCAGGTGACGTCGCACACCGTTTCGCGGGGTTAGTGTGTCAAAAAAGACACATATTGGGGGGAACAGCCCCCACACCCCGCGCAATAAGTGTGCCAACATGCGCCACAATGCGCCAAAGTGAGCGTTTGACAGAATTCCGCCCACGCGCTAATTCGCAGATATGGCAACGCGCGACACTAACCGCAAAAGGACACCCCTAGACGCCTTGCGCATACTAGACCCCGCAATGTGGGAGCGGCGAATACGAGACGCTTTGACGGTAGGTGGCGATACGAAAGCGGCTGCGCTCATTCTAGGCGTGTCGCGACGGACTCTATATAGAATCCTGACGGACGAGCGTTTTCTAGACGTCCCGAAAGATGCGCCAGGACCGAAGCCACGCACCCACGCGCACATGACAAAAAACGTCAAAAGGCATCGCCACGAGTGACAATAATTGTCACCGTCGACGCACTGAAAAGCACGCGGTTTTTGGCTCCTTTCTGGGGAGTGACAATTCTCGTCACTCGTGACGACAATTCTCGTCACTTGCGTGATCGCGTTAGTGTCACACGTGGCGCTAACTACGCGGAACTATTCGCACGCCATGACGTACGAGTTATCGCCACGCGTGGCACCATTCTCGCAATGTATCTCTAACATGAAAACAATCTACACACTCTCTCAGTCGGAAGTTCGGAACATCGCGATTGCGCTTGTAACTGCGCTCGACATTGCGCCCCCCTCGGGTGTCTCGCATCGTGACTTTCTCGCTCGCTTGGCATGGGATGGCACGAACGAGGAAAAGCGCGCGTTGACGGAAGCCCTTGCAATGGCGTCTATCTGCGATGTGTCGCGCATGAGTCCTACGGTATGCGCCCTTTTTTTGGCGGCGTGAGAGTTTTTCAGGGAATTGGGGAACGAAAGAACGTCGTCGGACACTAACTCTATAAGCGCGTGAACACGCCGCGCGGGATTAGGACCAACACGGGGGAAGGTGCCGCGCTAGTCGTCCGATGAAAGGGCGCCTAGCGGGGAATCGTCCCCTGGATTGAGGCGAATATGTATTACGGAGTAAGGGTTAAGGGCTCTACATTGGTGTTTTGCGATGCGGTAACGTTTTTTGACTACGTTATCCCCGAGTGTCGAATTGCTGGCGTCAAAACCGCGCGATTGTGGACTAAGAGTTCAGAGGGTAGCGCGTGGCGCGATAGTGGTCTTTGGTTGGACGTCGAAAAGGAGGTTATCGAACTATGAATACATCTAACGCGGTGCAAGTCGAAACGACAGAAGCCAAAGAGGGTGATGCGGCCGACACGGAGCCGAAAGTGCGTAGCGTCACAATCGCGGCAGATCGTTTCCTTGGCATGGTGAATTCAGTGAAGCGTGCGATTAGCAAAGACGAAACGCGCGCACACTTGAATAGCCTTCTCGTGCGCGTGTCAGGGGAACGCGTAGTGTGCTGCGCGACAAACGGTCATTGGCTCGCGAAAGCGGAGGGGCTTACCGGTGCAACGGTTTTGCATGCTTTCGACGTCCAGATTAGTCGTGTGAACGTTGAAAAAGTCGTTCGCGCGGTAAAAGAGGAATTAAAAACGCATAAAGCCTACTCGTCTTTAATAAACGTTGAATTGTCGAACGCTGGTTACGTTTCTATCCGTTGGCAAGAAAAAGAGGTCTCACGCGTTCTCTTTACCCCAGTAGACGCAAAGTTCCCCCCGTACGAGCAAGTAATCCCGCGTGAACGCGGGCCAATTCCCAAGATAGGGGTTTCAACCGAGTACCTCGGGGAGATTGCCGGGTGCATCAAAGATATGGGTGAGAAGAATCTAGGCGTGACGCTGGAATATGGCGCGGTTAATGAGGATTCAGAGGTTAGCGGGTTATCACCGATTGTCGTGACAAGGAATTGCCCCACGCTAGGCTTTGAGTGGCTCGCTGTCGTTATGCCGATGCGTATCTAAGGTGCGTCGGTCGTGCGTAAAGGTAGTACCGAAAAGAAGAATGGCGCTACTTTCAAGTAGCGTCAATCTTACCTCATGTCATTATGAGGATATGAGCTTCGAACAATTCGCAACGCTAGCAATCATGGGTTTTTCGGCGATTACAGCGTTTCGCGTTTTGGTCAAGCTTGACACGATGCGGGCACGCTAACAGGGAGGCGATAATGAATAAGCACGCTATCGAACTAGCAATGGTTCAATCAATACTCGCGCGGGGGCGTTTCGGCTGCTTTGAATTATCACAAGAGAATCGAGCGCAATTGGAAGCACATTGTAATGAATTGCGCAAGTGCATCGCAGAAGGGAGGCGATAATGTGTAATTACGTAATCCAACTAGCAGCGAGAACGGCACGTTTTTGGGTGTGGGAAAACGGTGGGTGGGTCAAGCTCTCCCTTCGCAAGGGGGAATGCACAGAATTCCACGAGAGTTCCGCGCATGAGGAAGGCTACTCTTGGCGCACATGCTCCTACGAATTCGACGGGGAATTCGTGACGCGTTGCACTGCTACCGGGGGGCGCGATTGTGACGGTCCACATTCTACGTGGAATGAGTCCGTATGTCACATTACCGCACTAAACACGCGGGCCCCCTACGTGCCGCGCGATCCACGGGAGGCTTCGGAGGACTATTCCCCCGGACCGTTAGCGCTTCTCCCCGAATGGGAGAAAGTCAATTCACGCCAGCGCGACTACTACGCGGAAAGTGCGGGGTATTAAGATGAAAGACTTCACTACGTTTTTCGACCGCAAGAAACGAGACAACGGGGAATGCTTCTACTCTCTGCACGAGAGTGCTCCTGAGTGGCTTTACAGCGCCATACGAGACGCGCATGCCGGGAGTCTTCCGAACGATTGGGTTTATAATATCGCACATTCGTTTCTATACGATTATGCGCGTCTCAATTGGGACGAAGATATCTGTCATGAATGGTGCGATAACCAAGTCGACGTCTATACGTCGGACCTTTACGCGTGGTCCGCTGCGTTCTGCAATTCGGAGCTTTTCGCAATTGGCGAAGAGACGTTAGGGGAATTGGGGGCCGGCCAATCGTTAGGCGTGGGTGGGTGCGAGAAAACGCTTCGTGTCGTACAATTCGGCGCGATTGAACACATTATGTGGACAATGTTTCGCGCCGTCGACTTGAACGAGGAAAAGGCAGAAAGGGGGGAAGAATGAATCCTGTAGAGATACGTGAGGCATTGAACGAGCATGTGGGCGCGTTCCGTAGATCCCACGGTGAAACGGCAAAGGCTACCGCGCGTATCATACTTAGGACGCTTCAATCCTACCCTTGGGCACTAGACCAAGTGCCATGGGATGTGGTGGACGAATGTAGGAGGATTACACAATGAACCCCCACAACGACGCCAAGCTCCTACACGGTACGTACGGTAGGGAAAAGGCGCTCTTTGTAGCGGCGTCTCGTACGTCCCTTTTTGGCCCTAGCGCGTACATCCTGGAAAAGCTCGCACCACCATATCGGGGCGAGTATGTTCAGCGTTCGAAACATGCGCCGCCATCCCACTATTGGGTGGAGGTGGTGCATGCGATAGAGCGTATGTAGATTACGTACGCCAGCGCACGCACGCGCACACATAACAGAGTAAGCCCACACCCTATTCCGGGGTAGTGGGCTTTCCTGTTTTGTAGGAGGCTATTTCAATGACGCTGGAATTCATGTTCTCGGGTCTCGCGTTCGGAGTTCTCGTTCTTTCGTGGCTTGAACGGTTCACGCACTAACACCTAACGAAACCCCTAACGCGTAAACGCCCCTTCACGGGGCTTTCAAAGAAAGGACGGGTATCGGCATGTGGGACGCACTAGTCTTTTTTCTCTCGATTGTCGTTTATTACAGTAGCACGGTAGCGCGCGGCTCCGTTGTGAGCTAGGCTAGTAGGGTGTCAACGATAGAAGACAAGCAAACCACGCTATCGCGCATCTTAGCGGCATGGCAGAAAGAGCCACACATGAGGCTAGGCCAGTTTCTTTGGAGTGCAATGTGGGATTGCGAAGGGAAGCCTGATACGTACTACGTTACGGACGCGCGACTTGCGGAAGTGTGCGAAGAGTACGTCGCGAATGGTGAGATGTGCGGAACGTGCGATAGTGGTCGCGAACCTGGGCACGAGTAGGATAGGTGGGTGAGGCGCGCAGGAGTGCGTGTAGGCGCCTACATGTGCGCACACGTAGGTGGAGTGCGTGTAGGCGCCTACATGTGCGCACACGTAGGTGGAGTGCGCAGGGGCGCACACGTAGGTGGAGTGCGCAGGGGCGCACACATGGTGGGAGGGGCGTTTTTCAGGAAATTCCAAAAACGAGGTGACCTGATCGAAAAGGGGCCCCAAGGGGAAATTCCAAAAACGAAGTGACCTGATCGAAAAGGGGCCCCAAGCCGAAACGAAATCCACCCACAACGTAACTCCGTCCTGGACAGAATAAGAATTCCAGTCACACTGGAATCTATGAGTCCCGAGCGACGCAAAGAAATCGAAGACTTTATCCTCGCGAAAATCAATTCCCTCGTTGACTGGTACTGCAACGGGGACGCGGTCGATTGCGCTGAAACCCGGCAGAACATTCGCCGAGACCTCGACTGCATACTTCGTGAAACCGAAGAAAAGTACCTGCTGAAGCCTTTCAAAAAGCGTTTGGGCGTCAGGTCCATCGGGAATGGACAATTGAAAGTAGCCTGGGAGGACCGGGCACTGAACTAGTCGTCGAACTAGCCAGTGTACTAGCCACTAGAACGGCGGAATTCCGCCGATTTTAGACTAGTACTATGTCCCGAGTATTCGCCTTGCTCCTCCTCGCCCTGCTAATTGCCTGTAGTTCCGCCTCCCCCCGAGTGGCAATCCCGGAGCCGGTCTTCATACAGAATCCCTCGCCGAACGCAGTGATGACAATCGTCCCGGTCTACATCGACAAATCTTTCAACGCGCAGGAGCTTGCGCAAATCGAATCCGCGTTCGACCAATGGACCTATTCCCTCAACGGATACATGGAATTCAAGATTGTCGCGCGCGATGTGGATTTCGAGCACTTGAAGGAAGTCGTCGACTCCGTAATCGACCGCACGGGGCAGGGCCTCGAGATTATCCCGGAAACGGACGCGAGCGCATTCGAGTCTCCGTCCGCCTTGGCCTACGTGCCAGGGGCGATACAGGAGGGGAAGTGGTATCCGTCGCCCGAGATTCACATTGTACGCGACCGAATTGGAGAGCGGGACCTTCGCCAGATTGTGTTGCACGAGATTGGCCACACCCTAGGGCTGGATCATTCGCCCGTGAAGAACACTCTCATGTACTTCCAATACCCGCAGAACTCCCCTTGCGTCGACCGACTCACGATGCAGACCTTGTCGTCGCTGCGCTCGCGGATTGATTGGCATCACACGAACTACTGTACTTGGCCTCTGTGACTCTAACGACGCAAATGTAATTTCTTTTAGTATTACCGAGGTAAAATCACTGAGTGCATAGCCTCTTGATGGCGGTCGAAAGAACGGAAAACGGTAAGTGGATCGGAACGATAGGAAAGAGCGCGGTCATAGAAGCGGATACGTGGGAAGAACTTTACTGGAGGCTACGACGTGAGTGCGAGAAAAGAACTTGAAGAACTAGTCCTCCGGGGAACGCGAGACGCCGCGGAGGCGAGGGTGCAAGCGGAACTCATCGAGAAGGCCGTTACCTACCTCGCGTCGTTTCTTGACGTGTGCGACGAAGCGGACGCGAAGGAACTCCTCGCCGAGGCCAAGGTCGCGTGCCCTCAGCTATTCAAGAGTGAGGTGGTCTCGTGAACCTTGCGGCATTCAGAGTGCGTTTCCCGGAGTTCGACGCGGTAGCAGACGCCCTGGTGCAAGCCCGTCTCGACGACGCGTTGCTCGAGCTCGATTCCAACGACTGGGGAGACCTCCTGGACCAGGGGCAATCCTACTTGGCAGCACACAAGCTCGCCCTCTCCCCGTATGGGCAGCAAGCCAGGCTCGCCGTCAATTTTGAGACGACGTACCACAAGCATTTCGAGAAGCTAAAGCGACAAGTGACGGTTGCGGCGATTGTGACGTGATGCGATGACCGAACAAGAAGAACGAGACGAAACCGTCGAGATGGCCGTGGGCATTGTGCTCGTGACGGCGCTCTTCGCACTAGGGTTTTGGTGCTTCAATGCAGTCTTCGGATGACCCCCGGCACCGTTCGCAGGACACCGAGCACACGGACTGGAAGGTTGCGTCTCTGGAGCTGCACGGCCGTCTTGTTGACGAACAACGTCTTCACGCGAAGTACAATGACGTTCTCTATCGTCTGGCCAAAGATAACGCCGGGCTTCTAGCGAACCTTCATTCAGTTCAGGAGAGGTGTAATGAACTCCTCGAAGAGACCCGCTCGCTACGAGCGCTACTGGCGAAAACCGTTTGCGTGGATACGGAAGCTACTCCGAAAGAGGAAGCGTGAAAGTCAGGGTCAAGGTCACTGAGAGGGACTTCGGATACAACCGACTCCTGGCTTCTCTCTTTGATGGAGTGCAGCGTATTGCCGTGGGGTTGCACGCAGAGGACGGCGCCAAGATATACGAAGACCCTCGACACTTAGGGGGGGCCAGGCAGACTGAGTACACGATTGGGCAGATTGCACAATTCAACGAATTCGGACTTGGCGTACCGGAGCGTTCTTGGTGTCGCGCATGGTTCGAGGCCAACAAGACGAAGTGCGTAGGGATAATTCACGCGAAGCTGAAGCAAGTGGCGCACGGGGACCGAGACGGGGCTCAAGTCGTCTTGAAACAAGCCGCTCGCGAAATCCTTCAGAGCATGATTCAGAACATTGAGTCGGGCACCGCATTCGTCCCTAACGCATCCTTCACCATCGAGAAGAAAGGCAGCGCGATTCCCCTCATCGACACGGGGCAATTGCTAAAATCCCTCAAAGCGAGTCTCAACGGGCAGAAGATTACGGAATGAGCGTTCGAACCACCCTCCTAGACGTTATCCAAAAGGCAAGCGGGAATCTTCAAACCGTTTGGGCGGAAGACCCTCGTCCAATGGTTTCGCCGACCTCGAAGGCGTTGATTACGCTCTCTATCCACATGGGGGACGAGAAGGGGTGGGAGTACGAGCGACACTACATTCCGGCGCAGGGGCAGACCCCAGGTCACAATGACTTCAACCTTGGCATTACGAATACCTACGTGTTGAACGTTCGGGTGGAGCAATTCGCGAATTCCCCGGGGAATAAGGCTTGGGAACTTGCCAACTTCATCCGGCGAAAGTGCTACCGAGACGACCTACACAAGGAACTCCTCGCGGCGAATATCTACTTTGCCGACTACGGTTCGGTGACGAACCTTCCGACGACGTACGACACACAGGTAATTTCGTGCGCGTACTTCGAGATTCAATGCTGGGCTGTCGAAGCCGACGCTGACCCGCTTCTCGACCGCTCCGAAGGCGATTGGATTGACACGGTCAATACGGATAATGTGGTACCGGGGACCGTTACTCCGGAGTAACAGCAGACCCTCGGAAGACGCCGTAATCGAGTATTCGCATGGTGAATAAACTCGCTATGTGGCATCTACTCTAAAGAATTCGCGGCGAACTCAGCTCATTGAAGGGCCTCGAGGGCCGCGGGGGGTCACCGGGCCCACGGGGGGTACGGGGCCTACGGGTCCCTCGGACGGCCCGACGGGTGCGGACGGTCCGACGGGGCCCACGGGACCGACGGGCGGAACGGGCCCGACCGGTCCGACCGGTCCGACGGGGCCGAACGGTGCGACGGGTTCCGTAGGACCCGCGGGCGCGACGGGCGCGACGGGAGCGACCGGAGCGACGGGAACGGGAGCCACCGGAGCCACGGGTTCAAACGGAGCTGACGGCGCGACGGGGCCCACGGGCCCTGCGGGTCCTACCGGGGCAACCGGAGCGACGGGACCGGGCGCGGCGACGCCAAGCGGCACAGGGTTCGTCCACATAACCTCCGGTACGCAGGACGGGACGGCGCGAGCCGTCGACATCTCCACTGCCGACGTGACGGGGGTTCTCCCCTTGGCGTCTGTTGCGCACTCTTCATCGTCGCCGAACGACGTCTTAGTGATTTCAAGCGGGACGCCTACGTGGGCATCCCTGGTGAACGCGAACGTTTCCTCGAGCGCAGCTATCGCCGTTACCAAGCTCGCTGCGGGGACTGCAAACTATGTCCTGACGACGAATGGAACGACGAACTCCTTCACGCAACTCGTCGACGCGAACATCTCTTCGAGCGCCGCGGTCGCGGTCTCGAAGCTGGCCGTCGGCACTGCGAACTACGTCCTTACAACGGACGGGACGACGAACGCGTACGCGCTCATTGTCAATGCGAACGTCTCGGCCAGTGCGGCGATTGCAGTTACCAAGCTCGCTCCTGGCACTGCAAACTACGTTCTTACGACGAACGGGACGACGAACTCCTTCACGCAAATCTTGGATGCGAACGTCTCGTCGAGCGCGGGGATTGCCGTTTCAAAGCTCGCATCAGGTACGTCGGGGTACGTCCTAGTAGCGGACGCAGTGTCGGGGGCAACGTACGCGCAAATCGTCAACGCGAATGTTTCCTCGAGCGCAGCGGTAGCAGTTTCAAAGCTCGCTGCTGGAACGGCCAACTACGTCCTTACAACGGACGGGACGACGAACTCTTTCACGCAAATAGTGAATGCGAATGTTTCCTCGAGCGCTGCAATCGCCGTTACCAAGCTCGCGGCTGGTACAGCGGATTACGTTCTGACCACGAACGGGACGACAAACGCCTACGCGCAAATCGTCAACGCGAACGTGTCGGCGAGCGCGGCAATTGCCGGCACCAAAGTAAGCCCCGATTTCGGCTCGCAAAACATCGTCACGACGGGCTACTGCTCGATCGGCACGACGCCAGCGACGACTGGTATCTTCCGCTCGCCCGGCGGCAATACGACGGTCCTTGCGTTCAGGAATAACGCGAACACCGTAAACCTTCCCATCGTCGCCGTAGACACGGGCGATTCGATCGCGATGGGTTCAGCGAACGTCTACGCGTTCACCATTGACGCGGGGGGTGGGGGGTTCGCCGCGAGGGTTTCCGGTTCGAACGCCTTCCTGGCCGGCACGACGCAAACCTACCTATACGGCGCAGGGACGCTCGCCTTTAGCGTCACGGCCACGAAAGCGATCTTCGCCGTGGGTATCCGGCGCACGATTGCCAAGAAGACTACCGATTATCCGATCGTCGCTGCTGACGATACCGTCGCGTTTACTATTACCGCTAACTCTATCTGTACACTGCCGTCCGGTCCCTCTGACGGCGACCAGTACGTAATTCAAACAATCACCCTAGCAGGTAAGACTCTGACGATTGACGGCAATGGGCATAACGTTGTTGTCGCGGGTGGGGGTTCGGTGGCGTCGACTACGACGATGACAACAGACTACTCGTCCATCACGTACACGTATAATTCCACGGCTGGAATTTGGATGGCCTCGTGAGTTATTTCCCGCTAAACCGACCTATCCCAAAGACGCCTCCTACGATTGCGTCCGGTACTTGGGTAAACAAGACGGGCGGAGGGCACGCGCTAGGGCGCGACCTTCCCAGTGGTGGTATCGAACTCGTAGCCATTCCGAACGGCGCGGGGACGAACTCTCGGCACCTTCTGACGTGGGCCGCTCCCTCGGCTCCGTACACATTGACGGCGCAGCTCAATTGCTCGTTTTGGCCTGGGTCCAATCCCGGAATCGCGGGACTTGTTCTGTATGAGTCGGGCACGCAAAAAGGTTTGGAATGGGACCTCTACTGGGTAACCACTACTTTCCTTCATTGGAACTATGGCAAGTTCGCGACGCCTAGCACGTCGTTCTCCGCCTACTCGGATGTTTCAATTCCCGGTTTGCTGGACTCTAGCAACGTCTTTCTCGAAATGCGGAACGACGGGACCAATATCACTTCGGGCTGGTCCGTCGACGGGATTGGCTGGAATCGCGTTCACACCCCCTTGGCCTTGACCACGCCATTCACGACGGCGCCGAACTACTACGGCCTCATCATCGATAACACGTCGGCCGACTCCAATACGACGGCGTACACGGTAAACGGAGCGACGAACGCGAGCCCCATCGTTCTTTCATTCACGGCGAATCATTCCCTCCGTACGGGGGACGTCGTCACGGTGGCCAGCGTCGGGGGCAACACCGCGGCGAACGGTGACTGGTTTGTTACTTACGTAGACCAAACCCACGTGAGCCTCGACGGTTCGACGGGCAACGGCTCTTGGACCAGCGGAGGGACGGCCACGTTGCACCAAATCTTGACCCGGATGTCCTGTCTCTCGCTCGACATAACGGTGGGCTAATGGCGTACTTCCCTAAAGGTAAAGTCGCTCAGAATGTCTGGGTATGCGGCTCCGCTCAAACGAGTAGCGCCGAGTCTAGCGGGCTTTCGTATACCGCTCTCCGGCATAGCCAAAGCGACTACATTGAATTTGAATTTATCGCAGGGTCTACAGGGAACGTTTTCGTAGAAGTTATTTACGCGATGGGCGGAGCTTCGGGGAACGCTTGCAACATTCAGCTAAACCGCTTGGTCGTCTCGAACGGTGGCAACCCCGCGACGGCTGCGACGGCGGGTACGGCGTTCAACGTCACTCCTGGTAACGCGACGACGACGACGAAAGTCACTTCGGCGGATAGCACAGACTTCTCCTTCGCCGTGACGGAGGGGGATATCGTCTATTGCAAGTTCATCCGGAACGGTAGCGCGGGCGGGGATACCCACACCTCCGACATGAAAATCTACGGTGTGAGGGTAATCTGATGTTCACCAAACGTGACGTAGCTTCCACCCTCGTCAGTTTGACGAAGAACCTTGTCACCGACCAAACCGAGACAAGTACAAGCAAGCTCTCTGGTTCCGCGACATTCCACGCGAGCTATGGCTACGGCATAGCCACCTCCTCGACAATTGTCGTAGCAATGCACGCAGGAGGGTTCAACGACCAACGTGTAACGGGGGTCATGAGGTATCGCTCCCCCACAAATCAGGGCTCCGAAACGGTCGGAGTCATGGCGAGGTTTCAGACCTTCGACAACGCAACGTACCAAACGTACTACCTCGCACGTGTCAACGCAGGAGTCGCGAAACTGACGAAGGTCGTAGGAGGGAGCTTCACGAATCTCTCCACAAACGCTTTCGTTCTTGGCCAAGACGTGGACGTGACGATCGTTCTGGCCTGCGTCGGTTCAGCGATTTCCGCTTCTTTCTCCGCGAGCGGTCTTAGCACGGTAAGCCTTTCGGCGACCGACACTGCTATCCCGACCGGGGGGCTCATGGGTTTCCGTACCTTGTCGACTGCTGGGTATTGCTCCTCGATTACGTGTGAGCAGCTCTAATGCTAGGGGTCAAGCGCACGGTAAAATACCGAGGTGATTCTACGGGCCACGCGTGGCCATGCGCGGGGAATACCGGAACGATACAGGATGCCTACGGGCCCCGCCTCTACTCGGCGCACGTTGCTACGATTGGCTATGATTACGACCTACACCCCGGCATCGATGTAGCCTCCTCCGCTGCTGACCCGGTCTATTCGACCATTGCCGGCGCAGTCATCCGAAGGCATATGACGCACTTCGGATGGCAAGACGCTATGCAATTGGACGAGTGGACGCTGACTGCGCCGTCGTCGAGTCTCACGGTAGCCAGGGGAACGAACGTTCTCAATCTCACGTGCTCGAGGGTAGGGGCCGTTTCGTTCCCTGCGAACGTGGATAAGTACCAGATGAAGGAACGTATCCACCCCACGGGAGGGGATTACGTTATAGAGGTCAAGCTCAACGCGACGCTAAGCATTACCTCGGGGGCGCTCGGGTTCGGGTTCTTCAACGCTGCCAACTCGGAATACGTGTGTCTCGAATACGACGGCACCACGTTTACCATGCGCGGCGTCGGAACGACGACGTTTACTGCGAACGGGACGACGTCGAGCGCCTCCAGTAAAACGTGGATGCGTATCGAGTACACGCAAAGCACGAACACATTTGCGTGGAAGCACTCCACGGACGGGACGACGTGGACGACGATTACCACGGAAGCCTCTAGAGCGTTCACATTGGCGACGCCCCACATGATTCCCACGCTCTACTGGCGTAGCGGAGACACGAACGCCAGTGCATTCACCCCCGTGATTGCCCAATTCAATCTCGCCGACGAATACATGTCCGTCGCTCGATTTGGCAATTGGGTTGAAATAGCCAACGCTACGGAGAAGTGGACCTTCGCGCACTTCCAATCTATCCCTATCGCGCTGGGCACGTTCGTCGGAATCAAACAGCTCATCGGGTACGCGGGTGAAACGGGATTCGATGCCACGTCGGGACGGATTAACACGGAGCATCTACACTGCGAAGTAGCGGCGAATAATACGTACGAGTACTCCCGAGCCCAGGCGGTAAACCCGCTTCGCTCGACGTACCTCCCCCGCACGAACGTTTCAAACAATGTAAGCGTCGCGCGGGCTACTGGTAACGACCCGGATGGCGTTGACTCCCACAAATTGACAATCACGATTACCCGCGCAGACCAGGATTTTGACGTTAATTCTGTTACACTAACGGCAAATACCACTAGTCGCACGATTAACCTGGATACTCGAGCGGGGCTAAACGCGAACGTTGATATCCCCAAACAGTCGGGCGTCTACATCGTTCCTAGCTCTTTCAACGAGAATTCAGCCACATTGGTATGGACCGTGTACTTCAACAAGAGTGTCGTTGGAAGTACGTTTACGTCCTACAGCGTACTCGATTCGGACGGCGCGACCCTCGCGTCCGGGTAGCTCTAACTAAACTACTAGTATGAATGACATTGCCGGCCTTGTTTCTGTATTGGGGGCCGTCGGTACGGCGGTTTGGTATCTGGCGTCAGAAATACGCGGCGTGAAAGATTCCATAGGGGCTCTCAGTACAGGCATGGAACACATGCGAGAAGCTCGGCAGAAGCAAGACGCGCGAATCATTCGGTTGGAAAGAAAATTGGTGGGGAAGCGATGACACTTTCTTGGCAGCAAGTAGCTTTGTTTTTGGGGACGATGGCGGCGATTCTCGCGGCTCACATTTGGGCGCCCGGGGCCGTCTCCGCGGTTGTCTCGGTAGCGGGCGCGATTGTGACGCTGCTCATTCAAGGGAGCAAAGACCCTCCCGACCCTCCTCCACCTCCGGCAGGACCCCCGGATTTGAAAATCGTTTCCGGAATCGCCGCGGCATTCTTCATGCTCGCGGTCGGATGTGCTTCCACCCTTGGCCCCGTCGACTATGCGGAGCTGGCCAAGGTACAAGTGCAGATTGAAGAGTGTAAAGCGGCCGGCAGGGACGCGGGTACGTACGCCGCGTACGACGCTTGCATGAAAGATGCAGGGCTCCATGCTCGGTGAAGTCCTTACGTTCTTGCTGAAGCACCTCGACATTATCGAACTCCTCCGCGAAGCCCTCGACGGGGGAGTGGAACGAGAAGCCTTGAAGGCAGCCATCCAAAAGGAAATGGTCCAGGCCGCCGACGAAGAAATGCAGAAGTCACTTGCCTAACATCGCATGGCCCGACCCAAACAACTGGGAGAAGACCGACTACGTTTCACTGTTGCAGACGGCCAACCGGTGTCACTTTCGACCCGAACACTGGCTCGCTATGTCGACAGCGGAAAGTGGGTTGCGTTCTGTGCGTCCCGATCCTGCAAGGGGCATCCGGGGGAGTGGGCCTTTCGCATTCAACCCAAACGGCCCGGCGAGTGGACTTTTTCAAGCTTTGCCGTTTGTCCAGAAGAACCTCGGTTACGTTCCTGGCTCGCCAGATTACGTTGCCTCTGGTGGGAACTTCTGCGAAGTGCCGATCGCTAAGCAAATCGAGTACTCCGGGAAGTACCTAGACGGGTGGCGGAAGCAATTCAAGTTCCCCCAATGGAATTCGGTGGGGGACATGTACGTGTGCAACTTCCTCCCCGCGTACCTCGGGCATAAAGACGACCCGAATTACGTTCTCGTGGATTGCCACAAGAGCCCTCTGATTTACAAGGTAAACATGGGGCTCGACAATCCGAACACGGGAGCGCCCAACGGATACGGGCCCCCCGGGCGCAAGGGCTATATTACCGTGCGAGACATGGCCGTCGCGGCCGGTTCCCAAATTGGGAGCGGCGTGCATTCGACGGCGGTTCGCTCCTTGAACGCGGTACGCCAGGGAGCTCTAAACGCTGGGCTCGTCGAGGATGGACTCGTCGGCACGTTGACGAAGGCTGCGATTACTGGGTACCAGCAAGCCAAGGGACTTCCCGTGACGGGGGTCTTCGACGTGGCGACGGACCTCGCGCTCTTCGGCACCTGACACCTTAGTGGCAAGCCCACAAGATGAGGTGCAGCGGTACCCAAAGCCCGCACGACAAGATGTCTAACACGATGTGCGGTCCGTGTTTGAACGGAGCTTGGATAACGTAGACGACGGGTGACGGCGGCTGATTCATGGTTTTCCCCTTTGGTTGTTATGCGGCGAGCGTTTCCCGAGCAGCTTTCTTCCTGGCACAATCGGACATGTGCGCGTACCGCTGGGTCGTCGTAACAGACGAGTGTCCCGCGATGTCTCGCACTTCGTCAAGACTCCATGTCCTCCCCCAATATCCGGAAATGAGGGAGGTACAGAACGTGTGCCGTAAGTCGTGCCAGCGGAGGTGTTTCGTCACTCCGGCTATACCCAACCAGCGAGACAGGAGTTCGACCTTCTTCCCTCCCTCGGTGGTCTCTGGGCCTCCCGTCTGCCGGCGCTGTCCTCGGGACCCCGGGAAGCACAAGCCGTGGGGGTTCTCGCTCGCGTACGAGGGGAGGATTTCGAGCCACCGCTTCATGGCTGCAAGCCCGTGGCCAAAGAGTTCCACGCGACGGGTCTTTCCGCTCTTGGGGAGTTTGCCGTGGGAGCCAAAGCGGACGAAGACGTAAGGGTTCTCCCCCTCGAGGTGGACGTCCCGAAGCTCTAGCGCCCACATCTCCCCCGCACGGAGCCCCGTACCCCACGCGACTTGAAGGAGGAGCCGAGCGTACTCGGGGATTGCTTCGCAGGATTGGACGGCCTTTTGCTCCTCGAGCGTTAGGTAGGCCCACGTGTCCTCCGTTTGCTGCGCCTGGAGCTTCGGGAGCTTCAGCCCGATACACGGGTTCGTCGCGATGATTCCCTCGAGCACGGCCTGATTCATAATCGCCGAGATGAGGGAGAAACAACGAAGCGCGGTCGCGCGGGAGAGCTTCCCACCCTTGGCCGAGTCTTTCGCCGCGATGTAGCGGAACTTATGAAACACGTGCATAGGTCGGATGGCCTCGAGGGGCTCTGACCAGTCTGCCAAGTGGCAAGCAAACTTTGACCGTTCGCTCGCGACCGAACGAATGCCGTCGAGTTCCCTACCGTCCAGAACCTTGAGTCCGAATTCGTTGAAGAGCATGCGTTGAATCTGACATTAGGTCGGATTGAGTCAAGCCGGAATCGACTAACATGTGTCGAATAGTCTGATTCCTAAACTCGCGGTATGGCACTGGACGATCTTGTATCCGTCACGATTACCGCGGAAACGACGACTCCGACGAAGCCTGGGTTCGGAACCCCGCTTCTTGTCGGGTACCACACTGTGTTCAATGACCGAGTCAGAACGTACAAGTCTGTAAAGGCCATGAAGACGGACGGGTTTGCGGCGTCGCATCCCCTTGTCCTCGCGGCGACTGCCGTGTTCAGCCAGAAGGTTCGACCGAAGCAAATCAAAGTAGGCAGGCGAGCGCTCG
>Ga0213918_1000149_pt1 | contig 24927 bp, 42 predicted proteins | sample McNCre217MG_FD_163422 | JGI IMG/M metagenome (GOLD analysis project Ga0213918, IMG submission 163422) | Freshwater microbial communities from McNutts Creek, Athens, Georgia, United States - 2-17 MG | ecosystem: Environmental > Aquatic > Freshwater > Creek | place: USA: Georgia | collected... | reverse complement strand
ACGATCTGGATGCCGTTGAACGACACGGAGGCCATGTCCTTCGGCGTGATCTTGTCGTAGATCACGTCGGCGCCCAGGCGCTTGCGGATGCTGTTGAAGTCCGCCGGGTTGACGAACGCCAGGTCACAGCGCGCGCCCTCGCGGTACAGCTTCATGTCGATGTCGAGCAGCGCGTCGATCATGTCCTGGTTCGAGCCGTCGTGGCCCTGGCCATACAAACGGCTGTCCACGGTGCGGTCGACGCCGAAGAACGCGGTCGCGCTCGGCGAGGACACCGGCACCCACGCCTGCACGCCTGCCACGCTGGCGCCGAAGTCGCCCGCGCGGAAGAGGTAGTCGTTGGCGCTGAAGTTGGTCCAGTTGTTGGCGCCGGTCAGCGTGCCCGCGCGGCGGTCCACCGCCGTGATCTCGGTGCTGCCCGAGCCCACGGAGCCAGACGTGCCGTCCGCGGTGCTGTTCACGAGGGTCATGCCCACTTCGAAGTTGACCACGTCCGACACGTTGCTCAGGGTGAGCACGTTGGTCGCGATCGAGGCCACCTGGCCGCGCGCTCCGCCCTGGTTGCGGAACAGCGACACCGCGAGGTTGTTGGTCAGCGCGCGGATCGAGCCGTCGATGTTCGCGCGGCCGAGGCGCAGGAAGGCGCCCGGATCGTTGCGCGACGCCTTGAGCGCCTCGATGTCGATGCGACCGATCGTGTAATCCTTGGCGCGCGTCAGGCTGAACGCCGCGTACTTGTTCGGCTTGCGGCCGGAGAGCGCGGTGCTGAACGTGCGCGAACCGCCCTGGTTCGCGGCGTACCAGATGGGGATCTTGTAGCTCTCGCCCGTGAAGTCGGTCTTCTTGCTGAGCATCGCCCAGAAGGGGTGATCGGTGTAGCCGATTTCCTTCAGCTTGCGCTCGCTGTAGAGAATCTTGAGCGCGGCGGAGGCGTTGCTCAAGGTCTGGTTGGTGGCAGCCATTTCTTAGTTACCTTTCAACAGTTTGAGCGCGGCTTCGTACCGGCCCTCATCAGTGTCCATGTCCGCCGCCACCCGCGGAGCGGTGGTCGGTGCGTTCGTGAGCGTCGTTGTGGGTTGTGTGGCAGCCGCGGCCCGCGTGGGCTCGGCTGCTTGGGACGGCGCCAGCTTCGCGCGAATGCCGCTCAGGTAGTTCTCCACCACCTGGGCCGCCGCCGTGATGCTCGGGTTCTTGTCGCCCGAGCGGTACTGGTGCTGCAGCACCGCGAAAACCTCGTCCACCAGGGCGTCGCCGTAGACGGCGCGCCCGAGCGGGAACGCGTCCGGCGTGAGCTTCGGGGCCAGCTCCTTGGACTTGAAGTCCGCCTGCGCTCGCGCCTGGGCCGCGGCTTGCTCGCGTGCCTCAAGCTGCTGCTTGAAGCGCGCCAGCTCCTCGCTCTGCTTCTTCAGCTCGACCACTTCCGGCGCGAGCGGCTTGTTGCCCTCGAGGATCATGCTCTGCAGCTCGTCCGCGGTGACCCCCAGCTCGACCAGCACGGCCTGGAAGTTGCGCGCCGCCTTCAACTCCTGGATCTTCGCGAACTTCGCGGCGTGCTCCTCGCCCGCGCGCAGCCGCGCCGCCTCTTCCCGCGCCGACTCGGCCTCGAACTCGAGCCGCGCCATTCGCGCGAGGATGGCCTTCGTGTCCTCCGACTCGGCGGGTACGGGCTTTGCTTCGGGCTCGACCTTGGCGGGCTCCGGAGCGGGCGCAGGCGCCGGCTCGGCCGGCTTCTCCGCAGCCGGTGCGTCGCCTTTCAGGAACGCCATCGCTTGTGCGAGATCCGCCGCATCGGCGTCGGCCGCGGCGGCGGTTGGGGCAGAAGCGCCCGGCGCAGCCGTGGGCTGCGCGGCGGGGGTCTCGGGTGCGGCTACTGCCGCGGGTGCGATCTCAGCCATTGGTAATCATGCCTCCTGGACCCTGCATGGGTCCTGCAGGGGCGGGAAGACCAGGGGGCGGGGGAAGGCCCGGCATCGGCGACCCCGGGGCGCCCGGGAGCGGCAGCGGTCCGGGCACGCCCTGGGGCCCGACTTCGGCAGCCTGCTTCGCGTCGAGCAGCGCCTGCACCTGGTCCAGGAACACGGAGAGCTTGTCCTGGTGGGAGAGCGGCACACCGTCTTTGATGGCCACCTCCAGCGCGTACGTGCCGCGCAGCAGCGCGTACTCCAGGTTTTGACGCACGATGGGGGCCACGTCCTTACCGTCGTCGAGCATCTGCTCGAGCTGCCAGTCGAGCAGCTCGCAGTCCGCGGTCAGCAGGTCCCCCTCGCTCTCCAGGTCGGGGATCTCCGCCAGCGCGATGGCGCGCTGGGGCGTGATCCAGCCCGCGTCCTGCCAGCGCTGGATCTCCTCGGTGCGCGCGCTCGGTGTGAGCGGGAGGATGCTGGTGGGCCAGGTCTCGACGAACATGTCGTCCGGACTGATGGCGACGTCCTTCCAGGCGAGCTTGAGCGACGTGCGTCGGTCGGCGCTATGCACCACGTAGCCCTCGCGCACGCCCTTGTCGCGCAGCCGGCAGTCCAGCTCGCGCGCGCAGCGCAGCACCTGGCGCGCCACGTCCTCCGCGACCATCATCTCGAAGCGCTGCACGAAGTCCTTGAAGCGCACCACGTGCTCCTCAGACAGCTGCTCTAGCGCGCGGCCCGACTCGATGCCGGGCGGCTTGACCGCGCTCGCCTGGTACTCGTTGGTCCCGAGCTGCTCGAACGCGGCACGCTTCAGGTCCCAGATCTGCTGCAGCACCTGGGGGTGCGACGGCGCGCCCGTGGTGATCTGCGGCGGCACCTGGCCGTCGTACTCGACCAGGCACATGATCTCGTCGGTGATCTTCGCGCGCGCCACTTTGGCGCTGCGCGGCGCCATGATCATCGGCTGGCCCGTGAGCTTCATGGCCTTCTGCACGCGCTGCAACATGATGTTGGCCTCGCGCTCGATGCCGCGGATCTCCGCGGCCGCGCTGTCGCCCCAGAAGCCTTCGGTGGGCGGGCACCAGTGTAGGAAGGTGAACGGGAAGTAGTCATACTCCCAGCCCTCGTCCACGAGTGTCAGGTCGCCGGCCGCGATGACGTGGCGGCCCTCCACGTGACGCTCTTCCTCGTCCTTGGCGCCCACGTCCAGCGGGCGCGCGAGGTGCCACGCCTCATACACGCGGACGAGCCGCGTGTTGCTCTCCACCATGTCGGGCGAAAGCTCGACGGCGCTCACGGTCTCCATGGCCGCGATCTTGTCCGCATGCTTCGGAAACATGCCCGCGAGCACCTCGGGTGCGAAGTGCTTGATGCGGATCATGGTCTGGGGGCAGCCGGTGTACGCCTCCGCCACGTCGCAGAGCAGCTCGCCCGGCAGCACGCGCTCGGTGATGACGCGGCGGCGCGGTACGTCGGCGTAGTGGAACAGCACGCCGGTGCCCGCCAACATGGCGTCGCGCACGCAGCCCTTGGCCAGCTCGTACATCTTCGACGCCTTGTACACCTGGTCGAGGAACTTCTGCATCTTCTTCGCTTTGGCGCGAAGGCTCCAGTTCCCGCCGGTCACCAGGATGCGCGGGCGCGGGCGGCTTGAGCCGACCCGCGACACCAGCGTCTCGATCGTCGCTTTGGTCAGGTTCAGGCGCGCGTTGTCGCGGTCCACGCCGTCGAGCCGGCGCATGCGGTTCGAGTTGCGGCCGCGGAAGCGCTTGCGGTTCGCTTCGTAGTCCCGGCGCCACGGCGTCTGGTCAAGCCACAGCTGTAGTCCCATTCCGCAGACGAACTTACCGACCTTCCCCTTGTCGGCGTCGTACCACGGGACCGTCCCGAGCATGGTGTTAGCTGGCATCTCCATGCACGGGACGGCGCACGCTGCGCGCTAGATGCCACCCACGCGCCGCGCAACCTTGCCCACTGGCGCGACGTTCGGGTACGTGCACTCGCCGATCGGAGTGCTGCCTGGGCCGCCCTGCGGCCAGTGGCCGATGATCGTGTCACCGGACGGGCTCGATGTGTACAGCGTCGCGAGCCAGGTCCCGCCGCCGGTGACCACTTCGTACCAGGTGAAGCCCGCGGGCGCTGTCGTGCGCAGCGTGGTATAGCCGCCCAGCCAGGGCACGGTCACCCGCGCGGTGCAGCTGCCGTTCTGACAGGTGTACGTGGCGCGCTGCTGGTCGGCCGGCGCGAACGCGAGCGCGTAGCACCGCAGCGAATCGAGCTGCCTGTTCGTGCCGATTCCCGGCCAGGTGTCGACGGCCACGTCCAGAGCGACGGCGGGCGACGATATAGCCAATGCGAGGAGGATCGCGAGCTTCTTCATGCAGGGGCGGGAAAAGGGAAGACGGCCGGGCCGGGGCGCACCGGGTTCGCGGGAAGGGTCGACCCCTCCTTCCCGCTCGCAGGTGTGGCATCATTACCACGCGGCGGGCACCGCATCTGGCAGTGCACCGCGTGTCCCGCGCGAGCGCTTGCGCGTCGCGCGATCACGAAGCAGCTGATCAACTGTTCAGCTCTTGAAACTGCTGTCGTTTCTCTGCTGCTCTGATCGTGACCTTATATTTTACCACGCTTTTGCCAAAACGCAAGCTGATATTCCAGCTTTTTGTTGCGGGCAGACGCAGAAAAGCTGTGCTACACTCCAGGCATGGACCTGAGCCACGTCAAGTACACCGACGGCAGCTACGAGGTGTGGGTCGAGCGGCGCGCGCTGCAAGGCGCACCGGGCTGGGCGCCCGTGCGCTACGTGAGCATGTTCCGGCGCCGCGGCGTGCGCGGCGCGAGCGCGTACCCGTGGATCAGCCCGCTGGCGGACGAGGAGCACGTGACGGCCGACGACTTCGAGGGCGAATGGGCGATGGCGGAGGAGTGATCAGCGCCAGATCGTGAGCTGGTGCGCCGGATCCCCCGCCACGTCCAACGTGCACGCGATCCACGCGTGGTAGGTCTCGTGGCGCAGCTCGTCCGCTTCGCTGTGGCCCGGCGCGGGCGCGTCGGTGGGCGGGAAGAAGAGAACGGTGGGCGCTTCGGTCAGGTACCGCGCGCACGCCCAGCAACATGAACCGCCGGTGTAGCTCCGTGCGTAGCAGGACGGCAGCCCACACACGAGCTGCAAGAACTCCGCCGAGACGCGCGCCTCTGTGACCGCCGGGCAGCCGCTCGGGTCGGGCATTCCGGCCGCGGCCCAGCGCTCGCGGAACGGGGCAGTGTCCACTTTGAGCAGCTCCGTGCCGGGCGGGAAGACGAACAGCTCCTCTGGCGACGCGGGCGCGCAGCCGACCAGGCACAGCAGGAGCATGGGTCGCATGCGGGGGCGGCACGGCCCGATCCTGTGAGCATACAACCGTCTTACGTTGGTTCCGGGCACTCCTCGGAACACCGGGGTGGGGGCGCAGCGGCGGATCGGCGGGAATAAGGGCGTCCGTCGGACGGTCGACCCGATCCTGCGCACCGGGAGAGCCTGGAGAGGGTGGGATCGTGGCAGGGGTGTGGGACACCGACCCCTCCTTCCCGCATCGGCCACGTCCGCTCGTCACTTTCGCGCCGCTCGATGCCCGCTCCCGCGCCAGCGGCGAGCGGCCCAGCGCCATCAGGAACCGCGCGGTACCCCTTGAAGCTGGGTAGGTGGCGGGTCCGTTCGTTCCGGGCAGCCTGAGGGCGCACAGGAGCGGGGGAAGGGTCGACTCCCTGAGGGGTCGTTCATTTTGAGGTGCTACTCCCTTCGGTCGCCCCCCGGGGGGTGTCACCGGGATCTGGCACGAGATGTGCCCATGCACGAACCATGCCACAGGGCTGGCACAGTGGTTGCCAGGCACGAAGTGTGCCGCATTCAGCGCCCGGGCACAGGGATCATGGCTGACATGGATGTCCGGATCGGGATGTCACACCGCGACATTCGGATCCGGGCACGGATGTCCGGGTGCGGCGGCGGGGATTGGCACGGATCTTGTTGGCACGGATTTTGCCCCTCCCAGACCCCTTCCAGACACCTTCCAGACACCGGTTTCCAGCCCCCCTGCCTACGCTGCCCACTCACAGCGCAGCAGTGCACATGTGGCGCTATGATGCGCGCAGGCAACCACGACCTGCACAGACATGCTCTGTAGTGGTTGGCTGCGGGCATCACACCATACTACGGCTGTAGGCGGCACCTCGCTGCCGCGGGTGCCGCTCAGCTGAACACGAGCGCTGCGAGCAGGACCAGGATCACCACGAAGCAGCTCGCTGCAGCCTCGAAGAGGGCGGGAAGGAGGGGCCGGGCTGTGGCCGCTGCGAGCGCGTCGCAGAGGACCGCCAAGTCGCCCTCGGTGTCTTCGTGGCGTCGAACAGCCTCGATCGCAGCCCAGTACTGAGCCGGGCTGCGGTCCCACGCACACAGACGTGTCATTTGGCCGCCTCGATGCGCGCATCGCACAAGGCGCGGTACTTGTCGGCGAAGGTCGGCTGCGGTGGTGGTCATCGCTGCCCGGACTCCTGCCGGAACTGGGACCCTAGCGCATCGGCCACGGCATTGGCCTCGTGGTACTCCCGGTGAGCGACGTGCCAGCCGGAGAGCGCAAGCACCGTCTCGTAGAGCGCCGTGAGACCACCGACCCTGTACGGGTCACCGACTGCCTCAAAGGCCCACTGCTCTACCTCAGCGCGTAGGTCGTATGCGTATTTGGCCGCTTCGGATGCCTCGATGAGTTGAGCTGGCGTTACCATGTCCCGCTCGCGGCACAGAGCGGGGCAGGTGTCGGCGCTGATGACGGTCTCGAAGCAGTCACGACAGGCGCAGTGTGTGTATCCGGACATGGTCAGGCTCCTTCGGGCGGTGTAGGGTTACCAGCGGAACGTGGCGGGGGCAGGGACGCGGATGGTCGGGCGAGTGTCCTCCGGCTCCAGCAGGGCGGCTAGGCGGCGCGCTTCCTGGATGCGGCGCATCTCCTGACGGTGCAGCTCAGCGGAGGCGCTGGCGACCGCCCAGGCGATGTCAGGGTTGAAGCTCGGGTGCATCGGGGTTGGTGTGTCGCTGTCCATGTCTAAATCATCGCACGATCCAGGGCTGCCCTCAAGGGGAAAAGCGACAGTGGCTGCATTTCGTGCCTACATCCTGCACACAAAAAGCGATCACTGCCTCTTTTCTCCTTGAGCCCGGGCACGATCGGCCGTATTGTTAGTCATGGGAACGACGATGACACTGACGGGCAGCTGGCCGATGGCGCGAGTGGAGCAGGTGCTGGCGAATGCCGCCGCACGTGCGACGCTGCGCGGCAAGCCGCAGCCGGTCACTGAGCTGGTGCTCGCGCGTCTCGCCGCCGCCCGCTGAACCACAGGAGTAGCAGACATGGCATACGAGATTCACATTACAGACTTCGAGATGAAGACGGTCAAGTGGCTTGCCGAGCGCGGCTACGATTGCGGGCTACTCGAAGCACTCGAAAGCACCGATCGCGATGATGTGTACGCGATTCCGGAGCGTGCCGCATGGGGCATTCAGGATGCGAGCGACTGTCCGGACAGTGGTTTCGCCTGCCTGCGATGGGACAGCGACCTAGGGCGCAAGATTCGCGCATTCCTTGACGCGATCGTGTGAGACGCAGCTGTAGGCGCGGCTCGCACCGAAATGCGACCACTGTCGCTTTTCCCCTTGAGCCCGGACCCCGATCGTGCGAATCTAATAGTGAGGGTCGCGAGAGACGCGGCCCGAAACGGAGGACACCATGGCTGCTACTACGATCGCGACTCTCTGGGCACTTCTGATGGCTGCGCCGCTGAACACCCCGGTGTGTGTCGCCGCTCACGGCGCAGCTCAGGAGTGCGCCGTCAAGACCGCTCGCGAGGTGACGTTCCTGAGCTGCGTGCGCACCGGTGCTCACCAGCAGATCTGCAACAAGCACTGACACGGAGGACACCATGGCTTCTACTACCATTCACACCAAGTACCACATTCCAACCAACACTCGGGCCTCACGCATCACGGCGCACGCGGCCGCCGTGCAGATCTCAGTGCCCTACGATCACGACTTGAACATCGAGGACAACCACATCGCAGCCGCCAAGGAGCTGACTGTGCGACTGGGCTGGAACCGTGCGTCGGGGGCGCTCCCTGCGTTCGTCACCGGCTGTCTACCTGACGGCAGCTACGCCCACGTGTTCACCTGACGCTAGCATGCGACAGGTGGGCGGGAAAGTGTTCCCGCCCTCTCTGTGGCCCGATAGCGAGGAGAGTCACCATGACCACCGAAAACGCACAAGCTTACATGTTCTGGGCAACCGCCGCCATCATGTACACGATGGTCGTGTACGTCGCGTACGCGGTGAGCGCGGTGCTCCACCACGTCTGGTTCTGACGTCGAAAGATCTGGAGGTACCCACACATGGAAGCTAAAGAGAGACTGTGCGACTTGATGCGCCAGGGATTCATGAAGCCACGCTACGAGCGCAAGCGACGCGTCGAACGCCCGACAGTGGCGTGTACCGGCTGTAAAAACTGGCACCCAGAAGGGAAGCACACGCTCGACCGGGCGGCGCGCAAAGCCAATCTGCAAGGCGAAAAGCTCGAACAGCGGCGCGTGCAAGTGGCGAGCGATTCCGCCACTCGCTCATGACCTAGCGCTGTGACAGTTGCGCCCGAAACATTTCGGGCGCCTCTGTGGCACGATAGGAGGAACTTTATGACGATCCAAGTCAGAATGCACACCGACCTGCTCGACTCAATAGACCAGAGCCAGCCGCCGATGAGATGCGTGCACTATCGCGCAGCCTACGCGTTGGCTAACTTAAAGTTGATGCGGGAAGCAGATCGGGACGAACTGCCTGACACTGCGATGCAGCGGTTCCTGAAAGCCGCGGGCGCCTGCGTCGTTGGCCGGACGTTCGTTGGGGCCCGGGAGGATCGCGAGTGGCTACGCGAGGCGGAGGCCGAGTTCGGACTCGACTGGGGCGCGTTCCAGGAGGCGGCCGAACGAGCGGGCGTGGATGAGCTGCCGTTCGAAGAAGCGTGGGATCTTTTCGAGCGCTGGGTTGATAGCGGCGAGACGCTGAACCTGTACGATCCCGACGGCGAGGACGCGTGACCATGCGCCGCGCACCCACCACTCACCTCGGACCGCGCATTCGCGCGGTCCGAAAGATCGTCGAGGCCAACCCGGGCATCTCTGCGCGGGGCGTCGCACGTCAGCTAGCGCTCGACTGTGTCGAGCGGGCGGCGCTGGCCGCGGTGGCGCGCGCGGTGCGCGGCGGCTGGGTGCAGCGCGGCGACGGCGAGCGGCCCGGCCTTTTCCCGACTCCGGTTAAGTGACAGTCGGACCCCGAAAGTTTCGGGGTCCCTCTGTGGCTGAACAGGAGGTACTATGAGCGTCGAGACTTACAGTGGGATCGTGCTGGCACAGCACACAGCCCGGACGTTCGCACGTCTGGCGGAAGACGCGCGCGAGCAGGTCGGGCCGCGGTGGGCGCGGCTGGCTGTGTGGGCGCAGGAGCAGTCGCGTGCCTGGTACGAGCTGGCGCGGATCTCCTACGCGGAGACATTTTACCGATGAACAAGCACGGTTCGAAGTGGATTCGTCCCGAGAAGCGGCTCGCGATCTACGTCCGAGACGGCTTCGACTGCGTCTACTGCCGCGGCGTGTTCCCCCTCGGTACCGATCTGACGCTCGACCATATCACGCCACGCAGCAGAGGTGGCAGCAACGACGCCAGCAACCTGGTGACGTGCTGCTTCAGCTGCAACAGCGCCCGACAGGACGCAGAGCTGCGCCCGAAAGATCTGAGGCGGGCGCTCCGCGCCGCCGCTCGACCGATCGACATCGAGCTGGGCAAGGCGCTACTGCGCAGCCGCGCCGTGCAGCTGACGTTCCCGTTCGCGACGCCCTCTGGTGTCAAGTGACGCGGTCCACAGCCAGCACGCGTCGGGTCCGCCCGACGTGTCGATCTTACTCCACAATCTATCTTGAAGATTCTTGTTCACGCAGTCTTCTCGCAGCGTTCAGTGTTTCCCAGAAGATCTGGGGGTGCTCCTCTGGACCGGGCTGAAGCCCGCAGTCGAGGAGCGCCCTGTGCGTGTACTCGTGCAGCGCCGCATCGGCGGGAAGGAGGGTCGCGCCTCCGGCCAGCTTGATGTCGCGGTCCGGCACGAACAGCCCGGCGCACATGCCCGTGTTGCAGCACCCCAGCGCGTCGTCAGGGCAAACCCCCGACGGCGCGCGGTACTCGTGCACGGGCTCCGAAAGATCGACGAGGTGGTCCCGAGCGGCCATTGCGGCTTCTACGGCGCGGCGCTCAGCCCGGAACTTTTCGGACACGTCCGGGCCGGGCGGGTTGCAGCACGCGCCCAGCACCAGCAGCAGCGCACAGGCGCGCTTCACGGCTCCTCGTTCGTGCCATAGCCGAGACGCTCTAGGCGCGCTTCCAGCTCTGCGATGCGCGCCTGGAGTGGCGCCCGCGCGGCGGCGCGCTCTCTGTAGATGCGCGCGGCCAGTCCGGGCTGTCCGCCGGCCCGCTCTGCAGTGTCCGCGCAGTGCGCTCGCTCCGCCGCCTCGTCCTTGGGCTGCGCGGTGCGCATCAGGGCTATGGCTATGTCTACGGCCTTGGCCATGCCCGGGCCGAGTTGGCGGGCGCTATGAAGCATCTTGATCTCACGCTCGTACATGATCACACCTCCATTCCAGGTCCAGGGTCCGACGGCGGGCCGAAGTGCGCCCAGCACGCCACGGCGAACAGCACGAGGCACAGCACGTCAAGCCACACCACGGCGCACCTCCTTCTCGCGCAGGTCCTTCCGCAGCTCGCGCAGCGCGAACTCCACCGCGGTGCGGTTCAGCTCGCGGCGCGCACGCTCCTCGCGGTCGCTCCGCTGCCCGATGCGCAGGTACCCGACGAAGCCAACGGCCAGGCACACGTAGCCCGCTACGCCCACACAGAACCATAACAGTCCACTATACATTGTGTCCTCCTACCCTCTGATAAACGAAGCCCCCGCGGTGGTCCCGACCTGCCCGAGTCGGGGACCGCGAGGGCTTCTGGCTCAACGAGCCGCATGGGAGCAAGCCCCCATGACCATCTTCACCGGGACGGCTTGGTGCCGTACTCCTCGGCGTCGTGCATCGCCTGCATGGCGTGATCGTAGCCCTCCCAGTTGTCGACCCCTTCCGCCATCAGCGCGTCGAGCCTCGCCGCTGCGAGACAGAGCTGGTCGTACACTGCGCGATCGATCGTGACCGTCGGCCCAATCACGTCCTTCTCCAGATCCTGATTGATGCTCATGCGAAACCTCCGTGGTGTCAGTCGAAGTCCCAATCCTCGACTTCATCATGGTCCACGTCCAGGTCCCGGTCAAGCACTTCGTCCCAACTTTCATCGCGCCGCACAGCCAGCTCGACGGCCACGGCTTCCAGCCGGGCCTCTTCCGCAGCGAACCACTCTGCCGTGCCGCGCACCGGCGCGTCACGGTCGCCCATGCCCGTCGGCGCGAACGCGCGCAGCTCGCGCATGGCGTAGAGGAAAGCGTCGGGAAGATGGTCGGGAATGCCGCGGGCCACGTCGGTGCGGCCGTCGTTCCATGCCAGGTTGCGCAGGTCCTCTGCCAGGTGGCCGTTGCCAGGCCCGATCTTGATGCGCCCGCTAGCGATGTCGCCCGCGATGAACTCGATGTTGGCCTGCTTCAGCGTCTTCTGGGCGGGCCGACACGGGATCTGGTAGCTGCGCCGCATCTCCTCCGCGTAGCCCTTGCCCGCGCCACCCTCATCCACCACGATCCAATAGAGCGGGAACTCGTCTCGCGCACGCTCGACGTGCGCGGCCAGGACGCTGGGGGTCGCACCCGGCAGCTCGTAGGACTTGACCACGTACAGCTCGGGGGCGTCGTCGACGCGCCCCACGACGCACAGGGCGCACGGCTCGACCGTGCCCACGTCGATGCCCAGGCCGTAGGTCCAGGCGCTCAGCGGGGCGTCAGGGAGCGCGGTGACCATGTTGTGCGGACCGAGCGCGTAGATGCACTCGTCAAACGTGTCGGTGAACAGGCCGAGGTACTCGCGGATGTACTGCGATGTCTTCTCGGTCCAGCGGTTCGTGGCCCGGACGTCGGCAAGCTGGGCTTCCCGCTCCTCGCGCGACGCGCCCAGGTACGGGTTGTCGCGGAGATCCCAGTGGTGGCACTCCCACCCCGGATTGTTCACAGTGTCCCAGAAGAAGCCATCCTTCAGGACGGTGGGCGTGCCAAACAGATAGATGTGGCCGCGGTAGTCGAACGTGGCGGGCTCGAGGACGTCCACCACCAGGAAGCGCAGGATGCTGCTGCGCCACGCTCCTACCTCGTCCACAAGCACCGTGTGGTACTTGCCACCGCGCAGCTTGTCGGCCGCCTCCGCGGTGTCCGCACCCCACATCTGCAGGTACGCGCCGTTGGGCAACGTGGCGATCTTCAGCGTGTGCTGGAAGACCACGTCCACGTTGTGGGTCACGGCCCACATCTGAAGCTCTTGCCACAGCGTGTCAGCGGCGGCGCAGCTCAGGGTCCGCTCGATGATCGGGACCATCGCGCCCGGGTGTGCCAGCGCGCTGGATAGGGCCAGCGCGAGCAGCACGGCCGTCTTACCGCCGCGTCGGCCCGCGTGGCAGACGATCCGCCGGTGCTTGCTGTCGTAGATCCGGCGCTGCGCCGGGAACAGCCCGGCCACCAAAGCCGCAACGGCGGCGGGAAACCTTTCCCGCCGCCGCTTCTCGGCCAGGAGCGCTCTCGCCCGGCCCTTGTCCAGGGTCTTTGCTGACATGCTACCGGGACGTCCTAGTCATTGGTGCACGCCGCGCAGAGCTGCCCTGGGCGCAAACACCGCGCCTCACACCCGACGCTGCAGCAGCGATACCTGCCCGGCGGCCCTCCGGGGTTGCCCGCCGGTGCCGGTTTGCTGCTCGCTGCCGCCTTCGAGTCGTCACGGGCCCCAGGGGGGAGGCCCTTGCCCAGCCGCTTCTCCTCCAGCTCCTGGAGGTACGCCAGGGAACGCCACGCGTGGCACGCCGCGTCCTCGTACTCGGCCAGCTCCGGGTTGTAGGTGTCGATATCGCACAGGTGGCGCGCCATGCAGTCCTTGTGGTCGCTGCTCTTGTTGCGTGCGTGGTGCAGCGGCTCGCCCGGGTTGTGCTTGTCGTTGCCGCGCTGGCTCACCCGCGCCACGGCGGCGATCGCGAGCGGGAAGTAGGCAATCACCCCGGAGTAGATGGGTGTCCGCTTGCGCTCCGCCGAGTCGGCGCTCAGCACCATCTCCGTGCGGGGGTCCGGGCGCGGTGCGTCGGTCGGGCCGAAGTGGGCCGGTCCGGGCTCGGCGGCACGTACGGGCAGGTGGAACCCGGCCGATCGGTCACTCGCGTGGGAACGAAACTCGTCTTCGAAGCTCATGTGCTCGTGTCCTCCGTGTTGCTCAGCCGCACAAACCGTGATCCTGGCACGCCTTGAGCGCTCGCGCCATGCGGCGCATCGCGGCGTCCGAGGTGTACCGTTCCGGGCAGCAGGTGAAGAGGCGCCACCACACCGCGTCTGGGTTCGCGGTGGCGGCGAACGCGTCGTTACCGTGCCACACGCGCGCGTCCTGCATGCGCTCCATGACCAGCTGCCGGATCTTCTGGCCTGAGACGAGCGCCAGCTCGATGGGCTCGCGGATGGCCAGCCAGCCGCCCGCGTCGTCGGTGTAGATCTTGAGCTGCATGGGACGCATGACCCACGCGTCGAGCACCGGGATCAGCTCCTCCACGAACTCGGCGCGGTTCACGTTGTAGGTGGCCAGACAGGTCGGGCTGTTCAGCAGCTGCTGGACCCACGCCACCATGACCGCCTCGTAGTCGCGTTTCGCATCGAACGGGTAAAGCTGGACGCTCACGCGGCCTCCTGGACCCAGATCGGGCAGTGCTCGGTGACGCCGCGCTGCGCGTCGATCAGGAAGAAAGCCTGCTGCGCTGGCTCGGGCTCGATGCCCAGGAAGTCGCTGTACGTGCCGTGTCCCACCAGCGAACCGTTGACCACCAGCACCTGCCCGGGGTGGTACTGGTGGAAGTGCCCGACCAGGCTGAGCTGCGCCTTGAACATCGCGCGCCAGCGGAGCGCGGCGCGCGTCAGCGGTACCAGGATCCCGCCCACGCCTCCGCCGTACTTCACGCTGTCGCCGTGGTGCACGTGCACGCGCATGCCTGCCACCTCGACCACCGCGTGGTGCCCCGTCGGCAGCTGCCACGTGATGCGCTTCTCACTCTTGAAGTGCGCGGCCACGAAGTGGTAGAGCAGCGTCTCGTAGCTGTTGTCGGCCGCGGTGGCGATGCGCGTCTTCTCCGTGGTGCGCCCGTGGTTCCCGAACTGGCACACCACGTGGATCTGCAGGCCGTCGATCTCCAGCAGGTTGCGCAGCCCGCGGATGATGTGCTTCGCCGCGAACAGTACCTCCTTGACCGGGCTCATGCTGTTGGCCTCCACCAGCTCCGGGTGGATGTAGCCAGAGATCATGTCGCCGTTCAGCGTGACCAGCATGCGGCGGATGTCGAACGTGCGGCGCTTCTGCTCGACCAGGAAGCGCGCGCCCGCGAACAGGCGCTCCATGCGCTTCTCGGCGATCGCTGGGCTGTACTCGTTCAGCCCGTTCACCTTGGCCGGGTCCACTGTCTCGCCTACATGCCAGTCCGAGCAGTGCAGCACCGCCACCGCCGGCCGCGTGTGGCGCGGCGAGTGACGTAGCAGCGGCTTCTTTCCGGGAAGATCGATTCGGGTCGACAGGTGGCGGATCTGGTCCTCCAGCCCGGCGCGGGTTTCGAGCGCGGCCAGCTGCTGGCGCAGCTCCGCTATGAGCTGCTTGTCGGGGTTCTGTTTCACTTCGGCAGTCCTCTCTTGAAGCGTATGAACGCGTTGTCGTGATCCATGAAGTGCGCGAACGGCACGAAGCCGCGGGAGATGAACAGGCGCTGCGACGGGATGTTGTGGGCCGCGATGTATGTGCGCCACTCTTTGCCCCGCGCGCGCCCGAGCGCGAAGTCGAGCAGCTGTCCGGCCAGCCCCTCGCCCCGCCACTCCTCGGAGACGCCGATGCGATCCAGCCACGCGTACGTGCGGAGCACCCGCCACGTGACGTAGGCCACGATCTGCCCGTCTTCCCGCTTCACCGCCGCCGACTCGCGCCGGAAGCTCGGGACGTAGTCGGCGGGTAAGGTCTCTTCGTGTAGATCGCGCAGCTCCGCGCGCAGCGCGCTCCGGATCGTGGTGTGGACTTCGAACATCATTTGCAATCGCCCCAGCTCTGGCCGAGTTTGCCGTCGGCCTTGAACGGGACGCGCAGCCTCACCGCATGCTCGATGTGGTAGATGCAATCCTTGAGCGCCCTCTCTGCCACAGTGTCGCAGGCTTCGAACACGAAGCTGTCGTGCTCCTGTGCGAGGAGCGCCACCTGGCCCGGCCCGAGCCCCCAGATCTCCTCAGCGCGCCACTGGTCGTACAGCTTGATCATGGCGATCTTCATGAGCCCGGCGACGCTCCCCTGGATGGCCGTGTTCGGTCCGCGGTTCCGAGACTTCCAGAACAGCGCGCGGCGACCCAGGATCTTGTCGTAAACCACGCGGTTGTCGATCGGCCGGCGGAAGCCGTCGATCGTCCGCATGTACCCGTTCTCGATGATGAAGTTGTAGCACCACTCCTGGAACGGCGCAATGTGCGTGAACCGCGCATAGAACGCGTCGAGCGCCTGCTGGCAGCGCTCGACTTCGCAGTTCATCTTGTCGGGCTTGGACAGCGCCTGGGCGGTGATGTTATACAGACTGCTGAAGTTCACCACCTTGGCGTCGGTGCGCTGGAAGTCTGGGTTGATCTCACGCATCTTCGCCAACGTGCCGGCGTGTATGTCCTCCTCCAGCTCGTAGCAGAGCGACAGCTCCGGGTCGCGGCTCAGGTGGGCGGCAATGCGCAGCTCCGCCTGGCTCGCGTCGACCACACCGATCTTCCGGCCCGGTGGCGCCACAATGGCCTTGCGCACCGCCTTGCCCTCCTTGGAGCGGGAAGGAAGGTTCTGCAAGTTGGGGTTGGCGCACGCGAGGCGCTGCGTGTCCGTGCCCGTGAGCTTGAAGGAGCAGTGCAGCCGACCGTCGGCGTACTGCGACGGGGCCGCCATCATGGGACGCGCATACGTGCTGACCAGCTTGTCGAGCTTGTTGAACTCGAGCCGCATGCGCGCCAGCTCTCCGCCCAGCCCGGGCAGCTGCTGGAACGGAAGCAGGACTTCCTTCTCCGTGCTGAAGCAGCCCTTGGCGTTGCGCTTGAGCCCGGCGGTCGGCCACACTCGCAGGACGTCGTAGCACCACTTGCTGATCTGCTCGCTGCTGCTGATGCTGGCGCCCGCCTCGCACGGCAGCTCCTGCACCTCGGTGCGGTAGCGCACGTTGCCGTTCTTGAACAGCCCGTCCGCCACCTTGACCTTGGTCGGCATCATGACCGACGTGGTGGTCATCAGCTCGAACTCGGCGCGCAGCTGGTCGCAGCGCGCGCTCCATTCCTTGCGCGACTCTTCCAGCGGGCCCGCGTCCACCGCCATGCCCGCCGCCTCCATGGCGCGCAGCGGCTCGATGCACTTCTGGTCGATGGTCACCATGTGGCGCTGCAGCTCGGGGTCGAGCTTGCTCCAGGCGTACTCGCCCAGCTCCAGGCAGTCGACCGCATCGTAGCGGCAGTAGGGTGCCACCACCGACAGCTCGACGGTCTCCAGCGGCTTGCCCTTCGTGACCGCCTTGAAGTCGGGGCGCTCCGGCTTGCCCAGCAGGCGCACGCGCAGGAACTTCAGCGCCAGCTTGTCGTCGCCCTTGCGCTTCTCCTGCCCGTCCTCGTCCAGGTTGCCCAGCAGCCAGGTCGCCACCATGCTGTCGAAGAAGGGGCAGTGCCGGCCCTCGGGGAACACGCCCTCGTTGATCAGCGTCTGCAGCTCCGCGCTCGCGTTGTGGGCCCATACCCTCTTCCCGCTCTCCGCGGCTGACAGCAGCTCGTCCACGATGCAGGTCACATCGAACGCGTCCACGTTCACGTCGCCCGGCAAGCAGTGCCGGACCGGGACGTAGGTCGAGCCGGGGCGCGGGGCGCCCGGCAGTTGATAGGCCACCGCGAATCCATGGAGCTTCGCGCGGAAGCGATCTGGCTGGGGCTTGCGCCCGGGCAGCTTGATCGTCGGGGCGGTGTACTCCACGTCGAAACCCAGCACCTCCGCGGTGCGAATCTTCTGCAGGAGCGCGGGCACGTCGACGGTCATCGGGAACCTCCAGGCGAGAGAACGGCCCCGTATCGTGGGGCCAGACGCCGCGGGAAGGAGGACGCGGGCAACCGATCGTGTCGATGTCTTCAGTCGTCGAGCGAGTCATCGCTGTCGTCGAAGGGCTCGTCGGCGGGGGGCGCGGGCTTCTTCGGGCCCACGGTCTTCTTCCCCGCGGGGGCGGCGCCCTTCTTCGGCGGGACACCCTTCTTCGGGGCGGCCTGCTTGTTGCCGCCCTTCTCCTTGCGGGTGAAGAGGTTGAACCAGCAGTCCTTGACGTCCTCGTCGGTGAGGGCGGTCTCGAAGCTCAGGCTGAGCTTGCCGTCGCGCTCCCACACCGCACCCACTTTGCGGAACTTGGAAGTGCGCTCCTCGCCGTCGTAGCCGGCGAACGTCTGCTCCTCGCCGTCCTTGCGAACGGCCACGATGTCATACTTGGGTCCGGGCATGTGTCAGTGTCTCCTCTGTGAGTGGTGCTGTCCGTGAGTGTTACTTGGTCTCGACGCGGGTCTGGGCGTCCTTGTACGCCGCCTTGAGGGCAGCGAACACGGCCTGTCCACGGTAGCCCAGCAGCTGCCCGCGCAGCGCCTGGAGCTTCTCGCCGTCGCCCTGGCCGATGGCCGCGAGCCCGGCCAGCAGGTTCTTGCTCTCCGTGTCCTCGGAGACGTCGACGGCCGCCGGCTTCTCCTCCGCCGCGGGGGCGGGCTCGTCCTTGGCCTTGCGCGACTTGCGCGCGGGCTTCTCGGCGGGCGCCTCTTCGGCGGCCGCCGGCTCCTCGCGGGTCGACATCGGGCTGTCCGCGTCGGCGTCGTCGAGCACACCCTCGAGCGGGATGCAGAACGTCTGGAACGCGAAGTACTTGTACGCCATCGACAACGCCTTACTGGTCGCCTTGTCCTGGCTGTCGAGTGCCTCCGCGCAGAGCACCGTGCTCACGATCGAGCCGTCGATCGTGGAGGTGATGGTGTACATCACCTTGACCTGGGCGCGGAACTTCAGCTTGCCCGTCTTCGGGTCGGTGATGACTTCGAGCTGATGCTGCAGCACCTGGGGCGCCGCGAACAGGCAGCACTCCACCAGCACTGCCGACATCGCCCCCAACACCGCGTCGATGCCGCGGAAGTTGAAGCCCTGGCTCTCGTTGGTCGACGTCTTGTCGACGCCCATCTTAGCGAGCATGCGCGTCGCCTTGCCGATGGCGCCGTGCACCGCGCCTGCCTGATTCGTGTCCGTCATGGTCATGTCAGTCCTCCGATCGTCTCGTTGAAGTTGCGAGTCGCCTCTAACCAATGATGCTCCAGCTTCGCGCTGCGTGCAAGCTCGAAGTCGAGTCGTGTGTCGCCGCCGAGCACGGCTGTCACCCAGCCGCGCGGCGCGTCCATGACGTACATCTGCACGTGCGCCTGGACCACGTACTTCAGCGGCACCTGCAGTGGCCCGAGCTTGAGCCGCTCCTCGTACGCGCCGACCACCGCCGCGCGCCAGTTGCCGCGCGGCGTGCCCCAGTCCTTCTTCGCCACGCGCATCGTGATAGGCGGGAAGCGCTTCACGATATTCGTGATCGTGATATCCGACGCCCAGTCGTAGGCCGCATACTCGTCGCGGCTGCCGAACTTGGTCCAGCTGCTGAAGCTCTCGAAGCGCACGTTCTTCGCTTCGACCGGCACCTCGTCCATGATGCCGTCTGGCGTGGCGGCGACGGGCAGCTCGCCGCCGTCGCGCGCCAGCAGCCAGTCGTTGGGTGTGAACTCCAGGTGCGGGGTCTCGGCCGCGAACCAGGAGAGAACGCCCGCCTCCAGGTGGCGCCCCGCGGCGACCATGGCCAGGTTGCCCACCTCGTCATCCTCCGCCGACACGACGGCTGCGCGCTTCTGGGTCTCCAGCTCCTTCGACGTCAGGAACCCCACGTCCAGGATACACGCGATCTCGGATGCGGTGTAGAAGTGCTTGCGCGCTTCCAGCCACGTAGCGCGGTCCTTGCTCGATGCGATGCGGCGATAGGTCATCGCAGCACCTCGCCCATGATCGGGCGAGTGCCCGTCGTGACTTGCTGTGCCCCTAACAGCGCCGCCTCGACGCGGTTGACGTCGACGTTGAAGCACATCAGGCACATGGCCATCGGCGCAACCTCGTCTGCCGTGCGCGTCTGCCCGGCCTTCTTCCCCTTCGTGATCAGCGTGCCCTTCTCGAAGCCGACGAACGCGAACGGGTCCAGCTCGACGTAGGCGCCGCGCGCTCGCGCGGCGTCGCGCGAGCGCCGCCACCACCAGCGGTTGCTGCGTACCGGACACAGCACCGCGATCCTGTGGCGCTGATCCTCAGACTCTCTAACTGCGCAGGCGAGCCACACTCGCAACTCCGCGTACGGAGGGTTGACGAACGTGCGATCCGCCCACGGCTGCGTCCAGCCGTTTCGGTCCTCGGGAAGATTGGTCGCCAGCGTGCCGCTGTGATGCCGCTTGGCATCCACGAAGCCCAGCACGTCGCCCCATTCATCCACCGCGGCGCACGGGTCCAGCTCGATGGGGCCGTCGAAAATGGCGCGCACCAGCGACACCAGCGCGGGCGGCGTTAGGATCTGCTGCTCGCGCTCCTCGGGCTTGTCGTCTCGGTTGCTAGTGTTCAGTCCGGTCATGGCGTTGCTCACAGTCCACCTCCCCCCAGAGCGTCCAGAACTGCATCGTAGCCCGGGAAGCGCCAGTCGTCCAGGTCGGTCGCGTCGCGGTTCCACGGCCTGTCGAACAGCAGCGCGCGGTCCTTGTTGTCGGGGTGGCGCACCGTCGACGGCTTGTCGTCGATCAGGTACGCGCCGTGCACGCGGTGCTTGGCGTGGGTGAACACGATGTCGCAGCCCGGGAAGTGGCTGTGCAGCAGGCGCTCGCGCGCCGGCACCCAGCACGCCATGCCTGACCACTGGCTGGTGCAGAACACCACCTCGCCCAGCTTCTGCAGCTCCGCCACGAAGCGCTCGGCGTCCGGGTAAAGCTTCACCTCCCAGCCCAGCCGGTCGCGCGACAGCTCGTACTCGACGAACCGCGCGTAGTCCTCCACGCTCGGGAACAGCCACGGCTCGAACTCGAACTGGCGCTGCAGCTCCGGGCTCGGCACTTCGTAGGTGTGGTCGGGCTTCCCGCCCTTCCCGGTGACCCCGTGCACGAGCACGAAGTCGACGGCAGCACGGTGCACCGCGCCGCTGCAATCGGCGATCACGCCGTCCACGTCACACAGGATCACGTCACGCGTCATATCGAATCCCAGCCTTTCGTAGCCGTGCCTTCCAGCGCTCGATCTCTTCCCGGTCCTCGTCCACCGGATACCGCTCAGGTGCGGGCGTCGGTGCCGTGATGCGGTCCCACGCGGCGCGCAACCGCTGCAACAACGTCACGACCCTTCTCCCAGCTTGCGCAGCTCGGCGGCAAGCTCCTCGTCTGTCAGGTTCTCGGTGTCAGGGGTCAGTCCCTTCTCCACGGTCTGTGTGGCGGACAGCGACGACAGCAGCGCCTGAAGCTTCTTAGCATCGCCCAGCGACATCGGCAAGCCGCCGCCCTGGGCTGTCTTCATGGTGCGCAGCTCGCGCGCGATGATGTCGCGCGCGTCCGCGATCACGCCGTGCAGTGCCGGCATCACGTCCGACGGCTGGGTCGCCGGCTGCTGCGACGTGCGCAGCGCCTTCGCCGCGGCGCGAATGCGCGCCAGCTCCGTGTTAGACTTCTTCGTCACAGGTCCTCCTCCTCGTCCTCCTGGGCCGCGTCGGCGTGCAGCCCGCACGCGAGCGCCTCTGCGCGAAACGCGCTCAGGAATGCCGTGACCGTCTTTGCGTTGGTGGTCGGGAAGAGACGGGCGATCTCCGCCCCGCGCCACCCGTTCACGTAGAGCAGCGCCCAGGTGCGCTGCCGTAAGCTGGCGAAGCGCGCGACGTGGAAGTGACGGCCCAGCACCACGAACAGGTCTTCGCCGCCGGTGGTCTTCCCTTGGGTCGCGATCGCGCGGCCGCGGCCAACGTGATCGACCAGGTAGGTCGCCTCCAGGTCGCCGTTCTCCTGGAGCTTCCACTGCTCGATGTCGCGGAAGCCGGTGGCGGCCAGCTTGGCGTACCACTCGCGCTGCAGCGTGCGGAAGTCCTCGGACTTGTGGACTGGCTGAACGTGCTTCACAGCCACTCTCCCGGGCACTCGACGGTGACGTAGTCCAGCAGGCAGATCGCTTCGGCCAGGTCGTCCTTGACGGCGACGCCGTAGCGGCGCGCGACGCAGTCCACCGCGGCGCGCTTCAGATCGTCGCGGCCCTTCGGCAGCGGTTCGCCCAGGTTCCACTTGCGGAACGTGCGGGGCGCGACCCACACCGCGTCAGCGGGGCCCGCGACACCCAGGTCTTGCAGCAGCCCGCGCACGCGGCCGATGCCCGACCCAATGCTCAGCACCGTGGTCATGGAGCGGTAGCCGCTGCGCTCGTACGCGAGCAGCACCTTCCCGCCCCCCATCACGTTGCGCGCCAACCACAGCGTCAGCTCGTCGCTGAAGCGCGTGTCGAACAGCGGGCCCTGATACTGGAAGTCGGGCGAGCGCAGGTTCTCGAGCACTGGCTCGTCCGGCAGCGTCGCGGTGACGCGTGCGGCGCAGCCGGCGTCGGCGACGCCCGCCGGGTCCAGCGCCACGATCGCGGCGTAGGTCCGATTTGAGGGGGCGTACTTGTCTTGTGTGTAGGGAATTGGCTTACCCTGCTTTCTTCTGTGACCAGTTCCAGGTTTTACCGTGAACGACCTGGTTCACGGTTCGATAGTCGACGCCGAACGCCGCCGCAAGTTCGCGCTGTGTCCAGCCTCCTATTTTGTACCACGCCACAACGTCAGCCGCAACTTCTTTCGTGAGTTTCGCGTTGGTCTGGCGCCCGCGCGCAGCGCGGTCGCGCATGTTGTCGCTGTGGCTCCCCAGATACAGGTGCGCCGGATTGCAGCAGTTGCGTATGTCGCAGCGGTGCAGCACGTCGAGCCCGCCGCGGGGACCGACCCACACGACGTATGCAACGACGTGCGTGCGACGGTACTTGCCGCCCCCGACGCTGATCCGCCCATACCCTGACTGGTCCACCGCCCCGACCCACAGCCAGCACGCATCCGGAGCGCCGACGATCATCCGCCGTCGGAGCCTTGCCGCCACTGTGTGGGATTGAAACTCAGTAGTCATGGAGTACCTCGTCCAGCCAGCCGCTGTCTGGGTCCCGGCGGAATAGCTTGCGCGCGCCCGCGGGGCCGTGCTTGTGCTTGGCGTTGAATATCTCCAGCGTGCCGTCCTGCCACGGGTAGAGCAGCAGCACCGCGTCCGCCGTACCCTCGATGCTCTTACTGTCGCCCAGGTCCGACATGCGCGGCTTGGGCGGCGGCGCATCATCCTCCTCCTGCTGCCCGCGCTTCTTCGCGGAGCGCTGGGGCCGCTGCAAGTGTGCGTTCAGGATGAACACCGCGCCCTCGTCGCGGCCGAGCGCGCGCAGCCCGCCGACGATCTGACTGATCTCGTGCGTGCGCTGCTGCTGCCCCTGGGAGCCCAGACTCAGCAGCTGGATGTAATCGACCAGCACCACGAACGGTGCGTCATCATCCGCATGTTCGAGGCGGAACTCGCGCACCGCGTCCTCGACCGCCGGCAGCGTCGCGGCGCGCGGGTCGGTGATCAGCGTGATCTGCTCCTGCTGCTCGGGGTCGATGATGGCGCCGCGCTTCGCCACCTCGCGCTCACTGTCTTCGAAGCTCAGGTAAAGTGACTTCGCTGGCAGGTACGCCAGCTCTCGCAGCCCGAACATGGACTTGCCGGTGCCGGGCCAGCCGCCCACCACGATCAGCGAGCCCACCTCGCTGCAGCCCCCCAGCGCCGGGTCGCCCGCGGCGCGCTGCATGAACGGTGTGCCCCAGCGAACAGTCGAGAGCGCGCGAGCTGCGGGGTCTTTCAGCCACGCGACGTAATCAGTCCGTGCCTTCGCCAGCGTCTTCATGTTGTCTGCCCCTCCAGAGTTGCACGCGGCGCGCAACGACGCCCGGCAAGGATCGCGTCGTTCACGTTGTCCGCCTGCGTTCCGGCCTTCAAGTGTGCAGGATTGCAACACCTACGGCACGTCGTGTCTCCGGGACGATACCGACTCTCGCACATGTGGCGCACGAGTAGACCGTCCGGCACGAGCCCGTGCTCGAACGCATACGCGAGTCTGTGTGCGTACTCCTTGAAGTCTGTGGTTATGAACAGCCCATAGCCGTTCACATGGCACGGACCCTCCCACAACCAGCAAGCGTCCGGCGCGGCGATGTCGACACGCCTCCAAAACACTGACGGTTCCATGCCCCATTCTAACCACGTATCTGTGCGCCGGGCAAGTCGAATCTACAAAAAGTAGGGGCGGCTTGCGCACGGGGCGATTTTATGGTAAAATGAAAGCGTCACGATGCAGCACGAAGCTACGTCGTAGTATCTGCGAGGAGCGACCGGCCCCGCCCGGCTCGCGTTCTTCGGAGCAGTGTTGCAAGTGGTAATGATACCACACCCACGATCGGAGGAAACAATGCACCACGAACAGTATCCCGAAGACGCGCCGCCAGCAGGGGATTCCCTGGTGGAAGCGCGTGTCTGGGTCGACACGCGCCCCCGCAACAGCTACGATTGGACATGGCTGGTCGGCGTCTTCCTGACGCTCACCACGCTAGTGATCGCAGCAGTACGGAGTTGCCAATGAAAGAGATCGAAGATCGGGCAGAGCACAACATCCGCGAACAGCGGCGCTTCCTGTATGACGCGCGGGAAGATGGGCTCAAGGTCACGCTGTACGTGAGCACCCTCGACGGCGGCACACTCGGGTCGACCGAAGGGCTGACCTGGGGCGTGATGCAAATCGACCCGTTGCGCTGCCGCTTCCGCGGCCCGGCGTCTCTGTACCTGCCCGACATGGACGCGGCGCTGCGGCTCGATCGCGTCTTCGCCATGCAGTGCGACGCGCCGGAGGGCCGGCGCACGTTGGTGGTGCTCGACACTCCGGCGCAGCAAACGAGCGCGGCGGAGATGTTCAACAACCCTGGCGTGCGCGAGCTGGTGGGCATCACCGGCCCGACCTACCAGGTACATGAGGCGCACCGCGCTTCTCTTCCCGCGATCCGACGCCGCGGCTTCCGCGTCCTGCCCGGGGGTGCGTCATGACACCGACCGAGTTGATGCACTGGGCCGGCGCTGGTTTCTTCTGCGCACTGGCCACGGCCGCGTGGGTTGGGCTTGTGTTCGGCACGGTCGCGCTGGTACGCCAGATGCGGAGGGGGCCATGAGCAGCACCATCACGCTCGCCGCGTACAGCGTGCGAGCGGTGTTCGAATGTGAAGAGGCGGGCGGGAAGATGGAGGGGCTGACCACTCTCTACGACTCGCGCGCGGAGATGTGGGAAAGCGGAGACGTGCACCTCGTCCCCGACGGCTGGAAGGCGGCGCCGGCCCACCTGTTTCAGCTCACAGCAGACCAGTTCCAGCTCGTGAAGCTCGCGATGGGACCCAACTACACAATGACACGAAAGGGCACATATCATGTCCTCGCCTGACAGGTTCGCAGATCTGAAGCGCTTCGAAGGGGTCGTGCCGCACCTCTACAAGGATACCAAGGGGGTCATCACCGCGGGCGTCGGCTTCGCGCTGCGCTCGGTGCGCGAGGCGCAGCTGCTGAGCTGGGATCTGCCCGGCCAGGTGCGGCTCGACTGGA
>Ga0213918_1000145_pt1 | contig 25422 bp, 35 predicted proteins | sample McNCre217MG_FD_163422 | JGI IMG/M metagenome (GOLD analysis project Ga0213918, IMG submission 163422) | Freshwater microbial communities from McNutts Creek, Athens, Georgia, United States - 2-17 MG | ecosystem: Environmental > Aquatic > Freshwater > Creek | place: USA: Georgia | collected... | reverse complement strand
TCTTGCTCAATGGTTTCGTCAGTGTCGGGGCGGAGTGACTGGATGTTGCGCATTTCTCTTCCTTTAAGATTTAACCAGACGAAGCCGGTCGGTGAGGTCGTATAACTGAGCGGGTTGGCCGAACTCAAAGGCCATGCCCTTCTCAATCACTTGCCGGAAGAAATCCAGCATTTCGGGCGCCACGACCAGAATCACGCCCGTTTGACCAGCGACCTCGGTTTCATGGACCTCGATCTTGGCCATAATCAGGCTTTCACGATAGAGGCACGGACGAAAGGCGTAACCGAGAAGATTTCCTCGGGGATGTCAACACCTTCAACGATCTGGCGGCGGAACAGGGCCTTGAGGCTGGACGCGTTGTACGTCTCTTTGATCATGTCCTCATAACCACAATCACGGAGCCATTGCATCGCAGCCTCTTTCTGGCCTTTGCGTGTTGACGCGTAGAGATCGGATGCAAGCTGAACCCGCCCCAAGCCTGTGAAGGTCGTGGTCTTGACCTCCAGGCTCTCCATCAGTTCGGGGATTTTCTTCAGACGCAATTCGTCGAGCGGGATGCGGACATCAGCAGCTTGGGCCTTAAGGACCAGTGCTTGGTTCTGCAATTCCTTCATCTTGACGCAAAGCTGACGCAGGGTTTCCATGTCGCCCGTCATCTTCTCGGCGGGGGCCGAGTCGTCAATCAAGATGTCAAGTGACCGGATGACTTGCAGAAACAGGATAGCATCTTCGAGGGTTTCAGCCAGATCGAAGAACTCGGCATCACGAAGTTCATAGGCGCCAGCGTCGAGATTGGCCAACAGACCTTCGTAACGGGAAAGAGTGAGGTTGCTCATTTGCTACTATTCCTTTAAATGATCGACTCGCAAGCGAGTGTAGAGTCAAAATTCACGACGCGATAACGATTCTCTTCGCGCCTCCAAACCAGAAACCGAGGGCACTTGCCCTCTTGTCCCAGTGCAAACCCAACAGCAAGAATTGCCATCGGTTGGCCGGTCGTGATAATGTAATCACGGTCCGGATCGTATTTCTTCACGAAGCTTTGCACATCATGGTTCCAATGTTCTTGGACAGAGGATTTGCCGTACAAAGGCATGTCGTGATGTGTAATGAACTCGATGTCGCCAAAGGCCATGGCCGGGCTGTAATCCATGGGGATTGGCTGCGTCTCGCCACGGATCATTTGCTCTTTAACAATCCAAACAATCGGGTTGTTCATTTGATGTCCTATGTATCTATCAGGTACCGAGTGTACCACGGCGGAGTCCTACTGTCCAGTAGGGCTAGTCCTACTTTCATCCCATCATTTGGTCATAAATGCTCAACCCCTGCGCAATTCTGGTCATCAAATATTCCTCAACATTCATCTTCTCGCCAATCGAGGCTTGGATTGCTTCATCGATTGTCCGCTCCATGATCAAATCAATGACGGTCACCGAGTTCTTTTGGCCAATTCGGTGAGCACGATCTTCGGATTGGGCTCGGTCGATGTATGCGTTGGTCCCGCTGTAATAGACCATAGCGTCATTCTCTCCGCTGATGAGAGTGAGTCCCAAACCAGCGGCCACAGGGTTTCCAATGAAGAATCGCATACTGCTATCGTTACAGTACCGATCTTCAATACGGCTCCGGTCGTCCATTTCGGTTTTTCCGTAATAGCATTCGACGGTTTCAGGGCCGAACTTTTTAGCGAGGGTGTCTCGGATGTGCTCGATTTCGTGGACAAAGGTGGTCCAAATAATGAACTTTGTTCCGGCATAATTGTCCTCGATCATGTCAAGTAGCAAGTTCAGCTTGGGATTGTCCGCCAGCGGTTCAATCACCGTCTCGATCACTTCGCATTCGATCCCATCGATCATTTTCTTCGAGGGCACACCACGAGGCAAGTAGCCACCGACCACCTGTTGAAGCCGGAGATTCCGTTCGAGCACGTTCTCCACTTTAATGATCGGCTCGGCGGGATGGCCGGTCGGCCCTTTAATAATCAGCTTGAATAGCATTTTTTGTGCCGGGCTCGCTTCGCAATAGATCGGCTTCGCGACTTTGGGCGGTAAGTTCAAGACATCTTTACCAACTTCGCAGGTGTACGGAATGATTGCCTTCATCAGTTCATCGACATTCTGCACGCCGACGATTTGCTTGTTCTCATACCCGCCCATGACGATATACCGAGTCTTGAAAGCCCAGTAATCCCCGCACCCGATGATGTTCGGGTCGAGGAATTCATACTGACTCCACAAGTCTTGAATACCGAGAGCGATGGGTGTGCCATTGAGAATCATTCGATATTCGGCTGCGGCACCAATGTCAATCGTCCTCTTCGTACGCTTTGCCTCAGGATTTTTGATTCGTGAAGATTCATCACATACAACCATGACACGGCGTGAAACAAGGAACCCGCAGGCTGAATCGTAAAGTGCTTCGGACACGCCAAGACCCTCGACGGACACCGCAAGAATGGGAAGGGCGTCTTTACCAAATTGGGCTCGTGTCACATAGAATTCCTTCAACCACGGGGCCTTTGTTTCATGAATCCGGAAATCGTAGTCATACGTGGCATACTTGGCCAATTCCTTCAACCACGTACGGCGAAGAGTGGACGGGCAAATGATCATTACAGCGTCAATTTGTCCTGCAGCCCAACGAGCCATCGCAAGGTGCACCGCCGCAAACGTCTTGCCCGTCCCCATCTTAGCGAACCACGCCGACGCCTTCAGCCCATACGACAAATCGAGCATTTTGTCTTGATGCTGCATCGGATCATATTTAAGCTGGGACTTCTTGAAGTCGTAGATATGGCGGGGGAAAGGCACGTACTTGGGGCCAGCCATCAGCGCTTCGTGATCGGCACAAGCTGCCTGGGCTTCGGTCGACACGTTGAACGGGTACAGATGAAAGACTTCACGAAGATGGCTGATGTTCGCCTTAACAAGCGGCACCTTCCAGACTTTACCCTTGGGATCGAAGCGACGCGACGGGAACCCCCGAATAACGTCGCTCATGTGAAAGGGGGCTTTGAACACCAGCCGTCGCGTCTTGGTGTCGAAGGTAACGTCGATGTCGTTCTTCATTTGGTCCTCAGAATGGGATGTCCGAATCATCGGACGGGGTTGAATCGGGCAGCGGGAAGAGCTTTTCCAAGTCGGACGCAGACAGCAACTGCATAGCTTCAGCCTGGGAAAGCCCCTGTCTCAGGGCGTGGTAATAATCGGCTTTGGAGGAATGTTCACAAGCTCCCCCACCCTTACGATGGGGAAACCAATACCCCAGACACTCGCACTTCTGGCGCTTGTGACGCAACCAGTAAGATAGAGGCCGGGGTATTTTCTTGTGGACCGTCTTAGACATCCGAAAAACGGATGATGTTGATGGCGTTATACTCGCCTCCCTCTCGTGCCCACAGCCCTTCACGGTCAACTCGCTCGACGGTCACTTCCTCGCCTACTCTCGAAGCGTACCACATGAGAGGGTCAGAACAACGCACGATCTTCACGACCGGATTCATCGTGACCCGGCGCTTCCACCAACTAAGATCACGAACCCCACGAATTGGGGACCCGTCGAAATTGGGGTTTCGGGGGCATGAACGGCCTTGATCACAGTTTCCGTAACGGGGGGGACAAGTCAACGTACTCATTGCCGGTACATCCGTGCACGGGTGTCTTGAGCCGCAACTTTCACTTCCTCTACCATCGGATTCAAACATTGACGCTTGATCTTGGGGTCGGATTTGGCTTTTATCAGAGCGGCTTCCGGGGTCGGGGCGTTAATTTGCCCGATCAAGCGAAAATCATTATCGAGAACATTGAACTTAGTCATTCTTCTTCCTTTTGAGGTTTGCCCAATACGTAGTCAGGGCGGCGTTGGTCGGGTTGCGGGCAGATGGCGAGAATTTGCCACCCATCGTTCAATTCTCGTTGAAGCTCTTCAGTGCAGAGGTCGGTCCGGACCTCAACTTGGCGGATAGCCATCAGACCAAACCCGGGAACTGCGACATTGACTTTCTGGTTAATGACGGTCGATTCGCGAGTTTGTAACCCTTGCAGAGCTTGAATCAGGGTCGGATTTTTAATCTGCTGAGCTTCGAAATGGGCATCGATCGCTGAGAACGGCAGAGCGTGAACGTCGATAACCCAATAGGTGTACCAGCCCTTAAACTCCCCGTCCTCAGTGAATTCGACCGTGTGTTCATCGAGAAGCACGGCAGCCCGAATCTGGTCTTGTTCGGTGGGGGAGAATTTTTTACCGTAACCAAATTTCGCTTTTGCGAGCAACATCACAACTCCTTCGGTTCAGTGGGAACAACTTCAACGCGGTAGCCCAGGCGCTTGATCTGTTCGACTAGTCGTCGCGTCAGGGTCTTGGTGTTGGCCATTTCACAGAAGATTTCTGCTTCTGGCGATGCAGGCTTGATGACCTCTTGGCCGTATTGCTGACCAATCACCACTTTGATGACCTTGGCGTCAGGCACGGGAGCAAGATGCAAATTCGGGACGGTTGCCATTGAGTATCTCCTATTAGGGCTATAGAATGGTGCCGGGGGCCTTTCACCCGGCTGGCTTGTCACTCTTTCGTGCTGTCTCGCCTTCTACAGAGCATCTGGCTTGGCGTTGCCCTTAGTCACGGTCTGTAGCTACCGCTTGTATCTATCCGGCTCGATACAAGAATGAGGCTTTTACGTCTGTCGACACCCGGCCTCAGGATTCTTTACGTCGTGGCAGCTTCCGGTTCAGCGACCTTCTTCGTTTTGGCGTCAGCAGCGACTTGGGCCTTCGCTTCCTTCTCGGCCTTGGCAGCAGCTGCCTTGGCTTCACGTTCGGCCTTGGCCTTCGCCTTGGCTTCCAGTTCAGCGTGAGCGGTGGCGAAGCCGTGTTCTTCAACCTTGGCCGTGATGTCGGCCAGCGAGAAGGTGCCCTTCTTGATCGCGCCGCGCATGCGATTGCGGTAATTCATCGACTGTTGGCCGATGTTCAGGGCGGTGTACTTGTTTTCTTCAGCGAAGAGCATCGTGCCCAGCTTGACCACGTTTTCCGGGGGCACGGCATCCAGAGCTTCGGCCAGAGCGTCGGTCGAACGGAGTTGGCCGGTGGCGGACTTCACGTACAGACCCTGCTTCACACGGTCGGCCAGCGCCAACATCGAACCCACGTAGTTCTTGCCGGATTCCTTAAGAGCGGCGATGCGGGCTTCACGTTCGGCTGCCGTCTCCTGGGCCTTCGCTTCGCGAGCGGCCTTCTTCTCGGCGGCTTCAGCTTCGCGCTTGGCCTTCGCTTCGGCAGCGGCTGCCAGCTTCGCGGCCTTGGCCTCGATCTTCGCCTTGGCGGCGGCTTCCTTATCGAGTTGGGCTTGCGGCAGGGTGGGGATAGTGGCTTCAGTCATGGCGGGCTCCTTCAGGGGTTGGTTAAAAACTGAGAACCCCGAGTGTACCACGCTGGAATCGACGCTGTCAACCCCCTCAGATTCGCCCGCTTCGGCATTCGGTTGTTGCGCTTCCGCAACGGCGGGCTTGTGCTTCGGGTGGGTGATGCCCTTCGCTGCAGCCTTTTTGGTCGCGGTCTTGAGAGCGGCTTGCTTCTCTACTGCTTGTGCTTTCGCCATGGCGCTTTCCTCATTAAGTGTTGATGGCAGTCCTTTCATCGATGCGGCTACCAAGAGTCTGTCAGTCGCACGCCGACCGAGTTGCGGAAGCTCGACAGCTTCGGGTTTGGATTCACGTGAAACATTGCTACTATTGCGGCTATTCATGATTTCTCTCCAAGGTCTAACGGTGAATGAGGCTTTCCCCCCAATCAGTATCCGCACTGCCGATTCCAGCAGCTCTGCGTCCCCGTTGTGATTCTTGGTCATCATTATCTTATTATCAAGTCGGAACGTCGATGAAGCGGTCTTCCAGTTCGACGACGATTTTATCTGCATCAATCAAGATCGTTTCAATCGCGTCTTCGGGCTTCATCAGTCCCGCCTTCAGGAGGGCTTCTTCGAGCCTAATCTCAGCCATCCCCACCCGCTCGTCATTCGTGCGGTGCTCTTCGAGGGTCTGACCCAACGGGCGGTTGTGCGCGACTGCGCGATACTTCAACGCGGCTTCGATCACTGCTGCTTCCCTCGTGGAATGGCTCATTTTTAGGTTCCTATTGCTCTATCTAAGGTTTTATTAAAACACAGCGCCGACCCGCTGTCAATCCCCCTTCGGGGATTGTTGTTCTGGCACGTCATACGCACTTTCCCCTAGTGGGAACGGGTCGGGCCGGCCCATTCCCGTCTCCGTCATGACTTGGGCGATTTCGTCTTCCGTGATCATTTGAAGACTCCCAGAATTCGGGTCATCCAGCATTTCTTCGTGCGTGCGCGCACGGGAGCGGGCTTCATCCAGCTGGAAGGGGACTTCCCCCGTGCCAGTTCTTGATTCGCGGCGTATTCCGAGCGCATGGCTTACTCCTTCGAGGCTGCTTGCAGGGCCGTGGCGATCTGGGTCGACGTCACAAGACCGCTCTTCAGGGCGTGGCGTGCCTTGTTCCGCAGATTCATCGATTGCTGTCCGGGGTTAAGGGCGGCGTAAAGGTTGCCCGGCAGGCCCAGGACGCGAATCAGGGCCTTCACGACCACTTCCCGGCTGAATTCACCGCAGATCATTGCGAGGTCATCGCCATTGCACTGGATGCCATTCTTCGCCTTCACGTAGGTCTTGCGGGCTGCCTTGAGTGCCAGCATCGGGCCGGTGTACGTCGTCTTGACCGGCTTCAGCTGTTCGGCGATATAGGCTTCAGGGTCGACGCCCAGGGCCTCAGCGTCAACACGGAGTGCTTGCAGGTAGGCCGCATGCTCGGCGTCCTTCTTCTCCTGGATTTGCTCGGGTGTCGGCTCGGCTTTGGCAGGCTTGGCAGGCTTGGCAGGCTTGGCCGTCTGCTTCTTCGCCTCGATGTCGGCGTGAAGGGCCTTCTTGCTCGCTGCCTTCCGTGCCTTCTCGGCGTCGGACGCCTTGCGGATGCTTGCGGGCGTCATGTTCAGGGGCTTGACTGCTGCGCGCTTAGTGGTTGCCATTTTGAAATCTCCTATCGGGCTATTGGTGGGGAACAATTCTATTGGAACACAGGGGGAAGGGCTTGTCAATCCCCCTAATTCGGGTGGGATCAGACGCCATAACCGACCGTCTTGACCGCGAGTTCGAGAGTCTTACGGAAGTCTTCAGGGCTGAGGTTCGCGAGGATCGTGCCTTCCTGCAGGTCGGCTTGAGTCGCGCGCCAGAGGGTAAGAATGGTGCTGAGCTTGCGCTTCTGGTAGGAAGTGCCGAAGGTGGCTGCTTCTTGCAGGAGTGTCAGGGCTTGGTCGGTCGTCATCTTGATCTCCTATCGGCTATGACTATAGTATAACACGGCGAGAACAGGGCGTCAAGTAATTGGAGGCCACGAAATTGCAACAAGGTGTAACAAGGTGTAACAAGGTGTAACAACAGGCGAGATAGGGGAAGAGGGGTTGACAGTAGTGCCCACTCATGGTACACTATCTGCTCTCATCAACCTGAAAAGGAGTTCCACGTGAAACAAGAAAGCCTGACCGTCACTGCGTCAGTGGGGCCGAACTACTTCCTTGGTAAAATCTGCGCGAAGCACCCTCACGAAGGGGGCAAAAGACGCAAAAAGACACACGGATGTATCGCCTGCGAACGCGAATATCGTAAAAAGAGTGCCAAGCGGCCTGAAGCGAAGGAAGCACGCAAAAAAGCGCTGGCCGATCGTCGTGAACATATGAAGATGAACGAAGAGCTTAAACTTGCGATCCGTCGTCGTGCTGTCGACCTTTACCTGAAGGCGGGGGGTGATGTCAAAATCGCGTCGAGCATGTACGGACGATATTGGAACACAGCACGAGTTCAGCTGATTCAAGAGTATCGCGAGCGTCGCGGGAACGATGTTTGGTGCCCCTTGGAGGAGACACCGACGAGAGAGGACCCACTATATGACGGACCAGAGACACCGGACCTGGAGTAGGCACTACTCTCCTCTCCCGGTGCTCACGGGCCAGGGGCGATGGGCTGTGACATAGAGGAGATATACCGGGATGGGGGTGCCGAATGCGGCAAGCGAGTCGCCCCGTATATAGAGGTAGGGTTCTGCCTGTAGAGGTATAGGAGGATACTCCAGGCTGCGCTCCTACCCCCTCCAGGTGTCGGAGAGGTAGTCCTGTCCCGGGTCGCTCCTACCCCATCCTACCCACTCCTATAGATATGACAGATGTGGGTTCCGAGCTGTCACATAGTGGGTCAGATACCACCCTATACATCACAGCTCCGATATCCACGGAGACGATATGGAGCCCCCATGTGTGCAGTGAGAGGAGAGTAGTGGGGTCCCGGGGCTGTCGCCATCATTGGCGTTGGCTCTCCGACTGGCGTTTGAAGCACCGTCGAGTGGTGTGTTTGGGCCAGGGTTCTGGGCCTGTTGGCCATCCAACGGAAGGGGCCGAAGTGTGAAGTAGAGCCCCAGTTAGCGCTCACTAAGGCAAGACTCGTGCCAGGGGGCCCGCCAGAAGAGGTACCGGCAATTCCGTACCCGGAGCCTTGAGCCTCGCCGCGATAAGCCGGTGCTCGGCAAGAGGACCCGTATAGGGTGGCACTCTCCAAGTTTTGTAACTTATGGCCCACACTTTGTGCCCTACCGGGCTTCGCCCCTCCCCTGACGCTCGTGCAATCACTCTTCCATATACTTGACACGCTTCCTCGTGTGTGCTACACTCACGCCTATGTCTACGGAACTCGCTCCAGTCACCGAAGTATATGAAGTATCTGCTTCAGGTGGACGGATCGTGGAGCTTGCAGAGCCGCTTCCTCCGCTGACGGCCAAGGAGGATATGTTCGCCCTTGCTATGATCGAGTATGGCGGCAATTTGCGGAAGGCGTACGAGGAAGCGTTTGGGATTAGTGACACCACCCCGGTGGCTAAGGCACGGGCTTTGATGGCCCGTCCGGAGATTGCTCTCCGTATTCGCGATATCACGGAATCGGTTCACCAGAGCGCTCTGGTATCTTTGGGTTCCCATCTAGTCGAATTGGCGGATATCCGGGATCTTGCAAAAGATCAGGGCCAATTGAAGGTCGCTTTGAATGCCGAAGAAGCTCGTGGACGTGTCGCGGGTCTATATATCGGCAAAGAGGGGGCCGGGGCGAAGAATGGTTCCGGGGCTGGTGCTGGTAACCCGATGGTCATGATTTCGATCACGACTCATCAAGATGCGAGTATTTAAAGGAATATCATGCCTATTTGTACTATCACAAAAGCTGGTCGATTTGACGAATACGGGCGTCCTCTGAACGTGGGGGCGCAATATAACTGTACGCTCGACCAAATGCGTTCGCTCATTCAAGCAGGTTTTGCGACAGCAAACAACCCCGGAGATTTGATTGACGGGTGGCAAGATGCGTTACAGGCTCCAACTGACCCTGTAACGGGGAATTCTGGCCCTCTCGTGCTGGGGAATACTCTATCTCTGCTTCCGAATGCGACCAACCCAGTTGTCGCAACGGTGTCATCCAATAATAACTACACCCAAGCGTACAACTGGAACAAATCAAGTGGCGCAAATGCGTCCGCTGATTTCATCGCATATCCCGACAACGGTACGGATGCTGCCGGGTGGGCGGATATCGGAATGACATCAAGCGGGTTTACCCAAGCTGCTTATGCGGTGACAGTAGCGAACGAAGGATATTTCTTTGTTTCCGCACCAACCGGATCAGGCAAAACCGGTAACATGGTTCTGGCGACCGATTCGACCGGTACGGCAAACAAAATTCAATTGGCGACAGGTGGGTTTACTACCAAAAACAATGTCCGCGTTGAAATTGACGCCACCGGTCTTGCGGTCATTCGCCCAGGCGCGGGGCTCAAAGTCTCGGAAGGTGCGAACGGCAAGCAAGGAACTGCGACTTTGGTTGCAGGCGTGGTGACTGTCGCGAATACATCAATCACGGCGAACAGCCGAATTTTTGTACAGCGCCAGACAGACGGTGGCACTGTCGCGGCGAGTTATTCGATCACTCGTACGGTGGGTACGAACTTCACGATCACCGCCCGAGACGGGGCAGGTGCAGCCCAGGTGCTTGATACATCGGTGATCGCGTTCCAAATTTTTGAACCAGGTTGATCAGTCATGATTCGCAAGACCCCCCAAGGATATAAAGTACTGTCGGAGTTGGGCAAACCGCTCTCGAAACCAAATCTGACAAAGGGTCAAGCGTTAAAGCGCCTCGCACAAGTAGAATATTTTAAACATAAGGACGCCAAGGAAAGTGGCCGATAAAGTCTTTAAATTCACTGAGAAGCAGTTGGAGGCGCAAACCATCCTTGCGGGTGGGGCTACGCATAATATGCTTTACGGTGGGTCCCGTTCGGGAAAGACGTTCCTTCACGTTCGAAATATTGTCTTGCGTGCGCTCAAGGCACCCAATTCACATCACTGTATTCTGCGGTTCCGTTTCAACCACTTGAAAGCCTCGGTGATTCTTGGTACATTTCCGAAGGTCATGAAGTTGTGCTTTCCCGAAGTGATGTACAACCTTTCCAAGACGGATTGGTACGTGACGTTCCCCAACGGATCAGAGCTTTGGTTTGGAGGTCTGGACGATAAAGAGCGCACTGAAAAAATTCTGGGCCAAGAGTATTCTACTATGCTCTTTAATGAGGCCAGCCAGATTCCGAAGCAGGCGCGAGATACGGCAATCACCCGTCTGGCCGAGCTTGCCGAAACCAAGGTGATGGATGGGGACAAAGAAGTCGTGACGAGTATCCTCAAGCCCCGTGCTTTCTACGACTGCAACCCCACCAACAAGAACCACTGGACTTATCGGGAGTTCATCCAGAAGCAAGACCCCGAAACGCGGCAACCGTTGCCGAACCCGAGCGATTACGCATACTTCAAGATGAACCCGGAAGATAACCGGGAAAATCTGACGGCTGGGTACTTGGATACCCTTGGAGCCTTGTCGGCCCGTATGCGTAAGCGCTTTCGTGACGGTGATTTTGCGGACGCCACCCCAAATGCTCTCTTTACTGACGAGACTATTGATAAGTGGCGTGTTCTGGATGGTAAGCTACCTGATATGCAACGTGTCGTTGTCGCAGTCGACCCATCAGGTAGCGGTGATCGCGACAACGCGGACAATGACGCAATTGGTATCATGGTCGCGGGGCTTGGAGTGGATGGCATCGCATACGTGCTGGAAGACCCCACTTGCAAGGCGGGCCCCGCCGTTTGGGGGAAGATTGCAACGAATGCGTTCGAACGTCACGAAGCTGACATCATGGTCGGTGAAGTGAACTATGGCGGGGCGATGGTGAAGCACGTGATTATGACCTCGCGCCCGCGTACGCCGTTTAAAATGGTGACGGCCACTCGGGGTAAGGTGGTTCGTGCCGAACCATTCTCGGCGCTGTATGAGCAAGGCAAGATTCGTCATGTGGGGGTGTTCCAACCCCTCGAAGATGAATTGACGGCATTCTCGACCGTTGGGTACCTGGGTCCGAATTCTCCGAACCGCGCAGACGCGCTGTTCTGGGCTCTTACGGAATTGTTCCCAGGTGTCGTGTCGGGCAAAAAGAATGTCGAACCGGTCGAAAGGCCGCAATTTGAGGGCGCGGCATGGTTGGGCTGATCATCAAAGGTACCCAGTATCTCGGGACTGTTTGTGGTAGTCACCCCGAATTGAACGGGCTGCGCCGGAAAAACAATCGTGGGTGTGTCGGTTGTCATCAGGACTATCGTCGGGCGTATCGGCAAGGACTCGTTCATAGAGAGTACATGAAGGAGTTCAACACCCGTCCGGAGCAGGCCGCGAAAGCAGTTATTCGTGCCCGGATTCGAAATCAGCTGATATCTGAGAAGGCCGCCAAAGACTTCGGGTGGTGGGACCGACAAATCCTTGCTTGTAATTACGCGATCGCGAAAGTGTGTCGAGATAATGGGGTCGATGTTGTGGTTGATCACATCGTGCCCCTCAAAGGCGAAAATGTCTGCGGGCTTCATGTTGGCGCGAACACTCGTGTGATTTCGGGCCTGGAAAACAACCAGAAAGGGAATTATCATGAAGTCTAAACCCATGGAGCCGGGCTTCCGCCGAGTTGGAGGCGCTTCCTGCCTCGTTCGGATTTGCGAGGCACTCCCGGAACACATGCGGGCGGGCACTCGCGAAGTGTTCAAGCTCTGGACCGATCCTAAGCACCGCAATCGCGGGTTCGCAACGTCGCTCATGTACTCTATCTGCCGCGAGGCAGATATCACGGGAATCACCTTGGTGCTCTTCGCGAAGCCCTACTTCCAGTCGGAAGAGGCTTACTTGCCCCAGGAAGAACTCGAAGCATGGTATTGCGCCACTTTTGGGTTCCAAGTGATTCAACATGAGCCCAAGCTGCTTGCAAGAGCCCCTGGAGCGACCCCAAGAGTGGGTTTGCGGCTGGCTCCGATGACCCAAGCAGTGATTGAGAGTGTGCGCCATGACTGACAACGGCTTGGACGTTACCGACGACACTCCGGACTCGTCGCAGACTGATGCGGAAATCATCGCGGACGCTCGCGATTATCTGGAATTGTGTGCTCTAGCTGACGGTGACAACTTCAAAGAAGGTCTGGTCGACTTGCAATATCTTGCAGGTAATCACTGGCCCGAGAAGCAGAAGCGTCAGCGCGAGTTGGACGGTCGGCCTTGTCTGACGGTCAACAAGCTGCCCACGTTCCTGAACCAAGTCACGAATGAACAACGTCAAAACCGGGCCAGCATCAAGGTGAGCCCTGTTGGGTCGGGTGCGGACATTCAGACCGCCGAAGTGATTCAAGGCATGATCAAGCACATCGAGTATGACTCGAATGCTGAGGTCGCCACTGACACGGCTGTGAACGCGGCGGCCGCTATCGGCTTCGGGTACTTCCGGGTGATGCCGGAATACTGCGATGAAAAGTCCTTCTACCAGGAATTGAAGTACAAGCGCATTCGGAACCCGTTCACTGTGGCTTTCGACCCCGGAAGCACGGAACCGGATGGTTCGGATCAGCAGCGTTGCTTGATCCATGTGAAGATGGATCGCAAGCTGTTCAAGCAGGAATATCCGGAAGCTTCGGCGACTTCGGACAGCCTCGCCATCAACGGCGCGACCGGTTTCACGGTCAACTGGCTGGCCCAAGACTATATCCGAGTGGCTGAGTTCTACCGGATTGAACGGGAACCTGCCGAACTGGTCATGTTGTCGGATGGTGGTGTGTTCTGGCGTGACGAAATGCCTTCGGCTGAGCATCTGAAGGCTTCTGGAATCACCGAAGTCAACAAGCGCCGCAGCTTCAAGAAGAAGGTGATGTGGTACAAGCTGACCGCTCACGAAATCCTGGAGCGCACAGAAATCATGTGCAATTGGATTCCGGTGTTCCCGGTCTACGGTTCGGAGTTGGACATCGATGGTAAGGTCATTCGCAGCGGTCTGATTCGCAATGCCCGCGATCCGCAGTTGATGTACGACTTCTGGATGACTTCGGCTACCGAAGAAGTAGCGATGCGCCCGAAGACCCCCTTCATTGGTGCTGAAGGCCAATTCGAAGATCACGAGAACGAGTGGATGCAGGCAAACGTCCGCAGCTTCGCGTATCTCCAGTACAAGCCAACGACTGTCGATGGGCAATTGGCTCCTCCTCCGCAGCGTCAAGCAATGGCCGACATTCCGAGTGGGATGCTCACGATGGCTATGCACGCAAATGACAATATCAAGGCCACTACTGGTCTGTTCGATTCGTCGCTAGGTGCAGCTGGGAATGCTACCTCAGGTAAGCAGGAACTCGCCCAACAAAGGCAGGGCAATATCGCCAATTTCCACTATCAGGACGGATTGACTCGAACCCTTCGGCACGTTGGGCGTTGCTTGATCAATATGTTCCCGCATTATTACGACACTGAGCGGGTCGTGAAGATCATGCGGGATGATGGTGAAGTGGTTCCGGTGACCATCAACAAGCGGCTGTCGCCTGAAGAGGCCCAACAGTTGCAACAAGAAGAGCAAGCGAAGTCCGAGGGCAAATATTCGGCGGCGATTAAATCGGTACTGAACGACATCACGGTCGGTCAGTATGGTGTGGTTGTTGATACGGGGCCTTCATACACCACGATGCGCCAGCAAGCCTCGGATGCGATGGTTCAGTTCGGCCAATCGTGGCCCAAGCTGATGGACATCGCAGGCGACAAGGTCGTGAAGGCCATGGATTGGCCCGGTGCGCAAGAAATCGCCCAGCGGATTGAACGCACTATCCCGCCCGAAATTCGGTATGACCCGAAGGACCCTAAGGCAGGTCCCCCACCACTTCCGCCTGAAATCAAGCAGCAGCTGGACCAGATGAATCAAATGATTCAGGGCCTGCAGCAAGAGAATCAACGTCTGAAGACCGGTATCGACAAGGAACAGATCAAGGCTGAGTCGAACGAACAAATCGCCCAGATCAAGGGTATGTTCGATCAGAAGGTTGCTGAAATCGGCGCAGATGCCAAGAAGGATGTCGAAGAAATCAAGGGCTGGATTGAATTCATGCTTTTGAAGCTCACTCCTCCGGAACCGCTCAATGGGGCCGCTTCTGAGGATATGATTGAAGAAAACCGTACTTCGCCGGACCCAGGCGAGGAGAATACGCAGATTGGGCAGAGCCTACCTACGGGCGAATAAACATAGGGCCGGAGAATCGTCATGTCTGACGCTAACCAAGAAGCAGTTGAAACCCAAACCACGGGCACCGAAGTTCAAAACTCTGCCAACAACGGCGGCTCGCAAGAGCATGTCAATACGGAGAACGAACAAGGCCAACGTGAAGAGAATGGCGAAGAAGGTCAAGTCGAAAATGAAGGGCAACAGGGCAAGAAACCCATCCAGCCCCGAATCAATGAGCTTGTCCGGAAGCGCCATGAAGCTGAGCGCGAAGCTGCCTATTGGCGCGGCGTTGCTCAGGCAAGCGCGAACAAGTCCACTGTCGAAACTCCGGCCCCTGCGGCTGCCCCCGCAAAACCGACAGCTGACCAGTTCAAGACGTACGACGAGTATGTTGAAGCCCTGACCGATTGGAAATCCGATCGAGCGGTTGAAAAAGCCCTCGCTTCCGTGAATACCAAGATCGAGGAAAAGTCCACTCAGCAAACTGCTGCCCAACAAGAAGCGGACCGGACCAAGAACTGGCAAGCACGCCAAGACGCCACCAAGGCGGTTCTGAAGGATTACGATGAGGTCGTGGGTGAAAGTGACATCCCGATTGCCCCGCACGTTGGCGAATTACTGCTCGACAGCGATCACGGCCCCGCGCTGGCTTACAAGCTGGCCAAGGACCCTGAACTTGCCGACAAGCTGAATCGGATGTCCGAAAAGCAAGCGGCCAAAGAAATCGGCAAGCTGGAAGCGGCTTTCGATATCGCGGCAAGCTCGTCTACCACTCAAACCGCAGCCCCGGCTGCTCAACCCAACGTCAGCAAGGCTCCGACGCCTCCCCGCCCCGTGACCCAAGGTCGTGCCACTTCCAAAGACCTCTCGCAGATGTCGATGGACGAGTATGTTGCGGCTCGAAAGGCTCAGGGGGCGGGCTGGGCCAATCGGCGCTAATCCACTCCATTCGAGGAAATCATGTCCAACAGTCTTGTTACCTGCTCCATCATCGCTAAAGAAGCCCTGGCGGTCCTGGAAAACATCCTCAGCTTCTCCAGCGGTGTGAACCGCGATTGGGAGGCTGAGTTCACCCAAAACCAATCCCGTGGCTATTCGCCGGGTCAGACCATCAACATCAAGAAGCCGCCGCGTTACACCTACCGCGCTGGCCGTGTTGCTGTGCCCCAAGCGACTGCCGAATCCACCGTTCCGCTGACCCTGCAACAGGGCGGTACGGACCTGAACTTCACCGGTATCGAGCGCACCCTGTCGCTGCAGCAAATGAGCCAAAAGCTCCAAGCTGCGATGGCCACGGTGGCGAACGAAATCGATCGTCAAGGTCTGGACCTCGCCCGTGTGGCCACGTTCAACTGCTTGGGCACCCCCGGTACTCCGCCGACCACCCAAGCGCTGGCCCTGGCTGCTGCCACGACGCTGAATCAGCGTCTGGATGAAATGGCAGCGCCCCGCGACAAGATGCGTTCGCTGATCACCAATCCAGCTCTGAACGGCGCGATGGTGCAAGGCTTCGCCGGTCTGTTCAATAACAGCAAGACCCTGTCGGATCAGTACAGTTCTGGTCTGCTGGTGGATGCCCTGGGCCTCGCTTATGCGATGGACCAGAACGTCGCTGTTCACACGAACGGTACGCAAGCGGTCACGGGTACCAACGTCAACGGTGCGGGCCAGACCGGTTCAAACATCACTGTTGTTGCGCTGGGCGGCACGATCACCAAGGGCACCAAGATCACGCTTCCTGGCGTGTTCGCGGTCAACCCCCAATCGCGCCAATCGACCGGTACCCTGATGCAGTTCACGGTGACGGCTGACGTTGCTGCCGCTGCCACGGTTCTGCCGATTTCCCCGGCGATTGTCACTTCGGGCGCGTTCCAGAACGTGACCGCTTCGCCGACCAACGGCGCTGCGTTCACGATCTTCGGCACGGCCTCGGGTTCCTATTCTGCCAACGTGGCCTACCACAAGGATGCGTTCACGCTGGCGATGGTCCCGATGTACGCTCCTCCGAGCGGCAAGGGTGTGATCGATGTGGCTGTTCAGTCCTATAAGGGCATGAACATCAAGGTCACGGAGTTCTACGATGGTGTGAATGACAATTATATCATGCGTCTGGACGTTCTGTTCGGCTGGGCTGCCACCTACCCCGAACTGGCCTGCCTCTACGCAGTGTAATTGACGGAGCCCCCGAAGGGGCTCTTTCTCAAATTCAAGGAATTTTTATCATGATTCTGCTTTCTCGCTCCTACGCCGGTTACGCTGCCGGTGCTATCGTTCAGCTCCAAACGGCTGTCGAGTCCGCGCTGATCGCGCAAGGCTTAGCCACCACTTCAGCTGGTCCCGTCACTCCGGGCGCTGTCTCTACCACGGAAATGCAAGGTCGTGTTGGTATCGCCGCAGCTGGTACTTCAGTTGTGGTGTCCAATCCGGCTTTCACCGCTGAGTCGAAGTTCAATGCCTACTTGTCGAATGCTGCGGCTGATGGTACGGCGTTGTACATCACTCGGATCACCCCGGCTGCGGGGCAGGTCACCTTCACTCTTAACGCTGCCGCAACTGCTGCTGTGGCGATCGATTGGATGTGCCTGATGCGTTCGGGCGAGTACCAAGTCGCCTAATCAGGTGAGCCCCTTCGGGGGCTCTTTCGCAAACAATTCTGGAGATTTTCATGTCGAATCAAAACATGCCTGTTGACGTTGCGGCTGCATTCGCACAAGTGTTTCAACCGAAGAGCCAGTTCCCCCGCTGGTTCCAGCCGAACCCGAACATCGGCCAAATCCTGGTTCACTCCCAAGAAGAGGAAGATGAATTGAAGGCTCGTGATTGGTCCCCGAAGCCCCTGCCGGGTTCCGAAGTTCCGAAGACCGAAGCCAAGACCATCGAAGATGTTTCGGCTGCTCTGGCTACTTTGCAAGCTGAACGTGACCTGTTCGAAGCCCAAAAGGCTGCTTTCATGGCTCAGGTCGAGGCCCGCATCGCTGGCATCGGGGCCGCTCCGAGTGCCTCGGCTGCCGCAGCCGTCGCCCCCGCGTCGGGCTCGACCACTGATGCAGCGGCTCAGGTAGCGGGTGCTCTCTCGGATACTTCCGAGGAGCTGGCCTCGGCTGTCTCCAAGGCCGGTTCCAAGAAGTAATCTGAAGTATAAGGAGTCTCACTATGCCAAGCCCGACCACTGCGCTGGACCTAATTAAGGGGGCCATGCGGCTCATCGGCGCGATTGCGACTGGTGAGACTCCGACTGCTGACGAAGCAAACGACGCCCTGAACACTTTGAACGATGTACTTGAGGGGTGGTCGCTGGAGGGGCTTGCAGTTTGGGGTTCCTCCAACCAGACTTTCAATACCGTCCCTGGCCAGAAGCTGTATACAGTGGGGCCGGGGGGCAATTTCAATACCGACCGGCCTGTGAATGTGTTCGGCGGTTACTGCACTTTCGGCGGGGTCGACTTCCAGATCGAAGTAGTCGATCAGTTGGCCTACAACCGAATCGCTCTGAAATCACAGCAACAGCCCATCATCGAGCAAATGCTGTATGTGAACGAGAATCCGCTTGGGTTTTTGACACTCTGGCCTGTGCCTTCGAATGTGATTCCGATAACTCTGTCGTGTGGTCGTATCCTGACACAAATTCCGAATCTCGCCACTTCACTGGTCTATCCTCCGGGATATGCGAAAGCATTGCGTTACTCCCTAGCGGTTCATCTAGCTGCTGAATATGGCATGGTTCCTGCAGTCGATGTAGCCACCATTGCGCGGGACAGCAAGGGCAACATCAAGAACGCGAATATGACTCCCCCGGTCATGACGTTTGATAGTGTGTTGACTGATGATGGCCCGGCTATTTGGCAGCGAGGGTATTAATCATGAAATTCCCAGGATTCATTGGCGGCAGTTATCGCACTCGGTCGAAGTTCTTTGACGCGCAGCGCACGGTGAATCTATATCCAGAACTTAGTAAGTCTGGGACAAGCAAAAATGTAGCAGCGTTATACGGTACACCTGGACTACGACTTTGGAAGAATTTCGTCGGGGGAAATATTCGGGGAATGATTCGATTCAATGCGAATCTTGCTTTGGTTGTTTCCGGCAGCAAACTGTATACAGTTACTGCCGCTGGTGTATCCACACTGGTGGGGCTGGTCGATGACTTTACCACCCCGGTGAGCATGGCCAGTAATGGCACAGTTATCATGATTGTCACCGGGCCGAACGGGTACTATTTCACCCCGGCAACTAGTGTATTGGCTCAAATCACAGATTCAGATTTCACAGGCGCTGATACGGTTGCGTTTATTGATGGGTATTTTGCATTTAATAAAACCGGCACAGGTCAGTTTCAAATCACCCAGATTTACGGCACTGACATCGATAGCTTAGATTTCGCAACGGCCGAAGGGGCTCCCGATCTTCTTTTGTCCCTGTTGGTTGACCACAGAGAGATTTGGTTGTTCGGGGAAACTAGCACAGAAGTTTTCTTCAACAGTGGAAACCCGGATTTTCCTTTCGAGCGAATTCAAGGCGCGTTTATCGAACAGGGCTGTGCTGCGAAATTCAGCCCTGCCAAGCTAGACAATACAGTGTTTTGGCTCACGGCAGACGAACGTGGGCAAGGAATGGTGCAACGAGCACAGGGGTATCAACCACAGCGTGTGAGCACTCACGCTGTAGAATATGCGATCAACCAGTATACCACCATTAGCGATGCTATAGGATATGCCTACCAGCAAGAAGGTCATAGTTTCTATGTATTGAATTTTCCAACCGCGAATGCGACCTGGGTTTATGACGTGTCTACGGATGAATGGCATGAACGTGCTTGGCGTAACCCGGTGTCGGCGTCACTCAATCGGCATCGTTCCAACTGCCAAATGGCATTTGCGGGCGAAAATCTGGTGGGTGATTGGGAAAACGGCAATGTGTATGTTCTTGACCTGGACACGTACACAGATAATGGTGACCTAATTCCTGCAATTCGTCAGACCCCCTACATCGCGAACGGTAATGTGTGGGTGTTCTTCCATAAACTTTGGATCGATATGGAAGTAGGGGTTGGTAATGTCAGTGGATCAGGATCGGCCCCCGAAGTCATGCTCGATTGGAGCAACGATGGCGGTAATACATGGAGTAATGAAATTCGAGCTAGCCTTGGAAGGTTGGGTGAAAGATTGGCTCGTGTCAATTTCCGCAGGCTCGGAAAGTCGAGGTCCAGAGTGTTTCGGGTCACGATCACTGACCCGGTAAAACGGGTTTTGATTGATGCCAACATCGATGTTACTGTGGGGAATTCATGAGCGCAATTAAATTTCCCGCTGAACGTCAGCCCGCGACCCAAACGGATGACAGAGGCTTTGAGACCTTTACGCGCCCCTGGCTACTATTTTTCCAGCAGGTGTATGAGCGTGTGGGCGGGGCTATCGGTTCCGGAATCCCGGGGGTCGAAGCCAGTCTGTTCGAAGATGCTGGTACGAGTGAAACAAATGCGGCGTTGTTCTCAGTGGAACAAGCTCTTCAGCAACAGCCCGTGCAAATCCTGATCGAAGCGGTTGAAAGATTGGCGGCAGAAGTGGCTGCCCAGCGTGATTCTATCGCGGAGTTGACTAAAGAGGTCGATTCTATCAAACAAGGTACAATGATCTAAAGGACACATATCATGGCTGTCACAGCAAAAGCTCTTTTCAACCCCCTCCAGGCCCAAAATGCTCAGACCACGCAGTATACTGCACCTACGGGAACTCGGACCATTATTGACAAGTTCACTGGCACAAACACCACCGCTCTTCCAGCGACCCTGACAGTGAATCTGGCCCCCAATGCAGGCGCTGCTGGTGTCACGAACACTATCGTCAGCGCCAAGACTATCCAGCCCGGTGAAACGTATACTTTCCCCGAAGTTGTGGGCCATGTGTTGAACCCTGGCGACTTTATCAGTACTTTGGCTGGTACTGCTGCTGCCATTACCATCCGCGCCAGTGGTCGGGAAGTGAGCTAAAATCATGCCCCACGCTGGTGAATATCAGACCATTCAACCGCCTTCACCTTTTCTCACGCCGTCAGCATTGTTGAATGGATGGCTCGTATGTCGGTGCCCCTTTCACGGCACCGACATACGAAAAGGATGTTAATGGTATTGTTATGATTCGAGGTCTTGTTAAAAGCGGGGCTGGAGTGGGGCTCCCTATTTTCAATTTGCCTGTCGGATTCAGGCCCGCTGGTAATGAAATTTTCCCGGTGATCACGGACACAGGGATTGGTCGAGCGGATGTATTGCCAAACAGCGATGTAACTTACGTGAGCGGTGGAAATCTGTATTTCAGTCTCGGCGGAATTTCATTCAGGGCTGTGTAGAAGTGCTGAATGAACGGGTTCCAGGGATTGCGTTCCATGGCACAGGTGTGGTAGAATCGGAAGTATCATGAAAAATTTCCTTCAAATTGCGACAAACGCGTCTGTTCTCCCGCTGGTGCTGGCCATTCATCGACTTGAAAAATCGCACAGTATCTGGAAAGAGGACACGTATCTCCGGGATTATCCCCAAGGCCCCTTTGGAGATACTGAATCGATCATTCTTCGATTCCCTGACCGAAGTGTCCACGCGACCGAAGAAGCGTTGAAAAATCATGTTGCTAATTTTGATCAACATGAGAATCACGATCAGCCTGTGTTTAAGGACCTGCCAGAAGCACGGGTTCTTGTATTCAATCTGATGGCTGCGGTCCAGGGCGAACGCCTTGGCCGGGTCATGATTAATAAGTTGAATCCGGGAGGCCGAATCTTCCCTCACGCCGATACCCCCGTTCATGCCGAATACTGGGATCGTTTTCATATCGTGCTGCAGTCGGCCCCTGGTTCCAATTTTCGGGCAGGGGAAGAGTGGGTCCACATGAGGACTGGCGACATCTGGTGGTTCGATAATCGTGTCGAGCATGAAGTGCTTAACAACAGTGACACGGAGCGGATTCATATGATCGTTGACATCCGGACGAGCAAGCCATGCTGACTTGTCAAATCGAATCCTTCACCGAGAGGCTAGAGGAATTCCGTCCTCTGTTCCCCCTTCATTGGGCGGAATTGGCGTTGAATCAGGACAAAGTCCCGTTGAACCCTCAGTACGACATCTATAAAGCTCGCGAAGCCCGAGGCGAGTTGTTGTTTATGACGATGCGTGAACTGGGTGCCCCGGTAGGATATTTCATTGGATTTGTCGCCCCCGGCCTGCATTACAAGGACTGCTTGACTTGCACGATGGATATATTTTATATCCATCCAGATAAGCGGGCACAAGGACTTCCCGGTGTTCGTCTGTTCCGGGCGGTTGAAAAAGAGTTGAAAAGACGCGGCGTCCAGCGCTGGTTCGTCGGTAGCAAAGTCAAAGCCGATGCGAGTGCTCTGTTCGAATTCTTAGATTTCGAGCGAGTTGAGATATATTATTCCAAGTGGATTGGAGAATAAACATGGTCGCAGCAGCGGTTATTGGCGGAGCGGTTATTGGTGGCGTTGCCTCGAATATGGCGGCGGGCAAAGCAGCAGACGCCCAAGAAAACGCGGCGAATCAGGCGTCTGCCACTTCAAACGCACAGTTTCAACAGAATCGTCAAGACGCTATGCCTTGGCATGACGCCGGGGTTGCTGCTCTGGGGGACTTGAGTCGAGGCACAGCAGCGGGGAGCGAGTTCACGCATAACTTCACTCTTGACGACTTCACCAAAGACCCGGGGTATCAGTTCCGGCTTGATGAAGGCCAGAGGGGAGTTGAAGCGGGGGCTGCTGCTCGTGGTGGGCTTTTGAACGGCGGCACACTCAAGGCTTTGACCCGGTACGGCCAAGGCTTTGCGTCGAACGAATACAGTAACGCTTACAATCGGTTCAACAACGACCAAACGAATCGATTCAACCGCTTGTCCTCTATTGCGGGGCTAGGCCAAACTGCTACTCGCGATGTCGCGAACATGGGTACCCAGAACGCCCAGTACATTGGCAACAACCAGATGCAGGTCGGCAATGCGCGCGCATCTGGTTATGTCGGCATGGCCAACGCTGTGAACAACGGTGTCCAGTCTCTAGGCAATTGGTATATGCAGCAGCAATACCTCAACAATATGAAACCCGCGACATCGGGCAGCGGTTCTTTTGGTGGTGGCTCGTCGACGCCATGGGCGGGGGGCGATTCCGCTTCCGAAATGTACGGTAACCTGGGGTAAAGGAGAATTCGAATGCTTGACACTTCTATCCCCCTCCAAATTCGTCCTCCGCAGTTCGATAATCCTGTCGATATGGCTTCGAAGGCCATGACTTTGAAGCATCTGGCTCTGCAAGGTCAAATGCAAGAGGCTCAGCTGGCTGACGCTGCCCGTAGACAACAAGAGCAGCAGACTCTTTCAGATATCTACAAGCGGAACACTCAGCAAGATGGTACGCCGAATCACGCCGGTATCGTGAATGATATGGCATCGTCGGGTGTTGGCCACCTGATCCCTGGCTATCGCAAGACGATGCTCGATGCCGACAAGGACCAGACCGACATCGATTACAAGAAGGCGCAAACTCAAGCTGAACAATATAAAGTCGCCAAACAAAAACTTGAAGTCACAGGCGGCGCGATCAATTCGCTTCTCCAGAATCCGAATGTCACCCACCAGGATGTCATCAATACGATTATTTCCTTGAACCAGCAAGGATTGGTTGATGGCAAGACCGGCCAAGCCATGGTGCAAGCGCTGCCTTCGAACCCGGCTGATCTTCGGGATTTTCTGATGCAAAAAGGCCTCGAAGTGATGGACGCTTCGAAGCGCATGGAAATGCTACTGCCGAAGTTCGAGAAGGTGGATAATGGCGGCGCAATCGTGATGGGAACTGTTGATCCGCTGACCGGTCAGTTCAAGCAGGGTTCTGCGATGCAGAAGGTGGCTACGCCGGATGCCCGCCTGTCTTCTGCGACTCAACTGCAGACCACGGGGATGAACAACGCCACTACTCAGCGTGGTCAAGACCTGAATTTCCAGACACAAAACGTTCATATCGAACAAACCCCCACTGGCCTTGTAGCGGTCAATAAGCAGAACCTCGCTTCGGCACCGATCATGGCCGGTCCCGATGTACAAGTTCAACAGAAGGACTCCCCGCTTTGGAAGGCGGGCCAGATGCAAGGCAAACTCAAAGCGTCTATCGACGCCGCACGAGAACTGATTCCCCATGCCACAGGCAGCGGTCTGGGGGCGATGATTGATAAGGGGGCCGGGTTCGTTGGGGCTGCTACCCCCGGCGCGGAAGCTGCGGGCCAACTTGAAACGATCGGTGGGTGGATGACGTCGAATGTGCCCCGTATGGAAGGCCCGCAATCCGACAAAGATACTTTGATGTACCGCCAGATGGCGGCGCAAGTGGGGGACCGCACTGTCCCGGCTTCGGTTCGGTTGAAGGCGCTTGACACTCTTGAACAATTACAAGAGAAATACAAGAGCCTGAACACAGACCCGTATTCGGGGGCTCCGGTAGGTCGAGCAGCCCCTGCAGCTGCTGCTCCGCAGAAAACCCGCCCTCCGCTTAGTGCGTTCCAAAAATAAGGAGTCATCATGGCCGGATTTGACCTTGATGGAGCCCGTAAAGCGGGGTATTCTGACGCCGAGATTGTCGACCATTTGGCGCAGCAGAACAAATTCAATGCTGCTCAGGCCCGTGCGTCTGGGTACTCAGATGCTGAACTACTGCAGCATCTGACTGGTGCGACCCTGGGTGTTCAGCCAGCCACCAAGCTGAAGCCTGAAGACACCCCCGGCCTTGGCCAAACTCTGATGATCGGCGCTGGTAAGACATTCGATCGAATTCTCGATGGGCTGACCCAAGCTTGGCTCGGTGTCGCCCCCGGCGATAACGAGTCCACCAAGAAGGTATTGAAAGGTATCGTTGATGAGAAGGACCGGCTATATAAGCCCCTTCAGGAAGCACGGCCTATTGCGACTGCCGTTGGTGAGTCGCTGCCTTCGCTTGTGGCGACCGGTGGTATAGGTTCGGGTACAACTGCTCTGGGCACAACTGCCAAGCTTGCCTTGTCCGGTGCTGTGCCTGCCGCACTGGAATACGGCACGCCCGAGGAGCGGGCGAAGCGGGCTGCGATTTCGGGCATTGCTTCGGTGGTCGGCGGTCAAGTGGTGCCGAAGGCGTTGCAAGTTACCGGTGCAGCCATCAAAAATGGCGTATCTACACTGGCTGGCAAGGTATCGCCTGAAGTCGCAGCCCTATATCAAAAAGCTGTGTCGCTCGGTATTCCGGTGAACATGGCTCAGCTGTCCGACAGCAAGTTTGTGAAGACGCTGGCGTCCGCAGTGGAAAATATGCCGTTCACTGGTGCGTCCGCAACCCGTCAAGCTCAGCAGGACGCGTTCAATCGGGCGGTATCTCGAACATTCGGTGAGGATGCACCAAAGGTCACTCGCGATCTTTATGACGCCGCCCGCACTCGGCTCGGTAAGCAGTTCGAGGACCTGTCGGCTCGCAACAACCTGAATGTCACTCCAGCGTTATTGTCGGATGTCGGCAACGTGAGCAATAGCGCGACGAAATTCGCCACCCAAGACACGAATCGGGCTGTGACGAATGCAATCGATGAACTGGTGTCCAAGATGGACCCAACAATGGGTACGGTCCCGGGGGCCGCTTATCAATCTCTGGACTCTCAACTCTCGAAGCTGCTCAAGGGTGGTGACGAAAAGTCTGTTTATCTCGGCCAGTTGCGCGACGCGATTCGATCGGCGATGGATCA
>Ga0213918_1000143_pt1 | contig 25469 bp, 23 predicted proteins | sample McNCre217MG_FD_163422 | JGI IMG/M metagenome (GOLD analysis project Ga0213918, IMG submission 163422) | Freshwater microbial communities from McNutts Creek, Athens, Georgia, United States - 2-17 MG | ecosystem: Environmental > Aquatic > Freshwater > Creek | place: USA: Georgia | collected... | reverse complement strand
GGTGCACATCAAAATCAATGATCGCCACTCGCTCTAAACCATGGTGTTCTAAGGCATATTTGGCGGCAATAGCAATATTGTTAAAAAAACAAAAACCCATCGCTTGATGAGGCTCCGCATGATGGCCAGGTGGTCTCAAACAGGTAAATGCATTTCTCACCTCACGGTTCATCACCGCATCAACAGCCGCAATAGCACCACCAGCCGAACGTAGGGCTGCTTGCCAAGTATGTGGATTCATACTGGTATCACCATCTATGGCGTAGTGACCAGAGGTGGGAACATGCGCTTTAATACTCTCGATATATTCCCTGGTATGCACCAAAGCTAACTGATCCTCAGTAGCTAACGGTGGATCAATACGCGTTAAATAACAGTCAATACGGCTTAGAATTAACTGATCTTCAATAGCCTGCAAACGTTGCGGACACTCAGGGTGATGCGGCCCCATTTCATGGCGCAAGCAATCTGGATGACTCAGGTAAGCAGTACTCATATCAATTCGAATGATTCAATGAAATAATGGGCTAATTCGTTTAATTATTCATTCATAAAATTACATACTAATTACTTGATGACCCCTTTTACATTCACTTACAGCATCGCTCATCTATTATCTTTATCAAAAGTTTGGCGCCTATTTGCCATCTTATTCATCACAAGCACCTTATCCGCCTGTTCATCCTTACCAAGCAACTTGGGTAAAGAGGCTTCCATCAGCAATACAACGACTGAAGACCTGCAAATCACAGAACAGAAACCTGATGCATTAAAACCTTTTCTAGAGCAAGTTAGTAAAGACCACTCCATACCCCTTGCCGAGCTAAATATTGCCTTTGAGGACGCGAAAAGCATCCCCTCGATAAGAAAACTAGTACTACCTCCCGCACCAGGTTTCCAAAAAAACTGGAAGGTTTATCGCAGTCGATTTGTGGAGCCCAAAAGGCTTGCTGCGGGGCAGCAATTTTGGAGAAAACATCAAGCATTTCTTAAAGAGGTATCGCAACAAACAGGCGTCCCCGCTGAAATCATTGTTGCCATTATTGGTGTAGAAACTATTTATGGCAAACAAATGGGGACCTTCTCTACCAAAGACACGCTAATCACGCTTGGATTTCAGTACCCCAACACCCCCAATAGAGCTAGCCGCGAAACCCTATTCAGAAATCAGCTAGAAGACTTAATCTTGTTGTGCTGGCAGGAGAATCCTGCTGCAAAACCATTCAAGAGCTGCTTAAATCAAACGGGCTCATATGCTGGAGCTATTGGCCTACCTCAATTTATGCCTGGCAGCATCCGACGATTTGGGGTGGATGGCGATAAAGATGGCAAGATTGATTTACGCAACTCTCCAGAAGATGCCATTGCTAGTGTTGGCAATTTCTTAAAGATGCATGGTTGGGTAAGGGATGAACCCATTTATTTAAAAATAACCGACAACCCTGAGGCTTTGAATGCTGCTAAAAAATTAGCGGATGGTGAACCTAAAGCTAAGCTACAGCTTGGTCAATTAATCGAAGCAAAGTTACTAGAACCTAATAATCTACCTGAATCAACCCCTAGCCTAGTGGTTGATTTACCTAGCCCCACTAGTGATGGCAGCACAGAAGTGCAGTATGTGGTTGGCCTAAGAAATTTTGTCGCCATCTGCGATTACAACCGCAGTTTCTTCTATGCTCAATCCGTTGCTGAATTTGCAGATGCGCTAAGAGGCTACCCGATAGCAGAGGACCTTTCAGCAAAAAAGCTGAGTAAAAAAGCAAAGAAGCCTTCTAAGAAGGCTTCTGCTAAAAAATCAAAAAAAGTTAATCAAACAACTCAAGCCACTTAAATTATTTAAGCAGGGAAAACACCGGTTGATAAATAACGATCTCCACGATCACAGACGATAAATACAATCGTTGCATTTTCAACGCGCTCAGCAATACGCAAAGCAACAACCAAGGCACCTGCGGCAGAGATGCCGCAGAAAATACCCTCTTCCCTAGCCAAGCGTCTAGTCATATCTTCAGCAGCGGCTTGGCTCACATACTCAACGCGATCGACCTTCGCATCAGCATAAATCTTAGGAATATATTCAGGTGACCATTTACGAATGCCAGGAATTTGAGATCCTTCTTCCGGCTGCGCACCGATAATCTGAATAGCTGGATTTTTTTCTTTAAGATAAATAGACACACCTGTGATCGTGCCTGTTGTTCCCATAGCCGAAACAAAGTGAGTCACTTGGCCTTCTGTGTCATTCCAGATTTCAGGTCCAGTAGATTCAATATGCGCCAAAGGATTATCTTTGTTAGCAAATTGATCAAGAATCTTCCCCTTACCTTCACGCTGCAATTGTTCAGCGTAATCTCTGGCATATTCCATACCACCACTTGCCGGCGTTAACACCAGCTCAGCACCGTAAGCAGCCATACTTTGGCGACGTTCAATACTTTGATTTTCAGGCATGACCAAAATGATTTTGTAACCCAAAATGGCTGCCACCATGGCTAAGGCAATGCCCGTATTGCCACTAGTCGCTTCAATCAGTGTGTCGCCAGGCCTAATCTCACCACGCTCTTCAGCACGCATAAACATGGATAGGGCTGGTCTATCTTTAACAGACCCGGCAGGATTATTCCCTTCCAGCTTGCCCAAAATAATATTGTTTCTAGCCTCATTCTCAGGGCCAGGAATGCGCTGTAAACGAATCAGCGGCGTATGACCCACAGTTTGGGCAATTGTTGGATAGTTAGGTCGTGATTTAGGCATATGTCTTCAATCTTAATATATCCTGATTGTATCCATATGCCTAGGTTTATGAATGTTTAGCTAGTTTTTCGTCTGACCTTATTCTTTTTTATCTTCTTTCGCTTTTCTTTGCCTAGTGGATTTAACTGGCGCATCTGTTTTTTCAAGATCTTTAGCAGTTGCTTTGACCTTTTTAGGCGACCCTACAGTCGAATTTGATTGCCCATTAATGATTAAGCCCTTCCCCATCAAACGCTCAACAGTCTTTTCACCAATTCCTTTTACTCGGCTTTGTAAATCTGCTGAATCTTTAAATGGGCCATTCTTTTTTCGCTCAGCCAAAATTGCTTTTGCTTTCGATGGACCTAGACCCTGCACCGACTCTAAAGCCGCCTGATCCGCGGAATTGATTTCCACTGCTGCATGAGCATGGCTACTCACTAACAACCAACTTAATAACCCACTTAGGACAATGCCAGCAATCTTTAATGCACTTGTATTTTTTAACATACGACTCCTCTAAAAGAAAAAGCCTCATCGATTGATGAAGCTTTTTTACAACGAAGAGTTAAGCCGTATGTTGACTAAACTAGCTCAGCTTACAACGGCTGTGCAAGAAAATCCGAATTTTCTGACAACCACGTCATATATTTCTTTACACCTTGTTCAACAGTTAAGAAATCATCCTGATAACCAGCTGCTCTTAAATTTGTTAAATCAGCTTGTGTGAATGACTGATATTTGCCACGCAAAGCATCAGGGAAAGTCACATACTCCACTAAACGCTCATCAACCAATTCAGACAAAGGTAATTCATCTTCACCAGCAATGGCACGCAAACTATTAATGACAGAACGCGCCACATCATTGAATGGCTGAGCACGCCCTGTGCCCAAATTAAAAATGCCACTCTTCTCAGGATGAGATTGGAAAAACAAATTAACTTTCACCACATCTTCTACAGAAACAAAGTCTCGCTTTTGCTCACCAGGGCCGTAACCACCATACTCACCGAACAATTTAACAGCTTGAGTTTCCAAGAACTGATGGTAGTGATGGAAGGCCACAGATGCCATACGCCCCTTGTGAGATTCTCTTGGGCCATACACATTAAAGTATCTAAAGCCGACCACTTGAGCCGTGGTTTTCTTTTCCAAGAAACGCTGACGGACCACTTGATCAAATAAAAATTTTGAATAGCCATAAACATTCAACGGCTTTTCAAATTCGCGACTTTCCTTAAAAACATCTGAACCACCATAAGTAGCAGCAGATGAAGCATATAAGAAAGGTACTTTTTGCTCAGTACAGATATCTAGCAAATCCAGCGAATAACGATAGTTATTCGCCATCATGTATTGGCCATCTGTTTCCATCGTATCTGAGCAAGCACCCTCATGGAAAATAGCCTCAACTTTGCCAAACTTACCTTTAGCAAATGCTTCAATAAACTCTGATTTATCCAAATAATCAGCAATTTCTAAATCAGCCATATTGCGATATTTATCAGCAGGCTTTAACTCATCAACAGCAATAACATCTTTAATGCCACGCTTATTTAACGCTTCAACTAAATTTGAACCAATAAAACCGGCTGCGCCAGTCACAATATATGTCATTGCAATTCCTCTAAAGATACGGTTGCTGTACCCAATTTACCCACCACAATACCGCCTGCCTTATTTGCTAACTTCATCGCTTCTACAGCTGGCCATTTTGCTGCTAAAGCCACAGCCATTGAAGCAATCACTGTATCACCCGCTCCAGACACATCAAATACTTCACGCGCCTGAGCTTTAACATGTTCAACCCCAGCTTCTGTGAACAGGCTCATACCCTCTTCAGAACGCGTTAACAAAAGTGCCTCCAAGCCCAATTCAACTCTTAGCGCTTGAGCCTTCTGGAAAAGATCAGCCTCGTCTTTCCAACGACCTACTACCTGCCTCAACTCAGAGCGATTAGGAGTAATGATGGAAGCTCCTTTGTATTTAGCGTAATCATCGCCCTTTGGATCGACCAAAACAACCTTACCCGCAGCTCTTGCAGCTTCAATCATTTTTGTTACATGAGTTAAACCACCTTTACCGTAATCAGAAAAAACTACGGCATCCACTTCAGGCAGTAAAGATTGGAATTGCTCTAGTTTATTAAGTAAAGCCTCATGTGTTGGCGCCTGCTCAAAATCAAGTCGAATTAACTGTTGCTGCCTAGCCACGACGCGCAATTTAACAGTGGTTGGTGCACTCGCATCACGTTGCAAATAACTCACCACACCTTGGTCTTCTAATAATTTTTCAATGCGGTGCCCTGGCTCATCATCGCCCACCACACCGAGAATAGAGATCTTAGCGCCAATGCTAGCGGCATTGCGAGCAACGTTGGCTGCGCCACCTAGACGCTCATCATTTTTACCCACCAATACAACAGGTACTGGAGCCTCAGGAGAGATTCTTTCTGTATCACCAAACCAATAACGATCCAACATGACATCGCCAACAACTAACACGCGAGCTTGTCGAAACTTTTCAACATCCGATTTTGTTAATTTGATATCCATGTTCATTATGTTTGTTAATCTTTTTAATGTTAAATCATCTATTACATGGAAGGGCCTGATGGTGCGGCACCCTCACCACGCCTTGGAGAGTAGGATTCCCAAGCATTACACCCTGGGCACTGCCAATAAAAACGTCTTGCCCTAAATCCACAATTACCACAGGTATACCTAGCTAAACTATTGGTTCTTTGCTTCAAAAGCCCCAAAGAGGCTTTAATGTCTATTTGCTTATCTTGCTCACCAGCCGCTTCAGCCAAACTAAGTCTTGCCTGAGACCTTAATGCCATTGCGCTCAAACTAGGCGTATGCTGCATCACATCAGTCATCAAAGCTTCTGCCGCCTCATCACCTCGCAACGCTAAAACATGCTTAAAGGTGATATCCAATAATTCACCACCAGCTTGCGTTTGCAAGGCATTAATTAAGACTTGCAGACCCTCATCTGTTTTACCTAAAGCCTGATGCACCTTCATCCAACGATCAGCTACTAATGGTAGATAAGCCACGTGATGCTGATAAATATCCGACCAAACTTTAACCGCTTCAGCTAGTTGATTCTGAGAAACCAATAAGTCTCCCTTTAAGATGGTGGCTCGCGGATGATTAGGAACAGCCTGCATAGCTAATTCAATATGCTGAGCCGCCACAGATGCATTCTTTAGACGTAAAGCATCATCAGCTAACTCACAATGAAAATGCGCCAACTCTTTTTGCCTAGGTTTACCCTGCAACTGCCCCAACTCTTGGCAAGCGACGATTGCTTTAGACCAATCTTTCTCAACCTGATACATCTCCAAAAGACTCTCTTTTGCAGGAATACCATATTTACTCAGAGCGCTCACTCGATGCAGAGAAGTCTCAGCCCGATCTAGCAAACCAGCTCTTAGAAAATCGCGCCCCAATTCATAAGCAGCATGATCACGGTGCCTTGAAGGTAAATCATCGCGGTTAGCTAAATGTTGATGCACACGAATCGCACGTTCCGTTTCGCCTCTACGTCTAAATAAGCTACCTAAGGCGAAATGTAACTCTGTGGTTTCTGGATCTAGCTGAGCAATCTGAACTAAGGCATCAATCGCCTTATCTGGTTCTTCGTTCAGTAATAAATTTAAGCCTTTGAATGTTGATTTCTGCTGGGCTAAACGTTCAATCTCATTTTCGCGCTTTTCTAAACGCATATCCCAACGCGCACCGACCCACCCCAAAGCAAAGGTGACCAGTAGCGCAAATAACCACCAAGGTTCAATCTGTAACACGATGTATTTAACGAGGCTGTTTTAAGCGGCGAATAGAAATGCCACTTAATAGAGTGAGCAAAATGCCTAAGACAAAGGCTATGAATAGAACAAAAATAAGGGGTAAATCCCAACCGAGACCTGGGATTAACTGAAAATTAATTTCTTGGGTATTACTTAAAGCCAATAAGACTAAAAGAATAAAAATGATAAACCGTCCAACAATCCGCAATACTTTAAGTGCGGCATTTAGAAACGCTGTCATTCTGCAGATTCATCTTTCTTAGGAAAATCTACGCGCTCTCTTAATTCTTTACCAGGCTTAAAGTGCGGTACATGTTTTTCCGGAACCATCACTTTTTCGCCAGATTTTGGATTACGCCCTTGACGAGGTGGGCGATGATGCATCACAAAACTACCAAAGCCACGCAACTCAATGCGCTTACCTTCAGCCAAAGCTTGTGACATGGTGTCGAGCAATGTTTTAACGGCCAATTCCACATCACGCGGCAATAGCTGTGGGAACGCCTGAGCCAAGCGCTCTACCAATTCTGATCGTGTGATTGTCGATGAATCACTGCGTTCTAAATCGTCCATAACTCAACAATATTCTTTTTTATCAGTTTTGAAAATCCCCACCTAGATAGGCGGGGATCTCCCTACACATTACACCAAATATTAATTACCTTGGTTGTCTAACTTAGCTTTTAGCAAAGCACCTAAATTCGTTGTGCCTGCATTAGCATCGCTCTGCAACTTGCTCATCGCTTGTTGCTGATCGGCGCTATCTTTCGCCTTGATAGACAAGTTGATGTTGCGTGACTTGCGATCAATATTGATGATCATCGCGTTAACGGCATCACCTTCTTTTAACAAGTTACGAGCATCTTCAACGCGGTCAGTTGAAATTTCAGAAGCACGTAAATAAGCTTCTACTTCATCAGCCAACTGAATAACAGCGCCCTTAGCATCAACGCTCTTCACAGTACCGTCAACAATGCTACCTTTGTCGTTAGTCGATGTGTAGTTGTTGAATGGATCACCAGACAACTGCTTGATACCTAGAGAAATACGCTCTTTCTCAACGTCGATAGCCAAAACAACTGTTTCAACTTCGTCACCTTTTTTGTATTTGCGAACAGCTTCTTCGCCAGTTTCTTGCCATGACAAATCAGACAAGTGAACCAAGCCATCGATGCCGCCAGGCAAACCAATAAATACACCAAAGTCAGTAATAGACTTGATTGCGCCGCTTAACTTCTCACCTTTTTGGTGAGCACGTGCAAATTCATCCCATGGGTTTGGTTTGCATTGCTTCATACCCAAGCTAATACGACGCTTGTCTTCATCAATGTCAAGAACCATCACTTCAACTTCCATACCCAACTGAACTACTTTGCTTGGAGCAACGTTCTTGTTTGTCCAGTCCATTTCAGAAACGTGTACCAAACCTTCGATACCTGTTTCGATTTCAACGAATGAACCGTAATCAGTTAAGTTAGTTACCTTACCAAACAAACGTGTGTTTGGTGGGTAACGACGTGCGATACCAACCCATGGATCGTCGCCCAATTGTTTGATACCCAAAGAAACACGATTCTTGTCTTGATCGTACTTAAGAATCTTAGCTGTTACTTCTTGACCAACAGTCAACATTTCGCTTGGGTGACGAACACGGCGCCATGCCAAGTCAGTGATGTGCAACAAGCCGTCCACACCACCAAGATCCACGAACGCGCCGTAGTCAGTGATGTTTTTAACGATACCCTGCACAACAGTACCTTCTTTAAGATTTGAAAGAAGCTTAGCGCGCTCTTCGCCTTGGCTAGCTTCAACAACAGCACGACGTGACAACACAACGTTGTTGCGTTTACGGTCAAGCTTGATAACCTTGAATTCCATTGTCTTGCCTTCGTATGGAGATGTGTCCTTAATAGGACGTGTATCCAACAAAGAACCTGGCAAGAAAGCACGGATACCGTTTACCATCACTGTTAAACCACCCTTAACTTTGCCAGTTACGGCACCAGTTACAAGCTCACCTTGTTCAAGAGCTTTTTCTAGGTTCAACCAAGATGCTAAACGTTTAGCTTTGTCACGTGACAACACGGTGTCACCGTAACCGTTTTCTAATGCGTCAATCGCAACAGAAACGAAATCGCCTGGTTGAACTTCGATTTCACCTTGATCGTTAAGGAATTCCTCAACAGAGATGAAAGCTTCAGATTTCAAACCGGCATTAACCACTACGAAGTTGTGATCGATACGAACAACTTCAGCGGAAATAACTTGACCAGCCTTCATGTTCGAGCGGGCTAGGGATTCTTCAAATAGAGCTGCAAAAGATTCAGACATGTGTTTTCACTATATAGCCGTCAGAAAAGAAACCGACGGGTTAGGTTAAAAATACCAACACTCGCGTGGCAAGCGTTAGCGCTTCGTACGTCTTGATGCTATAAATCCTAAGAGGCCTTATACCAATCAAGCACTTGATTCACCGCCTCGTCAATTGTCATGGACGTCGTGTCAAGGTGATGAGCCCCTTCCACAGCTTTTAGTGGCGAATTGCTACGATTGGCATCGCGTGCATCTCGATCACGTAAATCCTGCAAAAGGACGCTCATATTAGCAGAAAACCCCTTAGCTATCAATTGTTTATAGCGTCTCTGCGCACGCGCATCCACGCTAGCGGTTAAAAATACTTTTGTGACAGCATCTTTAAAAATGACGCTAGCCATATCCCGACCATCAGCGACCAAACCAGGCTGCTGACGAAAAGCCTGCTGTCTTGCTACCAAAGCAGCCCGCACCCCCGGATGAATTGCCACCTCGGAAGCTCGCTTCCCCATTTCCTCTTGACGAATAGTTTCCGTGACATCTTCACCCGCCAAAATAACCTTATCCCCTTGAAAAATAACATTTAATTTTTCAGCAATTGGGATTAAATCTTGCTCAGCATTGGTTTGAACGCCTGCTTTAAAACTAGCTAAACCGACTAAACGGTATAGAGCGCCACTATCTAAATAATGAAATCCCAAAGCATCAGCGACGCGCTGAGCAACCGTCCCTTTACCTGATGCCGTGGGTCCATCTATAGCAATAACGGGGACAGAGTTGTTAGATATGACGGTCATTTTCTAGTTTTTCAGGATTTTGTTATGAATAATGGCTTGTTGAATTGGTCAAATATTTCTTAATGTGAAACGGTTGAAGCTGTAAAAACCTCTTTTTCAACCCTCATTCATGGGTAATTAACGCAAATTCCTTGAAATACTCAGGAAATGTTTTCGCCACACAAGCCGGCTCATTAATGCGCACTTTCAAAGGGCCGAATGTTGCCAAAGAAAAACACATGGCCATGCGATGATCATCGTAAGTATCAATACCTTCTTTAGGCGTTGTCCAATTAACTGGCGCATTAACTTCTATGAAGTCATCACCTGCGACAACCTTTGCGCCCATTTTTTGCAATTCTTTTGCCATCGCAGCAATGCGATCTGTCTCTTTCACCCGCCAACTGGCAATGCCGGTTAACTTGGTCGTTCCTTCAGCAAATAAAGCGGCCACGGCCAAGGTCATGGCTGCATCAGGAATGGCAATGCAATCTAGCTCAATGCCACGTAACTTACCATTTGGTGTCGTTACCCCATGCACCTCAATCCAATCCTCGCCCGCTTCTATGCGAGCACCCATTTGTTTCAAGGCATCCGCAAAAGCGACATCCCCCTGAATACTCTGCGCACCCACACCCATTACTCGCACAGGTCCTTGGCCAATCGCACCAGCTGCCAAGAAATAAGACGCTGATGAAGCATCACCCTCCACATATAAAGTACCTGGGCTGGTATATGGATTACCTTGATTAGCTGGAATATAAAAACGTTGCCATCCCTCGTTACGCACCACCACACCAAAGCGACTCATTAATTTCAGAGTGATATCAATGTATGGTTTTGAAATCAGTTCGCCAACAACTTCAACACAAACTTCTTTTCTGGAAACTAAAGGCAATGACATTAATAGCGCTGTTAAGAACTGACTAGATACATCACCACGCACTTTAATCGGCACATCGGTACGAATTTCGCCATGACCAATCTTTAACGGTGGATAACCTTCATTTTGTTCATATTGAACATCTGCCCCCACTAGGCGCAAACCATCCACCAAATCACCAATTGGCCTCTCATGCATGCGTGGTACACCGTGTAAGCGGTACTGACCACCTAGAATAGCTAAAGCGGCTGTCAAAGGACGAATTGCTGTACCAGCATTACCCATAAACAAATCAGCCGTCACATGTGGAAATTTCCCAGAACCTCCAGTAACAACACAGTCACCATCAGTTTCATCCACGCCTACGCCTAAAGTCTTCAATGCAGAGCGCATAACGCGTGTGTCATCCGCATCCAATAAACCTTTTAAACGAGTCACACCTGTTGCTAAGGCAGAAAGCAATAACACCCGATTAGAAATACTTTTTGAACCTGGCAAGGTCATCTGTCCACTTGCCTTCTGAAAAGGTCCTAACTCAATAAAATCATGTTGCTCAGTACTACTCATGAACGACCTTCCCATTTTTGACGCTCAATGCTAGCGCGAGTAAATGCTTTCAATAATGCTTCGCCATCTTCCTTTGCAATCATGTCGCGCAACATTTTTGTCAAATGAAGGTAGTTATCCATTTCTTTTAAAAGTGCTGTTTTATTGGCCAAACAAATATCACGCCACATTTCAGGACTTGAAGCTGCGATACGGGTGAAATCTTTAAAACCGGCACCAGCATGCCCTAACTTCACCGAAGCATCTTCAGAATTAGCGACTTGCAACATCAATGCAAAAGATAAGATATGTGGCAAATGAGAAATTGATGCGAACACGGCATCGTGTTGCAAAGCTGACATACGATGCGTGTGCGCCCCTGTTGCAGCCCAAAAATCATTAATGGCATCAACGGCTGAGGGCAAATTCTCTTGCAAGGGACACAAGATCACTTGTTTATCTTTAAATAAATCCACTTTAGCTGCACTAGCGCCATGTTGCGCCCCACCGGCAATCGGATGGGCTGGAATAAATTGTGCAACTTTGTCACCCAAAGCTGTTTTAGCAGCCATGATGACATCACTCTTGGTACTACCCGCATCCGTTATTAATGCATTTGGTTTTAAATGAGGTTCTATCGCATGCAATACAGAAAATGTATGAGAAACCGGAACACAAACAACAATCACATCAGCCGTCTTAGCACACACCTCAAGACTTACCACCTCATCGATCGCTCCAACAGCAACCGCCTCATCTAAATTTGCCTGCGAACGACCCGTACCAATCACTCGGTCAAACGTATTGGCTTTTTTATGAGCTAAACCTAGGGATGCGCCAATTAAGCCGACCCCAACGATGCCCAAAGTTAATCCAGATGTTTTTTTATTTGTCATTAATTCAAAATCTTTTTCAAAGCAGCAATAAAAGCTTCATTCTCTTCTGGCAAGCCAATTGAAATGCGTAGCCACTGAGGCAAACCATAATTACCTACTGGCCTCACAATGATGCCGGCCTTCAGTAGCTCTAGATTAATTTTTGCACCAGCACCAGGCTCCTGCCCCACCTTCACCAAAACAAAGTTTCCTGAAGAAGGTAGATAAGACAAACCCATTACATCAAAAGCAGTCGTTAATTGCTGATAACCAGCTCGGTTAATTTCGTAACATTTTTTAAGAAACTCAATATCTGCCAAGGCAGCGATTGCCGCAGCTTGAGCCAAACTATTCACATTAAATGGTTGGCGAATGCGATTAAGCAAATCAGTAACATTGCTTTGGGCAATGCCATAACCAATTCTTAAACCTGCTAAACCATAAGCCTTTGAAAAACTTCTTGAAACCACTACATTAGGAAATGCTCTGACCCAAGCAATCGCATCATATTGTTGTTCTGGCGTTAAGAATTCGTTATAAGCCTCATCAATCACCACCACGACATGACTAGGCACTTGCTTAATAAAAGCCTCAATCTCAGCACCTGTTAAAAAGGTGCCCGTAGGATTATTAGGATTAGCAACGAAGATCAAACGAGTTTTAGCTGTTATAGCTTTTAACATCGCAGGCAGGTCATGACCATAATCATTAGTAGCAGGCACCTCAACTGCTACAGCTCCCACCGCTTGAGTGGCTAATGGATAAACAGCAAATGCATGCTTGGAAAAAATAACTTCATCACCTTCATGAGCCACGGCTCTTGCGGTCAACTCAAGAATGTCATTACTGCCATTTCCCAAAGTGATCCATTTAAAAGGCACATTCAGTTTTTTAGCTAAAGCATTTTTTAAATCAAACCCATTGGAATCAGGGTAACGACCAAGATCTTCAGCTGCTTGAGCCATGGCTTTTTTGGCTGAGTCAGGCATGCCCAATGGATTTTCATTGGACGCTAACTTAACAATCTTATTTTCATCTAAGCCAAACTCTCTAGCTACTTCACTAATGGGTTTGCCACCTATATAGGGAGCAATAGCGCGCACATATGAAAGTCCAATAGACGACTCTTGGTCCTTGGTCATACCCGACCCCTCTTAATGATTAGTGACTACGGGGGTAAGACCCCAAATTTTTAAAGAATGCTGCCTCAGTCTCTAACTCAGCTAGCGCTGCGGCAACTTTTGGATCGTTGGCATGACCATCGATATCGATGTAGAAAAAATACTCCCATGTGCCACGTCTAGCAGGACGTGATTCAAAACGATTCATCGATACGCCATGCTTGGCCAAAGGCGCTAACAAATGATAAACAGCACCTGGTTTATTGGTCACCGATAAGATCACTGAAGTTTGATCTTTACCGGATGCCTGACAAGAGCCATGACTAATCACCACAAACCGCGTGCGATTATGAGGATCATCCTGAATGGAGCTTTGCACAGGAGACAAGCCGTACTGTTGTTGCGCAATATCCCCAGCAATCGCAGCAATCGTTGAATCTGCAGCGGCAATTTTTGCTGCCTCACCGTTACTGCTTACCGCTTGGCGCTCTAAGGCTGGTGTATTCGTTGCCAACCAACGCTGACATTGAGCCAAAGCTTGCGGGTGTGCAAACACTTTTGTCACACCATTTAAAGTACCAGTTTTGGTTAACAAGTGATGTTTAATCATCAAAGCGATTTCACCTGTGATTCTCAAATCGGTATCAAGCAACAAATCCAATGTTCTTGATACGGCGCCCTCTGAAGAATTCTCAACAGGCACCACACCAAATTCAGCAGCACCCGCATCTACAGCACGAAACACCTCATCAATCGTTGCACATGGCACACCACTAATAGACTGGCCAAATTGAGCAAAAGCAGCTTGTTCTGAGAATGTTCCAGCAGGGCCTAAATAAGCAACACGAACCGGCGCTTCTAAAGCGCGGCAAGCAGACATGATTTCTCGCCAGATATAAGTAATGCCTTCTGGAGCAATCGGACTTTTATTTTTTGCAATCAAACCATCAATAACTTGACGTTCACGCTCAGGACGAAACACCGGCGCATTGGTGCCATGCTTAACCTTACCTACCTCTTGAGCAGCTTGGGCGCGTTGACCTAACAACTCTAATAACTGTTGATCGAGTGCATCAATTTTTGCACGTAACGGTGCTAAATCCTTATCGTCATTGGCCACGCTCGAACTCCTTCATGTAATTCACCAAGGCCTGCACCCCCTCAAGAGGCATCGCGTTATAAATACTTGCTCTCATGCCACCCACGCTCTTATGACCTTTGATATTCATGAGACCTTGCTGAGCAGCACCAGCAACAAAAGCATCATTCAATGCTTCATCCTTCAAATAGAAGGTTACATTCATGCGCGAGCGATAACGTTTGTCAATTTTTCCAATGTACAAACTACTTTGATCAATACACTCATAAAGCAAGTTTGATTTCTGAATATTTTTTTGCTCTATCGCAGCCACGCCACCTTGGCGCTTTAACCACTTAAATACCAAGCCAGCCAAATACACACTAAATGTTGGCGGCGTATTAAGCATAGAATCATTCTCAGCCTGTTTAGCCCAATCCCAAATAGTTGGCGTTATAGGCATCGCATGACCCAATAAATCCTTACGCACAATCACAATACTCAAGCCAGCTGGGCCAATATTTTTTTGTGCGCCACCAAACAATACGCCGAACTGATTAACATCTAAAACGCGTGACAAAATATTGCTCGAGACATCGGCCACTAAAGGCTTTGACACCTTAGGAATATCTTGAAACTCAAGACCACCCACTGTCTCGTTCGAGCAAATATGCACATAAGCAGCGTCATCCGATAACTGCCAATCTTTCTGATCCGGAATAGTGGTGTATCCACTTGCCAGACTAGATGCTGCAATATGAGCATGGCCGTATTTAGCAGCCTCTTTAATAGACTTTTCAGTCCAAATACCCGTCGCAATGAAATCAGCCTTTGGGCCTTTAGGCGCCAAGGGCATTAAATTCATCGGAATAGCAGCATTCATACCAATAGCGCCACCTTGCAAAAACAAAACAGCATAACTATCAGGAATATTCATCAAGTCACGTAGATCTGCAACAGTCTCTTCGTAACAAGCCATAAATGCTTTGCCACGATGACTAACTTCCATGACGCCCATGCCTAAACCTTGCCAGTTAAGCATATCAGGAGCAGCTTCTTTTAAGACCTCTTCAGGAAGCGTTGCCGGGCCTGGCGCAAAGTTATAAACGCGCTGATCAAACATTACTTTCTGGCTCCCCGCCTTCAGATACTGAATCATCTGCAGCAGTTTCTAACTCATCAGAACCTTCATCTAGCTCAGCATCGTCATCACCTTCAGCGATGCGTTGCAAACCAGACAACTCCGTACCTTCATCGACGTTAATCAAAGTAACGCCTTGTGTCACACGACCCATTTCACGAATTTCTGAGACACGGGTACGAACCAAGATGCCACCAGTTGTAATCAACATAATTTGATCTTGCTCTGACACCAATACAGCTGCAACTACTTTACCGTTACGCTCAGTTGTCTGAATAGCAATCATGCCCTTCGTACCACGACCATGGCGCGTGTACTCAGTAATTGGCGTACGCTTACCGTAACCATTGGCAGTAGCCGTTAAAACACTACCTGGCAATGTGGCAGGATCAACGCCCGCTTCCAAGGCACCTGCTGTTTCAGCTGGCGCTACTAACATCGCGATGACTTCGTGTGAAGCTTCTAAATTCATACCTCTCACACCACGAGCTGTTCGTCCCATTGGGCGAACATCATTCTCATCAAAACGCACGGCTTTACCAGCATCAGAGAACAACATCACGTCGTGCTGACCATCTGTAATCGCAGCGCCCACTAAGTGATCGCCTTCATCTAAGTCAACCGCGATAATGCCTGCCTTACGAGGGTTTGAGAAATCAGATAAACGAGATTTCTTCACAACCCCCTTACGGGTAGCCATGAATACATATTTATCATCTTCATAAGCCTTGATTGGCAAAATCACTGTAATCTTTTCACCATCAACTAATGGGAAAATATTCACAATCGGTTTGCCACGAGAGGCACGACCGCCTTGTGGCACTTCCCAAACTTTCAACCAATACATACGACCACGATCAGAGAAACAAAGAATCGTGTCATGAGTATTGGCCACAAATAATGTATCAACCCAATCCTCATCCTTAGTCGCTGTCGCCTGCTTACCGCGACCACCGCGTTTTTGTGCGCGGTACTCAGATAAAGGCTGGCTCTTCATGTAACCACCGTGAGACAAAGTCACCACCAAGTCTTGCGGCGTAATCAGATCTTCCGTAAACAACTCAGTTGCATTCATCTCAATACGTGAACGACGACCTGTATCGCTACCTGCTTGACCGAATTCCGCCTGAACAGCTTGTAACTCTTCTCTAATAATGACCGTGATGCGCTCAGGCTTAGCCAAGATATCTAATAAATTAGCAATCTCAGACATCACTTCTTTGTATTCATCAACGATCTTATCTTGCTCAAGACCAGTCAAACGTTGCAAACGCATTTGCAAAATTTCTTGCGCCTGACCTTCTGACAAACGATACAAACCATCTTCTTGCATACCTACCGCAGGATCTAAATCCTCTGGGCGGAATGAGTTACGGCCACCAGGAGCATCTTGTTCAGCTCTTGACAACATTTCGCGAACCACGGACGAATCCCAAGATCTAAGCAATAGTTCTTTCTTTGCCTCAGGAGGTGTTGGTGCAGCTTTAATAATTTTGATGAATTCATCAATATTTGCCAAAGCAACGGCCAAACCTTCCAACACATGGCCACGATCACGGGCTTTACGCAATTCAAATACTGTGCGGCGAGTCACCACTTCACGACGGTGTGACAAGAAGCATTCCAACATTTGTTTCAAATTCAACAAACGCGGTTGGTTATCCACCAACGCCACCATGTTCATACCAAAGGTGTCTTGCAACTGCGTGAACTTATACAAATTGTTTAGTACCACTTCAGGCACTTCACCGCGCTTTAACTCGATCACAACGCGCATACCTGATTTATCAGATTCATCACGAATATCTGAAATACCTTCTACCTTCTTCTCGGTAATCAGTTCAGCAATGCGCTCTAGCAAAGTTTTCTTATTAACTTGATACGGCAGCTCATCAACAATGATTGATTGACGTGAACCACGATCCATATCTTCAAAATGGGTCTTGGCGCGCATCACCACGCGACCACGCCCCGTACGGTAACCATCTTTCACACCAGAGATACCGTAAATAATGCCGGCAGTAGGAAAATCTGGCGCCGGTATGATTTCCATCAAGTCATCAATCGTGCAATCAGGATTACTTAATAGATGCAAACAACCTGAAACCACCTCATCCAAATTGTGAGGTGGGATATTAGTCGCCATACCCACCGCAATACCTGAAGAACCATTAATTAATAGATTAGGTATTTTTGCCGGAAGGATTAAAGGCTCTTTTTCACTACCATCGTAGTTAGGGCCAAAATCAACGGTCTCTTTATCAAGATCATCTAATAACTGATGGGCAATCTTAGCTAAACGGATTTCCGTATAACGCATCGCAGCAGCGTTATCGCCGTCCACAGAACCGAAGTTACCTTGACCATCAACCAACATATAACGCAAAGAAAAGTCCTGCGCCATACGAACAATTGTGTCGTACACCGCTGAGTCACCGTGTGGGTGATATTTACCAATCACGTCACCGACAATACGAGCAGATTTCTTGTAAGCACGATTCCAATCGTTATTTAACTCGTGCATCGCAAATAAAACCCTGCGGTGAACTGGCTTTAAGCCATCCCTGACATCTGGCAGTGCACGCCCTACGATCACGCTCATCGCGTAATCCAGGTAGGAACGACGCATTTCGTCTTCTAGGGATATCGGGAGTGTCTCTTTAGCAGCGTTATTTTGTGTAATTTCCATCCCGCGATTTTATCACTCGAAGCACCCCAATCAGCTGATTTATAGTGCTAAAATAACTCACATCCATATTGGATGGCCTCCACACAGATTACAAGAGGGAAAAAATGAAAAAATTACTACAATTACTCGCCATCGCAGGTATCGCTATTAGCGCATCTGCTTTTGCACAAAAAGCTAACGATAACTGGGTTAACAGCACAGGTATCGTATGGAAAAACGGTACAAATGAACTATGCTGGCGCGATGCCAACTGGACTCCAGCGACAGCTGCTCCTGGTTGCGATGGTGCACTTGCTGGCACAGTAGCTCCGGCCGCTAGCGCAAAAGTAACTTACAACGCTGATGCCTTATTTGACTTTGACAAATCAGTACTAAAGCCTGAAGCTAAAGCTAGCTTGGACAGCCTACTTGGCAAAATCAAGAATTTGAAACTTGAAGTAGTGATTGCCGTAGGTCACACAGACGCTATCGGTACAGTAGCTTATAACCAAAAGCTATCTATCCGTCGCGCTAATGCTGTTAAAAAGTACTTGGTTAGCAAGGGTATCGAGCAAAACCGCATTTATGTTGAAGGTAAAGGCAAATCACAGCCAGTTGCTGACAACAAGACAAAAGAAGGTCGCGCTAAGAACCGTCGCGTTGAGATTGAGGTAGTTGGTACAACTCAGAACTAATTCTGATTACCAACCTCAAAAAGCCCAGCTTTTTAGCTGGGCTTTTTTATTTACGCACTTTCAGGGCAAAAACCATTTGCCTGATTAAAATAGAGCCATGAACGCAGATCAAACAGAAATCGACAAATTCAGCGCATTAGCTCACCACTGGTGGGATACAAGCAGTGAATTTAAGCCATTACACGCCATTAACCCCCTAAGATTAGACTGGATTTGCCAGCACACTGATCTCAAAGGTAAGAAAGTCTTAGATGTTGGCTGTGGCGGGGGTATTCTGACTGAATCTTTAGCAAAAGCTGGCGCTCAGGCTAAAGGCATCGATTTATCTGAAAAAGCTCTTAAAGTTGCTGACTTACATAGCCTAGAAAGCGGCGTTGCAGTTCAATATGAATACATCAGCGCAGAAAATCTAGCAGTCAAAGAAGCTGGTCAATACGATGTCGTCACTTGCATGGAAATGCTAGAACATGTGCCTAACCCGCTATCTATCATCCAGGCTTGTGCTTCGTTAGTTAAGCCAGGCGGTAAAGTGTTTTTTAGCACTTTAAATCGCAATCCCAAATCTTATTTATTAGCTGTGATTGGCGCTGAATATATTTTGCGCATGCTGCCTAAAGGCACTCATGACTATAAGAAATTTATTAAACCTTCAGAACTCAATGGTTATCTTCGTGAAGCCGGTTTAGAAATGAATGAAATCATTGGTTTAACTTACAACCCAATCACTGAAGTTTACGCACTAGGTCGAGATACGGATGTTAACTATCTCGTAGCTACTACAAAGAAATAATTTATGTCACACACTCATACTGGCACACCCTTATATAAGGGTGTTTTTTTTGATTTAGATGGCACATTAGCAGATACCGCTCCTGACCTGGTCGCTGCAGCGAATTTATTAAGAACATCTAGATCATTAGAGCCATTACCTTATGAGCTATTAAGACCCAAAGCTTCAGCTGGTGCACGCGGCCTCATTGAGGGCGCACTTGGTTACACGGCTGACCATCCCGACTTCACACAGTTACGCGATGAGTTTTTAAACAATTATGAGCAAGCCATCTGTGTACAAAGTAAATTATTTGATGGGATGGATGAGCTACTCCTAGATCTAGAAGCCCATCAAATTATTTGGGGAATCGTGACAAATAAATTTGAAAGATTTACCTTCCCTTTATTAGAAATAATGCAACTACATCACCGCAGCAAAGCCATCATTGGCGGTGACACCACAGGGTTTTCTAAACCGCACCCAGCACCAGTCTTAAAAGCCGCAGAAATAAATCAACTAGATCCCAAAGAATGCTTATATGTTGGTGATGATCTAAGAGATATCGAAGCCGGTAAGGCTGCTGGCATGACAACCGTAGCAGCCTCATATGGCTACTGTGACTGCGAAGAACCCGTTGAAGCATGGGGTGCTGATTTCATCATCCATCAGCCACTTGAATTACGTCAGATTGTTTTTAAATAAACCGTCATCTATATCACTCTCAAATGAAATCTAGCGGAATCGCCAAAGCACATCAAATCACTGAATTTAGTGACATCATTGATGTACGTACGCCCGCTGAGTTTGCAGAAGATCACATCCCTGGCGCTATTAATTTCCCAGTTTTATCGAATGAAGAACGTGTCACTGTTGGCACGCTCTATCACCAATCCCCTTTTGAAGGGAAAAAACTGGGCGCAGCACTCATTGCCAAAAATATCTCAGCTCATATAGAAAACCATTTTCTACATCAGCCCAAGGAATGGAAACCGCTTATTTATTGCTGGCGAGGCGGCAAACGCAGCGGCTCCATGACTTACATCTTCCGTCAAATTGGCTGGAATGCTCATATCCTAGATGGTGGCTATAAAGCTTATCGAAGAAGCGTTATCAAAGAAATCGCTGACCTAGCCCCACAGTTCAATTACCAAGTTGTCACCGGCCAAACTGGGAGCGGCAAAAGTAAGTTGCTTGAAGAATTAGCTCGCCATGGCGCACAGGTATTAGATTTAGAGAGCATGGCTAATCACAAAGGCTCTGTTTTAGGCAACATTCCTAACTCACCTCAACCAAGTCAAAAAGGTTTTGAGAGTCAGCTACTTTCCACCTTAAAAAAACTTCAACCAGAAAAAATTGTTTTTGTTGAAGCGGAAAGCAGAAAAATTGGCTCACTTCATGTACCTGATGCCTTATTAGAAAAAATGCGTCTTAGCCCTTGCTTGAAAATTGAAGCTACTACAGCTGCACGCGTAGAGTTTTTGCAACGAGACTATGTGTATTTCTTGGAAGATCCAGCAGAACTAAAGAAAACCATTGATTTCTTAAAAGAATTACACGGTAATGAAACTTTGCAACATTGGAAAGAACTCATTGACCAACAAAACTGGGCAAACTTGGTTGAAGAACTACTAGAACAACACTACGACGCCCTTTATCGTCGTTCACAACACTCCAACTACATTAACTACAAAGACGCTATTTGCTATCAAACCGCTGACTTATCTGATCAAGGTATTCAAGTATTAGCAGCGCAAATTCTGAAGGGACAGGCATCACAAGCATGACAAGCTATCAACAACGCCACGAAACAGATCATCCAACCATCACTTGGGATGAAGGAGATACGACCTATACATGCCGTTGGCGCTCTGAAAAAGGCTCTGCACCTCCCAAAAAATTAATCATTGCTGATGATCGACTAACAGCTGATGAAGCTTATCGTCTAGCTTGCGAAGGGACAGGCATCATTTGGCGTGGTGACTTCCAAAATGCCAAACAATTATTACAAGCACTAACACGTCGAGCTGATAAGCCCTCCAAAAAAAGTGAGCGCAAGAAACCAGCGAAACGCACGCCTGAAGAAGGTTTAATTCCTTTAGCGAAACCGATGTCAGAAATCTTCCATTTACATCGACAAGCTCAATCACAAAAAAGTCGCACATTGGGCATGCTATTAATTCAAATAGACCCCGACCACAGCATTCCTCTTAGAAGAGCGCCTGATGTTACGCAAGCTTGCCTAGCTGTTTATGGGCAAGTGAGTGAACCTTATGTGATGTCATTACGAGATTTACTGGGCTTTATTGGCTCATTAGAGTGGCGCAAAAACGGGATGGCTATACCAGCTCTCCAAGATTTGGGTGATGGTCACATCCATCCTCATTACGGCGTATTCGCACCGGTTCGCTCTGAATATCTTGCTTTATTAGAAAAAGCACCACTACCATCTGGCCTTCAAAACAATTCTCTCGCATTTGATATTGGTACAGGCACAGGCGTGCTAGCTGCCGTATTGGCCAAACGTGGCATCAAAAAGATCATCGCTACCGACCAAGATGAACGTGCTATTGAATGTGCTACTGAAAACATAGAAGGTTTGGGCATTCAAAAGCAAGTCAAACTCATCAAAACAAACTTGTTTCCAGAAGGCCAAGCACCTTTAATTGTTTGCAACCCACCCTGGGTTCCAGCGCGTCCTAGTTCACCGATTGAATATGCGGTATACGACCCTGATAGCCAAATGCTGAAAGGCTTTTTAGCGGGGCTAAAAGATCACTTATCTAGCGATGGCGAAGGATGGTTAATTCTGTCCGATTTAGCTGAACATTTAGGCCTAAGAACGAAAGCCGAATTACTGACATGGATTGAAACTAGCGGCCTCAAAGTCATTGATCGCTTGGATGTGCGTCCTACCCACAAAAAGGCTCTTGATCAAACAGACCCACTCTATAGAGCAAGAGCTGCAGAAGTAACATCCTTATGGAGATTAGGTGTTGCATAACTAAGTGCCATATCCAATAGTTTTAACAGCAAAAAAAAGAAAAAGGGCTCGAAAAATCGAGCCCTTTTAAATTGGTGGAGCCGGCGGGGATCGAACCCGCGTCCGCAAATCCTCCACATAAAGTTCTACATACTTAGTTGTGTCTTTTGATTTAATTGTCTTGTCACGGACCAACACGTTACAAGACAACGATTCGCTAGATTTTCGAGTTGCATATCGCGACGCAATGCAACCTTATCTCTTGTATATGACCCTGATGTAGCTTTGACACTACCTGACCCAAGAGAGAATCAGTTCAGGGGCAACCGCAATTAAGCGGCTAGTGCGAAACGTTCGTCGTTTGCAGTTATTACTTGTCCCATTGATTTACGAGATAACGGGTCCTCGGTATGCCCTCCATGCTTTGCAATCCACGTCGAAACCATGTCGGCCCCGATATGCGCATATCAGTCTTTATATTTTATTACTTTTGAATCATTCCTGCCAACTTACTCTGAAAGCGCTAACTCGCCATCTTTACAAGACTCTAATAAATTCCTCCAACTTTCCGATTCAGATTGCCCTGATAGTCGCTCACCAAAAATCATCGCAATGACCTCTCCAGCGCCATCTAAAATCTCCATCGAACTCACCACACCATATTGACTAGGTTTTCGCACTAACCAAACGAAAGGGAGTGCCCCCACCTTTAAATGAAAATTAAACCTAGGATCTAAGATATTGAGCCAAGCCTTCGTATCCCTAATATTTTTTATACATCCAGCATAAATTTGCACAGCCCCTCGATTACCGGCATAAATAGTCAATGGGATATCTAAATGTCCAGCTGAATCAAATAAGAACCTCACAGAACTGCTATCTAATAATTGTGAATAGTCATCGCCAATTAAACTCAAGGCTTCCAACCTGTTTAAACGATATTTTTTAAGTACGTTAAAAAATTCATGGGTATCTTTAAGCCCCGCCCAATCAGATCGAAATGCTGCACGATCGATACCGTTTAATTTTTCTTCTTTTTTGTCATTGAGCTCTCGCTTTTCATGGACAAAAATACCCGGCTCTTGATTAGTATCTGCCAACCGCTGAGCTATCAATTCCAAGTGAGCATGCGCACTTTCTGGCAATAAAAATATTTTATGGATAGCTTGACCATATTCATCAAAGAACTGAATACTTTTTTGCAAAGTATCTCGTTTACCTTCTTCAAAAATATAAGCAAACTCCCACTGCCTATAGAACAGCCTTAAATCAATGCCTTTACCACTTACTAAGCCAATATCACCTTGTAAACCAACATGCTGGTACTGACCGATGGTTTCATGAACGGCAAACTGGTTGCGAGTTAAAGCCATAACCTCACCCAAGCCCTCAACCAGTTTAATGATTTCTGGCCAACTCTTTTTCAACCGAATAGCCTTAGCCAAATTAGGAGAAGATCTAACAACATCTAATTTGCTCACCCCTACATGAGCATCCACCAATTCAGCTTCAGTGATCTGCAAAAAATCAGCGATCTCCTTATGCCTTAATTTCTTTTCAACTCTTAAACCAACAAAACTTTTACGAATGTCATTAACGGTAGCGCACATAGGCCCTCCTATAAAAATAGGCACTGGCTGGCTAAAAGGGAATAAATCGCTGGCTTGTGCAAAGTGAGTGAAGAATGCAGACTGCATCTTACATGAGAATCATTCTCAACAAATAGTCACTTTGCACCAAGGGTTAATCAACCCACTGTGGATCTTTCATATGGATGGCCATCAATGTTCTGATAAACAAACCAACAATGATGACCGTACTCATCAATAAAGACAGATAGGCCAAGGGCGTGGCTTCTGGCACAAATGCAGCATAGCCTAACATCGCAGTTGCAAAAGAAGCTGTTGGAAATGAATAAGCCCACCAAGACATAAAGAAAGGTAATTTATAAAAAAATCTAAATTGTGTGAGCAAGAATGCAGCAAAAAATAATGCCAATGCAATCAACACATGTCCCATCGGATCCAATGCTTTTTCAGCCAACGGATTAGTTAGAGCCATCCATGAAACAAATGCGACGCTCGGTGGTGCCAAAAAGATAGCCATCGTTGGTTTTAGTCGCTCAGGCAAACCTGGCTGAATAAACATCAAGCGGTACATGATGACTACTAGGACAACAAACCACAGAATCAAGCCGATACTAAAGAAAAACCAAGATAGCTCAAGGTAACCAAGTTTGACACCACACACAGGAATCACGGCATTACCCACGGCCGGAATAAACCAGACAGGACAAGCATGGGCAGCTTGTAGGTTTTCACGATGAACCCAAGCATTTAACACTGCCAAGATAGCTAACAGATGAACACCAGCACTTGCAAACCAAAGTATCTCAGCACCCACATGAGAGTAAGGAAATAGCACAGCTGACAATAAGGTCATGCCCACACTAATAGCAGCAAAAAAAGAGGATTTAACGGGGTGATGCCATTCTTCTAGAATCTTTTCCGGCGCCTGAAATTGTTTACGCAATAAACCCAAACTTAACAGCACAAATACACAAGCGGCCAACAATCCAAATCCCAATGCCACATCATTGGCGATAGGCCAATTAGCCAAGCTGGCAAGCTTTGTCCAAGATAACGATAAACCTGATAATCCCATCACCATCGTAAAAGCAGAAACGGGTGGTGCAGCTAAAAAAGTTCTCATAATTTTTGTATTGAAATGAATAATTAAATGTTAACTTCCAAATGTGTCAACCATCATCCTCTGATGTTTAACATGTTTTAATAAATTAGCTCTCAGACCTAGCCAATAAATCTTCCCATCTGGCCATCAGCGTGATCAACTGTTCTTCAATTTCACGCAATCTATTTTGATAACCGGTTAATTTATCAGGCTGACTCTTATACAAATTAGGATCAGCCAACTTCACACTAATGACAGCCTGTTCATTCTCCAAGGACTCTATCTGCCCAGGAATACTCTCTAACTCTTGCCTTTCTTTGCCATTCAATTTCTGCACTTTAGGCTTAGCTACTTGTTGATTGTCCTGCTTATTTTCTTGCT
>Ga0213918_1000142_pt1 | contig 26091 bp, 35 predicted proteins | sample McNCre217MG_FD_163422 | JGI IMG/M metagenome (GOLD analysis project Ga0213918, IMG submission 163422) | Freshwater microbial communities from McNutts Creek, Athens, Georgia, United States - 2-17 MG | ecosystem: Environmental > Aquatic > Freshwater > Creek | place: USA: Georgia | collected... | reverse complement strand
TAGTGGAATATGGTGAAGGCGGAATACCTAATGTTTTAACTGCATTGCGTATTGTTGCAAATATAATGCGATTACAAAGTGGTGAAATAGAGATACCGCATACAGCGCAACCGAGCGAACCTGATTTTAAGACATTGTGCATGGATAGTAAACATGCAGGTGTACGCAATGAGTAATAACGACCTACACGAAAAGTATTCTAATATATCAATAGAAGAATTGCGCGAGATATGTAAAAGTAAATGCAGATATTTTGATAAGAAAAACGATGTATATACTTTTACTTGCACTGAATGTGAAAGATATTATTCGGATTTATTTACAGAAAGGCGACAAGTGAAAGCAAATAAAAAAGACGCTAACCATGATCAAATAAGCACATTTGTTCAAACAACCGTGCCGAAATTACTTGTAAAAGATTGTAGCACGAGTAAAGACGGATCGCAGGATGTTGACTGGTATTTAGTAGGCACGGATAAGGTATTGCATATCGAGTATAAAACAAGGTTTGGCAAACTTACCGAAACACAAAAACGATTTCGAAGGCTTAATCCGTGGTATGTTATACATGAGTGTCGCGGTTGTGAAGAAGCAATACAGATATTGACTAATGCCGGATGGATAAAATAAATTAAAAATAGTTTGCACTTTGTCTAAAATCTATTGTATATTATACCTATGAATAAAAAACAAATAAGCGGAATGAACGAAGCTATTAAGGCGTTTCACAAAAAACGCAAAAACAATTTAATGCTATCTAAAGCAATGGAAGAGATATTGAAAATGGTGTCCAACGATGCGGGTAGAAACGCTAATAATCAAATTAGAATATCACACGGTTTGCAGGTGCTGGTACTGAAAGAGGCTGAACGTAGAGGTTTATTTTATAGTATGTATTACAAGTAAACAAGTGTGTATATCAGACAAGATGTAGTTGTGCAAAACCTTGGGCGAGAGCGCCATTATAGCCCGGCGCAAGAAAGAGGAAAAATGATATTCAAAAAGGTCTACTACTGGCTCTATATCGTTTCGCTTTCCGTCAAGTGGCTTTTTCAAATTAACCTCGGAAATTCCGTGTGGTACGGCGGCACCCGACACACCGTATACAATGGCGTTTATCCTGAATCGTGGCGGCTCTCCGGTGTTACACAAAATGACGGATGGGTGCCGCGATCTGATTGCAAGCTCGTTCTCACCCTGCCGAATCTATGGCACAGCATATCGAGCGGTTATAGCTTTTACATGACTTGTTGGTATTCGATATGGGTGCGAAACGGTATAGAGCCTTGGGTTCGCGAGTGCCACATTTGGCCGGGCAAGCGCCGGGCAGGAGATTAAGGTTGCGCGGTTTACATCGTGCAACACCGGCAGCACGCAAGCCGGTCACGGTTAACCAGTTCTACCGGCCAGCGTGCGAGTGCCGGGAACGTTAGCTGCAATAAATCGCGCTATGAAATTATAGGCGGCGGCAAGACAAAGAGCGCACATCGTGTGCGCAAAGACAAGGAAAAGAAAATGGCCGAAGTTAGATATTGTTGTCAAACAAACAGCACTTTATTCTCAACGTGTTGTGGCTCTGCTGTAACAGACAAAGAAGATAAATGCCCATCTTGTGGAGAAAAAATATGGCCGGAAAGTGCGAGAAGCAGACACGATATTGCAATGCGCAGTCTTTACGGAAACGATATGGTTAATAAAATGCGTAAAGAATGGGAAAGGAAATATAGTGAATGAGCTGGCTTTATTCGCGGGTATTGGTGGAGGATTACTTGCTACAAAACAACTCGGATTTACAACTGTCTGCGCAGTTGAAATCGATCACTACTGTCAATCTGTTTTGGTCTCCAGGCAAGCAGACAGATTGTTGCCCATCTTTCCAATTTGGGATGATGTGCGCACCTTTGACGGTTGGCAATGGCGCGGTGTTGTTGAGTTGGTTTCTGGCGGGTTTCCGTGCCAAGACGTTTCAAAATGTGGAAGCGGTAAAGGACTTAACGGAGAAAGAAGTGGGCTTTGGTCTGAATTTAAGCGAATTATTTCAGAAGTCAAACCAGCTTTCGTGTTTATCGAAAACAGCCCACTGCTTGCAAAGCGAGGACTTGATAAGGTCCTTTCGGACGTTGCCTCAATCGGGTACGATGCAGAATGGGATTGTTTTTCAGCGCGAGAAATTGGCGCACCGCACAAAAGAGAAAGAATCTGGATTCTCGCTTTTAACCCTAACAGTAGAAGATGCCTCTCGTATTGGAAAAAAAGAGAAATGGGAGATTTACAAAAGAACCAAGAAAACTACTCACGCGAGGCTTCGAAATCAAGTTGCAAATTTTTGTGGGGACGGCTACCTGAGCGTGGAACTTGCGGAGTGGATGATGGGCTTCCCGGAAGGATGGAGCGGGTTGCAGCCTGTGGAAATGGACAAGTTCCATATGTGGCAGAAAAGGCATGGCACGTCCTGTGCCAAAGAGCCGCCGCCAGAACACTAAAGAAGCGCGATTTACAGCAGCTAACAGCGGCAGTATGCAATACCGCTGGACATTAATGAATAACTTTATTATAGGCGGTACAGCATACGTGCCGCAAACGTTGTGCAAAACCTTGGGCGAGAGCGCCATTATAGCCCGGCGCAAGAAAGGTGAACATGAAAGCAAAATTAATAGAGCATGGCGCTTGCTTCGAAATAGTTCTTGAGCCAGAAACAACCCAAGAGCAAGCCGCAATTATTCGTTTTGGGATGAACTCGACAAAAGACCTGCGGTCACTTTCTGCGAACGTGTATCAAGATCTTACGGTTTCTGGTTACGTTATCTTAGGCAAGCGCAAACAGGCAACATCTGCTGTTGCGCCGGGATAAATAAAGGAGTCGCCCAAGGCATCGCACAACAGCCGTTTGCGTGTCATAAAGTTGGGCGGTAATTAGGTTTACTTTACAACAGCAAACGGCACACGTTAGCTGCAATAAATCGCGCTATGAAATTATAGGCGGCGGCAAGACAACGGCGGCATCGTGCCGCCAAAGGCAAAATCAAGAGGCAGATTTTTGAGCAGCAGAGGCCAAAATACGACGGATCGCCTCCACCCCTGTCTTATCCCACCATTGGGCCAAAGACGCGGGCAAGCGGATCGTGCGGCGCTCTGTAGGCTCGTTTTGGGCCAGGGGCTTTCGGTGGCCTCTCTGTTCGGGCTTTATGCGGTATGGTTTGGGGTTGGTCATACTATAAATATACGCTATCGTCGGCGGAAAGTCAATAGTTGAAAAATAATGAAGAAAAGTATTGACAATCGTCGGCGAATTGTGTATATTTATTAATGTAAGCAAGAAAAGAACCCAAACCGAGGAGCAGAAAATGAAGCAGTGGACAGTGAGCGCCGGAAGATTCCAAGTTGCGATCTGGTCACAAGATGATGTCGCTTTTAACTGTCGTCTATACGTCAATTCAGGCGACACGGCAACCGAAACGAAATCGAAGCGCGCTTCTATCAAATCGGCCATTCGTTGGGCGCAGCAAAAAATATCAGAAGTTTCCGGTCTTAAAAATCTAAGTTTTGAGGTGGCATGATGTACTACGCTCGCATCGTTATCAACAATCAAGCAAACGATGGACAATACAGTAAGTCGTTTTTGCTCAAACTCGCAAAAATGGGTGCTTATGTAACCGTCGATCTTTCAACCACAGGCTGCGGATCGGATGAAGGAAAAAAGGAAACATGCGATCTTAGCAACGCAGAGGATCGAGCGTTTTTCAAGGGGCTTGCATAATGATTATAATTGCCGAAGATTTTAATAAGTTTAGGGAAGATTGTGTCAATCATCAAAATGTTGATCACCATGTCTGTTTTTATGGGGTTATTCAATATCAAGAAGGGGTTGCATATCCAAACTGTAATTGCAACACATGCCCCAGAATAAAATTTTGCGACGAGGATGAGTATTACGAAGAAAAATTAGGGAATATCGCGGTGCCATTGCTTGATTCGCTTTCTGCTTTTATGGATTTTGTTCCATCAATACCAACCCCAGTTATTCAGGAGTCAGAAAAACTTGACCAATCAGTTCAGAAAATAATTGAGACGTACCACGAAATAGAGAGTACCATCGAAAGATGGCGTCATTTCCGATCTGTGGTTTTAGAAAGAGATAAAACAAATGGCTGAACCGCTCACGCCAGCAATTCGCGAAATTCTAAAAGAAATCAGCGCCGACCGTATGATTGAAAAGAATAATACTCACGATCTAATTCGAGCACGACGCGCAATGATTGACTCGTTGTCGCAGCAAGCTAAAATTGACGCGATGAAAGAAGCGGTGCGGTCAGCACCGGAGCCGCGCATTTTGCCGCCAGGGTGCAGAATTATATGAGAGCGCATCTTTGTGATTTTTGCCGAAAAGAAGTTGATCCGCTCAATACTCGGTTTAAGCTCGACGGCAAGGATTATCGGTTTGAAATTGTTTCGCCAGATCATTCTTACGGAGTGCGCTGGAAAAGAATCGATTTCTGCCAGGATTGCTTTATTAAGGCGCTGGAAGCATTACTTGATAAAGGCAAAGACAGCACGTCCTGTGCTAAAGGCGAAAACCGCCCCGCGCTGGACACTGCGGAAATTTGCCATACAGCACCTAACAGCGCTATGCTGCAAGGGCTAAAGCCACATGCGAAGCGCACTGCATAACACGGCGGACGTTAGGCGCAAATTTTTGAGCTTTTATTTGAGAGGCGCGAATGGATATAAATAACGATTTAGATACTGTCGGTAAATGTATTTGCAATTACGACATAGAAATTTTTCTAGCTTTCATGAGAATTCGCGCCTGCAAAGAAAATACACATAAGGAAAAGGAGTAAATAATGTTAATATTTGTTGGTTTATTAATAATAGCGTTTGTTTTATTTTTGTGCGGATTAGAAATAGAAAAAGGATTTGAAAAATTAAATAGTTCTATTGATAAAATATATAGAATGCAATGCAATCAAGATAAATGATGTTTTATGGCGTAGCTCGCTTTGTTTACTCGTTACTCACTTCGCGTTTACTCTCTCGTAAATAATTAATTACTGTCTTAAAATCAATACTTAATTATACTTAATTTTTACCTACCTTATTTTATTTAAAAAATATTTGTTGCGTTTTTACTTAATTGGTATTATATTGTCCTTAATCGGTAATTTTGCCCGATTTATTTTAAGGGGATATTGGGGATTAATTTTGAGTGATAGATCAACCAATAACGCAGTGATCCGGGCTATCCGAATAAAGCTTGAGGCTATGAAATCAAGCGCTGAAGAGTTACGCACCAATAAAAAGCTGATTGAAACATTACGTGATTGTGCTGATGACGAAAGAACGCGTTTTAACGCTGCAAAACTAATACATGATACAGAAATAAAGATTGCCGAATTAGAGTTTAAGACCGAAGAATACGAGAATCCAGCTACTCAAAAAAGTGAAATGACGGTCAGCTTTCCAACGGCAATACAGATAACCTACCCAACAAAGGAAAACATACATGGATAAGACAGCGATCGAAAACGCATTGATGTCAATTGAAGAACAGATTGCAATTATACGCGCAGAAATTGGCAAAGAATCCGAAGCAGCGGGAGCGGCGGGGCAAGGTGCACCTGGAGCAATGGCAACGCCACCGAAGCCCGCCGGCGCTCCGCCGGGGGATAATTCCCTTGGTGGATTTTTCGGAAAGCAATAATGAACGATGGAGTTTTTCGTCCAGAAATTCACCCTAAGCTTGCTTTTTTGCTCACAGAGAAAAAGCGGTATAAGGTTGCCCGTGGTGGGCGTGGTGGCGGGAAGTCTTATTCGTTCGCAGATGCGGCTCTGGCAAGATTAATAGCAAGCAAGATAACGATTGCGATATGTAGAGAGCTTGATACAACGATACGGGACAGCGTTCACAAGCTATTAAAAGAAAGAATAGCGTATCACAAGCTCGAATCGATCTTTGACATTACCGATAGGGGCATTAAATGCGTAAACGGCTCTGAGGTCGTTTATAAGCATTTACACAACAACGTTGATGAGATAAAAGGATTACAGGGTTGCTCAGTTTGCTGGATATTCGAAGCGCACTCATTGACAAAAGAAAGCTTCGATGTTTTGTATCCTACAATATTCCGAAATAAAGACGCTGAAATATGGATTGAGTTTAATCCTGATAATGACGACGATTTTGTGATGCAGCGTTTTGTATACCATAAAGATTCGGATGCGATTGTCGTAGAGATTAATTACCTTGAAAATCCTTTTAGCACCGACGAAATGATTGAAGAAGCGGCAAAGTGCAAGCGCGACTTTCCAGATGATTACCAGCATATTTGGATGGGGCAACCAAGCAAGCAAGGCAGCAAACTGTACCCGATGTTCGATGAGATGGCACACGTTAGACCGTTTGAAATGGACAAGCTGCAAGATAATACAATGTTTTTTATGGGGCAAGACCCAGCAACAAGTTACTATCCGTTTTGTGTTTGGATTGCGAGAATACAGCGTAACGACAGAGAGTTCGACTATGTTGTTTACAATGAGTATCCAACAATTGGAATGATGAATGGAAAACTTTTCCACGAAGTTAGAACCGAGAAGCTTTGTCACTTGACTCTTAAACAGCGCGCTACAATGTTTCGATTGCTTGATAACACAATAGACCGAACATATCCACACATCAAAGTTAAGCACCGAGCAATTGATACGCGGTTTGCAAAGGCGAGCGGTGCGGCGAGCACTACGCTTGGCGGTACAAAGGGATTGATATTGACAATGGCCGACCCTGAAAACGGCGGCATGATGTTTACCACTCCACCGGAAGCATTGATTGATGTACAAAAAGAGAATATTAAAGCGTTAATGAGTTTTGATACAGACCTTGGCTTGATTTATGGAGTAAACGAACCGCATTTTTTTATAATGCCCCATTGTGTAAATGTCATAGATGCGTTTAAGCATCACAGAATAAATAAAGCGACAGGTTCAGAAGACGCAAAACGTAAAGATCCTGTTGACGCAGTGAGAATAATAATGGCAATGATGGAAGGAATACCGCATGTATCAGAAGTGCAAAAAACCAAAACCCAGGTAGTTGTCAATGTGCTTGACGCACAAAAAGAAATGTGGCTGAATAACGTATAAGGGGAAGATATGAAAAGGATTCTATTCGTTTTACTGTTGGCAGTTGCAAGCTTTGCACAAAATTACGACAACTGGAACGGCTGGGGAGATACGGCGCGTGTAAACAACCTGTACAAAGATACAACAATCTATACAAAATGGATGCCGCTGTCTGCAATGGAAAACCTGCGTATTGCTGCATATTTTCGTGATACCAGTACGGCGGGATTTGGTAGCGACAGCGTTAATGTTGAATGGGGGATACAAACCGGGCACCCGGCTTGGACAACTACAACAACAAGATCAATTAAATGGTGTGTTGCTCCTGTTCTTATTGTTGATACTTGCAATATGTTAACCGCTGCAAATTTTGTAGTAAGTCCAATGAGTCTTGACGCTTCTTATTTATTTGTAAATCCACACAAAAGCATAGATTCATCGTCTATTTCGGGTTGGGCTTATCAGACTAGGAATTTTCCGCCTGAATGGGATGTTTATTTCAGATTTTACGCCCATGCATTGACAGGGACAAAAAACACAAAGCGACTAAGCGTAGTTTTCCAGTCTATTCGACGGCTCACAGCTAAAACAAACGGAAACTAACAATGTCAATCGACCTTGTAAAAGAGTTTGCCAAGTACGAAAAGACTATTGTTAAATACGTTCGTACTCGAATTGACTATTATGATAAAAGCAAGTGTAAGGAACAGCTTAAAAAGCGTGTTGCCCGTTTAAATTCTAGCTGGGATATGGTTGTTTCTGGTAAGAATTCGGGAACGAACCAACAGCTTAAAGGTCAAATGTCTTATGGGCTTGTCAAGCAGCAACAACTTGCAAGGCGTTCGCTGTTTTCCGGTAACTTTCGAGGAGATCCGCTGTTTACTCCGCGCGCCATAGGCAATACTCCACAGCAAAATGCTATCAACATGAAAGATATTTTACAGGCGAACATTGAACAAACACAATTTCGACCGCTTGTACTTATGCCTTGCAATAGTGGAGTTGCAAAGATAGGCAGCTCGGTTGTATTCACCGAATATTGCAACAACAGGCAATTAGGATGGCGTACAGTTGCTGACCCCATGACCGTATCAAAGCGCGTTTATGGAGTCACTAAGAATACACATAATGCCGTAACGTATTCGATCAACGTATTGAACTACGGTCAAAACCCTGACATTGTAGATTGTGAATTGTCCGATTACAATTACCATATTGAGCGGTGGAGACTGTCGGAATTAATTAATCGTATAAAAAGCAATCAGAATCTTTACATTAAAGAGAATATCGAAAAGGTAATTGCAGAATCGCGCAAACAGAACAACCTTTCCGAATATTACCACGATTCCACAGGCAAGCAAACCGCTCACGATTTCGGATCGGTAACGATTAACGATGTGATACGCGGTCAATTTCAGATTAATATTGACGGAAACGAAGATGATAATACCATTTACTATTTAGAAATGATTGGCGATACAATTATTCGTTTTCAGGATAATCCGTATGATATGAATATGAAATGTTACACCACTATTTGTTGCGAACGTCGCGATGAATTTTGGTGGGGCAATACTCCGGCTGAATACTCAATAGGAAATGAAAATCTTCTCAATTTGCTACTTGGATTAAGCACCGACAATGTAATAGAGAGCATGAAAAAGTATATCTTTTTTGCAAAGGATACTATTTCTCCTCAAGCTTGGATGCAGTCCGGTTCACAGATGAAAATACCTGTTGATGTTGATAAAATGACCAACATGCAGAATATTTTCTATACCTATCAGGTTCCAGACACTTCGAGTGGTTTGATTAACGATGTTTATGCCCGCACACTTGCAAACGATCAACGCTTTTCAGCTTCACCCAATTTTAATCGACCACAAGATCAGGGCGGGCCAACAAATACCACGGCAACAGCGGTGAATGCAGAGCAAAATAAGAATAATATGCTTGATTCTGACATATTGGAAAGGCTTTCTTTCGATTGGTCGAGAGTTGGCGAAAAGCAAGTAATTATCTTGTCTCAATTCCTTGGAAACTTTGGCCCAATACTTGTTAAGCCTTCACAGGCCGAAGCGTTGCGCTATGTACAGAAAGAGAATATCGTTGGCAACTATAGCATGTACATGGATACCGCATTACAGCAAACACAGCAAGGAGAGTTAATTCGATACCAAAATATGGCGAGTTGGTTACTTAACCTTGTAAACGGTGGGGCAAAGATCAGTCCTAATATTGCTCCTATCGTTGAGCAAGTTATCAAGATGGGTAAGTTTATTGTTAAGGACGATATTTTACCGCGCGAAGATATGGAACAACAAGTACCGACTATGCCAATTCCCGGAATGGAGCAGGCGGGCGCGGCTCAAGAATTAGCACCACAAGGGCAAGGAGTAGCGGCATGATAAAGGCATTTTTCCGTTGGCTGTTTAAGGTTGAATACGAGGAAGCTCGATTGATGTTGCAGAAGTCAAAAGAGATTAAACCAATTTATGTCAAGTATGAAGTGATGAATACAAAATCGTTTACATACCTTTTGAAGATGCAGGATATTATTAAAAGTCCAGAGTTCAAATTTTGGATTGCAGAACGGCAACGCGAATATGACCGACTTGTAAAATACAGCACCGTTACAAGTGATTTTAACCGGACTCTAAATATCGGGCGCTCAATGGCAATGGACGACTTACTTAATGATTTAGAAATGTATAACAAAGACTATTTAATGCTGTTAAATACCGATAAAGAAGCTGCAAATGCAGAATAAATACACATTGCGCGAACTTGAAGAAATGGAAGAACTGCCATCGGATTGTAACGCAATAGCCGATGCATACGCAAGACAATTCGGTGATCCTGGTTTACTTGTAGCAATGAATAAAATGCGGCGTAGAGAGATTACAAAAGGGTATGGGGAAGTAAATCACCTTGGCAAAGATGGAAGACCGGATGCAATATTCTCCTTCCAAAAAGGCGTATGCAAACACGCTTCCCCTTTAATTTGGATTGATAATAATAACGTGGTTAAGGGAAGTATCAAGTTTTACTAAGGAGAATATATGAAGCTTAAAAGTATTAGAATCGAAATTAATGATGACGGAACTTTTCAGGTTGAATGTTTTCCAGAGTCCAGCATGATGTGCTGCGGAAAGACTCTGAAATATTCAGCAAAAACAATTGATGAAGCATTGAGCAAAATTGATATTGCCAAAAAAGAGTTTGAAGGAATGAAAAGCGACGATAAGGAAGACAAGGGTAACGGAAAAAATGATGTTGTAAAAGAGTTCATGGACGGGGAAGAAGATTGATTTTTAAATAAACAACCTTAACAAAAGGAAATACAATGAGTGGGATACCTGAAAACATTATGGAAGAATACGGAATACCTGAATTTGGTGCAACGCAGGAAACAGCGCCAAGTAACGATAAGCCGTTATCTGATTTTTATAACAGTTCCGATGAAGCACTTGAAAATCGAGTGAATAGCGTATTTGGAGCGCCACAACAGGTACAGAGCAACCAGCCTGACCCGAACACAACGTCACCAAATCCAGCACAGCCAGCAATAACGCCCGATAAGAGCAACCAGCCACCGGCGGGAAGCGTTGATCCTGTAAAGCTATTCGCAGAGAATTCACCGAAAGCCTTTTTTAATGCGGAAGGTGGACTTGACGGGGCTAAAATAAACGATTATTACCTTACAAATGGTAAATCATTTATGAAGTACGTTGATAATCCGGCTTTTAGCAATCCGAACGTTGCAAAACCAACGGCAACCGTAGAAGCGCCTGACCCTGTGAAGGAGTATAATGAAAAATTAGACTACTTCAACAGAAATTATCAGAGCTTAGTAGCCGAACGAATTGCGGCGGGTGCATCTCATGAACAGGTTTTGCAAGAAACGGCCAACTACCATGCGCAATTAGTTAGTGAGTTGCAGCAAAAACAGGCTTTGCGTGCGGAAATTGATTTAAAGCTCAAGGAATTATCACCAGAGCTTGAGCAATCGCGGGAAAGGAACATTGCATCTACAATTAACCGGAATATTGTAGAGCTTTCTTCGGGGCTTAACGGGCTTATAAATGGCCTGTCCGGCGAACAGGTTTTGAACCAGTTCATGCTTAATAACAATTATGGCGGGCAAGAAATCACACGATTGTTTAACCGAGACAATCCCGGCCATGAAAAGCTTTCACCGGAAGAGCATAAGGCGCTTGAGCAAAAATGGTTCCGTAACTTTCAAACCGACATTGGAGAAATGGCAAGGGTTGCGGAATATGGCCGCTTACGGTGGCAGGTGGAAAATATGAAGTCGATATTTGAATACTCACAACAGATCGGCGCTAATAAGGTGAAGGCACAAATGGAAGCCGGAATGGGTGCGGTATCGAGTATCAATGGACAGCAAAACATTCAACAAGCAAGCGGGCCACTATCGCAGTTTTTTGGTGTGCCCGATTCAGTAAACTAAGGAGAAAATAAAATGGCAAATACGACTACTTCGAGTATGATTACAAGCGCAAACCCGTCCATTTCCCAGAATGAAATGCGCGAGGTTGCAGATCAGATCCGTTATCTTGGGTTTGGTGAAGCTTCGATGTCTGGCCTTATCAAAAAGACAATCGTTGACAGCAAGACCGGCCAGTTTAAAGAGGGGCCGGGACTCATTTCAAAACGCCCGGTGAAAAATATCCGCTACGAACAGTTTAACCGTTCGCCACGCCCGTATAAGTTCACCGTTACGGCTGGAACCGAAGCAGAATCTTCCGGTGTTACGTTTTCTAGCGTTACCGGAATACAGCCTGGAATGATGATTTATAACCCTAAAAACAAAACAGGTTTTCGAGCCGAAGTCATTACGACCTTGAATGTCAAGGGAACTTCCGTTGGCCCAACTACATTCTCCTGTGCCGCTGATGATGTTCTTGTCGTAGGAGCTGCTGCAATCAAAGCCGGTTCCGCTGTTCCTATCATTGTAAACGGAACAGACGACCACGATTTCAATACTCTACAGTTTGCGCGTCTTGGCGTGTCGATTGATTGGGTTATGGAAAGCATCAAGGAAATGGCAGGTGGAAAACGATTTACACGCGAGAAAATGTATCTCATTCACGAGTTTCTTCGTGACATGGATCATTCCATGATTCTTGGCCAGTGTTCCGGTTCCGTTACCAGCGTTCCCAAAAACACCACAACCGGAACGCAGACAGGTTATGTTGACGAGTTCCCAACCACAAAAGGACTTATCAACCTTGCCGCAAATAGCTACGACATGTTGGGATCGATAACACTTGACAAGATACGGCGTAAGTTACCTCTTGCCATGGGTGACACGATCAATGACAATCAGGAGCTTGTTGCATTGCTTGGAAACGATCTTTTTGGCCGCGTACAGGAATTGATCGAAGCCAACCATTATAATACCGAAAAAGAGGGTGTCATTGGCGAAAATGGAATCAAGTGCTATGACTTGCTTACTGCGGGCCCAAAACTGAAACTTGTTAAATATAACCTCTTCAATGTTACCGGCCTTGATAACACCATGCTTATTTTCGATCCAGCAAACGTTGGCTATGTCCACCTTGAAGGATACGACATTAAGCCGAATAACGGCATTCAGGACAATGACGTTCACGGCAAAATCGACGAGCTTGTTGCATACTTCGGAATCGAAACAAAAGACGCTGGAAAATCTGCAACATTTGTCACAAACTGTTTCTAATTGATAACGAAAACAGGGGCTTGCAAAATAGCCCCAATTACAAAGGAGATATGATGAAAAAGTTTCTTGGTTTATTTCTGGTACTTGTTGCCGTTGTTTCGGTGAATGCCGGGACACTGGCAGCGTTCACAACCTACGGACCTATTTCGTGGACAAAGGTTGATACAGCGTACAATATCTACACTCCGGGCGGCCGGGATTCTGTACTTGGTTCTGATACGTCTTGGCTGTTTAAGAATGTAGCGTATGAACCCGGATTCATTTACGCTTTGTATACAGCCGATTCTGTTGGCGCAACGGATACAGTTCAGATTGTGGTAACTCCGTGGTCTACTTCTTACGGAAGATTTACAAGTTTGGGAACCGTTGTGTGCGATACTCTTATACCGCAGGCAACTGTTGGAACATTTAACCGATGGTCTGCATTGACTGTCGGTAATCCTTACCCGTGCTCTTATTTCTCGGTCGGTGTGCATGGTTGGATTTCTGCAAAGATCGCAAAGATTCGGCGGGCATCGCTTTGGAAGGGCAAATTTAGCAAGTAACGTTTTCGAGTAACGCGGGGCGGCGAGTGCTTCCCCGCATACCTTAACAAAAGGAATAAAAATGGCAAAGAAAGTAAAAGCAGATTCTGAAACAGTTGACACAGCTAAAAAGCTACCTGTGAAAAGATACTATGCAAAGTATCTGAATTATGCTTTCGATGTGAAAGTGGTTGATGATAATGGGGAAGAGAAGGTCAAACAGAATAATCAAGGCAATAATGTGCTTGATTCGGAAGGTAATACAATTCCGATTCATAAAATGCTCAAGTTTACAAATGTTCACGAGCGTGTTTCTCAAGGATATTTGTCGCGATTTGATTTTGACCCAAACGACACAACAGCTCAGAATATTGTCATTGGAGAACGGCTCGAACAGCTTGACGCGGATCAGGGCGTGAGCGTTGAAAACGAAGACAAATTTGAGAAACGTACCAACGCGCAGGCATATAACGAGAAGCAGAAACGCAAGGAACTGGAAGATGAAGTTGCGCAGCTCAAAGCGGAAAGCGCCAAGAAACTTGCTCAATATGATAATCCTGATTTCTTGGAAAAACGCCTTGCCGAAGTGTTAGGCAAGTAATAAAAAGGGAAATATGGGCTATTTCAACAGCACTTATCTGAATAACATACGTCCGATTCTTGCGGACTATGTTACAAATACGCAACGTGGGCAAAATGTAGTAGATACCTACTTGTCATTAGCGAATAGGGCGCAACAAAACCTATGGGCTAAGAAACCTTGGACAGACTTAGCCACAGATGTAAGTGTTACACTTGTAAATGGCTCATATACCTTCCCTGCCAATTATGGCCGGATAATTTCGATATATGCGAGTCTTTCTGGAAACGGAACAGCGGATTATTGGTATTATGAAGGCGATAATGAGGCGAACGGGTACAAATTGCGCGATTCTTTCACCAAGGCGGCTGGGCATAGCTGGATTATCACGTTCAATTATGCTCAAGCAACTAACCCGTTAATGATTTACCAGAGAGTATTGGAAGATTTTACCGGAGAGGGTGAGGAAATATCGTTTTTCCCTGCTAATTTGTTGCTTCTCGAATGCCAAAAAATAGCGTTGAGAGAAAAAGGTGATTTGAAGGAGTTGCAAGCGGCGGAACTCGCATTCAATGACGTTTATCGCGAGTATTGCAACTGTCATCAGTGGATTAATTATGATACGTCGGCTGTATTGCGCGATAGAAACCAAAACAGGATATTTATTGAGCAATATTCTCTTGAAGGTAGCAACATTGGCGAACATACAACTTCCCCTTATCCAAATAGCAAATTGAGCGTGTAATGGGATTGCCGGCAAACAAAAAACAGAAGCTTTACTCATTGGCAACGATTACCGGCGGGGTAAATATCAATGATCCTGCAACGTCTTTGCCAGATAGTCAGGCTTCGGTTGCGCTCAATATTATGTTTGGAAAAACCGGCTTTACCCGTTGGTGCGGATGTCAAAACTTGACTGAAAAAGATGCGATTGCCGGATACTTGCGCGGTCTTGCGCATAGTGCAGAAATAAGCGGAACAAATCACTTGTTCACAATGTGCGGCGGTAAATTATACGAAGTAAACGTAAGTACCGGAGCTTTAAGTTCTGCATTATACGATGCAACCGGAACCGGTGAAATGTACGGCGGGGTTCATTGGGGAAAGTTCTTTGCAACCAATGGCGCGAAAACGTTTAAGGTTGAAGCAAGTACAGCTTACCAAATAGGGATAACTCCACCGAGCGCCGGTAATGTTGCAGCAGCGGCGGGCGGCACTTTGCCAGATGGAGTATACAAGGTTTGCATGGCTTACGCTCGAAAAGAGAGCGGGCTTAATGTTCTTTATTCACAAGGTTATTTAGTTGGAAGCGTTACGCTTGGCGGTGGGAATAATACCGTTGCGGTCACAAACTTTGCAAACAGCGCAGACGCACAAGTCAATAACAAAGTAATATTCATGACGTTGGCAAACGGTACTACATATTATTACTTTGCGGAAACTGGAAACAATACAACGACTTCAATTTCTATTAGTTCCGATACAAGTAACAACGCAATTACCTATGAAAAAGATTTACTTCCGAGTGGATTACCTGCTGCATTCACGCGCATGATTTGCTTTGACAATAGAATATTTGGAGTGCTTGGAAACAGATTATACTATTCTCTAAAGTCATACAGCCCTTATGATATTGAACGCTTTCCAAGTGGAAACTACATTGATTATCCTTTTCAAATTACCGGACTGTTCACGCTTGGTAGGTATTTGTATTTGAATACCGCCGACAACGGAATAATGATTCAGAACGTTGATGATTTAGGAAGCAGGTTTGAGCATATTGAAAAGCGCGTTTCTTTTAAGTTTTTGCGTACTATTGTAGATTGGAATGGCGGGAAACTTGGATTGACAAAAGATGGTTTGGGATTCTTTGACGGTGAAAAGTTCCAAGATTTCGACTATGCATATAATATTAGACCGGCAATTCAGACAATGTACACAACAGCGGATGCAAATTTTCAGCCGGTTGCAATTGTGATAAATAGGGGCAATCGTAAAGAATACCATTTGTCTTTTAGAAATACAACAATAAACTCGACAAATAACAATAGAACATACGTTTTGAACCTTTCGCAAACGTTTTATCAGGATAGCCAAAACTTTAGGACACCGTGGGAAGTTATCGGACGCGGGTTCAACTATGTAGCTATGAATAGCAGCGGCGGCGTTTACTACGGGCAATCGTTTTTGAATAGTTCCACGATATACCAAGAGCTGCAAACGCACACAACGCAAAAGGGTATTTACGATGACACCGGAACATACCTTGATGCAGCTACCAATATGACTATTGCTTTCAGTACAAAAACATTTAACGAGAATATGTTTACAAAAGTGATTATTGGTGAAGCGGCAATACTCGCTCAGTTAGGAAGTGTTGCAAAGCTTTCGGTAAACATTGCAGACGATCCGAGCAAGGTTATTTCACAGGATACCGATGTGTCAAGTTATGCGAGTGCAACGTGGGATAATTTTCTGTGGGATGAATCTTTGTGGTCTGTTGAATCTCAACAGCGAGTGCCGCTAAAAGGCAAACAAGGCGTATTTGGGTATGCTTGGTATGCCACATTTTCACAAACAGCGGATGACCCGACATTTACATTGAGTTCTATTGATTTGCTATTGACAACAGAAACAGGAAGAGGGATATGATGAAAAAGTTTATTGCTGTATTATTATTGTTTGTTTGTGCTTATGCCGTAAACAAGGCTACGGTTCCTTACTCGCTTGCACCAGGAACACCGGCGCGTGGTAGCGAGGTCAAAAAGAATGATGATAGTATCGCGGTTCCGTTCAATCGCGCAGTTGACACGCTTAATACAACTGTACCGCGTTGGTCTATGCTTAAAGCTGGGGATACACTGTTTCAAAAGTCAAGAATTGAACGCTTGCAAGTTGATAGTATACGAAGCAGCCCTAATATTGACTCGATACTTGCAACGCCGCTTTACATAAAAGGGCGCGTAGTTTGTGATACTTTTGTTGGTAATATAACAGGAATAGCAGATAGTGCAAAAGGCACACACCATTTATATGGCGGGACTGCTAATGCAGATAGTTTAAACGTGCATGGTACGGTAATACAGAAAAACGGGAATGTTGGAATAGGTTTAACAAATCCAGCATACGCTATAGATGCCGCTGGGCGTGCTCGGTTTACAAATAATGGTACAAGCGGGATATATTTGCGTGATGCAGCTGCCACTCCGAATATTTGGTTATTAGCGACTGGAATAGTAAATAATAATGATGGACTATTTAGCATAATAGATAGTAGACAAAGTTTGAATAGATTGACAATTGACATCAATGGAAATGTTGGTATAGGTACTGTATACCCTATTTCCCCCTTAACCGTCAAAGGCAATTTCGTTGATACTGGCAATACACTTATTACGGGGACATTGACAGCTTCCGGTTTGACTACGCTTGACAGTGTATATACTCCAAAAGGAATAAAAGCGGCGGTATTTACTGGCAACGCAACAACGGCAACAACGGCAACAAATCAAAGCGGCGGCACGGTAAGCGCAACAACCGGAGCATTTTCTTCTACATTGACAGCGGATAGCATTTATACAACTAAATATAACAATGTTAAAAAGGGGACATTCACATTTAATGTTTTGGGGTGCGATGCGGCTGTTACTGGAACAGCTTCATATACTATGGTTGATAATATAGTACAAATAAACTTTCCGACAACTACTGGAACCTCGAATGTTGATACGTTGACAATATCTGGAATACCGGCTGCAATACAAACAAGCAAAGAATGTTTTATTCCTACATTGGTTGCCGACAATGGAAGCACATTTTTCGCTATTGCTGACATTTATTTAGGCGTAATACGGATGTATACTATATCAACCTCAACGCACAGATTAGATCAACACGGATTCACTGCATCAGGATCTAAGGGTACACAAGGAACATCTGTAACTTATCTGAAATAACCATGCAAAACACGCGAACACGAATATAACATGATGCCACTGAATTTAATAATATTCTTATTTGTTGGACATTCCAACATGAACGGACATTGCTCTGTAATGGATACCGTATCAAATGCGCATGTATGGATTTATAAGAATAATAGTTTTTATAATGGCACGGATAAAGATTATGGCGGTGACAACAACGAAAGCGGAAGTTTAGTGATGCCTTTTTTAAAACAAATGGCAACTATGCACCCAGATTTTAATTTTTCTGGAATTAAAATGGCTTCGTCTTGCGCTCAAGCTTTCCATAGGCACCCAGGAGACTCAAGATACGATAGATGCATAAAACAGATTAAGGAATTACAGGATAAGGGTGCTACTATTGGTGGCGTATTAATGATGTATGGTTTTATTGAAGGCCAAAACAAAGAAAGTGTCGATTCGATTGTTATAAAAACAGGTTTATTGATAAATAATATTAGGTTTGATGTTGGTAATAATAATCTTCCTGTTATATTTGGAAGATATGAAGAAAATGGCGACAAAATAAGATGCCCAACATATCACAATTATGATAGTTTACTTATTTGTAAAATAGACTCTATTCCATTATTAATAAAAAATACCGCACTTTCTCCTTATAAACCTGTTCCATCAAACATGTATTGCGATAATCATCATTATGATGAAAACGGGTATAAATTATGGGCAAATGACGCGGTTCAAATGATAGACGAATATGGGTTTAATTTTTGGGAAGTAAAAAATGCCAACAATAATTAAACTGTCATTTACCGATAATATTCTAACTGGTAAATACTCACCTAATGACAAAGATATTATCGTGGAACTTGACAGTAGCATTGGTGCGTTTACGGTTACACTCCCCGATTTGATTTCTTGTGGTGATCGTGTGTTTATGTTTAAAAATTACGGCACAAATACGGTTACTTTGCAAACAGTACATGGACAGATAATTGATTATGCAGGAATACAGACTTATTCCATATCTTACAAAACAGCATTAACAATTGTAAGTAACAATTTAAATAAATGGATAACTATTGAAGATAACAGCGGTATTATACCGACTCCTGTTATTATTGGAAGCGCAACAAATGGAATACAGATTGCATCAGATGGAAATATAAAACTGCTTGGTACTGCAATGTCTTGGATTGATGAAATTGGCGATGTGATAAAATTGCAGCAACAGGGCACAGGTGTTTCTTCTAACGCAATAGAAAACTCTGTGGAATTTGTAACGGCTGCAAACTTAAACGATTATCTGTATTTTAACGTACAGCTTAATCATAATAGGTACTTGGCAAGTGCAATAAATTTCCACATTCATTTTTGGCAAGCAAATAATAACATGCCGAATTTTCTATTGAAATATCGGTATCAAGCAAATGGATCAGGAAAAACAACGGCATGGACAAATTTAAAATGCAATACTCCGGCGTATACGTATGTAAGTGGAACATTAAATCAGATTGCGTTTTCTGCTTCAATTAATCCTGTCAATGCAGGGCTTTCGGATATTATCCAATTGCAAGTTTTTAGAGATAATGCAAATACGAGCGGAGTTTTCACAGGTGCCGACCCGTATACTGGAACAGTTGGAATAACAAGCATAGATTGCCATTTTCAAGTGGACGGCTTTGGAAGTAACGACGAGTATACAAAGTAAAGGGGAATATAATGCCAGCGGTAACAACTAAAAATAATATTGCGATTGATCCAGCAACCGGACAGGCAAAGCAGAACAACCCGAATGCAGCAACGGGCAATGTTGCCAGTACGCAACCGGCGGCAAACAACAACCCTACCGTTCCATACGCGCAACCAAACCAGAATGACGCGCTTATCCCAATTATAAAGGCCAAGGCACCGGCTACAGCGGCAACGGTTGCACAAGGCAACACCGAAGTATTAAGCGCAGCGCAGCAAGGCGCTTTGAATGCACAGAATAAAGCAAATCCAACAATGGATTTAGTGCAACAGAAAACACAGGAATTGCTTAAACAGCCGCTTGGATACGATAAAAACGCATACACACAAGCGCAATTGGAAGCTTTTGACCGGAACCGTGCAAATGCAATGCTTTCTTTTCAACAGGGATTAGGTGACATCTCTAATTCTGGTATAAACCGAGAAAAAGCGTATAATTTTACAATGCAGGGAGCGCAGGAAAGAAGCCTAAAAGAAAATGAACTTGCGCAACAGCAAGCAGAAGCAGAACGCAATGCTATGCTTTCAGCGTTGACCGCTGGACAAGATGTATCCAAAACGCAAAGCGGACTTGACCAAACAGCTTTCCAGCGTCTACTTGACACTCGCAACGTAGGCGAAGGTGAGCGCTCACAAACAACCGGATTCGAATATAACAAGGTGCTTGCGCAGATGGGTTATGATAACGAAACGCAACAGGCAGCGACCCAGAATGGTTATGATCTTGCTAAAATGGATAAGGCTTTCGGACAGGATCAAACCAAATTGATTCTTGCGGCTAATCTTGATGAAACATCAAAAAGCAACTTGATGAATTTACAGGATAAAATAGATACTAAGAAATTATTGACGCAACAAGATTTTACGGCGCTGCAATCTGATCTTAACAGGAAATTAGAAGTTGCTAAACAAGATAAAGATATAACAGCAACCGAAAATTTGACAAAGCTCAAAGCTACTCTTGATCTACAGGCGCAGGAAGCACAAAACCAGTTTACCAAGGAATTGACAGCAAGCACACAGGCTTGGCAGCACGGCGAGAACGTTGACAAAAATACCCTTGATCTGGCTTTACAGGCTAACGAAATTGCGCTCAAACAGTCAATGCAAGATAAAGATATTGATACCGAAAAATATCTACAGGATCAAAAGAATAAGCTCGAACTTGCCATGCAAACGAACGGCATGGATCAAGAAACTAAAATGGCTTATCTTAAAAATGATTTTGATACAGCTATGGCAGATGGCAATGTAGGTAGGCAACAGCAAATTATAGAATTCCAAACAGCACAGGACTTGACAAAGATTGAAAAGGAACAGGGCTATACAGAAGCGAACAAGTATCTTGACAACAAGCTTGCTATTGCGCTACAGAATAACGACGCTGCAAACGTATCGGCATTGACAGCTACTAAGCTGCAATTCGAAGCGACGCAGAACGATAAGAACCGCGCCATTGAACAGGCCCGCGTTGATCTTGAGGCAAAGGGCGTTGACATGAAGAAAGCCGAGCAGACATACACAATGCTACAGGCCGAAGTCGAAGCAGGTCGCGCAGATCCAAGCGTATTGACAGCATATACACAGGGACTTGTTAAAACGGCGGGCGTCACCATTACGCCACCTGATCCAATGGCAGCACAGAAGGCGGCTATTTCCAAAAATAACGCCATGATGTATCAATTCGGGCTTACGCATCCTGACATGGTAACGTATTCGATACCTGCAACGGCAACAACCGGAGCGCAAAGTGGATTGACAAAAGAAATGGTTGATAAGTTAGTACAAGAAGGAAAATTAACCACTAACGATGTTGCAGGGCTTAAAACCACATTGAACCCTAACGGTGTGAAAGCGTATACTGAATTTTTCAACAGCGCTACTTATGGTGAGTTGACACAGGAAGAAAAGGACAGAAAGGCTAATGCCGGTTATTTGGGAGATTCTGATGTTGGAATAGGTGCGGATGGCGACAAATTTAACTTTACAAAAGAAGTTAAAACACAGGGCGGCGCAACTGTTCCACCAGGAAAATATTATGTACAAGGACAAGAGGCAAAACTAGATGAAGGTGTTATTAAAGGCGAAGCAACCGGAACTGATTTATATTTAGTAAATGAAGCTACAGGTGAAAAGTATCTTTATAAAGTAGGTGATAAATCAAATACTGATCGTGGAATTGTTAAAAAAGTACTTGATCCTTTTGACTGGTTCGGATTATAAGGAGTAAATATGGTTGCAGCCGTTGCCGGTTTAGTTTTAAATGCATTGAATAGCGCAAGTGCAAAAAATAAAGCAGCTCGTGCTAATGCTGGTCAAAATATTGCCATTAATGAACAAAATAGAACTGAAAATATCATGGGTGATAGAATGGCCGCTAACGAATTAAAAAACCAGACGAAAAGCGCAAACTACGGACAAATTGACGTAAACAGCCTTATATCCGATACCTTTACAAAGAAAAAACCATACGGCGGGTTAAATTGGGGGCAATATGTCCAGTAATATTATGAGTGGCTTGGCAGATAGGCAGTCGAGCAAGTCTCCAAAGCTTTCCAGCATGGGCGGTGGAATGGATGGCGGTAGTGGCGACATGGGAAGCATGGATTGGGCTGGCATGGGTATGCAGGTTGGCGGTGCGATACTTAGCGACATGCAAAAAAAGAACGAAGAAAAAAAGAGGCTTGAACGTGAAGACATGTTGCGTAAGTTAATGATGCAACGGGAAGACGCGGCAAACCAGAGAGCGTATAAAACAGCAGATTTGCGACAAGCTGATGCAATGCACATTTCAAACCGCTCCCAAAACCTGCAAGGGTTAGAATATTTGAACAACCTAACAGACGCGAACGCCAAAACAGGCCGGACGCACCCGTTTTATACTAACTTGTTTGGGGGTTTGTGATGAGTTATTTAGGCGATACATTAGTTAGTATAGGACAAAGCTTGCCAGAGACAATACGCAGGCGGCAAGAGTACGCCGATAAAACGAAGCGCGAAGAAGATGCATTAAAGCGACAAGCTATACTCGACGCTATGACAAGCAGAGTGCAACAGGCACAGCTTGACCGTTACGACCAAGAGGCAGCGGAGAAGAAGGCGGAAACAGAGCGCAAAGCTTCGATATATTCCGGTGGAACCGACACGCTTAACGCATTTTCGAAAGCCATTGCGGAAAAGCAACAAGCCGAAAAGGATAAGGGGCTATACGGCCAAATTAGCGTACCGAGTGCGGACACACTCGCAAATCCAGAAACAGCGGCAACGCCGTCACTCGGACTATTACAGCAAAAAGCGAACATTTCGCGCCCATACGCAGCCGAAACGCGCCTTGATACAGGCGAAACGTTTAACCCATTGGCAACCGAAGCGCAAACACCAGAAGAGCGCGACGCAGCAATAAGCGCGGGCAAAGGTATAACGCAAGCAGGCGACACCATGGCAGCAAATAGCCAACGCCTTGGACAGTCGCGCCTTGGAATGCTTGCCGGTGCGGGCGGGCTGAAATATGCCGATGATCCACGGGTGAAAAACGTGCTTGACTATGAGCAGAAAGCGGAAGAAAACGCGGCAACAGCGGCAGAGCGCGAACGGCAAGCGAAAGCAGCAAGAGAAGAAAGCAATACATTCCGTTCTGATGAAGCACAAAAAACAAGGGATTTCCAGAAACAACAATCCGAAGATCAACGCGCTTTTCTAAAAATGATGCAAGATATGAAGGAGCACGATAAAAATACGCTTGAGGGCATTGATCCCGATACAGGAAAACCATATGCCGCAGGAAAATATGTGGCGGCTGGGTATGCTTTTAGGGCAAACGAATCAAACGGAATTGCAGAAAAATTATACAATGACGGCTTTGACGCTGGAAAAGTAACAAATGCAGTAATGAATCCCGATAAATTGAACTTATTGAAAGATCCAGCACAAAGACAATATTCACAAGCTGCAAGAAACTTTGTGAACTCTATTTTACGACCTGAATCGGGAGCAGTAATTGCAGACAGTGAATTTTTAAACGCATATCGACAATATTTTGCACAACCCGGAGACGATGCGGCAACGCAAGAGCAAAAGAGGCTTAATCGAATACAAAAAATAGCAGGTTTAAAAGCACAGGCTGGAAGTGCATATGATGTAGTTCAAAAAGAATTTGATACGTTGTCTGGAAAACCAGCACCCACCGACAAGCCCACGCAACCGGCGGCAAGTGCAGCACCTCACGCGCAAGACAGCGAAGCGGTAACATGGGCAAAGCAGAATCCGAACGATCCAAGGGCAAGCAAAATACTTAAAATGAACGGATTATAAAATGGCTTTTGATCCTGACAAATATATTGCCGAAAAGTCTACTTTTGACCCCGATAAGTATTTAGAGGAAAAGCAAGCCGTGCCGGTTGCGGAATCTAAAACCCCGTCTTTGCTGCAATCCATTGCACCGCGTACAACGGCATTACCGCCCGAAGTGCAAAATGATTCCAATTTCAACAAGCAGCGATTTTCAGCGGAATTTGGCGACGTTCTATCGGCACCCGGTCGAGCTATTACGGCGGCAGGTGCCGGACTTGGTACTTTGCTTGGAAGTAAAGGCAATATAAAAGACGCATACGACGCAGCAAAAATTGAAGCTGCAAATAAGGGTGAAGATAAAACCGCGCCATTACCAACAAGATTGATCGGTGGAATTGCAAAAAGTCCCGCAACACTTGCGACATTGCCACTTGGCGGTCCGGGGGCTGGCATTGCAAAGGGTTTGATTTTTGGAACGAAAACCGGTGCGGCGGTTGCGGCTGCAAACCAAGTCGAAAACGTTGCCGAGGGTAAAAAAATTGACCCGCTACAAGCAGCAGGAGACGTTGCCATTGGAACCGCTACAGGCGGGGCACTTCCCGTTTTGGGTAGCTTGGCAAAAGGAATACCTGCAATACCTTCAAACTTGATGAAAGCAGGAAGCCGAATTGCAAACAAGAACATAGGAATAAGCGCCGAAGGTCAACGTTCTGGTGCTGAACTTGGCAACATAGGGAAATACGGACTTTTCGGAAAAGCGCAAAACAATGTAGATAACGCGAAATCACAAATAGCAGACGCGGCAAGCGGATTAAAAGCGGCTATTGAAAAAGCTTCCGATGATCCTGCAAACAAAGTGAATGTTAGCGGGGCGCTTGCACTTGCTCGGCAAAAACTTACAAGCGGCAATATGTCCGAACCTGAAAAAATGCAGGTATTGGCAGCGTTTAACAATGTAACAAGAAAAATAGAAACGCCATATCTTGACAAAGACGGAATACCAAAAGACATTGATTTGCTTGAAGCGCAACTGCTAAAAAGGTATGTTGGAAAATATGGTGACTGGCTTTCTAATCCCGGCGCTGGAATGCGGCCAAGTCCAGACGCTTCTGTTGAATCGCAAATTTACAATAGTATATACGATGCGTTAAAAACAGAGCTTGAAAATAAGGGCGGCAAAGAGGTTGCTAAATACAACAAGATAATGTCCGATCTTATTCCGCTTGAAAGAGACGCTTCGAAACGCGCCCTTGTACAAGCAAGAAATAATCCCATTTCCTTTGATAATTATCTGGGGGCACTTGCAACGGCAGGAAGCGCAATGACCGGAAACCTTGCACCAGCGGGAATATTAGGTTTAAATATTGCAAGTAAATCTCCAAGCGTCGGGAAATTGCTGTATAAAACCGGTGAAAAATTAGGTGGAAAAAATCCACTTGAACAGACAGGCACCAAAGGCGCAAGCATAGCGGACGCGCTTAAGCGCAGATTCGGCAACGAGCGGGGCGCGGTGGGGGCTGTGCCTAACGAGAATTCGCAGATACATAGCGATAATTTTAAAAAATGGTCTGATAATGCCCCTGTTGTAAAAATGGGTGACGCTTCGGAATATCAATTCCAAACGGGAAAACCTGTTGTTGTGGAAGGTTTGCACGGCAGCGACCAAGTTTTTACAGAATTTAAAAATAACAAATTAGGATCAAATACAGGAGCAGCAAGCGCAAAGAAGGGACATTTTTTTACTGATAGCCCCGATAATGCGGATGCTTATCCTGTATATGATTTAAATACCTTACATGATTATTCTGGAATTTTAGACAAAAGTAAACCTAACTTATTTAAAAAAACAGAACAAGCATTTAAAAATATTGATGACAGACTTGAACAAGCAAGAGAAAACGAAGAAGCGTGGAGTGGTGGCATTGATTTCATTAATGATCTAGCAAGAGAAGGAAAAACAAATGTTAAAATTGATGATGTTGCTACGCAAAAACTTTACAATGAAATCATTCCAGAAATACAAAAAATAAACGATTATAAAAAATATGAATATAAATACAAATGGAGCGTACAAAATCAATCTGGTGCTTCTGGCGATATGGCATGGGCAGGAAAAGAAACAACGCATGACCTATCTCCCAATGTTTCCAAAAACTATATAAATTTTAAAAATCCGTT
>Ga0213918_1000141_pt1 | contig 26239 bp, 34 predicted proteins | sample McNCre217MG_FD_163422 | JGI IMG/M metagenome (GOLD analysis project Ga0213918, IMG submission 163422) | Freshwater microbial communities from McNutts Creek, Athens, Georgia, United States - 2-17 MG | ecosystem: Environmental > Aquatic > Freshwater > Creek | place: USA: Georgia | collected... | reverse complement strand
TGCTCATCTGGCAGAGGTCGCCGCCTGCTGCTGCTGGTGGCGCGCTGCGCGCCTGGTACTGCACCACCTGCGGAATGATCCCCAGCCCACGTAGCAATGTGCTCAGCATCCGTATCTCCCTGTTTGAAGTGACATTCAGTTGCTAACGCAGCCCGACTGTGATTGCAACCGGGCTGCGTTGCGTCATTCGTCGAATGTGCCCAGTTCCCAGTGCATGTTGTCTTGCAGCGCACCGTGCCAGTCAGCGCCGGCCACGATGCCGCATGCGTTCGCGAGCGGAACCAGCGGCAGCACGCAGCCGATCTCGCCGAGCGCTGCGCCCGCAGTGCCCATCGCGTTCCAGCCCGCGTTGATGTCGATGGCGAGCCCTCGCGAGTGTCGTGATAGCCCGTACGTCGTCGCTGGCACCTTGTCGCCGCGCTTCAGGCGCGGGACGTAAGAGCCGTTGAACGTCGCGATGTGCTTCTGCAGCTTCTCGCGCTCGATGGCAGCGAACCACTGCTCGAAGTGCGGCGCCGCGTCTCGGTGCATCCAGAACGCGGTGTGAATCGCGAACGTGTCGGGGAACCGCACCTTGACGAGCTGCTTGCGCTCCCACGCGGGATTGACCCGCACCTCACGCGTGCGAGCGATGATGGTGCAGTCGATCGGGAAGCGCGATTCCAGCTCGGCCTGCGAGAACTGGCGAGGCTTGCGAAGCTTCGCCAGCGGGGTCGGCGGCGCCTGCGTCACAGCAGCTTGCCTCCGTGCCGATGCGCGCGGCCCAGGTTGTAGCTGTGCTTCTCCTCGAGCGCGCGCGTCAGGTCGATCCCCAGCATGTCGGCCAGGTCGAGCGTGCGAATCACGATGTCCGCCAGCTCGCTGGGCAGGCCCTCGGGCTTGCCGCTCTTGGCGTCAGAGCTGGGCGAGAAGTGACCGAGCCGCACAGCCTCGATCGCCTCGCCGGCCTCGCTCACGATGAGCCCGATCTGCGCGATTGTGAACTGCGCCAGCGCGCGCGCCTCGATCGGCACGCGCCCGTCGCGCCAGCCCTTGTCGATGTTGTTGCGCACGATGGCGCGCGTCCAGTCTGCGATCGTCCAGTCTTTCATCACTTGGGGAGCCTCTTTGCGGTTGCAGGTTGTTGGTCGGGTGCAGCTGCGAGCTGCGCCCACGTCGTCTTCGTGTGCGGCGTCAGCGGCGGCACGTAGGGCGGCACGCTCTTGGGGCGCTCCAGCACCTCGGCCACCAGCGCCGGCAGCTCGCCCGGCGTCTCGGCCTCGGGCAGCCACGGACTCAGGTTCCGGCTGAGCCGCCGATGCGTGCCGCCCATCTGGGCCCACGCGTACAGGTAGCCGCGGGCCAGGTTGGCCAGCAGCAGCCCGGCCACGTTGACCGCCAGGAAGCCCGCCCGGCCCACACCGAGGGTTATCCCTATGGCCGCCAATCGCACGAGGTTGGCGCAGGAGGCGAGCGCGAAGCCAACCGCGGCCAGAGCCACCCCCAGCACGGCCAAGAGGATGCTACCCCCCGGCTCGCGGCGGGATTCGGGGTCGTGGTGGTCGTGGCCGCAGCCACCCGGATGCACCTGCACCTGGACGGCCACGGCCACGCGCACGCCATCGCGCTCGACCACGAGGGGGCGGGGTCGCTTTGAGCTCAACGGCGCCCCCGGAACGCGTAGGCGATCGCGTCGAGCACGAGCGCCGCGACGAACATGCAGCCCACCGCTGCGAGTGCGGCCTCGGCGCTCACACCAGCACCTTGCAGCGCTCGCCCGCCGCGCATCGGTCGCGCATCTTGCCGCACCAGCGGCAGGACGTGCCCCACTCTGCCCACTCGTGCGGCATGTAGCGCGCGCGCTGCATGTTGTCCTCGGGCGCGATGCGCAGCCGCTCGAGCACGCGCTCTACCAGCTGGGCGATCATTCCAACGTCTCCCCGCACACACTGCATGCGTAGGCTGGCGAGCCGTCTGCGTAGTAGTCGTAGCTCTTGCCTCGGCGGTGAGCTGCGAGCCCGTGAGCGCACGGCTGCAGCACCACCTCGGCTTTGTCGATCACGTTCTGCGCGTGGTCGTGTACGCGGCGGGTGACGCCACGAGCGGCACCCTTGAGTGCGCGGTCGCCCGCGCTCGCTGCCTTCGCTGCGAACAGCGCGAGCGCTGCCCCGGTGAGCAGGCCGATCACTTGGCACGCTCCGGGCAAGGCTCGCGGTCGTTCGCGCGCGTCCGCTCGACGCCGCAGTAGCGGCAGCAGAGCGGGCACGTGCCCCAGTTCCAGTCGTGCTTTGGCGGGAACAGCTTCGACAGGATGCTCACAGCGACACCGCCTTGCAGAGCTGCTGCTCGTTGGAGAGCGTGCGCGACACGCCGCAGTACACGCAGCGGTTGCCCTGCGCCCAGAAGTGCGGGCGCTCGAGCGGCTTGCGCGGCGCTTTCTTGGTCGCCGCTTGCGCGATGCTGCTCACCGCTTCGACGACTGCGGGCACGAGACCGATCGCGCGCCCGATGATGCTCCAGAAGCTCACGCGTACGTCCTCCCGTCGATCGCGCGGCTGGCCGTCGAGATGCACACTCCAGCGCGCCGCGCGCACTCGGTGCGCGTCACGCCCGATGCCGCCCACTCGCGCATGGTCCTGGCCATTTCAGCGCTCAGCTTGGCGTTTCCGTGCCGCTCGCCGCGGGCTATCCGCTCCGGCCGTGTGTGGCTTCCGTGGGCAGCGCCCGTCGCCTGCCGGCGCTTCGCCACCTTGTCAGCCATGTTCGCCGCATGGGTCCCGGCGCGAAGGTGCGCCGGGTTCACGCATCGCGGATTATCGCATGCGTGCATGACCACTTCCGGCGGCTGGCGCAGCGCGCTTTGTGCGAGTGCGAATGCCAGCCGGTGCGCTCGCACGTGAATCTGCTTGGGCGTGCTGTAAGTCGCGATCTGGAACTTGCCGTAGCCGTCCTTGTCGGCCCCGCCCGTCCAGTTCCAGCACGGACCAAGCTCCGGCGCATGCGCGGGTGCGTTGCCGTGCGCAGCCTTCGACCAGAAGCGCGATCGCACGTCTTCTGTCAGCAGCTTCAGAAGCTGAGTCATGGCTGCACCACCAATCCCCACGCGGCTGCGAGCGCCACCGTGAGCGCGAGCGGCACCCACACGTCCGGGTTGTTCGCGAGCGTGCGTCCGCCGCGCACGGCGGCAGCGGCGAGGCTACTCAGCATGGCCCACCCCGTTCTCGTTCGCCGCTGACAGCTTCATGAGGTTGCGCACCATGCGCTGGTGGTACGCGTCGGCGTCCTTGCGCGCGGCCTCGGCCCACGTGTCGGCGCCGATGGCTTCCAGCTCGCGGGCAAGCTCGTGCATCTTGTCGATCACGTCTTGGTAGGCCCACTTCACACGTGCAGGAGGATTCGGATCCCGTGCGCGTCGGTTTTGCATTGGTCGTATCTGCACTGGTGTCTCCCTGTTTGAACGGTCTTGTCGTAGCTTCCGATCTTGCTGCGCACGACTTCGGAATCGCCGCACGCAAGCCAAGCGAATGTCGCGTCCCGGATGTGCTTGAACGCTGACTGCAAGTTGTCGTCGTCGAGCGTGCTCGGTGAGAGCCGCACGAAAGTCACGCCGCGCACGAGGTCACGCACCTCGTCGGATCGGCTCCACAGCGGTAGCGTGCCGCGCAGAGCTGCGAGCGTGTAGTCGATGTGCTTCTTTGCCGTCGCCGCCTTGAGCCAGCGCGCGCCGCCCGCGTTGTACTGCTCACGGCTGAGGTACAGCGGCAGCTGCAGCTCGTAGGCTTCAAGCCGCCCGCCCGCACCTTCGATCGGCCGCAGCCGCTGCTCGACCAGCTGCACCGCGCGCTTGCTGGTGGCCTTGGGCGCTTTCGGCTTGCGGTCCTTCGCGTCGCGCTCGCCCGCGATGAGCTTGCGCAAGCGTTCGGCCTCGAGCGGGTTGCAGCGGGTCAGCAGCATGTCAGGCCTCCGCGCCCGGTGCGGGCGTGAGCTGCGTGTCCTTGCTGACGGGGACGCTCGTGGCGCGGTGCACCTCGTCGGCGCTTTCGCCCGCGAGCATGCGGCCGAGCATGTTACCCAGGTCGGGCACGCGGCGGCAGTGCGCCGCGATCGCTGCCGCGATGCTGATGAGCGGCGGCTCCGTGAAGGTGAACAGCATGTGCAGCGACTTGATCAGCCCCTGCGTGTGCTCGTTGATCTCGTCGGTGTTCGCGATTCGGATAGCGGTCTCGTTGCTCACGGTGTCTCGTCTCCCGTTCGTTGAACGCGCGCGGCTGCGCGCACTACTCGCTTGACCACGAGCCGCACCTGCGCCTCGCGGATGCTCACGTCGTCGCTCGCTGGCTCGCGGATGCCCCACGCGCGCCGATGCCACTCCGCGAGCACCTGGGCCTCGCGTCCGCACACGTCGAGCGCTCCTGCCCACGCCGCAGCGTGCAGCGTCGTCCGCAGCCTGCCCTCGCTCTCGCCGCGCGCGTAGCTCAGCCGCACGCTCGGCAGCGGGTCGGCGATCTCGCCGCACACCACGCTGTCCGGGTCGACCGGGCCGTAGGTGGTGCGGTGCAGCTGCCGGCAGATCTCACGCACCCACTCGGCGCGCCATGCGGGGTCACCGGGGTTCGGCGGGTGCCGCTCGATCCACGGGCTGAGGCGCGTTGCTTCGCTGTGGGCCGCGCCGTCCATCAGCCGCACTTCCCGCGCATGTCCGCGCTCGCGATGCTGACCCACTTCACGAGCTCGCGGCAGCGCGAGTTGAGCCGCTCGTTCTGGTAGCGCTCGGCAAACTCGCGCTTGGTGAGGTTCGTGGTGCAGATCGTGGGCCGGTGCTGCGCGCTCACTCGGGCGTCGATCAGCTCCAGCAGCGCCGGCAGCATGCGCACGGCGTCCACCTCCGCGCCCAGGTCGTCCACCACGAGCAAGCCGCAGTCCTTCGCGCTCTGCTGCGCCTCGTACTGCTCGCCGAACATGCTGGAGAACGAGCGCACCACGTCGTCAGCGCGCATCCACAAGCCGCCGCGATCGGCGATGTAGCTCGCGGCTGCGACGGTCTTGCCGCTGCCCGCGCGCCCGCTGAGCACCAGCCACGGCTGCTTGCGGTTCGCGTTCCAAGCGTCCACGGCGGCCATGGCCTCGGTCGCGTCCAGGTTGCAGCGGATGAGCGCGGCGTGCGTCTCGTCGCGCAGCCGTGCGCCGCTGCGCGCGATGTTCGTCTCGCGCCGGTTGCGCCGGTCGAATGCCTCCTGCGCAACGCGCTCGGCTTCGCGCGCTGCGTCCTCGGCCTCCTGCTCGGCGATCTGCTCGGGCGTCAGGCCCGCGCGCCAGTCGAACGTGTCCAACGCGCTGAACGCGTGCTTGAGCTTGGTCAGTCCCATGGGTTTCCTCCCGCGGCGTCGGCCGCGTATTCCTCGGCCGTCGCAACGCGCGACGGGCCGGCAAAGCGTTTGGCGGTCGCGGGCCTGTCGAACTCGAACGAGCGCGGCCCAGCGACGAAGTCGTCCCAGTACTTCACGAGGTGCCCCGGGTTCGCCTTGCTGCGCTTGTCCCGGATGTACTGCGTAGCCATCGCGTGCCGGCCGACTGCCGCGCGCTCGGCGGCGGGCTTGGACGCGATCAGTGCGTACTCACGGCGCCAAGAGCCCAGGTCCGGGGGGGTGCTCCCGAGCACCGACTCGAGCCACTTGTAGCCCTCGATCTCGAGCTTCCGGGCAGGCTCGATCGGGACCACCCCCCCCGCCTCGCGCGCCCGCGCGTCTGTATGGTCTGTCTGTCTATTCTGTCTGTCTGTCTGTGAAATGCGACCTGAATCATTCCGAGGGGTTGACTCAAGTGGGAGGGGTAGGCTTTGACCTGTCTTCGACCTGTCTTCGACCTGATTCGGACTCGATTGAGACTCGATTGGGAGTCGGTTAGGAGTCGGTTGGGACTCGATTGGGACTCGGTGGGCGACGGGCCCGGAGTCGGGGAGGAACCGCCCGCGCACCACCTCGCCATCGAAGCCGATCAGGCCATCGGCCACGAACAGCTTGAGCGCTCGGCGCACGTTCGGGCGGTCCTTGCCATGCACACACAGCTGGCTGCAGACGCTGGAGAGCCAGTCGGACCCATGGACCGGGATCGGGGCGCCGTCTGCGAGCTCGAACAGAGCATCGCGCAGTCCGCGCGCGTAGAATCCCTGATGGTGTGCCCACCCCGCGTACCACTTGCGCGGCAGCGGGCAGAACTCGTGTCCGATCTTGGCTCGCGACATGGGGTGGCCTGGCCTCAGCTGAGGGAGAGCTCTTGCTGGCGGTCTGCCTGCGTGACCTCTTGCGTGGTCACGACGGCGCCCGTGTCCTGGCGGCGCAGCACCCATGCCTCGCGCTCTGGTTCGCCGAACCGCTCCACCTTCCAGCGGCACGCCACCGGGCGGCGCTCGGCCTTGCTGAGCGTCTCGCTGGTGAGCTTGGCGATCACCGCGCGCGCCGCGTCCATGCGCTGCGCGAACACGGCCATCGCAGCCTTCTTGTCGGCCTCTGCGAGCTGCAACGCGTGCTCGGCCTCGGCCAGCTGCGCGCCCTTGAGCAGCAAGTCAGGCTCGGTAAGCGGGCACAGCAGCTCGTGGTCCTCGTCAGGTCTAGATCGGTATCCAGGCATCGTAATCGCTCCGTATTCGGGTTGTATGCTCGCGACTGCGTTAGGGCAGGTGCAGCGCCCGCCGCCGCATCAGATTCACCAGGGGTTGGTCGTTCTGTCGGCGGGCGCTGTCCTGCGAGTGCGCACGGGGGGGACCGGTTGCGCGCTCGAAGACGTGGGCTTGCTCACCAACAGGTGAGAAAACCCGCGTTTTCCAACGCGAAACTCGCCGCGCGCGGCACAAACGCCTCTTGCAACTCGATTGCGAGTGTGAGCAACAAGGGGTCCGTGCAGCGCGCAGTCCATCGCTTACGGCCAAGCCTCATAGGGGATACCGAAAGCTTCGCGGATGCGGATCGCGAGCTTCCGGCCGGGTGTTCGCTCGGCGGCCTCGATCTTAGATACGAGGGCTTGCGACACCCCGAGCTGTTCAGCCGCCGCCGTCTGAGACAGGTCGGCCTTGATTCTTGCTTCCCTCAGCCGCTCGTGCGGCCGCTGTGTTCGCTGCTGCATGAGGCATGGGTATGACAGAAGTCTTAGAGCCCGTCAACGTCGAATACGAATCGAGTCATGGCAGATTCAAGGAAACTGTGGTGGTGCCTGACCGCCACTCGATCCCGCCAGATGTTTCCGTCCCAGGTTTGAGATTCCACTACTTGCTGTTACAGCTACGCGAGCGCGGATGGACTCAGACCAAAATCGCGGGTGCGATATCTCTCCACCAAACGTATGTAAGTGATTGGCAGAAGGCTGATTTTGGTGGGCGGAAAGGTATCGGCGCCGACATTATCGCATCCTGCATGTCAGGCCCGCTCAAGCTCCACTACGACTACTTCTTTGCGGATTACGAGAAGTTGCCTATCCCGGAGGAGCGCCGCCAGCGCGTCGAACTAGCCGACGGGACATCCCGACCAACACGCCCCGGGGAGGCGGACGCGCAGCTATTCCCGATCGACATTGAGCGCGCGCGCACCTCGCGCACCGCGCGCGAGGTCGAGGAGCTGCGTCGCGAGTCGAAGGAACTTCGCGCAGATAATGCGGCGCTGCGCGCTGACTTTCGCGCGTTGCAGGGCACGGTGGCCGAGCTGCTGGCCGAGCTGCGCGGCGCGCGCAAGGCCAGCAGTAGCCGCTGAAGGTCAGCGTGGCGCAGCTGTGACCGCGTAGACGCTGCGGCAGGCCAGTACACCGCGCGCGTCACGTAACGTCAGGTCCAGCCTGCCCGACCACGTGGTGTCATCGTCTTGGCGGTCGAGCGCGACAAGCATGTCCGCGCGCTCGCCGGTCTCCAGCACGCACTGCCGCCTGTAGGAGCGCCCGCAGCCCTCGCCCGCTGCGAGGTCTTGCTGCGTGCATCCAGGCGGCACCGTGCCGCCCGTGGTGAGCTGCGTCTCGAGGTCGCCGCAGTCGCCGCTCAGCTCGCGCGCCGTCAGCTCGTACAGCCGCCCGGCCTCGAACTGACACGGCGGCTCGGCCGCGCACGACGTAAGCAGGATCACAAAGAACAGGGTTCTGGTTCGCATGGCTGGTACAGCCAGCACGGTTTGCGCGGGTTGTCTGTGACCCAGTTCACAGACAACCCAGCGCCAAACGCGGCCGAGCTTCGTCTGTCTAATTCATTTGTCGTGAATCCATGACAAATGTCTTGCACTGCGCTCGCACCTAAGACATAAGACTTGGGTCACCACGACGAAAGGCTTGGGAGCGGTCACATGGACGTCGACAGCAAACAGCGCGGACTGCTGACGGTGAGTGCGAGCGCCGAGGCGTGGATGCAGCGTGTGGGCCTCGTGCGGGCGCCGGCGAGAGAGCTCTCGCAGCCGCTGACGTTCGGCGGGTGCCGGGCGTGGGCGCGCGCTGCTGAGCGGCGGACGCAGCTTGCGGCGGCGGACATGTTCGCCGATGCGCGCGCCGGATACCTGCTCGAGTGCCGGCGCCTCGGCGAGGACGCGCGCATGCGGTCGTGCGGCGAGTGCTGGGAGACGTGGCTGTACGAGCTGCCCTACACGCCCGCGTTTGACGGCCCGCTCGAGCGACGCCTGCACGCCGCGTTCGTGGCCGAGTGGGCCGAGCGCGAGGCCGAGGTCTGAGAGTCACCGCAGCCGTGGGGACGGCTGCTCATCAAACAGGGAAAGAACGAGTCATGGGAACACGGGACAAGCGAATCGAGGATCTGCAGCGCCGAGAGCGGCAGCTCGCCGACATGCTGCAGCGGTGCGAGCCGCGCGAACGGCTGTTCGTGCAGAGCGACCTGGACGACGTGAGAGCGCGGCTCGCCGATGCGAGCCGGAAAGGCCGGGCGGCATGACGATCTCGCTGCGCGGATACGACTCCTGGCGGACAACTCCGCCTGATGACACCCACAACGAACACGAGCAAGAGGACGCCTTGGAACAGGAACACGCAGACGCGATGCAAGCCCTACAGGATTGGCTAAACGCGGCCGATGAGCACCAGCTGAACGCCGCCGAACGGCTGTTCCGCAGCGAACGCGAGACGCGCCAGCGCCGCTACGCCGACAAGCTGCGGCTGCTGAGCGGCAAGCCCGAGGCGAAGCCGCGCGCGCCGCGCAGCGACAAGGGCAAGCCGCGCGCGCCCAAGGGCCGGCCGGCAGACCCTGCCGGATATTCACCGGGCGAATACGAGGCTCAGCTCGCCGAGGACAGGCGCGAAGCGAGTAATGACCTCATGCGCGGTGTGTACGCCAGCACGCCCGCGAACGAGGCCGCGCACGCTGACCCCGATCCATTCGAGGTGGCCCGATGACCGCGCTTGCCAAAGCATCCACCGGGGCCGCGCTCGGTCGCCAGCACGAAACGGGCTACTTCACGCGCGAGCAGATCGACGTGCTGAAGAACGTCCTTTGCCCCGGCCTCACCGACGCTGAGCTGGGCCTTGTGGCCGAGCAGTCGAAGCAAACCGGCCTCAGCCCGTTTCTGAAACAGCTGCACGTCACGAAGCGCCCGACGTGGGACCCTGACACGCGCACGCGAATCCCCAAGCTCACCATCCAGATCGGTATCGACGGGTACAGGCTGACAGCCGAGCGCAGCGGGAAGTACCTCGGTCAGCGCCCGTTCGAGTGGTGCGGACGTGATGGCAAGTGGCGGGATATCTGGCTGGAGAATGAGCCGCCCGCGGCAGCGCGCGCGACCGTGCTCAAGGCCGGGTGCGAGCCGTTCGTTGTCACCGCGCGTTACGCCGCCTATGTGCAGACCAAACAGGACGGCAGCCCTAACAGCATGTGGGCCAAAATGGGCGCAGAGCAGCTGGCGAAGTGCGCCGAGGCGCTGGCCTTCCGTAAGGCGTTCCCGATGGAACTGGGCGGCACGTACACGCAGGAGGAAATGGGCCAGGCCGAGAATGAGACCGAGCTGCGCGCCGAGGTGATCGAGGCGCCGCCGCGCGCGCCGCAGCCGCCGCCAGCAGCGCCCAAGGCGCCCGCCCTACCCACCCGCACGTCGAAGAACTACGCGGTGAAGGCCGAGGCCGACAAGCCCTTCACCGAGCTGTCAGACGCCGCCCTGGCGGCCTACCTGGCCTACTACACCGAGCGTATGGAGCAGGCAGGCCCGACGCTGCAGGCGCAGCACAAGGCGGCCATCAGCGCGACCATCAAGGCTGCCGAGGCCGAGCTGCAGCGACGGCTCGATGTCGAGGGGCAGCCGCTGCCCGAGGACGACAGCGCCGAGGGTGAGCCCAGCGGGCCGCCCGACGACTACGACCCCGAGACCGGCGAAGTGCTGGACCACCCGCCCGCCGACCACCCCGGAACGGATGACCTCGCTCCGCTGCTGGAAAAGTCGGTCGAGATGGCGCAGCAGGGCGTGGATTGGGGGAACCGCAACGAGTCGTGGGGCCTCGAAGGTGCCGACGCCCCCGCGAACCAGACGGGCGCCAAGCGCTCGCGCAAGGGGGCAGCGTGAGCAACTCGCCCGACTACGTCTATCCCGAGACGCTGGAGCATGCGCTCGCACGTGCGGACCGCTTGGCGCCGCCCGAGCGGCCCGAACTGCTGTGGGTCGCGCGCGCGTCCGATCCTGACGTGCAGGACGAGCAAGACCTGAAGACGGCCCAGGCGCTGAGGATCCTGGCGGCAGAGGTCCGGCGCTACCAGCGGCGCGAGCCCTACGTGCGCAAGCTCGTCGGAGCGATCGAGGACACGTACGCCGACAAATGCCCGGAGTGGCGCGATCTCGTGACGTTCGAGATGGCAGAGGTCGGCTGCTGATGGCAGCCCGGTACATGCGAGCGGGGGCCGTCAAGCGCGCCTTTGACCCCCCGCTCGCCCGGCCGGCGACCTACGCGCTCATGCGCCAGCTGAACGCCTGGAACATGCCCGGCGTCGGCCTGGTGGTTCTCGCGAGCGACTTTCAGCGGTACATGAGGGCCAGGGAACGGGAAGCGCAAGGGGACACCGCATGCCGAGAACCAAGGGCCTCAACGGCCTACCCATCCACCGACGCCGCGGGTACTGGATCTGCTACGTCAAGCTGCCAGACGGCACCCGCCGCGAGCGAGCCCTGCACCTCCGAGACGACGGCAGCCGAGACAGCGAGCGCGCCGCCGTCGCCGCCTACTGGCAGGAGCAAGCACGCGCAACGGCTGGCCGCGATGCTGGCAAACGCCCCGTCAAAACGCTCGGCGCAGCGCTCCTCGCACTCACCGCAGAGCAGGAACTCGCTGAACTCGGCAAAGACGCCCACGACAAAACCTTCTATCTCGGGCGAAACCTCGTGACCCACTTCGGGCGCGACTTCGATCTGGCCACGCTCACCAGCACCGAACAGCTGGTGACGTACGCGACGCAAGCACGGGCCGCGCGAGCTGCGACCACCGTGCGCATGGAGCTGGGCGTTCTGGGCTCGGCCATGCGCGCGGTGGGCCTCGCGCGCCCGCCGATGCCGAAGCTCAAGGCGCAGCCGAAGCCGCAAGAGCCGCTGACCGAGGAGGAACAGCGCCGGCTGCTGATGGCTGCGACGCCGCGCCACAAGCTCACGATCCTGCTGCTGCTCACGCTCGGCCCGCGGCGCTCCGAGGTCGGCAAGATCGAGGCGATCGACTGGGAGGCGCAGACCATGCACATCGCTGGCACGAAGACGCGCCGGAGCGATCGCGTGGTTCCGATCCCGGATGAGCTGTTCGAGCACATGCAGCAGCTGAAGGCTGCGGGCCGCTGGGAAGGCTTCCCGAAGGTGACCGGCGCGCGCATCTGGAAGCTGGTGCGCCGCACGTGCGAGCGCGCAGGCATCCCGCCGCGTCATCCCAACGATCTGCGCGGCACAGCGTCTCGCCGCATGCGCCAGGCTGGCGTCGATGCCGAGGTACGCGCCGCCGTCCAGGGCAACAGCCCCGAGCAGCAAGAGCGGACCTACACGCAGACGCACACGATGCTCGACGTCATGCGCGCAGGACTCGACGCAACGAAGCGCCTGACGCCGTCCGTCAAATGTCCGTCAGCGGATGCCGATCCGACAGACGATCTGACACCACCGACTCCCATCATCGCCGCGAAAACACAGCGGAAAAGCGGCTCGGACGCTGGATGAGCGCTCAGCGCGCGTTTTCGTCGCGGTATGGGAACATCGGGAAAACCTGCCTATTATCGCTACTTTGTGCGCCACCAAAAGCCGTCCGTCAAATGTCCGTCGCGAGCGGCGCAGTGCAACCATAGGACACAACCAAACGGGGATATATGAGCGACGAAACAACCGAATGCCCAAACGGCGACTGCGGCGTGCTGCTGAATCGCTCCGACGTGACCGAGGACGGCGGCTGCCGGTACTGCCTGCAGAACTCCGATGCGCTGGCGCGTTGGGCCGCTGCCGAGCCGAGCGCGGCTGACGGCGGCGATGTGGATGCGGCGCTCGCGTACGTTGACGCTGGGCCGGAGTACGGCGAGATAGCGCTCGACGAACTGCACCTTCGAACGCTCGCCGCATCGGTGCGCCGGCTGCGCGAGGAAGCGGAAAAGCGGCGCGGTTGGTTTGCCATGGTCGGCTCGTGGCTAGGGAATCTCGATGAGCAGACCATGCACTACGCCGCCCAGCGGCTGACCGCCGAGCGCGACCAGCTGCGGGCCGAGGTCGAGAAGGCCGATGTCCGCCGGCTGCATGTAGAGAGCACGCTCAGCAGGATCCGCGCGCTGCTGGGTCAGTGAACGTCCGGGGCGGCTGGCGTCAAACAGGGAAGTTCAAAGCACCAGCCGCCCAAGACGCCCGTAACCTGCCCTACGCGGGCTAGAATCGTCAACGATCCACGTACGTTCAGGTGGCTGGGAGCTGCCGGCAGAAGAATGCGGAATTCCCGTTGTGAGCGGGTAACTGCGTGATGAGGCTGCCAGCAGCTCCGAGCTACTTGCGACGCGGCAGCGGCGGCGGCGCGTTGTCGCCGATCGGGGGCGGCGCTGGCGGGAACCTCGAGCGGAAGCCGGGGGACGTGTCGCGCTTGTCAGCTGACCGCTCCTCCAGCAGCTCGACAGTCGGCCCAGGAGTGAACACGCGCGGGAAGGCCGCGCCGAGCGCCGCGAACGCGAGCCCGTGCTGCTCGATGGCCTCGCGTATCGCGTCGATGGTCCGCAGCTGCGGCGCGTGCTCGTGCAGGTTCAGCTGGACGACGATCGCGCGGGCGAGCGAATCCTGAAGGTCCGCGAACTGCTGATGCGGCTTCGGCATGGCTCACTCGCTTGGCGGCGGGTTGCTGGGCGGTCTCGTGGTCGCGCGCTCGATCTCGAGCTGCAGCTTGCTGGATGACACGTCACCCGTGCGCGGCAGCAGCTCTTTGCCGGCGAGCACGGCGGCGATCGCCGTCCACACCGCCTGGTACTTGGCGAGCCCGAGCGCAGCCATGGCCTGCTCGTTCATGCAGACCGCGAGCGCTGCCACCCACACGAGCGAGAGCGCCGTGCGAGCCATCTTCAGCATTTCCGGGGACAGTCCAGGCTTCATGTCGTGTGCTCCTCAGCGCAGCCAGATGCGGCTGTACGCGATCTCGTAGGTCAGCGGCGTGGCGTTGATGTCGCTGATGACAGCGGTGTTGATCGGGCTGATGGCCGTGTGCCCGAAGCCGAAGTCGAACAGGAACTGCAACGTGGGGACCGTCGATCCCGTGGGGACCTTCCAGTCAAGCGAGCCCGACTGAATCAGCGTGCTGTCCATGTACATGCGGAAGCTGTTGTCGGCCTTGTATTCCATCGTGAACACGTGCCAGTTGCGCAGCGACTGCGCGCCGTTCGGCAGCGCGTAGCCCGGGAATCCGAGCGTGCTGATGGTGTTGTCCCACGGGCCGCCAAAGTAGTTCTTGCTGTTGCTGCCGCCGATGCCGTTGCTGTTCCACAGGTCGCCGTTGACGTTGGGGCTCGTGCTGCTGAACGCCTCGATCGCGTCGATCTCGGGGCCGCCGTCCCACTGCGGGCCGACGATCCACAGCGCGAACCAGTATCCGTTCGGCGCGTTCACGATGCGGCAGCGCGTCTCCCACACGATCGTCTGCCCCAGGCGCGTGCCGCCCGCGGGATACGTCAGCTTCGACACGAGCGAGCCGCAGCCCGCGTTGTGCGCCGAGGCCGGGCCTACCACGGTTGAGCCGGTGTTGAGCGGCTTGACGTGCGCGAGCATCGAATCGCTGGTGAACTCGCGATAGCGCGTGCCGGGATCGACTGGCTGCTGGTCGTTCGCCATGCCGATGTCGGCATAGTTGTAGACGCCGAACGTGGGAGCGCCCGGCGCGCGCACGATCATCGCGCCGTAGTTGGTGCCGTTCGTGATCGTGTTGAACGGGTCGTGGTAGGTGAACTCGGTGTTGAGCGCGCTCGCGGTGCCGATGTTGCCGGTCGTGCCAAAGATCCAATTCTTCTGCAGCTGGTAGCTGCCCGCGCCGCCGAGCGTGGCGACGAGTGACGGCTCGATCGCTGTCCTGGTGACCGTGCCGGCGAGCGAGCTGGCGCTGCGCGCGCGCCCGGCGATCCAAGTCGTATCGATCCCGCCCGCTACGGGTTCCTCGTACCACTTTCCATGCGGTGCCATCTCTACCTCTGCCGCCTGCGTCCAGGCCTCGTGGGTCGCGTCGTCCTCGGCAGCTGGCAGCCACGTGCCCGCCGCCGCCGTCTCGTCCGGGATGTCGCCGCCGTCGTCCCACCCGGACACCACCGGCAGGACCGGGGCGCCGCCGCCCGAGAGCGTGGCGGTGAGCGTGCTGCTGGTGGCTGCAGCGCCGCTCAGCGCCTGCACCTGGCGCAGCGTGGCGGCCAGGGTCGAGGCTGCCTGCGTGCCGCCAGCGAGCGCCGTGGTGAGCTGCAGCGCGGCGCTGAGGGTGCTCGCGGTCGCGCTCGTGCCCGTCAGGGGCTTGGCCGTGCCCAGGGTCGCCGCGAGCGTGCTCGCCGCCGTGTGCGTGCCGGCGATCGGCTTGGCGACGCTTAGAGCGGCGGCCAGGGTCGAGGCCACCGAGTCCGAGCCCACGAGCGGCTTGGCGATCAGCAGCGTGGCGGCAAGCGTGCTGGTGACCGCGCTCGTGCCCGCGAACACGCCCGTCTGCCCCAGCGTGCCGCTCAGGGTGCTGGCGGTCGTCAGCGAGCCCGTGAGCGGCTTGTCGACGCCGAGCGTGGCGGCCAGGGTCGACGCCACCGACTCGGCGCCGGCGAGCGGCTGCGCCTGGGAGAGCGCCGCCGCGAGCGTCGATGCCGTTGAGCTGGAGCCCGAGAGCGGCGTGGTTAGAGCGAGCGTGCCGCTGAGGGTGCTCGCGCTCGAGCCGCTGCCGGCCAGCGGAACCGCCTGGCCGAGCGTGCCGGCGAGCGTGCTGGCCACGGACTCGGCGCCGGCCAGGCCCACGCCCTGCACCAGCGTGGCGGCCAGGGTGCTCGCGGCGCTCGAGGAGCCCGTCAGCGGCTGCAGCTGCGCCAGGCTGCCGGCCAGCGTCGACGCGCTCGAGGTCGTGCCGGCGATCTGCGTGCCCGTGGCGAGCGTGCCCGAGAGCGTGCTCGCGCTCGAGGTCGAGCCGGTGAGCGGGACGGCTTGTGCCAGGGTCGCCGCCAGCTGGCTCGCGCTGCTGGTGCTGCCGGTGAGCGCCAGCGCCACGCCCAGCGTCGCCGCGAGCGTCGAGCTGGCCGCGCTCGAGCCCGTGATCGGCTTGGTGGTGCTCAGGCTGCCGGCGAGCGTCGAGGCCACCGACGCGCTGCCGGTGAGCGGCGGGCCTCCAGTGCTCAGCGTGCCCGAGAGCGTGCTCGCTACCTGCGCGCCGGGGCCATACAGCACGTTTTTGGTCGCGTTGACCGGCGTGCCCGTCACGCTCAGCGTGCGGCCGTTGCCGCTCGTGTCTGCGAGCGGGTCGGAGCGGTCGAGCATCCAGCGGCCATACAGCGTGGCGCCGCCTGGGATGCTGCCGCGCATGACCGTCAGAATGTCCGCCGCGCTCAGCGCTGACGTGTACACCTGCGCGTCGTACACGCTCAGATCTTCGGTGCTTGAGAGCAGCGTGCCGATGCGGATCGAGGTGAAGCCCGTGGTGCGCAGGGATGCGTTGAACGCACGCGAGTCCACCTGCACGCCGTCGATGTAGCTCACCTGGTTCGTGCCATCGATCACGAGCGCGAGGTGGTGCCAGACGTTGTAGGCCGTCGCTGGCAAAACCGCTGTGCTGCCCACGCCCGTGCGGTGCTGCACGAACACGGCCGAATCCGTGCCCGACAGGTCCACGAAGCCCATGCGCGAGCTGTCGGTGTCCGTGCCGTTGTCCAGGTGCAGGACCGTAGCGTCGATGGCCGTGTCGTCACTGCGCGCCCAGGCGCAGAGCGTGTGCACCTGCGTGCCAGCGATCGAGACGGTGCGCGTGTACTCTGCGCCGCCCGTGAATCTGGTCGGGATGCCCACGGCACCCACGGACAGCGACGCGCTGAGCGTGCTCGCTGAGGTGGTGGACGCCGCCAACGGCTTATCCACGCTGAGCGTGCCCGCGAGCGTGCTAGCCGATGATGTGGAGCCGGTCAGCGCGGGGCCGCCAGCAGCTGCCGCGTACTGCGGCGGCAGCACTACGCTTGCGCCGCGCGCGCGCATGATCGGCGGCCATGACGTGCCCGCAGTCGGCGTGCCCGTGGTCGTGGTGAACGCGAGGCCCTTCCCGCTCGCGTCCATGAGCGGCGAGTCTGCGTGCAGCGGCCAGGAGCCGATACCGGCTCCCTCCACGAAGCCGCGCCCGCGCATCAGGCCCAGTATCTCCTCTTGCCCCAGCGCCGAGCGCACGACCACCACGTCAGAGAGCTGACCGGCGAACGGGCCTACGAGAATCTTGGTCCACGTCAACGACGCCCACCCAGGGCGAGCGCCCTCGTTGAGCCCCAGCGTGGTGTTGGGAACGCCGTTGAGGTAGCCGGTGATGTTGCCGGCTCCGTCGATCACGAGCGCGACGTGCTGCCACACGTTCAGCGTGCCGCCCAGAATCACGCAGTCTTCTTGCGTGCGATCGGAGATCGTTACACCGACCTGAACACCTCCGGAGCCATTTCCGAAAATGGCTACGCGGTCAATGTCTCCCGCGGTCGCGCACACGCTGACCATCGGTCCGCCGCCGAACGTCCAAGATCCCGTGTAAGAGGTGGCGTTCACCCAGCAAGCGATCGTCACGTTCGTGTAGCCGGCATTGCCGCCAGGGGCGGAGACGCTGTAGCTGCTCGAAGTGGTGAACGTGCGACTCATTCGGAGGCCTCAGCGATTACGCCACCTGTCGAACGGTGAAGCAGGAGCCGATGGCGGCCGTATACGTCGCCGCCGAAGTCTGCCCGCGCACCTGGAGATCTCCGGACGTCGAGCAAACCAACTCGCCCTGCAGGATGACCGGCATAGCTGTCGTCGCCGCGCGCGTGACTGCTGTGCCCGCCGTGCCGTTCGCAGTGATGGCGTCCACGCGGATCGCAGTCACGTTGGTTGGCACGATCTGCAAGCTCGTGATGCGAGTGACCGTGCCAGTGAAGTTGATGCTGTGCGCGATGGTCGCGGTAGTGGATGAATGCGAACTAACGATCCTAGCCTCGAACACGTACGTGCCAGCGCGAGGAAGCGTGATTGTTAGTCCGGTGATGGCGGTTTGCGTCGTGCTGTAGCCGGTAAACGCCGCTGTCAGCTCTGCGTGCTTGCTGAAGCGCGCCACGAAAGCAGAGCCTGTCCACTCGATGTAATCGCCAGTCGAAAGCGTCGGCGCCGTGATCGGATTGCCGCCGTTGATGGTCCCGACGCCCGTCAGGTTGCCCGAGTCGTCGCACACGACCGGGCTGTTCTTGCCGAGTTTTCCAGTGGTGTTCGCGAAGCGTACCAGCGCGTTCGTGGTGCTGCTCGCTGGCCCCACGAAGTCACCGGAGCCGGGCGTTCCGCTGTTGCCGTCGCTGTAGCTAAGGTCGGCGTCAACGAAGACGGCATCACCCGTCATGCTCGTGTCGGTGCGCGTGATCTTGATCCAGGCGCTATCGCCATTTATCAGACCGTCCAGGTTGCTGATGGTGATCGTGGATTGCGTCAGGCCCTTTGCTGTGGAGCTGACCGCGTTCGTGACCGCCTGGTTCGTCGCGAACGCCTTGGCCTCCACGCTCACCGCATCGCCGGGTCCGATGGCCGCGAGCGCGGCAGACCACGTTACGTTGCCTGTGGTGCTGCCGGCGCGCGAGTACCAGTGCACAGACAGCGTTAGGTCGCCGCCACCGTACTGCAGCGCGTTGAATCGCAGATAGATGGCCTTCGCGCTGCTCTGCGGGAACGCGTATCCATCCGGAGGAAAGTTGGTCCCGTTGATGTAGACCAGCTCTGGCGTGTTCGTGATGTCCGGACGCGCCGCAGCAACGTCGAACGGGATGGATACGGTTCCCATGGTCGTTTACCTCAAACGCTGTCGAAGCTGTGCGTGATGGACCCCGCGGCAAAGCTCGCGGTGTTGCCGCTCGCGATCGCCTGCGATGCCGTCAGCGCACCGCGGCCGATGAAGTCCGCCGCCGTGGTGCCCGAGACCGTGCGCCACAGGCCGAAGTGCGTGACCGTGCCCCAGCTCGCGGTCGCGGTCGGGAAGGCCAGCGAAGTCGCGTTGGTGGTCACGCTCGGGTCGGCGTTGGTCGAGGCGTTCCAGTCGGTCGCCGCCGTCAGCTTCCGCGCGTACGAGCCGCCGCTGACCTCGTTGGCGGTCTGGCCGTCGATGCCAGGGTCCGCCGTGTGCAGCGAGATATACATGACCCCGTTGGGGTTGGTGAACGCCGCCTTGCCGAACACCTGATCGTTGAGCGCCTTCATGAAGGTCGTACCGTAACCAGCCATCTTGTCTCTCCTATCGCAGCCAATGGCTGCCGTGACTCACGAATAAACCCACATCTGCCAGCCCGTGTTGATCGTCATCGATCCGGAGCTGCTGATGTTGAGATTGAGGTTGTAGATGCCGCTTCCGCTCGGAACGACGCAGGTAGCGGCAAACAGAAACGACGCATTGACGAACGTTCCGGGATTGGGCCACGTGCCGCCGCTGCCCAGCCCAAGCGCTGCTGATGCGTTGGGCATGTGCACCTGCCACGTGCCGTTGTTGTCGTCGCTCGACATGCTCAACGAGACCGTGCCCGTGGTGTCGCCGAACGTCACAGGGACGAACGCAACGAAACCCACGCGGTAGCTGCTGCCACGCTTCGGCAAGCCATAGCCCGGGCTGAATCCCGTAGAGCCGCCGAAGAATGTGACTACGCCCTTGGCAAAGTCGTTCAGAATGTAGCCGTTCAGCGTCCCGAGCCCGGTCAGGTTGCCGCTACCGTCGAGCGTCACACCGCTGTCGGTGATGACTCGGCCGTCCGTACTGTTCCAACGCGCGAGCGTGCTGCTGGTGGTGCCGAAGTTGGGGCCGCGCACCCAGTTGTTCGTGGGGATGCTCAGACCATTTAGCGACGTAACGCCGGCCATGCCTCCCACGCTGTCGATCGTCACCACCGAGTCGGTGGCAAGAGCGCCCGTAGTTCCGATGAACCGAGGGATGCCGTTATTCGTGCTCGACGTTGGACCCTGCAGCCACCGCGCAGGGTCGCGCCCGTTGATCGCGCTCACCGAAGAAATCGATGCGGTGCCAGTGAGCGTCAGCGAGTTGACCGAACCGATGTTGCCGGATGAGTCGGCCGTCACGGGCGACGCCTTGATGACCTTCCCCGTCGAGTCAGCGTATGACGCCAGCTGATTGACAGTCGAGCTTGCGGGACCACGTACCCACGTCGCAGGGTCCACGCCATTCACGGTCAGGAAGACAGCGTTCACCGATGCACTGGCGAACGTGTTGGTTTCGGGAACGTACGTGATCGGGATCTCGCGCACGAGCCCGCCCGCCGTGCTGTTCCAGGCAACGATCGCGTTGATCGTGGTCGTCTTCGGGCCGTACAGCCAGCGCTGGTTGCTCGATAGCGCTGTCACGTCCACGGTGTTCAGCGTGGCCACGCTGTCCATGGCTCCGCTGTCGCTCAGCGTGGTGACGCTGTTCTGCAGGAGCCGCCCGGACGTGGTGTCCCACCGCGCCAGCGCGTTGTCGGTCGCCGCTGCTGGCGTCGGGCCGTCCACCCACTTGGACGGGTCGCGGCCGTTGATCACGCCCACGCCATACAGACCGTCGATCCCGTCCGCGTTCACCACCTGCAACGTCTGCGTCGCGTCCAGCTTCCACGGCGCAGCGCTGCTCGCCCACTTGGTGAGCTTGCCCGTGGTGGGGCTCGCGCTCGCCAGCGTCGCAGTGATGCGCGGCGCGTCCTGGCCGTCGAGCGTGACCAGCTGCGTCATGTTGCCGGCGTTGTCGAGCAGCACGGGAGTCAGCAAGAGCTGCGTGCCCGTGGTGTCTCCCCACGTGGTGATCGCGTTGACGACCGTGGTTCCGGGGCCGAGCGACGTCGTCATCAGGCCGACACCGCTGATGTAGCGGACGTACTGGCCCGCGGCGAAGATCGTGACGGGAACGTCCGTCTCGCCGCCGCCAGCGCCTGCGATGAACGCGCGTATGCGATGCCGATGCATCCTAGTAGCCGCGCTCCTCGTCGTCTTCGGGCCGCTGCGCGCCCAGTGAAGCGGCCAGCCTGCTGATCGCAGCCGAGACCGGCGCCGTGGCGTTCTGGATGTACTGCCCGGCGTTGGTGAGCTGGTTGCCGGCGCCGCGGAATGCGTTCGCCGCCACGTCTGAGCCCCAGCTGCCCGCGGCCTGCCGGAACGCATTGCGCGTGCCGCTGAACATCGCGCCGCCCAAACCCGTGCCGAGCGCCATCGCGCCGCCCGTGTCGTCGCTGTCGGTGAACTGCGAGCCGATGTAGCCCGCGCCCGCGCCCACCGCGCTACCCAACAGCGCGGTGCCCACGTCGCCAGCGGTGATCTCGGCGCCGGCCTTGTTGCGCGTCAGCTCCTCGAGCGTGGCCGCCTTCGACATGCGGTCGCTCAGGTTGCGCCACTCGGTCCGCATCTGCGGCGAGGCGCCGCCCGACATGACGCCTTCCAGCTCCTCTTTTCCGATCCGCCCGGCGCGCGCCGCCGCCCACTCGCTCGCCTTGTCGCCGATGGTCGATCCACCGCCGGTGTGCCCGGCCGCTTGCAAGCCAGCTTTCGCGCGCACCAGCGCGTCGAGTCCGCCGGGCTGCGCTGCCGAAAGGCGGTCCGCGATCCGTTGGAGCGCGGCCGCCCTCTGCTCGTCCACGTCGGCCAGCGCCGAGCCCCGCAGGGCGGCGGCCTCCTGCGCCGCCCGGCTGGCCATCTGCTGCTGCGCGCCTGGCACGAGGCTCTGCACTGCCGGGTCCGCGCCGGCCGCGCCGTACAGCGCCCGGAGGTCTCCGCGCAGCGTGCCGGCCGCGGGTGCGGCCTCATCGCCCAGCATCTTGCCCAGCTCCTCGGCATACCCGCGCGAGCTGCGGCCGTACCAGCGAGGCGGTACGAGCTCCTCCAGGTTGCGCCCGAGCTGATCGGCGGCGTCGAGCCCGTGCGCCTCCATGAGCGGCCGTGCCTCGCGCGCGCCCACGCCGGCCACCACGTTGCGCGCCTTGTCGGCCAGCCAGTGAGCGCCCCGGCCAGCTGCCTGCACGCCCTCGCCGATTGCCTGCCCGGCGCCGCCCGTGAGCAGGCCCAGCGCGCCGCCCCAGCCCATGCCGCCAAGCTCCGAGCGGCCCTCATCATGCGCCGCCTGCGCGCCGCCAGCGGCGCCCATTACGCCGTTGGCGAGCGCAGCGCGCCCGATGTTGGCCAGCGCCTTCGCGCCCTGCACAGGTGCCGCCAGCTTGTTCGCGGGCGAGAACACCGCTGCGCCCGTCGAGCCGATCGCCGTGGAGTAAGGCGACTGCTCGTTCATCTGGCGCTGCGAGGGGCCGCCGATCGCCTCCAGCGCGCGCCCGCTGAGCCCAAACGTGGCCGTGTTGAGCGCCGCCGCTGTGCCGTTGCTCGCGTCCGTGTACGCGTCTGCCAGGCGCCGCCAGATGCCCGGCTCCTCCTGCTCCGGAGCCGGGGCGGGCGCTTCGAGCGCCGCCGCGATGTCCGTATCCTCGTCTGGCGTGTCGAGCGCCGCGCGGATGTCGGGATCGTCGCCTTCTTCGAGCTGCTGTCGGTTCCGGGGTGCCATCAGAACGATCCCCACCCCGGCTTGGCCATCAGGCGCCGGTATTCGTCGTCGGAGAGCGGGTAGACCACGCGCGCGCCGTTCGGCTTGATCACGTTGCGCGGCTTCTTGGCGTCGCCCTGCGTCGCGTCCGCTGGCAACGGCGGCGCCTTGCCCGTGGTCGTAGGCAGCGTGTCACCCGCGGGCGGCGGTTGCTCTGCCGCTGCGGGCGGCGGCGTGGGCTTCGCTCCCGACGCCATGCGCAGCCCACGCACGGACAGGCCCGCGTTGATGGCGTCGCGCAGCGCCTTGCGTGAGCCGCCGAGCGCGGCGAGCGTCGGATCGTAGTCCTCCTTGCCCACCGTCAGCGCCGCCGCGCGCGCCGTGTTGCCGATGATGTCGTCGCTGAACTCGAGCCCTGGCAGGTCCTTCACGTGCCGGATGAACTCTGTCGGCGACACCACGCCCTGATCGGCCAGCTTGCTCTTGGCGCCGACCACGTTCGCGCGGAGCTGGTTGTACTCGGCCTTGTCTGCCGAGCGCAGCGACTCCACCCCCGCCGCCTTGCGGATCTCCTCCATGCGCCCGAGGGAGCGCTCGGCGTCGAACAGCACGGCGAGATCCTTCTCGAGCCCGCGCCGCGTCACCACGTCGCCCAGCGTGCGCCGCGCCACGGGATCGTCGGCAACCTCGGTGCCTGGGATGACCAGCAGCTTATCGGGCTCGGCGCCCGCGATCGGCGCGGCTGGGCCGTCACCCGTGGAACGGCTGGCGCGCGGCGCCTTGGGCAGAGCCGGAGGCGCGGTGAAGTCGCCCACGCGCTCCACTTCCTCCGGTGACGGCTGGTCGATCTGCGCAGAGCGCGGCGGCGCCTCGAAGCTGCCTACCCGCGCGGCCTCGGCGCGCGCGGCGCGCACCTCTTCGGGATCGGGCGGCGGCTGGCCGGTGAGCACGCGCTGCGCCTCAGCCCACGGCCCTGCCGTTCCGTTTGCGCGACCCATGCGCGCTTCGAGCGCTCGCTCCTGCAGCGCCAGCTCACGGTTGCGCGCGTCGAGGTTGCCTCTTCGGATCTCGAGCTCGCCGCCGGTGCCCTGACGCTTGAACCAGTCCTGCAGCTCTGCGCGTCGGTTCGCCGCGTCGGCCGCGATGACACCTCCGGGGTCCTTGCCGGCGATGGCCGCGAGCGCAGCCGCCCACGACATGCCGCCTTTGCGCGTCGGCATCGGGTCCTCGGGCCGCTGCTGCGCGCCGAGCAGCTGCGCCGCGCGCTGCCACGCGCCGGGCTGCTGTGCCGCCGCTGGCTGCTCCTTCGGGAGCGCCTGCGAGGCCAGGTAATAGTCGAGATCTTCGTCTTCGGTGAAGGCCACGATCAGACTCCCTTGAACAGGAACGGCATGAAGGCGTTGCCCGCCACGTTGAGCGCCTGCTTTGTCTTCGCCGCCTTCGCTGCCCGGTTGGCCTCAGCGGTGCCCGCGTCGAGCGCTGCCTGCGCGCGGCGATCTTCGTTCTGCTCGCTCACGCCCTGCATGCGCACGTTGTTTGCGTTGCTCATGATGCCCTGGCGCACGCCCTCGGAGCCGAGCGCGAACTGCGCGCTTTGCGCGAGGCCCGCGCGGTTCGAGTCGATCGCACCCATGCCGAGCTGCGACGCTTGCCCCACTCCCGTCATGTAGTCGCGGTTCGCGTCCATGCCGGCCTTGGTCTGCGTGGAGTAGCGGTCCCACTGGTTGTTGAGCGTGGTGTTCCCCGCCTCCCATCCCGTCGTTGCGTTGCGCGCGAGACCTTCCGACGTGCGCAGCCCAGCGTTGGTGAGGTCCGTGCCGCGGTTCCACGCTTGCTGTTGCTGGTCGGCAGCGAAGCTGTCCTGGAAGCGCTGCTGGATCATGCCCTGCTCTTTGTTGAACGTCCTGAGCGCGTCGTCGGCCGTGCGCATGCTCGTGGCCATGTCGCCCTGCATGCCCGCCGCCGTCAGCATGCGGTTCGCGTTGCCCGTGCGCATTGCGTCGTCAGCGCTACGCATGTTCGAGACCATCTGGCCCTGGCTGTTCAGGCCGGCGAAGCGCATCGACTGGTTCTGGCCGCGGATGGCGTCGTCCTGCGAGCGCATCGTGTTCGCCTGCACGCCCTGGCCCTGCAAGCCCTGGAAGCGCGCCTGCTGGTTGTTCACGCGCAGGTTGTCGTCGGCGCTGCGCATCGCGGTCGCCATCTGGCCTTCGCCCTGCAAGCCGCTGAAGCGCTGCATGTTGTTCTGCACGGCCATGCGATCGGCGGCGCTGCGCGTGGCGAAGTCGCGCCCGAAGCTCTGGTCGGCGATCGTGCTCGAAAGGTTGGCGTAGTTGCCGAGGTTCGCATCGGCGCGCTTGATGGCCGCTGCGTTCGCGCCGAGGTCGCCGAGCTGTCGCATGTTCGCGGCCTCCTGGCTCGAGGCGTTGAGGTTGCTCAGCGCCATCGTGGAGCCCGACATGCCCTGTCGCTGCAGCTCGCGCATGTTGGCGTCGCGCACGCCGCGCATGGTCTGCTCCTGCTGTAGCCGGTTCTGCAGGTACAGGAAGCGCTCTGCGTCCGTGAGCCTCGGATCGCTGCGCTCTTTGAACTGGCTCAGCGCGTCCTTCTGCGCCGCGAGCGAGTCCGCGTCCGCGGTCGCCAGCGCAGCGTCGCTCGACAGGTCGTAGGCGCCGCTGCTCCAGTCGCCGTACGAGTCGAGCACGTTCTGCTGCTGGCCGACCAGCGCCTGGTCGCTGAACACGTCGTTCGCGCCGCTCGCCCAGTCGCCGTACGCGCCGAACACGCCCTGCTGCATGCCCACGAGGCCGGCGTCTGAGCTGATGTCGTTCGCGCCCGAGGCCCACCCGCCGAACTGGTTGGCGACGCCTTGCTGCTGGCCCACGAGGCCCGCATCGCTGCTGATGTTGTTCGCGCCTGACGCCCAGTTGCCAAAGTTGTTGTAGGCGCCCATCTGCATACCCACGTATGCAGGGTCGCTCGTCACGTCAGCACCGTAGCCGCCCGCCGTGAGCTGCCGCATCTGGCCGTTCAGGCCCTGCAGCTGCGCGAGGCTGCCGGTAGCAAGGCTGTTCGCCTGGCCCAGCTGGCCCCAGTAGTTGCCGAGCAGCTGGTTTCCGCTCGCGTCGAGGTTCTGACGCGATTGGTCCATACCCGCGAGCATGCCCGCGTTGCTGCTGGTCGCGCTGCCGAGCGCCTGGCCGTAGCTGCCGAGGATCTGATTGCGCGATGCAGCGTCCTGCTGCAGCCCGGTGTTGAGCGCGCTCTGATACGGGTCAACGTTCGTCGCGAGGCTGCCCAGGCCCTGGTTCTGAAAGTAGTCGGCCCAGCTGTTGTACACCTGCTGCGTCGTCGGCGGCGGCGTGGTGACTTGCTGTCCGAGCTTGGCCGCGGTCGGAGCCCAGTTCCTGGTTGGAGTCGTGGAGCCGGGACCGAGCGTGGGCGTGCCGTCAGCCGCAGCCATTGGCGTCTGCGTCCAGCCGTTGCGCCCTTGCTCTGGCATGAGCTGATCGCTCTGCGTGCCGTTGCTGTTCCCGTAGTAGGGATCGTTGGGGTCGAGCGTGGGGTCCCAAAGTGCTGGATTCGTGGGCATGTCAGGCCAACCCGAAGTAGAGGAACGTGATCAGGTACGTCTTGCCGTCGTTCGGCTGCATGCCGTCGATCGAGCGCACCTCGATGTAGTCAGCGCCCGCAACCGGCTTCCACTCCACCGCGGAGCCCGCGAGGATCGGCGCCGCGTAGTCGCGCACGTTCTGGATGCGCGCGGCGATGATGGCGAGCGGCTGCCACTCCGGCGCCCAGATGCGTAGCGGCTCCGTGTACTGCGTGATCAGCTTGTCGGCGGCCCACATGAACGCGCCGCCCTGGCCGTCGCTGATGGTGTCGGTGATCGCCTGGATCGCGTCGGTCACCTGCTGCGCCCAGTCCGTGATGGCAGTGACGATCGGGCCGAGCGCGCCCAGCGGGTTGCTCGGGTCGCCAAAGCCCGTGGACGTGCCGCCAGGGCCGAGCGCGCCGTGCGTGATCGGATTGGTGCCGGGGTTGTAGCCGTTGCCGCCGTTGCTGCCGAGTCCGCCCTGCTGGCCCATCGGCACGCCGC
>Ga0213918_1000133_pt1 | contig 27638 bp, 24 predicted proteins | sample McNCre217MG_FD_163422 | JGI IMG/M metagenome (GOLD analysis project Ga0213918, IMG submission 163422) | Freshwater microbial communities from McNutts Creek, Athens, Georgia, United States - 2-17 MG | ecosystem: Environmental > Aquatic > Freshwater > Creek | place: USA: Georgia | collected... | reverse complement strand
AGGCGATCTTTGGTCGGCTGCAGCACGCCTACCGTTCGCTGGCGGGGCGGTTCCGCGCGGCCCGAGAGCGCGACCAGCAGACCATCGAGCAGCTGGCTGCCGAACTGCGCCAGCGCGCCGCGCAGCCTGCCCCCGCCCCGTTCGCCCTGCCGAACGACACGCCGCAGGAGGAACTGGAAGACCTCGGCCTGTCGCAGGAGACGATCGACGGCTACGGCCCGGAACTGATCAGCATCATCGATCAGGTCGCCACGAAGCGGGCCAACGCCGCCCGTGCGCGAACGATCGCCGAGGTGCGGCCGACGCTGGAACAGCTGGCTCAGAACACGGTCGCGCAGCGCGAGAATGCCTGCATCGACTACGTCAACAGCCAGTTGCCCCAAGGGGTAAACTTCGACGGCGTCAACGAGGACCCGCGCTTCGTCGCGTGGCTGCAGTTGACAGACCCGATGAGCGGTGCTACTCGTCAGGAACTTCTTGATCGTGCGTGGTCCTCCCAGAACGGCGGTTCCGTCGCGGCGATCATGAAGGGCTTCATTGCAGAAGTCGCTCCAAGGACGAAGGACCCGGCCCCGGCAGTCCCGGCACGCCAGCCCCAGATGTCCCTCGACCGACTTGCAGCGCCGGGTAACGTACCCCGCGCCACCGTTCCGGCCCCGCAGCCGGAAGGTAAGCCGATCTTCTCCCGCAAAGACGTTCAGGCGTTCTACCGAGCGCGCACCGCTGGCTTCTACAAGGGCCGCGAGGCGGAGGCCGAACAGTATGACCGGGATATTATCCTTGCTGGCCGCGAAGGCCGTATCGTTTAACCGAAGGGGGCCGCTCGGATGTCCGTGATCCCCCGTAACTGAAGGGGGCCATCATGGCTTTCGGTCTTGCTACTTCGATGTCGACGCCTGCGATCTACCCGTCGGGTAGCGCGCAGCCGTCCCCGGCCTACTCGGGCACGTTCATTCCCGAAATCTGGTCGGGCAAGCTGATCGAGAAGTTCTACGCTGCCACCGTGCTGGCCGCGATCAGCAACACCGACTACGAGGGCGAAATCAAGTCGTTCGGCGACAAGGTGCACATCCGCACCAAGCCGACGCTGACCATCCGCGATTACCTCGCGGGCGGCGACCTCACCGTCGAGCGTCCGGCTGCCGCCATCGTCGACCTGTCGATCGATCAGGGCAAGTACTTCGCCACGATCCTCGACGACGTCCTGAAGACCCAGAGCGACATCAACCTGATGTCGATGTGGGCCGACGACGCCGGTCAGCAGATGAAGATCACGATCGACACCGCCGTCCTGCTCGGGATGCTGAACGGTGCGACCGCGACGACCAACCGTGGTGCGACCGCTGGCTTCATCAGCGCGAACATCAACCTCGGCGTCACCGGCACCCCGCTGACCGTCGTGGCGAACAGCCCGGCGGCGGGCGAGGTCGACGTCCTCGATGCCATCCTGCGCCTCGGTCAGGTGCTGGACGAGCGCAACATCCCCGAGCAGGGCCGCTGGCTGGTCATCCCGACGTGGATGGCCGCTCTGATCAAGAAGTCGGAGCTGCGGCAGGCTTACATGTCGGGCGACCAGACCACGATGCTGCGTAACGGCCGCATCGGCATGGTCGACCGCTTCACCGTCTACGTCAGCAACCTGCTGCCGTCGGGCGTCGGTGCGGGTCTGGCCGCTGGCGAGTACGCGATCTACGCGGGCATCTCGCACGGCCTGACCTTCGCGTCCCAGATGACGCAGATGGAGACGCTCCGCTCCGAGCGTACGTTCGGCACGGTCATGCGTGGCCTGCAGGTCTACGGCTACAAGGTCGTCGACGGCAACGCGCTGGCGCAGGCGATCGTCACTCAGGGCTAAGCGTGAGGGGGCGGGGCGGCTTTACCTCACCGGGTAAGGCCGCCCCAACTCTCGCACAGGAGCCTTGAGCATGGCCTACATCACTTGCGGCGACTACATCACTGAAGCGAAGGGTCTGGCACAGGACGTCAGTGGCGTCCGCTATTCCATGTCTCGCTACTACCAAGCCTTGAATGCTGGGCTTGCCGAGGCCTACCGTGTTCGCCCGGATTTCTTTCGCGGCGTCGACGTTCCGCCTAGCTACGGCATCGGCGACGACAACGAAACCGTGAACTGGCCGCGCCAGTTTGCGCTGCCGCTTGTCTACTACATCGTCGGCCATCTGGAACTCTCGGACGCCGAGGGTAACCAAGAGAGCCGCGCCGCCGCCCTGATCACGACCTACATCAACAAGCTGACCAAGCCGGGGATGTGACATGGCCGCCACCGCCGACATGCAGCGACTGATCAACGACCTCCGGGCAGTGCTGCCCGGCGCGCTGCTGTCTGGCATCCAAGCGGCGATCTTTCAGGCGTACGACGACTTCTTCGACTTCACGAACGTCTGGACCGAAGACGTGGACATCGCGCTGGTGAACGGCCAGCGCGTCTATACGCTGGCGACCCCGGCGCAGGGGCGCTTCAACCGCCTCGTCGTGCTGTTCGATAGCCAAGACACCAGCGAGAAGTGGGCCGACCGTGCCGAGTTTACGCCCCCCTCGGCCATCAAGATCGCGTCGACGCCCAAGGCCGGGCCGACGTGGGTCGCTCGCCTGTCGAAGAAGCTGGCTACCGTCGACGCCGACAACAACCCGGATGCACCGGACGCCTTCCTGCAGAAGTACCGCGAGGCCATCTACGCTGGCGCGCGCTCGATCCTGCACGCGCAGACCGGGATGCCGTGGGCGGATACGAAGTCCGTCGTCTTCTACGGCCAGAAGTTCCTCGCAGAGAAGACGAAGGCGCGCATCGATAAGATCAAGGCGAACGTGGTGGGACAGACCAACTGGACCTTCCCGATGGCCTACTCCACCGGGCGGCAGCGGGGGTACTGATGGCCTTCACGATCAAGCACAAGTTCGCTTCGGTAAAGTCCGACGGCATCGATACCTCGCTGGTGCAGCCGTCGAACTGGAACGACACGCACGACATCGTCATGGACGCCTACACCATCGTTGGGCGCGCGTCCGGGTCGGGTGCTGCCAGCGGCCTGCCGTGGTCGACGTTCCAGAAGCCCGTGGGCGATATTTCCATCTGGCCGTCGAACGTCCTGCCGGACGCCACCTACCTGTTCCTGCGAGGGCAGGACATCTCGCGTGTCGTTTACGCAGACCTTTTCACTCTGTTCGGTACGACGTTCGGTGTCGGCGACGGGTCGACGACTTTCACGCTGCCCAACCTCATGGGCCGTGTCGTCGCGGGCAAGGAAAACAGCGCAACCCTTCTGACGGCGGCCCTCGGTGGCGTCGATGGCGCGACGCTGGCTGCGGTTGGAGGCTCTCAGGGCGTGACCCTGACGGCCGCCAAGCAGGCCAGTATGCCTCTTACTGTCTCGGGTAATACCGGCGCGGGTGCGACGTTCTCCGCTACCGGCGGCGCTGTCCTCGTGCTGTCCAGCGATGCGTCGGGCACGCTCGTCTACAACGGCGCGCTTGGGCTTACGGTGTCGGGTACCGCAGACGGCGGCGGCGGGGCGCACGAGAACGTGCAGCCGACAATCATCATGAACTTCATCATCAAGGCATTGAAGGAGTAACCCGGCTGGGTTACTCTGACCGAGCCATCAATCGTCAATTACAAGCATGAGGCAGCAAAATGGCACAGGACGTTGGCTTTCCCATCGACGGCTTCCCGAAGGGCCTGCCGTGGCGTACCTCGGCGCGACTGATCGCGACGGGGGACGTGATCCCGGTGGTCGCCGCCACCGGCACCGACACGACCCCGGTCGTGACCGAGACGTACATCGCCGAACTCGCGGTTCGCGCGCAGGGCGTCAAGGCGACCGGCGTGTCGCTCCTGAACGGCACGCTCGTCGCGGGCAACGTGAAGGTGTACCTCTACAACGCCGCTGGCAAGGTGATCGCGTCGAGTGCGTCGGTCGCGCAGGCCGGTGCCGCCGCGTACCAGCGCATCCCGTTCTCTTCGCCGATCAAGCTGGTCCCCGGCACCTACTACATCGGCCTCCAGATGAACAACACGGGCGGCCGGTTCCGTAGCCACCTGTTCGGCGACTTCGGGTCCAGCAAGAAGACCGGCGAGGTCTTCGGTACGGGCACGACCATCACTCCGCCGACCACGTTCACGGCGTCGCTGGGTCCGATTGCGAGCCTGTACTAAGGCCGGTTACCTAGAGGGGTAAGATATGCGTGGGTTCCTCACGTTTCTGCTCGTCGGGGTTCTGGCGCTAGTCGCCATCCCGGCGAGCGCGACGCCCGACCGCCTGCTGATCAACGGTGACGTGACGTGGTCCAAGACCACGCTCACGCTCAACGGCTCGTCGCAGACGCTTGTCGCCGCGTCGAAGACCCGTAAGGGTTTGATCGTCTACAACCGATCGACCAATGCCACCGTGACCATCGACATCTCGGGTGGCAACGCCACCGCCGGGCTGCCGGTGGCGGCCGGACAGTTCATCATGTTTACCGGCCAGCTTGGCCCCAACAACGCCGTCACGATCTTGGGGACCAACACCCAGATCGTGGACGTGTGGACCGGGCAGTGAGGGTCACCATGATGCGCCGCCTCGTAGGGCTGCTTGCCGCACTGCTGTTCTCGGCAAGCAGCGTCAACGCACAGTCTGTCGTCGGCAACGGCGGCATCTCGCTGTTCCCGAACTCCAGCATCGACCTGAGCGGCCAGAACGTCACGGCGTTTCTCGGCGCCAACGTCAACCTCAACGTCACCGCCAACTTCTTCGACGGCCCTACCACAGGGTCCATCGGCGCTGCCGGTCAGGTGTGGCTGATCATCGTAACGGCCTGCGTCTACGACACCGTCGCGTCGTCGGCGCAGGAAATCGCGATCTGGAACGGTAGCGCGTACGTCGCCAACGTCAGCGCGACCACGGCGGGCGCGAACCTCGTCCAGAACCTGACCACCAACGCGATCGTTACCCTGTCGGGTGCGACCACTTTCACGCTGCGCGCTCGCTCGCAGACCACCACCACCGGCTTGCTGGCTACGACTGCGAACGCCACTGGCGTCGCGAACAAGGCCACTTCGATCACGGCTATCCGGCTGAAGTAGGGGTCCACGGTGAACAAGCTGCAGGCTACTCTGGACACCTTCCTCTCTCTGATCCTGACGATCCCGCTGTCTCTGGTTGGCGCGATCTTCGGCGACGCAGTGCGGAAGGATGTCCTGACGCGGCGGCAGCGTCTCGCGATCATGCTGATGTCGTTCGTCATGGGGCCGATCTGCGGGGCCATAGCGAACCGGGAACTTGGTGTGGGGGAGTTCACCTCGTACGCCATCGCGGCCGTCGCCCCCACCGTCACCTACGACATCGTGGGGTTGGTGGCCGCGATCATTCGCGCGGCGAAGGACGACCCCAAGGATGCCATCGAGTTCATCAAGTCCCTCCTTCCGTGGGGGCGCAAGTGAACAACTGGTACGAAATCCTGATCCTTGCCGCGTTGATCGGCTATGGCCTCTGGCGCTACAGCCATCTGCGGAAAAAGCGCGTGCACCGATGATCGCCGCGCTCAAGGGCGCTTTCGCCTTTGCCCGAGACAACGCTTCGGGTATCATATTCGCGTTGGTGGTTACCCTTCTCGGCGTGCAGACGGTACGCCTCGCGAGCGCGAACGCCACGATCGCCAAGATGGAAACCGCAAAGGCGAAGGAACTGGCCGACGCGCTTGCCGAACAGAACCGGCTGCGCGACGCCGACCGTCGCCAGAACGAGCGATTGGAAGCTGACTATGTCCGCACCCGCGAAGACCTGCGCGCCGCCAATCTCCGAGCCGACAACGCTTTGTCGCTTGCGGAGCGCACGAAGGAGTGCATCGTTACTCCTGCTGCTCGCGCTGTCACCGACGGCCTGCGCGCCCGCTCAGCCCCTGCCCCGCTTCTACCAGCGGGACCTGCCTCCAGCAGTCCTCACTGACAAGGAGCGGGCCTGCCCGCCCGCCGCGCCGGTCCCATTTCCTGAGGGCGGTTGGTGGACTGATGACGTTCAGTTCCTCGCGTTTCTCCAGACCGAGAACAACAAGGGCGACCTCTGCCGACAGGCCTACGAAGGCCTGCTGCAGTGGGCGTTGAACTCCCCGAAGGTCCCATGACTTACATCCCCCCGAAGTACACGCCCGAACTTGCATCCCCGCCGTTCCCGGTTGCCCGAGGCATGACCGGTCCGGCCGTCCGCCGCCTGCAGGAATGGCTTACCCTGTGGGGTTACGTCACCGGCTGTGACGGGGACTTCGGCCCGGCTACCGAGCAGGCGCTGAAGAACTTCAAGTGGGAGCAGATCGTCAAGCAGGGCGATCGGTCCCGTATCGACGGCTCGGTCGACGACACGGTGTGGAACACGCTGCTCATGCCGATCCATCGCGCGACGGCCATGCCAAGCATCGTCGACAGCAAGCACTTCGGCCAGAACGTGACGCGCGTAGCACGGCAGTACCTCGTGGAACGGGCGCGCGAGGCAGGCGGCGACAACCGAGGGCCGTGGCAGCGCCACTTCGCCCGAGGCCGCGAGAACCAGCCGTGGTGTCAGGATTTCGCGTCGACTGTCTGGTTCGACGCCGCTCGCGCGCAGCAGCTGTCGACCTTGCCGTTTGCGCTGTGCGACAGCAACAACACCCCGAACAGCTATGTGCCGTGGGTGGTCCTGCAGGCCAAGGCGGCTGCAAAGTTCCGCCCCGCCGAAGACCCCGCGCTTGTTCCGCCCGGGTCTATGTTCTTCCTGCGCTCCGGCGCTTCGTGGTCGCACGTTGGCATCGTCGTCACTGACGATGGAACCGTCGTCCAGACCATCGAGGGCAACACGAACGCAGGAGGAAGCCCGAATGGATACGAGGTGGCGTCGCGCACGCGCGCCCGCTCGTCTTGCGATTTTGGGCTGTCCGAGTAAACTGACCAATCGACTAGGAGCTAGCTATGCCCACCGAGAACGCCACCGAAGCCGCTTTCGAGAACGCCGTCGAGAACGCCACCGAAGTCGCCGTCGAGGCGATCAAGCCGGGCGACCCGGAGGGCCGCCAGCCGGGCGACCCGAACGCCGCCATCGAGCTTCCGCCGGAGGAGCCGCAGCGGGCGGGCATTCCGGTTTTCGGCACCGAGGCCGAACTGCAGGCGTACCTCGCCGAGGTTGCCGGTGCCAAACCGAACGTCTCGCCCATGCCCGAGGCCGCGCCGGTCGCCGCCGACCCCGAGCGTGCCGCTGCCGCGTTCGGCGAGCGGATGCCGAACACCAACACCATGCAGGGCATCCCGGTGATTTCGGAGCGCACGCGCCTCGAAATGGAAGCCGGTGCCGAGGCGGTCCGCCGTAAGCAGGCCGACATCAACACCGCGCGCGAGGCGCAGAAGCGCCACAACGCTGCTCGTCTGCAGGGCAACGACGGGCCGGACGCTGGTGACCTGTCCTACGCGGTGCCGAAGCAGTAACCCGTTAGGGTAACGGAGGGGGCCGTGGTAGCCATCAAGATCGAGAACTTCGGGGGGATGATCCCCATCCTCGACGATCGGCTGCTGCCCCCCTCCGGCGCTGCTCGCGTCGAGAACGCATGGCTCAAGGATGGCCGCCTTCGCGGCTTTCGCGAGCCGCGTCTCGTCCACGCGCTCACCAACACCAACGCCAAGAGCGTCTTCCGTATCCCGCTGGCGGGTAACCTCGCGGTCAATATTCCTTCGTCGATCTGGCTGGAGTTCGTCGGCCAGAACGTCTCGTTCCTGCGCTCCCCCGTGCAGAACCAGACCGACCCGATGTACTACTACTGCGGCGACACGCCAATTGCTGCCCCCCGGTACACGACCCTTTCGCGGCTCAACAACAGCCCGAAGAAGGCTGACCTGATCCTTGGCATCCCGCAGCCCAGCGGTGGCATCACGTCTGTTACCCCCGCAGGCGGCGCGTCGACGATCAACGAGGCTCGCTCCTACGTCTACACTTATGTCTCCGCGTACGGCGAGGAAGGCCCGCCGTGCAACCCCGTGAACGCGACGAACAAGTCCGACGCGACGTACACGCTGGCGCTCCCTGCCGTCCCTGACGCCGATCGCGGCGACATCGCCAAGGTAACGACGGCGATCACCAAGGCGGTCAACGCACAGATTACCTGCGCGGGTCACGGCTACACCGCTGGTATGCGTCTCTTCGTCAACTCTGTCGTCGGCATGACGCAGATCAACGGCAAGTACGTCACTGTCGTGAACGTCGTGAACGCGAACAACTTCACGATTGACCTCGACACGACCTCGTACACCGCCTATGCGTCCGGCGGCACCGTGCAGCGGATCGACCGCGAGCTTACCCTCAAGCGCATCTACCGCACGGTCGTTGCCTCGACCGGTACGGCGCAGTTCGTGTTTGTGGCAGACGTCCCGATCAACGCGACCACTTACGCCGACGCGGCACTGTCGTCGTCCATCGGCAACAACACCGGCCTGCAGACGGCAACGTGGTTCCCACCGCCCACTGACCTCGCCGGGTTCGTCTCGCTGCCCAACGGCATGATGGTTGGCTGGGTGCGTAACGAAGTGTGGTTCTGCGAGCCGTACCGCCCGCACGCGTGGCCCTCGCAGTACCAGTTGCTCACCGACTACAACATCGTGGGCATCGGTGTCGTCGGCAACTCGGCTGTAATCTGCACCGAAGGGTCGCCGTACATCTGCTCGGGCAACCACCCGTCAGCGATGGCGATGTCGCGCGTGTCGGCGCTTTCGCAGCCGTGCTTGTCGCAGGGTTCCATCGTCAGCACGCCGTCGGGCGTTTACTACGGCGCGGCTGTCGGCCTTATACTCGTTACCCCCGGCGCGGCCGACAACGCCACCGCGAAGCTGCTCAGCCAAGACCGTTGGCAGGAACTCGTCGTGCTGTCGCGCATGAACGCGGCAATGCTGTCTGGCGCGTACTTCTGCTTCTCGGGCGTAGGCACCGGGTGCTTTGACCCCGTCGGGTACGAGCCTAGTGCGTTCGAACAGGCCGACTACTCGGGAACGAAGAACGGCGCGCTCATCGACTTCACGGACGACCGCATCGCGTTTGGTTTGCTGACGTCCACGCAGCCCACCTACAAGGTCATGCAAGACCCGTGGACGAGCGAGGTGTTGATCCTGCGCGGCACCAGCGTCTACCAAGTTGACCTGACGGGTAACGCGCTAGAAGGTCAGTTCACTTGGAAGTCCCGCATCTACCGCATGGACTATCCGACCAACCTTGCTGGCGGTGTCTGCTACTACAATTTTCCGCCGGAGCAACCCAACGAGACGCTTACCCTTAACGTGTACGGCGGGCGCGACGGCACGGGAACGCTCGACCTCATCTACACGGTAACGGTGCCAGCGTCCGGCTCTCGCTTCCGTCTTCCGGCGGGCGCACGCTACGACTACTACCAGTTTGAGTTCATCGGGGCCGTGCAGCTACAGAGCGCGGTGTTCGCCACCTCGTTCAAAGAATTGCTGGGTAACTAATGTCCGAGTACACCGCGATCCCCGAACCGCAGAAGTCAGTCGACGGCCTCTACAACACGGTTACGGCGCTGAAGAACGCTGTCGAGACGTTGACCGGATTGCGAACCAATCCCAAGCGTCTGCGCCCGATGTCTCCGGCGGCCCCGTCCGTGTTCTATCAGACGGATACTCCACGCAACCCGGACGCTGGCGACATTTGGGTGTCGCCCGCCGACCCGGCGCGCATCCTCAAGGGTAACGATAGCTCTTGGAAGTGGGAGTACAACCCGGGCATCGTCACGCGCATTTTTGACGGGACGAACTGGACGACGCTGAGCGTTGCGGGTGGTTTCTTCGAATACCGCCTGATGGCAAACTACAACCTTGGCTCTACCGCCATCACGACGATCGGCTCGACGCCGCTGATCGGTGCACAGGACCAATGCTGGTACTTTGACCTTACCCTGCAGATGTACGACGCGGTGGGGGCGGCGGTTCTCAATGCCATGTTGGAACTGGACGACGGCACGGGGCTGGGCAACGCCTCGCACGTCTCGGGCAATACGACGTGGGGCCATGTGTGCCGGGCGACCGGCTTCGTGCGCTTCGACCGGCCGCACTCGCTCAACATCAAGGCGCAGGACGTGTCGTCGACTTCGGGTACGGTGTCTACCACCTACATCTACTCGACCACGCCCGCCAATCTGGCGAGCGGCCTCAAGATGATCAGGCTGTGGTGAAGATTACCTACCGGGTAAACGATCCGTGGGACGGCGAGGCGCTCTCCCGCAAGATGCACTCGGATCAAGCCTACGAGAGCAACTGGCGCTGCTTGTCCGTGCTGCACGACGGCGAACTGGCCGGGGGCGTCATCTACACGAACTTTAACGTACGCTCGGTACAAATCCATGTCGCAGCCTTTACCCCGAAGTGGTTGACGCGCGATTTCTTGTGGATGTGCTTTGATTGGCCGTTCAACCGCATGGGCGTTGACGTGGTCTACGGCCCCGTGGACAGCAGTAACGACCATGCCCTGCAGTTCGATCTGCGTCTGGGGTTCGTCGAAGAGGCACGGCTGGTGGGGGGTAGCCCCACCGGAGACATCGTGATATTGTCAATGCGTCGCCACCAGTGTAGGTGGTTGAATTACACGCCCCGACAGGTAGGCCCACCTCCCAATGAGCAGCGGCTCCGCTCCCCCTCCGGCTCCTGATTACTCTGGCCTGCAGAAGGCCACAGAGGCGCAGCTTGCGTTCGAGAAGGACGCTTGGCAGCAGAGCTTCGATTGGGCGAAGAACCGCTACGACGACCAGCTTCCGTTCCTCAAGCAGTCGCAGGAGACGGCCCTGTCGGGCCAGCAGTTCTCGCTGGAGAACGCGAAGAAGGACCGCGCCCGCTGGGAGGAACTCTACCAGCCGGTCGAGAACAAGCTCGTCTCCGACGCCGAGAACTACGACAGCCCCGAGAAGGAAGCGCAGGCGCGCGCGCAGGCGGAGGCTACCGTCGGCCAGCAGTTCGACGCCGCCGACGCCGCTGCCGAGCGCCAGCTTGGCGCTTACAACGTGAACCCCGGCTCGTTGAAGTCGGGCGCGCTCAATCTCTCGTCCAAGCTGTCGCGCGCCGCCTCCGGCGTGGCCGCCTCTGAAGGTGCCGCCAAGACGGTGAAGGACACCGGCCTCGCGCTGCGCACGTCGGTCGCGAACATGGGCCGTGGTTACCCCGGCTCGGTCAACCAAAGCACGGGCACCAGCACGGGCGCTGGCACGGGCGCGGCTGGCATCAGCAACCAGACCACCGGCACCTACGCCGGATCGTTGGGCAACCCGACGGCCTACGCGGGCATGATGAACGGGACGCTGGGCCAGTGGGGCAACAACCTCAACAGCCAGTACGCCAACCAGATCGCGGGCTACAACGCGCAGCAGAACTCGTCGTCGGGCGCTGGCTCGGCGCTGGGCATGATCGGTGGCATCGGCATGTCGATGCTCATGGCTGCCGACGGCGCGTACATCGGGGACGATCCGGACGCCGACAGCGACTACGACGCTGCTGGCGCGACCGCCGCGCAGGACCCGGACGCCGACAGCGGCGAGTACGTCGATCAGTCGCCGTCGAACGGTGCCGTGCAGGACGACGTCCCGGCCCAAGGCCCGGACGGGCGGCCGATCCTGCTCGACGACGGCGAGTTCGTCCTGCCGAAGCGTACGGTCGACTACTACGGCAAGAAGGGCATCGAGGGCATCATCGCCAAGGCCGACAAGGCTATGGGCCTGTCGCCGCAGCCGATCGGCCCCAAGTTCGCGCAGCCGACCCCCGCGCAGCAGCCCTCCGCCATGATGGCCGGAGGCGGTGCCGTGCGTCGCGCTGGCTCCGAGGCGTTCGTCATTCCGAGCCGCCGTCAGTCGGCGATGGGGCCGCGCGTCACGGGTATTACCCGGGGAGGTAACGGCCCGCACGTCCCGATGCCGCACCCCGCTACCATCGACACTCCGCGCGAGACCTCGAACCGTTTCGCGCACCACACCGGAGGCCCCCGCTTCGGTGGCATCCATCGAGGCCCGCGATGAGCCGTGACCTGCAGGACTTCGTTCAGGCGTTTGGCGTCGGTGCCAGCATTGGCAACGGCATCAACCGTAGCCGTGAGCGCGGAGCGATCATCAACGACAAGTGGGGCTACGGCCCGCGCAACGACCCGAACGGCGAACTGGAGAAGTTCGACCGCGAGAACGGCACGTTCAAGGGCTACAAGAGCGGCTTTGAGCGGTTGGGCGACCGCGTCAAGGGCTGGTTCGGCGGCACGTCCAACACTGCAGGCGGCGCGACCGGCTACGGCGGCACGGGGGCGGCTCCGGCTCCGCAGCTTGGATACAACGGCCCGCCGATCGCCTCCGCCGATGATGACGGCAACTACGACAGCGCCGTCTCGAATAGCCCCACGGAAGACGACGTGGCCGACGCCGAAGTCGCGCAGATGCGCCGTGGCGGCCCGATCAAGCGTCGCACGCCGACGCCGATCCAGCGCGAAATCGAAGACGATGGAGGCGTTGGCTACCCGGACAAGTACGGCTCGCAGTACGTCGTGCCGCCGGGTAGCACGTCCGACGAATACTACGCCCAAGAGGGCGACGAGAGCAGCGACTTCATCAACGGGCCGCCGGACAAGCGCGGCTCGCAGTATCCCGACCCCGTGCGTACCCCGGCCTACTCGCCGGAAAGCGGCGGCGCGGACGAGCGCGTCCCGCAGAGTGGAGTACCGATCCCGTCGCTTCCGGCCCGCGACCCGCTCTGGGCGCGGGTCAACCCGACGTCCCGCCCGGCCGCGTCTCCTGACAGCGGCGGTGCCGACGAGCGCCCGCCTGCACGGGAGCCGATGGGCGATGCCTCTGGCTACGTCGACAGCCCGCGCTCGATGGCGGCTGACAGCGTCCTGCGCCGTCCCCCGTCTTCGACCGAGCCGAGCAACGGCCCGGCCGTGCTTGCTACCCCGACCGGTGCCGGTATCGCGCACCCGGTCGCGCGCCAGTTGCCCGGCTCTCCGCTGGGCGACGAAGCCATTCTCCACGGTGTCCGCTCGGATGCCGAAGTCGCTGGCTCTCTCGAAACTCCTGCCGGTGGCACCCCCGCGCCAGCATCTGCGCCTGCGGCTAATCCCGCCGGGGCCGGTGCTGGTACCGGGGGTGCTGCTACCGGGGCAACGGGAGTTACCCGGCAGGGTCAGCGGCCGTGGAAGCGGCTGAACGATCAGACGCGCACGGATGCGTTCGACGAAGAGAAGGATCGTGACGATCCCGACAACATCCTGCGTGACGCGATCCACGGTGGCCTGAAGTTCGCGCAGGACACGTTCCATCTGAACCCGTCGGCTGGCGGCATCCCGCGCCCGGACGCGCGCTCTGCCGACGGCGCGAAAGCGCTGTTCTCCGGCATCGGCGCGGCAACCCCTCAGGAAATCGAGGGGCTGAACCGCATCGTCCAGCAGCAGCATCCGAACGACGACTACAAGACGAACCCTTCGCTCCTGCCGCTGCGGCGCATGGAAATCGTGTACCGCAACATGGTGCAGACGGGGCAGACCGACAAAGCCAACAAGATGGCTTTCGAAATCATGCAGTACAGCGCAGGCGTGGCCGCTCAGATGGGCGATCAAGCGGCGCAGCTGTTCCGTGGTGGCAACGTGAAGGCTGCGACGGCGATGCTCGTCAAGGCGTACGACGCAATCCCCGACGGCCGCAACGTGACGATGAACCCGGACGGCCGCTCGGCGTCGATCACCGATCGCACCGGTAAGGTGGTCGATCAGCTGACGTTCACCCCGCAGCAGGTCTTTCAGGCCGCAATGGGGCTGTCGAACCGCTCGCTGTACTGGCAGGTTCTGATGCAGCGCGCCGCTCAGACCAAGGCGGCCATGCAAGGCGACAAGAACGCCAGCCAAGACGCGGTGAACAAGAAGCGCATCGAACTGATGGACGCCCGTATCAACCGGCTGAACAATCCGGTTGCCCGTGGGGGTAAAGGCGCGGCGGCTCCGGCCCCCGTCAGCCCCGACCTGCAGAAGGCGATCGATGCTATCGGGGGCACCGGCAGCAGCGCCGCCGTCGCCGCGCCCGCACAGGGCAGCAGCGAGAGCGAACCCGAGCCTGCCCCGACCGCGCAGACCGACGAGGCTGACAACGACGCCCTCCACGGCAACGACGGCGCTCCCGGCGATCAGAAGCCCGCGACCGAAGCAGACATGGAGCAGGGCGACAGCACCAGCGCCGACACCCTGCCGCGTCCCGCTGGCGCTCCGCCGGTCCCGAAGGGGACGCTGAAGGACGCGCCCGCTAGTGTTCTGCGGACGAAGCCCGCCGCCAAGACGCAGGGCGTGTTCCGTACTGGCGACACGTTGGCCGCGCAAGAAGCCAAGCAGCGCGAAGAGGAAGAGAAGAAGCCGTTCGACCCGGAAGGCGACGGCTACGACTACAAGACTGCGAAGGCCGCTGGTCTTGGCCCCGACGAGACGGGCCACTGGCCGAGCCGCGACCCGAAGACCGGCAAGATGCTGAAGGGCCGCAAGCATGAGACGTGGGACAAAGCCGTGCAGGCCGACAAGGAGCAGGGCTACGTCCTGAAGCAGGGTAAGGACGGCAGCTACTACTCCGAGAAGGACGTGAACTTCGTGCCGAACAAGACCATCGGCGCGACCGAGCGCGGCCCCATGCCGGAGTTTACTCAGCCGAACCCGGAAGACCCCAAGTTCAAGGGTAAGAACCCGTACCGCGAGCTTCTCGCCAACCCGCAGTTTGCTCCCGAGTTCGCTACGAAGTCGGGCCAGAAAGTGCGTCAGGGCCTCGCCAACAAGGCGGCTGAATACGACAAGCAGGTCGCCGCCTACAAGGCCGCGAAGGCAAAGCACGAGGCCGATTGGAAGACGCAGGGTCGCAACGAAGACCGACAGGACACCGCCGTCGAAAAGGCCGAGGCGGCGAAGCTGACGCTTGGCCCGAAGATGGCGCAGGAGGTCAGCGACGAAATCAAGGACGTCATTGCGAAGAAGGGCGAAAGCGATACCAAGGAGAAGCTGAAGACCCTCTTCAACGACGGCACCGTGAAGCCGACCGACGTGCACGACATCGCGATGGCAATCGCTACGGCGACGCCGAGCATGTCGCCCGAGATGGCCGTGCGCGCCGCCGGGTCTATGATGATCACCGACGACGAAGACCGGAATGCCCGAGCGTTTACCCCGCTGGGTCACGGTCGCGTGAAGGACATGGTCATCCTTAAGGTAGGCGATCGGCAGATCAAGATGCGAGAAGCCGACTTCCAACGGATGAACGCGATCATCCACAAGCGGTGGGACGCGCAGCGCAAGGGCGCGGCGGACACGAAGGCCGCAGCGGAGAGTAACGACGGGTTCTGGGGTACCGTGGACAAAGCCAGCCGCGCGTCCAGCCGCGCGGTCGATCGGACGGCGCAGTACATCACTGGCACTGGCCCCTACAAGTTCGACGGCGGCAAGTCGCCGGGAGATGCCCCGCGCAGCCTTGCCGGGGACGTCGCGCACCACGTTTCCCGCGTAGACCCCGGTGACCTCGGCTCGCCCATCCGAATGGCCGCGAAGGCTGGCGTGCGCGGCGTGAAGAAAATGGCGCAACGAGTAGTCGACGCCAACCCCGGGCAGGTCTATGATCCCACGGTAACTCTGGGGCCGTAGAGTGGCGTTTGAACCTGATCCTTGGGACCAGAAGCCAGAAGAGCGTTCCAGCCTAGCGGCTGGCGCTGGTAAAGCTGCGGCTGCAAACGCTCTCAAGGATGTCGTCGCCCCCATCGCGGAACTCGTCGGCCCGGTAATGGGCGACGAGAGCGACAACACGATGTCGAACGAGGTCGGGAAGGCCGCCCGTCGCACCGGGCGCGCTATCCTCGACACGATCCCTGCCGACCGACGCCGCGAACTGGAAGCCAAGTTCGTCCCCGGCGAAGGTGAGAGCAGCGTCTTCGATAACCCCATCGGGTCATTCGTCATGCAGGCGGCTGGCTCCGCCCCGTTCATCGCCGCCACGGCTGCGACCGGCGGCGCTGCACCCGTTGTCGGCGCTGCGATTGGCGCTGGACAGACCTTGTCCGAGGCCAAGGGTATCGTCGAGGAACACACCGACGAAGAACTGGCGAAGCTGTATCCGTCGTTCAACGACACTATCGCGTCGGGGTTCCCGTCCGATGCCGCGCGCCGCCTGTTGGTCGAAGAACTGAGTTCTGGCACCAACGTGGCGATCAACGCAGCGGGCGGCGCTGCTGGCGCGCTCCCGTTCGGCCGGGCTGTCGGTGGCGCGCACGCGGGCAAGAGCATCCTTCGGGGTGCGCTGCACTCTGGCGTTGAAGGTGCTGTCGGCTCCGGCATACAGGGTGCGGGGCAGTCCGTCGTCACGCAGCGGGACCAGTTCGGCGGTGTGAAGCCCGACAAGGTGCTGGTGGACGCGGTCAATTCGTCTCTGCAGGGCGGCGTACTTGGCGCGACTGTGGGCGGCACGATGGGCGTGCGCGGCTCGATCAGCAACGCTGCGCGCAAGGCGCTCGGCGCACTGGATCGCAAGCCGACCCGCCCGAGCAAGAACATCACCGTGCCGGACGGCAACGCGCCCGCCGCCGACGAGAGCAGCGCGCTCGCTCCCGACCCGGGATCGATCGACGAGCGGATCAAGAAGGCCGCCGAGGCTAACCCGGAGGGACAAACCCCGGACGCCACCGCCGGGACTGTCGATCCGAACGCGCCTGCCACGCCGCCCCCGGCCGATGGTCGAGGCGTGCAAGTCGAGGGTTACGACCGCACTCCTGACGACCCGCTCCGTGGCCGCATCGAGTACCTGAAGGAACAGCTTGCCGACCCGAACATCGATCCTAGCGATGCGCGCGACTTCGCAAGCCGCATCCGCCGGTTCGAAGAGTTCATTGCCACGCGCGACGAAGTCATCGCCTCGCTCCCGCCGGATCAGCAGACGGCGTTCCGGCGTTTTGCGTCTGGCGACGTCGTTACGCTGGAGGTGGGTGGCAACACTATTACTGGCGAAATCGACAGCTTCGACTACCGCAAGCGGGATGGTTCCGCCATCCTCGGACTGAAGCTGCCGAGCGGCGCAGACCGCAACATCAATCTGGCTGACATCACGGCAGTCAAGTCCGTGAACAAGAGCCGTACCCCGCCGGGTAACTCCGTGCCGCCGAAGGCTCCCCCGAAGGCCGCCGCCCCGGGCGAAGCCGCAGCGCCTGCCACGCCGACGATGAACGCTGGCGACCTGCTCACGCTGCGCGAGGCGATCCACGCCGCTACATCGAAGCGGCAGGCGATGACCGGCATCGAGGCGGCAATCAAGCAGGCGGGTATCACCGCCGACTACGCTACGATGCTCCGCGTCCTGCGGGCGATGCAGCTTGATGGCGAACTGACCAAGACCAAGGGCGGCTACAAGTCGAGCCGGAAGCCTCCGCCGAAGCCCAAGGCCGCGCCGGAAGCGCCGGTCGCAGAAACTGCTGCACCTGAAGCGCCGGTTGCGCCCGAGCCCCCTGCGGCACCGGACGTCGTGGTCGAAGCCCCGATGACGGGCAAGTTGGAAGTACCGGTTGCGCCCGAGGCCCCCGCTCCGACGGAAACCGCCGCGCCGAACAACGTACGCGACACGCTGCTGGTCGACGCCAACGAGGGTAAGCCGGAGACGTTCGCCCAGCGCCTTGCGCGCCGCCGACAGGAGAAGGCAGCCGAAGCTGCTGCCGCCAAGGCGGCCGAAGCCGCAGCGCCTGTAGCCGAAGCCGCCGCGCCTCCCGTCGAGATACCGAAGCCGCCAGCCCCCAAGGCCGAAGCGCCCGCCGTCGCTCCGGCCGCACCCGAAACGCCCGCCGCCCCGAAGGATACCTTCGGCGTGTATGAGCGCGCCAAGGGCGTCTGGGCCGTGACGATGAACGGTAAGCCGTTGGGCGATGCTCCCGGCCACAGCAGCCACGCCGAAGCCGCCAACGAGGCGCGTGACTTCGTGTCGAAAGACCCGACGAACCGCACGCTCGACATCGAACCGCCAGCGCCGAAGAAGGAAGCTGCGCCGAAGGGTGAAGCTGCGCCGAAGGGTGAAGCCCCGGTAACCTCCGAGGGTAACGAGACTGCCGCGCCGAAAAAGCCTACGGTCAAGAAGGCCGCCGCCCCGAAGGAAGATGCAGACACGGTCGCTGACCGCCTGAAGCGCGTGAACGCGATCAAGAAAATGCGCGAGCAGCTGTCCGCTGCCGAGAACGCCGTGGCTAACGCCGAGCCGGGATCGGAGAAGCACGCCGCCGCTATCAAGTTCCGCGACGACGTCGAGGCCAAACTGGACGACGCTGTTGCCGCCGAGAAGGCGCGCGACGAGAAGCGCGCCGCCGCTGCGCTGGCTACCGCAGAGGGTCAGGCCGCCGCCGCCACCGTGAAGAAGGGCGACGGCACCGGCTCTGGTGTCGTCAAGCGCGCGGGGAAGATCAAGAAAAAGATCGTGGACCTCAAGGCGCAGCGCGCAGCCGAGGCGGCAGAGAACGCCAAGACGCGCGCGGCTGGGGGAAATGTCGTCCTGAAGAAGGCCAAGACCGACGCCGAACTTGCGGCCGAGGCTGCGGAGCAGGCGGCCAACGAGGCGCGTAAGAAAGAAGCCGACCGGCAGCGCGCCAAGCGGCTGGAGAACAAGGCGGATGAGGATAAGAAGGCCGAGGCCCTTGTCCGCGATAGCTGGGTCGACGGCGACGGTAAGTCGACGACGCAGGAAGACACCGTCAACGATATGAAGGCGGCCGGTGGCGACGAGAACGCCATCACCAAGTTGATCGCGCGGGCCAAGGCGCTCGTCATGTTGGCAGACGACATGCAGCTGCCGATCCGCCGCGTGCCGTGGTCGAAGGACGTTCCGCCCGGTGAGAACATTACCCCGTGGGGTTCGTACCTCCGCGACGCTTCGCTCTTCTTGCAGGCGCTGGAAAAACTCAGCAGCATGAAGAAGCCCCCCGAGGGCATGTCCAAGGAAGAGTTCAACGATTGGAAGTCGACCACGCGCGCTCAGTGGATTACCGACTTCGCGGATAGCTCCATCGCGATGCGTAACGGCGACTTCAAGGCCGCTCACGCACCGCGTCTCCGCCGTGCCGAGGAAGTACGGGCGCGCTTTGCCGCCAAGGAAGCCAAGCGCGTTGCCGAGGAAGCGGCGCAGAACAAACAGGCGCTGAAGGACAAGGCTGACGCCGAAGCCGACGAGGCTGCCGCTGACTACATCGCCGAACATGGAGGCGATGACGGCGAAGGCGGTGCGCCGGACGACGTTGGCTCGCAAGCTGCCAAGCTCCGCCCCCGCACGGGTGAACGTACCGAGGCAGATGCGTCGGAGAACATCGCTGCGCCCAAGGACGGCGCGAACACGGCCGACCTCTCGCAGGCCGAGAACTCGCACATGCCGAAGCGGACGTGGGACGCGGTCAACGCCGCGACCCCGCAGACCTACGGCAACCTGCTGCCCGCCATGCTCAAGGCGCTGGGTAAGGGCGGCTCCGAGAACTTTATCGTGCGCCTGTTCGCAAACTCGCTGGGCAAGCACGTTCCCGACGTGCGGATCGTCGTTATCCCCGACGCCGCGATGGGAGCGGTCAACGGTGTCGAGGCTGGCGGTTTCTTCCACCCGCCGTCGAACGAAGCCGCCGCGCGCGGGCACAAGGGCCTGATCGTTATTCGAGAGAGCAACGCTACGCTCTACACCATCCTGCACGAGACGGTTCACGCCGCTACGACGATGCAGCTTGCCCTGAACCACAACTTCGCCGGGCGCATGGAGCGCCTGCTGCAGCACGTCAGGGACAATTGGGTCAAAGACCCGAACATGGACGTGCGAGATGAGTACGGCCTGACGAACGTTCACGAGTTCATGGCCGAGGCGCTGTCGAACGAGAACTTCCGCAACGCCCTACGAGCGGTCGACGTGCCGGTCCACATGGCGACGGGCTGGAAGGTCCGCACGGCGTGGGACTACATGGTCAAGGCGATCGGCAAAGCGCTCGGCATCCCCAACAAGGCGGACACCGCGCTGCACGCTGTTCTGCGGGCCTACGACGAGGCGCTGACGATGCGCCCCGACATGGAGGCGTACCTCACCCGCGCCATGCAGCGGGCCAAGGCCGTCGACAGTCAGGCCAGCGCCGCGCGCGTCCGTCAATTCGTCGAGGATCGGCTGCCCACCCGCGCAGAGGCGGGCCTCAAGACCCGTCAGGTTTTGCTCAAGCTGATGACGCTTACCCAAGCGGGTTACCACTCGGCCGACAAGTTCGGACCGCAGAAGCCCGGCGTGCGGTTGGCCGAAGAAGTCCTGCGGATGCAGTCGACCCGCGACAAGATCGGTGGCGAAGGCGCGGACATGGTTCGCGCCATCTTCGACGCGCAGCGTAAGTTCGACGACAAGACGTTCCACGCTTTCGAAGACCTGCTGATCGACGAAACGTCGTCGGGCGCGGACGCATCGAAGCCGCTCGACGAACAGAAGCACCTCGGCAAGGACAGCATGAACGGCTGGTTCGCCAAGGCGAAGCACGCCGACTTGAGCGCGCGATGGGCCGCCCTGCCGGACGACCTCAAGCTGCTGCGTAACGATCTGCACGACTTCTTCCGCGAGCGACAGAACGAAATGTCGCTGGGTCTGATCAAGAACGAGCTTCGCGCGCTCGATCCGACCGGCCGTGGTTCCGACGCGCTGGCGCAGCGTATCCACGAGGGCAAGACCACCGCTGCCGATGAGGCGGTGCTGAAGGAACTTGCCCCGGCGGGTACGGCGCTCGATACGATCAAGAAGGCTGGTGAACTGGCGAAGATCGCCGGACCCTACGTCCCGATGACCCGTCGGGGTGACTTCGTCGTGCATGGCCGCCTGCATGTCGAGACGCCTGACGGCGCAGTCCGTCTCAACGAAGAAGGCCAGCCCGACGCGAACGGTAACGTGTTCCGTTTCGACGGCAAGAACGAAGACGCCGTGAAGCAGTTCGTCGGTAGTCTCGACAACAAGCCGAAGGTCCGCAAGGTCTACATCGACGAGACGACCGGCTCGCGCTACGGCGAAGACGAGCGGGGTCAGGTCAAGCTGGGTAAGCAGGACGACGGCGCGATCCCCGCCTTCGAAGTCATCGTGCAGGACAAACACGTTGAGTTCTTTGAACGGCTTCGCGACGCGCAGACCCGCCGTCAGGAACTGATCGATCAGGGCCTGAAGAATGTCGCGCACGTCGACCTCCGCCAACTCAACGCGGCCGACGCTGGCGCTAACTTCATCCCGACGGCGTTCCAGCGTCTGATCGATGCCGCCAAGAAGCGTAACAGCTTCAAGGAACTGCCGAAGGAAGCGCAAGACGCCTACATCCAGCAGCTGCACGAGGCGGCCATTGCCTCGATGGCGACCACGCGCGCCCAGACCCGTCGTCTGCCCCGCACCTACGTCAGCGGCGCATCGACGGACATCGCGGCCAACGCGCAGACGTTCAACACGTCGACGGCTGGTTACCTCGCGAGGTTGCAGCACCAGCCGAGGATCGATATTCAACTGAAGGCGATGGAGCGGTTCGCCAAGGACAACATCTACTACGGCAACCGTGGCGACGAGGGCGTGAACCGCGCCGCCATCCTGCAGGAGTTCCAGCGCCGCGTGTGGGCATCAGGCCATGCCGAGCCGTCTGGGCTGTTCAACCGTGTAGCGAGCCGCCTCCTGCAGATGTCGTACCTCGACAAGCTGGCAAGCCCGGCTTACCACGTCATCAACTCGATGGAGCCGTGGACGGTGTCGCTGCCGGTGATCGCGGGCGAGCATGGGTTCATGGCGACGGCTCGCGAACTACACGGGGCGTACTCTGCTATCGGCGCGCTGACCACGCTGGGCGAGGGCATGAAGGGCACGGTGGATGCGTTCCACTCGGGCCGCAAGCTGCCCGACTACTCGCAGTCGATCATCGACCGGGTCGGCCGCCTGCACGACGGCGCGGACCTGCAGAAGATGCTCAACCACCTCGTCGACCTCGGCCTGATGTCGCGGGATGCTGGCATGGAGATGGCGCGGCTCATTCGGCCGGACGCTGGCCTGCTCGGCCGCGCGGCGGACAAGACCGACTTGATGGCTCGCCAGATGGGCACGGCGGTGGAGAGTATCAACCGTGCGGTGACGGCGATCGCCTCCTACCGACTTGCCCGGCAGGGCAAGAAGGGTACGCCGGGCCTGAGCCACGACGCTGCCGTCGAGCAGGCTGTGCGCCACGTCCATGACGCGATGGGCGACTACTCAGCGGCCAACGCAGCCCCGATCTTCAACCATCCGGTCGGCCGCCTCGCCCTGCAGTTCCGCAAGTACGCGCAGAAGACCTATTACCTGCTGGGTAAGACGGCGGTTGCCTCGTTCAAGGGCGATAAGGAAGCGATGAAGACCTTCGCCGGTCTGATGGCTACACACATGCTGGTAGCTGGCGCGCTGGGCCTGCCGCTGGAGGCGATCAAGCTGGGGATGCTTGGCGCGGGTATGGCTGGGATCACTGACAAGACCTACGGTGATCTGGAAGCTGACGTGCGCCGTGGCGCTGCGTCGGTGTTCGGTAAGGCGGGCGGAGAGATTTTCACGCGCGGTTGGCCGCGCTGGTTGGGCTTCGACCTGTCGAACCGCATGGGTCTGGACAGCCTGCTGCTCAGCGACATCGATCCGAAGTCGATGAAGACCGACGACCTCTACGCCTACTTCGCGAAGTCGTTCGCTGGCGCTCCCGCCAGCTACATCGTCGACGCCGTGCAGGGTATGCAGGCGCTGGCGAAGGGCGACGTGGTCGAAGCGTCGCGGCTTATGGTACCGCTCAAGGTGTACGCCGACAGCATCGGCGCGATCCAGATGGCGACTTCGGGCAAGAAGCTGCCCTCGGGCAAGCAGGTCATGGAGCCGATCAGCTGGGGTCAGGCGCTCGTCAAAGCGGGCGGCTTCCAGCCGGGTGCCATCGCCGAAGAGACGGAACAGAGCTTCGCCCTGCGCGGAGAACAGAAGCGTCTTCGGCAGGATCGTGCTAATATGGTCGGGAAGTGGGTGAACGCTGCCCCGCAGGATCGGGCTTCGATCCAGCAGGACATCGAGGCTTGGAACCGCTCCGCCAACCCCGCAGCGAAGATCACCAGCAAGCAACTGCGGGAGGCCCTGCACCGGCAGCAAGGCGAGGTGCGTAAGGGCGAAGGCCCGATCCGGTTCACCAACCGGGATCGTTACCTCAAGGGGCAATACGATTTCTACAACGGACGGTAATCATGGCGAAGAAGATGACGATGAAGCAGTTCGAGAAATCGGCTGCTGACCGGCGTGCCGACAAGAACGGCGCGCACGGGAAGGAGGGCAGCGCCAAGGACATGCGGCTCGACCGCAAGGCGCTCGTCAAGATCAACGGCAAGAAGAAGTAGGAGGCCCACATGGCGAAGAAGGTAAAGACCGCTGGGATGAACACCAGCAAGAAGCCGTTCGGCAAGCCGTTCGACGGCGCGGGCAAGAAGAACCCGTTCGCCGCCAAGGTCGGCGGCAGCGCCAACGGCAAGCAGCCGTCGTTCTTCAAGAAGTAAGCAGGGTGACATGGCTCCCAAGCCGATACCGCGTAAAGCGTTGCAAGAGGCCCTGAACGCGGTATCGGCCGCTGGGGGTAATGTCACCGTCGCAGCGATGCGGCTGAAAATGAGCCGGTCGGGCCTGCAGAACAGGCTCCGGCTCGCTCACATGCACAACATGGCATCCGAGGTCGAGCAAGGACCTGCCCTACGGCTTACGCCGAATGGGACCGAGATTGCTAGTGTGACCGCAGCTGTGGCTGCGCTCCTGCGGCGCGCTCCGCTTTCCATCGAGGAAGCGGCCCGCCGGACGCGATCACTCCCCTCGCAAGTCGAGGACGCGATCGCGGAAATCCGTCAGCAAGGCTACAACGTATCGAAGCTGGGCGACCGCTTCGTGATCGCCGCGCCTATCAACCCTGCCTTTACCCTGCAGGGTGAACTACCGACCTACTACAGTCGCCCGGACGGCACTTACCTCTTCGGTGCCTGCGGCGACAATCATCTGGGCAGCAAGTACAGCCGCCTCGATGTTCTCAACGAACTATACGATTGGTACGCCGACGAAGGCGTCGACCGGGTGTTCAACACCGGAAACTGGATCGACGGCGAGCGGCGGTTCAACGCCCACGACCTGATTGCCCACGGTATGGACGGGCAGCTGCGTTACCTTGCGGGTCACTACCCGCAGCGCGATGGCATCACCACCTACGCTGTCGCCGGGGATGACCACGAAGGCTGGTACGCTCAGGACCTCGGCATCGACGTTGGCGTGCGCGCCGAGCAGACGATGCGCGACGCGGGCCGCAGTGATTGGGTTAATCTGGGCTACATGGAAGCCCACGTTCGGCTGGTTCACTCGCAGACCGGGGCGGAAGCCATCCTTGCCGTAGTACACCCCGGCGGTGGTTCTTCCTACGCTGTGTCCTACTCGATCCAAAAGATAATCGAGAGCCTCGACGGCGGCGAGAAGCCTGCTGTCGGACTGTACGGCCACTATCACAAGCTGTGGGCCGGGAACATCCGCAACGTCTGGTGCATCCAGACCGGCACAACGGAAGACCAGACGCCCTTCATGCGAAAGAAAAAGCTGGAGGCGCACGTTGGCGGCTTCATGGTGAAGCTGACGCAGGACCCGAAGACGGGTGCTATCGTCCGCTGCCGCCCTGAAATGGCTCGCTATTTCGCCCGGGGGTTCTATAACAACCGTTGGTCCCACGGCGGCGACGTCCAGCATGTCCGGCGTAAGCGATAGGTCAGGCGTAATCACAGGAGGCCTCCATGCCCCGCACTGGCGTTCACCACTACGGAGCCTACGAGCGAGCGCACCGCAAGGACACGCAGCGGCGTGTCGAGGCTCGGCGCATCATGCTAAAGGAACTCGGACCCGAGGCCCTCAAGGGCAAGGACGTCGACCACAAGGTCGCGATCAAGCGCGAGGGTAACGGGGCGGACGTGAACCGCAGGAGCAACCTGCGGCTTCGTGATCCCAGCGCAAATCGCGGGGACAAGACGTACTAACCTTGCGGGGTTAGTGGGGGAGTGCGCCCTTAACCTGTCAATATTAAGCGGCGGTGTTGACCCTTGGCGTCGAGGCTGAACTATCCGTGGGGGACCTCGACGGCAGGGCAGGAGACGCTTGGAGTATAGCGGCCTCCCCCTGTGACGCTACGGAAACGCCGCCCCCCTAATCGCTGTTGTAGAGAAGATCGCCGGTCACGCCCTTGGGCGGCCGATCGTCCGTGCCGCTGCTCGTGAGGATCGCGTCCAACAGGATCATGATGCTCGCCGCAGCAGCAGCCAGATTGTAGATGCGCTGGTAGGGCTGCGCCTTACCCTCGTGCGGGATCAGCGCGCCGGGGTCGAGGTCCTGCCCATCGAAGTGCGCCCGCAGATGGCGCTCCGCCGCGCTGACGTACGTCGAGTGCAGCACGTTGATCTGTCGCCAGTTGTACGCGCCATACTTGAACGCGCCGTTACCCATGACCCGCGCCACCTCGACGAGGGCCGGGCTGGGGATCAGGTGCAAGGGCGGCTTGAGTTGGCCGACGATGTCCTTGGGGTTGAGCGGCTCGCTCGTGTCGAGTGGCTTGCTCACGACTGCTTGCCCGTCGCGTCGTAGACCTCGGCGACCTTACCGTCGACGACGAGGCACGGCTTGATGCCGTTGGGCTTCACCCCGAGGCCAGCCCGGTCGACGTCGGTCAGATCGTAGAACCGAACTGCCTTGGTGACATCGCGGTCCCAAGTGTGGTCCTTCTTCTCTGAAACGTACCCGCACCAGAACACTAACCCCGAGAGGTCAGGATCGCCGTGAGCGGCGACCCACCACTTTGCGGTGGTCGTATCGGTTTTTGTGTTGGCGTGATCGGTAGACACCATCCGGTCCTTTCTTGACATCCAGTGTGGCAACCAGCGCCCGCTTTGCTTGGGCCAGTTGGTAAGTTGGGAAGTCGCCTTCGATGACGAAGGTTAGGGTAACGACACGTCGCTTGTCAACGGCCACCGCGTCGTTGGAAGTGTGACAGTCGGTGATTGCGACCTCCCTCTTTGAAGTCGAGCCGCAGCTGCAGCGCCCACCATCCATTGTAGTTCTGGCGGTTCTCTGCCGGAGTGGCCCAGCGAAGATTGCTTACTCTGCAGTCGAGCGAGTTCCCGTTGCAGTGATCGCCGATGATGTGCCTCGGCGTCGGCGGCCCGCCGATCGCGCGTGTCAGTAACTCCTTGTGGAGAAACACCGACACGTTGCGACCGGCGACGCGCGCCTTCCGCACAGCGTAGAACTTTTTCCCATTCTTGGACGGCTTGATGTGCCAACGCCATTGGCTCGCCCACCCAAGCTGGTTGTTGTCTACGACTGCGAAGAGGTCGTCTCGGAGGGCGATTTCGCCTGAGAGCCAGAGGGGTCCGAAAGGGACGTCGCTGGCTGGTCGACGATCATGAACATCTTCGGCGTGAAGGTAATCGCCTTCCCACGGTAGTCCACCCAGAAGCCGCCCTTCCATCGAGCCACCACCCAATCGTCCACGCTCCAGCCCACGAGTATGACCCAGCTGAGAAGCGAGCGCACCCTGTCGTTGACGGCAAGCAGTTTGCTGTACGGTTCCCATTTCAACACGATTACCCCCGTAGGTTACAGATCGAGCAGAGGCTGCAGGGTGCTGCTGCGGCCGTCGATGTCGATGACGTGGTCGCTTACCGTCTGCCACGCATCGATGCCGGTGCCGAGCGAGCCACGCTTCTCTGTCGCGTTGAACGTCGACTTGAGATAGTCGATGAACAGCTTGCGAGAGATGTTCTGCTCTTCCAGCCACGCATAGAGCGCGTAACGCATGATCCTGATCTGCCCGGTGTCCTTGCCGATCTGAACCTGCACCTCACGCAGACCCTTCGGATCGTTCCTCGCGCTGATCGCTGCCGGGCTGGGGTAAACAGGAGGACGCCCGGGCATCGACCAGATGTAGTTGGTGACGATCGTGTACTGCAGCTTCTTCTCGTTGAGAAAGGCAGCGAGGTGGCTGGACAGCGACGACGCAGAAGACAGATCGACTTCTGCGGTCGAACGCTGCGTGCGTTGGTTCTGGAACTCGTCGGTGACGAACCGATACAACGACGGCTCGTCGATTTCCGTGAGGCCCAGCTTGTTAGCGTAGTGCGCGCCCATGAGCAGGACGACGATCAGCGACAGCCAGAAGCGTTCTTCCGAGCGCACTTGAAAGCGCCGCTCGATTTCGTGCAGCTTGGCGTCCACCTCGACGGCGATCTGCTCGTAGTTAGCCCCGAGCCACTTGGCGTAGATTAGGCCAGCGTTGCCGTAGTTGTCGTTCACCGCCGCTGTGATCTGCTGGGCCTTCGACAGGTCGATCTGGCCCTTTACCCCGGGGGGTATCTGGAACTCAAAGATGCGAGCGATGCCCGCTCCCGTCGTCTTCGTGTTCTGCGTGATAGCGTGCCGGATGCTGTCGTTCGACGTCGACACCATCATGGTTTCCCACGTTCCCGGCTCACGATAGGTCGTGTCCGACGCCATGCGGGACTTCTCTTTACCCTGCGCCAACTGGAAGGCGATCGCGACGAACCGCTCCGTGTCGACGTTGGTCTTGAGTTCGT
>Ga0213918_1000132_pt1 | contig 27990 bp, 21 predicted proteins | sample McNCre217MG_FD_163422 | JGI IMG/M metagenome (GOLD analysis project Ga0213918, IMG submission 163422) | Freshwater microbial communities from McNutts Creek, Athens, Georgia, United States - 2-17 MG | ecosystem: Environmental > Aquatic > Freshwater > Creek | place: USA: Georgia | collected... | reverse complement strand
CCGGGCAATAGCCTGGTGTGGCTGGAGGAGTGCCGCGCCCGCCAGCGCCACGTCGACACGCTGATGCACATCGGCAACCGCCAGGCGCGGGCCGACTACATCACGCAGGTCGCCCACCGCGAGGGCCAGGAGAGCGCGCGCCGGCTGCGTGATCGGTTTGCGGCGGTGTGGGAGCAGCGGCGCGCTGCAGATGAGGCGCTGCGGCAAAAACAGGGGGCAGCATGATGCGCATGATCCAGATGATTGCCGCAGCATTGATAGCGGCGGCGCCGGGCGCCCAGGCTGCCGACTCATGGACAGGCGCCGACAAGGGCAAACACGCCGCTGCAGGCGCATGGGTTGCCGGCAGCGTGCTGCAGATGAGTGGTGATGCCCGCCTGGCCCTGTTTTCTGGCGCTGCTGCTGGCATCAGCAAGGAGCTGTCCGACATGGGCCAGCCCGGGCATGTGCCGTCGTACCGTGATGCAGCCGTGACTATTGCCGGTGCGCTCATCGCTGTGCATGCACCCGGCCTGATCATCACCCCCCTGTCGGTATCCTACCGGGTGGTTTGGTGATGGTTGTCCTGGTGCTGCCATACCCACCAACGGCCAATACCATCTGGCGCAGGGTGGGCGGCATGACGCTACTGAGTGCCAAGGCCCGCGCCTACCGGGCCAGTGTCGCATCAGCGTTGATCGGCCAAGGTGTGCCCGCCATGGCTGGCCGCCTGTCCGTGCGGATCGAGGTGCATGCGCCCGATAGGCGTGCTCGCGACCTGGACAACATCCCCAAAGCGGCGCTCGACGCCCTTACGCATGCCGGCATGTGGCGCGACGACAGCCAGATCGACGACCTACGGATCACACGGTGCAACACCATCACTGGTGGCGCGCTGCGGGTCTACGTGGAGGAGCTGCCGGGCTGATTCGCCCATCGGCTGCTATGTTGCGATGTGTAAATGGCGCACAAATACCTTGACCTGGCAGAGTTAAAGGCGTACATTTACACCCATGGACAGAGCGGTTCTGTTCAGCAACTAAAGGGGATCGAAATGGCCTGGAACACACTGACATACGCCTGCGGCCACACCGAGCAGGTGCAGCTCTGCGGCCACCACTCTGGCCGTGAGCGCACCATCGCCGCCGCCCTGGGCCACGACTGCCCAGCGTGCCGCGCCGCCAAGGCGCAAGCTGCCGCCGCTGAATCCGGGCTGGTCGCCCTGACCGGCTCCGACAAGCAAATCGGCTGGGCCGGAGAAATCCGCGCCCGCCTGATCCTGGCGGTCGACGCCATGATCGCCAAGGCACATGCAAACTTCGCGGCCCTGCCGGCCGAAAAGCAGCCGGCCATGGCCGCGCAGCTTGCCGGCCTCGAAGCTGCGGCCAAGAAGGCCAAGAGCCAGGCCCGCGCCGGCTGGTGGATCGACCAAAAAAACCATGATGGCCGCACCCTACTGCTGGCCATCGTGGCTGGCCAAGCCTAATCAGGAGGTGCGAGTGATAGCGCCGAAACAACCAAAGCGCCCGGCGGGCCGGCCACCACTCCCCGCAGACGCCAGGCGCACCGGGCGCCTGCCGTTCCGCGTGTTGCCGGATGTCGCGGAAAAGGCGAAGCGCCTGGGGCGCGCTTGGGTCGAGAAGATAATCAGAGAGGCGGCAGAAAATGGCTGACATCTTCAAGCCGCGCAACGTGGCAGGCGTGAAGCAGGCGCTGGAAGGGATATTGTGAAGTCCGGCAGCTTCGTCGTATTCAGCCGGCGCGTGGTGCTGGTGAATGAAAACGGCCATGTGATCGGCGAGGATCATCACCGGGCCAAGCTGAGCAATGCGCAGGTGGAGGATCTGCTGTCGATGCGTGACCAGGGCGTGAAGTACGTTGACATTGCGAAGGCCTTCGGCATCAGCAAGACGGCCGTGGCCTACATCGTGACGTTCAGGCGCCGGGCGCAGACAGCAATGGGGCAGAAGACGTTGGTGAAGAAGGTGAGGGCCTGATGATGGGGTGGGGAGATGAGCGAGGATTCACGCCTATCCGCGTGAGACTGGAAATCCCGAAGGGCTGCGTAATGCCAGCCGGCGATTACGTTGGCTACGCAGGATGCGCCGGAGACTTGATTTGCCCAGCCGGGACCGGCGGTGCATGGGTCGCCTTTGATGGTTGCGGAAAACATCAGTACATTGGCTGCCCGATCCATTTTCTGCAGCGTATCGATGGGGGTGGGTGATGGCTCGGCCGGCTAAGCTCAGCCCGATGCAGCGCGAGGAGGTGTCGCGCCGGCTCGCAGCTGGGGAGGGCGTCCGCGCACTGGCGAGAGAGTACGGCGTCGGGCCGGCGACCATCATGCGGGTGAGTGTTGCGGAACAACCGGAACAAGTCCGCGCTGTTGCGAAACAGGTTGCGGACGCTCAGACAGCCCTGGCCGCCCTGCCGGTCCAGCAGCAGTACATGGCCGTCAGCCTGGCCGAGCGTCTGCGCAACATCAGCGCGAGCCTGGCCAGCGCCGCAGAACTGGGCAGCGCCACAGCGCACCGGCTGCATGCGCTCGCTAACAGTGAGGTGGCCAAGGTGGACGACGCTGAGCCCATGGCATCGCTCGACAGCCTGCGAAACGTCGGCGTGCTGACCAAGCTCGCCAACGAGTCCAGCCACATCGCGCTGAACCTGCTGGCGTCGAACAAGGAGCGCATGGCGCAGCAGGACGAGGCCGGCGAGGACACAGCGGCCATCCTCATGAGGGCGAGGGGGCGCAGTGGCAAGCAACCGGTTTGAGAGAGAGTTGGCTGAGGACCTGGCCGGCTTCTACGCCGACCCACTGGGCTTTGTGCTGTACGCCTTCCCCTGGGACTCTGACCGAGGCCTGCAACTGGTGAAGTTGTCCGAACCATGGGCCACCCGCTACGGTTGCGAGTTCGGGCCGGATGAGTGGGCGTGCGAGTTCTTGGATGCGCTGGGGCGTGATGTCGAGGCGCGGGCGTTCAACGGAAGTGCAGCGGTGGAGCCCCTGCAGTACGCGGTGAGCAGCGGGCATGGCATCGGCAAATCGGCCATGGCCGCGTGGCTGACGCTGTGGATCATGAGCACCAGGCCGCACAGCAAGGGCGTGGTGACGGCCAACACGGGCGAGCAGCTGAGCAGCAAGACCTGGGCAGGCGTGGCTGCATGGCTGTCGCGCGCCATCAATCGGCACTGGTTCGCCATCACGACCGGCAAGGGTGCCATGAAGTTGGTGCACAAGGAACACCCGGAGTCGTGGCGGGTGGATGCTCAGACCAGCCGCGAGGAAAACAGCGAGTCGTTTGCTGGCCTGCACGCAGCAAACAGCACGCCCTGGTATCTGTTCGATGAGGCCTCAGCCATCCCGGCCAAGATTTGGGAGGTGGCAGAGGGCGGCAAGACGGACGGCGAGCCGATGCACTTCGCTTTCGGCAACCCGACCCGCAACACCGGCAGCTTCGCCGAGTGTTTCGGCAAGCAGCGGCACCGGTGGAACACCCGGCAGATCGACAGTCGCACGGTCAAGATCACGAACAAGGGGCTGATCGCCCAGTGGGTGGCTGACTACGGCGAGGACAGCGATTTCGTGCGGGTGCGGGTGCGTGGCGTCTTCCCGCGCGCCAGCACGCTGCAGTTCATCCCGCGCGACCTGGTCGACGGCGCCATGGCGCGCGATGTACAGACAGAGCGCTGGATCGGCCGAACTGCCGCCGTGGGCGTGGATGTGGCTCGGTTCGGGGACGACCAGTCGGTGATCTTCACCCGGGTGGGACGCGACGGGAAGTCGATCCCGCCGAGGAGATTTCGCGGCCTGGACACCATGCAACTGGCGGCACGTATCGCCGAGCACGTCAACCATCTGCGCGGGCAGCTCGGGCTGCAGTTCGTGCTGTTCATCGACGGTGGCGGCGTGGGGGGCGGGGTGGTCGACAGGCTGCGGCAGCTCAACATCGACTGCATCGAGGTGCAGTTCGGCGGCAAGCCAGCTGACTCGCGAAAGTACGCCAACAAGCGCGCCGAGATGTGGGGCGCCATGAAGGCGTGGCTGGAGATCGGCGCGCTACCCAAAGACGAGGCACTGGCCACGGATCTGACGGCGGTCGAGTACGGATTCAGGCCCGATGACTCGATCCTGCTCGAAAGCAAGGAGAGCATGAAGAAACGTGGGCTGGCCAGTCCTGACGATGGCGACGCCCTGGCATGCACCTTTGCCCAGCCGGTGCCAGAGTACGCGCCGCAGCAGCAGAGCAGCACAGGCAGGCCAGGCGCTCGGCGCGAACACGACCCCTATGCCAATCTGACCTGATCGGTTCACTTAGCGCGGCGCGTGCGAGTGAGCATGCGCCCCATGCTGCCAACGCCAACTGACCACGATCTGCCGCTGACGGCGCCGGATCACCCCGCGCTGGCCCTGCTGCCCGATGCGCCGACAGAGCAGGACATCGAGCGCTTTGCTGACCTGCTGCTGCGCCTGGAAGGCGAGCACGGCATGGTCGACTTGAGCACGCGCGAGCATCTGTCTGGCGACGTGTACGGGCGCAGCGTGGTGATTGCGGCCGGCACGTTCCTGGTTGGCGCGCCACACCTGGCGCCCGGGCTGGCGGTGTGCGTGGGCGACATCACGGTATGGCACGCGGGCGCCCGTCAGCGCCTGACCGGGGCGCACATCCTGGCCACAAACCCCGGCGGCTATAGGGTGGGCTTCGCCCATTCCGACACCACGTGGCTGACGGTGCACGCCCGGCCTGCGGGCGCCGAAACCAGCGAGCAGATCGAGGACGCCATGGTGGCGGGCGCCGACAGGCTCATGACGCGCCGAGCGGCGCAAGGGGTGCATTGATATGTCGTTTGGCCTGAGTGCTGCAGCCTGGACAGCTATTGCCGCGACCACGGCTGCAGCTGCGACTATCCACAGCGCCGACCAGCAGCGCAGTTCGTCCAACCGTGCGCTTGACGTGCAGAAGGCCAACGCCAAGCGCACGCAGCTACTGGCTGACGAGGCCAACAACAAGGCCAACAGCAAGGCGCCGGACATCATGGCGCTGATGTCGGCCAATGCACTGGCGGGCAAGGCTGGGCAGAGCGGCACGATGCTGACGGGGCCGAGCGGGGTGGATCCGTCGTTGCTCACGCTGGGCAAGAGCACGCTGTTGGGGGGCTGACTCCGTGGTGCAACCGCTGAACCGCCGCGATGAGCTAATCCGCCGCTGGGGCGAACTTAAGCTGGAGCGCACGTCGTGGATGGCGCACTGGTCCGAGCTGTCGCAGTTCCTGTTGCCGCGTTCCGGGCGCTACTTCGTGCAGGACCGCAACCGGGGGCAGCGCCGGCACAACATCATCATCGACAGTACCGGCACGCGCGCATTGCGCGTTCTCGCTGCCGGGATGATGTCGGGCATGACAAGCCCGGCGCGCCCCTGGTTCAGGCTGGAGACGCCCGACCCAGAGCTTAACAAGCACGCGCCGGTGAAGCTGTGGCTCGATCAGGTGACCAAGCTCATGCTGGACGTGTTCGCGCAGTCCAACACCTACCGCGCGCTGCACAGCACCTACGAGGAGCTGGGCGCGTTCGGCACATCGGCCAAGGTGGTGATGGACGATTTCAAGAACATCATCCACCACCACAGCTTCACGGCGGGCGAATACGCCATTTCCACGAATTTCAAGGGCGAGGTCGACACGCTGGCGCGTGAGTTCGAGTCCCCAGTGGCGGCCGTGGTGAAGGAGTTCGGGCGCGACAACTGCAGCCAGACGGTGCGGAACCTGTTCGACCGTGGCGCCCTGGGCGTGTGGGTGCCCATCGTTCACATCATCGAGCCACGGGCCGACCGTGACTTGGGCAGCAAGCTGGCGCGCGACATGCCGTGGACATCGACCTACTTCGAGCGTGGCAGCCTGGAGCAGAAGAACCTGCGCGACGGCGGCTTTCTGGATTTCCCAGCCCTGTGCAGCCGCTGGGCCGTGTCGGGCGGCGACATCTACGGCAACAGCCCCGGCATGGAAGCCCTCGGCGACGTGAAGCAGCTGCAACAGGAGCAGCTTCGCAAGGGCCAGGGAATCGACTACATGACCAAGCCGCCGCTGCAGGCGCCGTCGTCGATGAAGAACTCAGAGGTAGACATGCTGCCGGGCGGCGTTACCTTCTACGACGGCGCCTCGCCTGGGGCTGGCATCCGGTCGGCGTTCGATGTGAACCTGCGCCTGGATCATCTACTGGCCGACATCCGTGAAGTGCAAGAGCGTGTGCGGTCCGCCTTCTATGCCGATATCTGGCTCATGCTGGATCAGGCCGGCAACGGCAAGATGACCGCCACCGAGGTGGCCGAGCGCAAGGAGGAGAAGTTGTTGATGCTCGGCCCGACCACCGAGCGGCTGCACAACGAAGAGCTGAACCCGCTGGTGCAGACCACGTTCGAGCGCATGCTGCGCGCTGGGGTGCTGCCGCCCGCGCCGCCAGAGCTGCATGGCGTGCAGCTCACGGTCAACTTCATCAGCATGCTGGCCCAGGCCCAGCGCGCAGTGGGCACCAACAGCGTGGACCGTTTCGTGGGCAACCTGGGTGTGATCGCGCAGACCAAGCCCGGCGTGCTAGACAAGTTCGACGAGGACCAGTGGGCCGAGGAGTACAGCGCCATGCTGGGCATCAGTCCGAGCCTGATCGTGGCCAGCGACAAGGTGGCGCTGGTTCGCCAGCAGCGCGCACAAGTGGCGCAGCAACAGCACCAGGCAGCCATGATGAATCAGGCGGCCGACACGGCCAGCAAGCTCGGCAATACCTCCACGCAACAAGACACCGCGCTGAGCGACATCACCCGCGCGTTCAGCGGGTACACCTGACAGGAGCCCATCCGTGGCAACCATCGACATCACCAAGAGCCAGACCGGCAACCACCGGTCATTCGTCATCACCTGGCCAGACATGGCCGTGGGCGATGTAGGCCAGCCCGCCCCCTATGGCCAGTACACCGACAAGAGCGTGCAGGTGGTCGGCGCTTTCGGCGTGGGCGGCGTGGTGCGCTTCGAGGGCAGCAACAACGGCGTCGATTGGGCGCCGCTGACCGACCCGCAAGGCAACGCGCTGGACTTCCAGACCACAAAGATCGAGATGGTGAGCGAGGCCACGATGTACGTGCGCCCGCGTGTGACGGCAGGCGACGGCAGCACCTCGCTGACCGTCATCGCCCTGCTGAAGGAGTGACCACATGAGCAATGACCTTCTCCAGGCTGCCGACGATGCGCGCCGGCTGCTGCGCGGCTTCGCGGCCATCGAAACCGTGGCCAAGGCCTTTGAGCAGGTGGGCGGGTTGCAGCAGGCTGGCGCCGAGGCCCAGGCGGCACTGGCCGCGTTGCAGAGCCAGGTGGCCGAGGCCCGCGCCACAGCGGCCGAGGCTCAGGTCGAAGCTGTGCGCAGCGCCCAGCGTGGCGCCGATGCGCTGGCAGCCGCGCAGGCGCAGGCTGATGGCATCGTGGCCGACGCACAGGCCCAGGCCGGCGCTGTCATCGCACAGGCCAAGGCCCTGGCGGTGCAGGCCAAGGCTGACGCAGCGGCGCTGAGAGACAAGACCAACGCCGCCGTGTTCGATGCTCAGGACACGCTGGCGGCCATCCGTGCCGAGCACAACGACCTGGCCAGCAAGTTGGACGCCCTGCGCGCCCAGGCGAACAAGCTGCTGGGTGATTGATAAAATGTAAATGGCCACCATCACCAGCTCCACCAGCGGCCCCAGCAACGTCGGCACCACCTGGGTCGGCGGCGTCGTGCCCGTGGTGGGTGACAAGGTCATCGTCGCGCACCCGGGCACCAACGTGCTCGGCGCATCCACCCTGTACACCCTCAACGGTGCGCATGCGGCGGGCGCGGTCACCCTCAACGTCACCGGCGGCACGGGCACGATCCTGGCCGGTGAGTGCATCCAGATCCAGCGCCCCGTCGGAACCGACGAGGACGGCAACACCGTCTACGACCCGACCTACTACACCGTCGCCACCTCGCTGACGGCCGGCGTCATCGTCATCGCGGCGCCGGGCCTCACCTACGCGATGGCCACAGGCCTGCCGGTCATCGACCGTGGGCATGTGGTCACCATCGCCGCGTCACACACCTGGGGCGACGACACGTCGAGCCTCACCCTCGCCAGCAACGGCATCGCCGTGAGCGGCACACTCAAATGGTCGCGCAGCGCAAGCACCACGACGACGCTGCGCGGCACCTGCATGATCGGTAACGGCGGCACGCTGGACATTGGGTATCCGGGCGCCGAGATCATCCCGGCATCCGTGGCGCACACGGTCGAGCTTAATGATTCGGTCACGCTGGCGACCGGCAAGCATGGCCTAGTCGGCCAGGTTGGCGGGTCAGGCGCCACGTGGCGTATGTGCGGGGCGCCCATCACGCGCAACACCCGGCTGACCAACTCGATCAACGCAGGCGCCACCAGCATCACGGTCGATGCATCGTCGGGATGGGCAGTGGGCGACCGCATCGTCATCGCGTCTGACACGGATGACCCGGCTCGCGCACAGATCGTCACCATCTCCGCCGGCAGTTCGCCCACATGGACTGTCGGCGCCATCACCAATGCACGCGCGGCCGCATGTCGCGTTGGCAACCTGTCGAGCAACGTCACAATCAAGAGCAAGGGTGCCACGACCCCAGGGGTATGCGGCACGCAGTTTTCGTCGGCCGAGGCAACATCGCGACTCAACGTGCAAGACATTCGGTTCGCCGATGTCGGCAATTCAGGTGGATGGGTCGGCGTTTCGGCGGGCGGGACGTATTTCCAGCGGTCGCTGGGCGTCGAGGGGCCCCTGTCAAGCGCCTGCACGATGCGCCGCTTGGCGATGGAGGGTACGACCACAACCGCAGCGGTCGGCGCATCGCTCGGCGGATCGATGCTCAACAGGCACCAATGCCGAGACGCTGCCATCTATTCGCAGTCGTCCGCCGCGTCGACGATATTTTTCCCACAGGGGGCGATGGCGGATGTTGATGCCAACATCTACCGCGCAGCGGCCAATGCCATCGACAGCGCCAACGGCGACGGGTCGGCGGCTGCGACTGCGACCGGCGAATGGTGGTGCGGCAATGATGCAATCCGCTATGCACCCGTGATCAGTCTGCGCGTGTCAGGCGCAAGCATCCACAGCCTGGCTGGTGTGATCCAGGGCGGCAATGCTCCCACCGACGGGCTGTTGATCGAGTCGAGCACTATCAGCGCCGCCCGCATCGTGCGTGCGGCCCTTGCATCTGCGTCCTATTCCGCCAGGCTGTCCGGGTGTTCCATTTCTGCCGGTACGCTCAGCGGGACCAACACAACAGGGTCAGCGCCGCAGAAATCATCGGCCGTCAAGCTCATTGCCATCAACGGTGACACGAGCGACAACCGCCTGGTCAACTATTACCAGACCACCATCACCGACACCGCCACGCGCAACCGCAGCACCTACTCCGTCAAGATCAAGCCGCTGGTCGCCAACGCCTCGACTCCCTACACCTTCACCTTGCCGGCTGTGGCAGGCGTCGCGCAGCTCATCAAAGGGTTCCTGCGCTTCGACGCGACCTACGGCGCAGCCACCCCACCCGTGATCACGCTGTCCGGGCAGGGCGTATCGCAGACGTTCACCGCGCCGGCCACAGCAGATGCATGGCACGCGTTCAGCTTCGCGTTCACACCCACGTCGACCGGCGACATCACCGCCACCGTCACCGTGCAGAGCACCAGCACCGCCGGTTTCGCCTGGCTGGACGGGGTATACCACTACCCCATGACCCAGAGCGTGCGGCACTTCGGCTACCTGTGGCAGCCACAGGCCGCACAGGTCGCCGACAGCCGCATCACCCTGAGCGAGGCCGCTGCCCTGGCCCTGCCCGTGAGCGTCAACCACGGCACCAGCACCATCACCGTGAGCGGCGCATGCACCGCCCGCCAGGTGTTCGAGGCCTGCATTGCCGACCTGTGCCAGACCGCCAATCAGGCCCAGGCTGTCCACATCACCAGCAGCACCGGCGACACCTTTGCCACCCCGTACACCATCGCCTTTGCCGGGGCGGGCGCCATCACCGGCAGCTACACCGATGCCGCCGGCCTGCACGTGACGGCAACCGCCACCCTGCCGGCCAGTGGCTGCCGCGTGCAGCTCTACGACGTGACCAACGCCGCCGAGCTGGACAACAGCATCATCAGCAGCACGGCCTACACCTACCCGCTCACCTACAGCGGCGCCCGCACACTGCGCCTTCGCGTGGCCTACCAATCGGGCACCGCGGCCAAGCTACCGCAAGAGGTGTTCGCCAGCCTGACCAGCGGGGGCGCGGCCTTCGTGGTGCCCAACGTCGATGACGCCGTGTACATCACCAACGGCATCGACGGCGCCACCTGCGACGCCAGCAACGGCGGCGAGTTCGCAGCCGACTACCCCAACCTGCAGATCGACGTGTCAGACGCAGATGGCACCACCACCGTGCAACGCGTCTACGCCTGGTCATCCTGGGCCAACACCCAGGCCCAGGGCGTGCGGCTGATGTTCGGCGGCGTCACGGCGGCAGACACGCTCAACTACACCATCGACCCGGCAAAGGTGAACGCCAGGCTGCAGAACACCGCATCCGCCTCCTGTGTAGTGGGGGGCGGCTACCTGCGCCGCGCTGATGGATCGACCGTGCTCGCCGTCGGCGCTGGGCCGATCCAGATGGATCCCGGGCGGGCCTACCTGGCGGGTGGCGGCGTGGTTGCTGCTGATGTGCGGTACGTCAACGGAGTGCAAATCAGAGGCTCGGGAGTGGCGGGCGACACCTGGGGGCCGGCATGAGCGCATGGGGTGATTCGTGGGGTGTTGCTTGGGGGGGTGCTTGGGGGGAGTCGCAGCAGTACGTTACAGCGGCCTTCAGGTCCATCTACTCGCGCCGCAGGCGCATGCACTGAGACGCCGGTTCACATACGCCGCCCGCGCGGCGACACATTGCATGCCATGACCACGCAGGACGACCACGACCCAGCAGGCGCCGAGCCCGACCGCAAGGCCGGCAAGGTGGCGGCTCGCCAGGTCGAGGCCAACGACTGGAAGTGGCTGATGTCGAGCAAGCAAGGCCGGCGCTGCGTGTGGCGCCTTCTGGAAAAGGCAGGCGTCTACCGCACCAGCTTCACCGGCAACTCGGAAACATTCTTCCGCGAAGGCATGCGCAACATGGGGCTGTTCGTCGTTGATGCGGTGCATACCCATGCTCCTGATGCCTACGCGCTCATGGTTGCCGAATCGAAAGCCAAGGAATGAGCACAGAAACCATCGACGCGGGTGCAGCTACCACCCAAGCCGCGCCGACAACCGCCGCAACTGCGGCACCCGCAACGACTGGCGCGCCAGCAGCGGGCACCAGCGCAGCCGCCACGGACGCCGGCACGACGGCAGGCAGCGGCACGACGCCCGCTCCCAATGTCGCAGCCACGGAGGCCTACGCCGAATTCAAGTTGCCCGAGGGATTGACCCTGGGCGACGTGGACGCCGACGTAAAGGGCCTGGCCAAGGAGCTGAAGCTGAGCCAGGACGGCGCTCAGAAGGTGGTCGACACCGCCGCGAAGCTCGTGCAGAGCGCGCAGGCGGCGCAGGCCGCACAAGTGGCATCGATCCACGCCTCGTGGAAGGCCGATCTGGCGACGGACAAGGAATTCGGCGGCGACAAGCTGGCCGAGAACCTGGCCCGAGCGAAGTCGGCCATGGAAGCTACGGCCACGCCGCAACTACAGACCCTGCTGGACAAGACCGGGCTGGGCAACCATCCCGAAGTCGTCCGGCACTTCCTCAAGATCGCAACGGCCTACCTGCCCGACAGCAGCGTGATGCCGGGCGGCAAGGCTCCCGGCGGCGGCAAGTCTGCAGCCCAGGTATTGTACGACTCCACTCCTTCCTGAAAGGCCTGAATCATGGCAACCCTCCCTCTGGTGGCCGGTCGCAACACGCTGATCGATGTCGCCCGTTCCTTTGGTCCTGATGGCAAGGTCGCGGTGGTCGCTGAACTGCTGAACCAGTCCAACGAGGTCATCCGCTACATGCCGTTCATCGAGGGCAACCTGCCCACCGGTCACAAGGGCGTGGTGCGCACCGGCCTGCCGACCGTGCAGCTGCGCAGCTTCTACCGTGGCGTGAAGGTCAGCAAGTCCGGCCGCTCGACCATCGAGGACGTATGCGCCATGGCCGAGGGCCGCAACGAGATCGACAAGGATCTGGCGGACCTCAACGGCAACACCGCCGCATTCCGGCTCAGCGAGGGCATTGCCTTCGTGGAGGCGATGAACCAGACGTTCTGCCAGCAAATGCTGTATGGCGACACCAGCACCAACCCGGACGGCGTGCTGGGTCTGACGCCGCGCTACAACTCGCTCGCGGCTACCTCGGGCGCCAACATCATCGATGCGGGCGGCACGGGGGCCGACAATACGTCGGTGTGGCTGCTGGTGGCCGGCGAGAACACCATTACCGGCATCTACCCCAAGGGCTCGCAGGCTGGCCTGCACCAGCAAGACCTGGGCGAGATCGACGCCTTCGACGAGAACAACGACCGCTTCCGCGCCTATGCCGAGCTGTGGAAGTGGAAGTTCGGCCTGCACGTCAAGGACTGGCGCTATGCCGTGCGCATCGCCAACGTGGATGTGTCCGATCTCGTGGGCCAGACCGCCACGCAGGCCACCACGGCGGCCACGTGGCTGAACAAGCTGATGGTGAAGGCGCTGGCCCGCATCCCGTCGATGGGCATGGGTACGCCGATGTTCCTGGCCAGTCGCACGGTCAAGGAAATGCTGTCCATCGGTGCGATGGACAAGAGCCAGAACGTGCTGAGCTTCCAGGCTGGACTGAACCAGTACGGCAACGTCGGCCCGGGCTCCGTGGCCGGCAGCGGAACGGGCATCACCGGCGGACAGCTCAATTTCCAGGGCGTGCCGGTGCTGACCGTCGACCAGCTCCTGGCCACCGAAACCCGCGTCGTCTAAGGAGATCGCCATCATGGGCATGCTCGATGTCAACACCAAGTTCAGCGCGGCCCAGGCCGTCACTTCGACCGGCGACACCGCGTCGACCAACATCTACGACAACGGTTCCGCCAACGTCGCAGAAGTCGGCCTCACCAGCGAACTGTGGGTCAACGCTTCGGTGAACACCACGGTGACATCTGCCGGCGCCGCTACCGTGGCCGTGGTGCTGCAGGATTCTGCCGACGGCAGCACCTGGGCCGACGTGCTGGCGGGCGCCACCTTCGCCCTGGCGGCGCTCACGGCCGGCGCCAATCTGCTGACCGTGCAGCCGCCGGTTGGCACGCGCCGCTTCCTGCGCATCGCCTACCGCGTGGGCACGGCAGCGCTCACGGCTGGATCGTTCAACGCCTTCATCAGCCTCGACGTGCAGCGCAACATCTCGCGTCCGTCAGGCTTCACGGTAGCCTGATCGTGCGGGTGGTCGCCATCGCCATCGGGTTCGATGGCCAGTTGCGCCAGGTGGGCGACGAGTTCGAGATGCAGGAAGGCAGCAAGGGATCTTGGTTCGTCCCGGTCGAACTGCCAGAACCCCAGCCAGCGCCGCCGGCCCGCACCTCAAAGCGGCCTGTGCGGCAGGATGAACCCATCGCCTGACCAGCCCGGCTGGGCGCCACGACACGCAGGGCGCCACGAGCGCCCTGTTTCACATGCTCAGTAGATAGGCTATGGCCTCTGAAGTCGACATCTGCAACCTGGCGCTGGCGCACTTGGGCGACGTGGCCAACATCTCCAGCATCGACCCGCCGGACGGCAGCGCCCAGGCCGACCACTGCGCCCGCTTCTATCCCGTCGCTCGCAATGCCCTGCTGGAGATGCACGACTGGGGCTTTGCCTCGCGCCGCGTCGCGCTGGCGCAGCTGGACAACCCCACCACGACCTGGGCGTACTGCTACGCCCAGCCGGCCGACCTGCTCAACACCATCAGCGTGCTGGCCAGCGATGCGACTGATGACACCAGTGTGGCCATGCCGCAGCCGGTCACGTGGAACGACATGGTGATGCCGGCCACCGGCGCAGGAAGCTACACCCCACAGCCGTTCGTGCTGGAGTCGCTGGACGATGGCGTGGACGTGTTGCTCACCAACCAGGCCGGCGCCGTGCTGCGCTACGTGGCGCAGGTGCAGGACACCACCAAGTTCAGCCCACTGTTCGTCGTCACCTTGAGCTGGTCGCTTGCGTCCATGCTGGCCGGGCCGATCCTCAAGGGCCAGGCGGGCGAAGCGAGCGCGGCGCGCTGCCAGGCCATCGCTTTCGGCCAGGATGGGCGCAGCGGCTGGTTCGGCAAGGCCGCTGGGTCGGACGCTGGGCAGAAGCGCGCCACCACGCGAGACCGCCAGCAAGTCCCCTGGCTCAACGGGCGCTGACGGCATGCGCGCCTATGCACGCTCCTTCCTCGGCGGCGAGGTAACGCCCGAGTTCTGGGGCCAGATCGCCGACCCCAAGTACCAGACCGGCCTGGCGCTGTGCCGCAACTTCTACGCCGTGCCGCACGGCCCGCTGCACAACCGCCCGGGATTCGCCTTCGTGCGCGAGGTGAAGGACAGCACGAAGAAGACGCGCCTATTGCCATTCGAGTACAGCACCACCCAGACCATGGTGCTGGAGGTGGGCGCCGGCTACGTGCGCTTCCACACCCAGGGCGCCACGCTGGAGTCATCGCCAGGAACGGCCTACGAGATCGCATCCAGCTACGCCGAGTCGGACCTGTTCGCCATCAAGTACGTGCAGAGCGCCGACGTGCTCACGCTCACCCACACCGGCTATGCGCCGGCCGAGCTGCGTCGCCTGGGTGCCCTGAGCTGGACGCTCAGCAACATCACCTTCGCCACCACGCTGACCGCGCCCGCCACGGTCACGGCGGTGGCAAAGCTTGGCGCCACGCCGGGCACGCTCAGCACGCACAGCTACGCCGTCACCTCGGTGGCCAGCAACAACATCGACGAGTCGCCCGTGTCGGTCACCAGCCTGCAGGTGGCGGCGCAGGCCGCCATTTCTGCGGTGACGCAGGCCAACCCGGGTGTCATCACCACCGCAGCCGCGCACGGCCTGGCGGTCAACGACCCGGTGGACATCAGCGGCATCGTCGGCATGACGGGCCTGAACATGGCGGGCCTTACCGTGGCGTCCACGCCCACCACCACCACGCTGACCGTGGCGCTGGCCGGCGTGCCGGTCAATACCACGGCGTTCGGCGCCTACGCGTCGGGCGGGTCGATCTTCCTGCGCGGGGTGAAGAACAACCTGTTCGACACCGGTGCGTCCAACGCCATCAGCTGGTCGCCCGTGGCCGGGGCGCTGCGCTACAACGTCTACAAGAAGAGCAACGGCCTATGGGGCTACCTGGGCCAGGCCTCTGGCACGCTGTTCACCGACGACAACATCACACCCGACATCAGCAAGACCCCGCCCGAGGTTAGCAACCCGTTCGCCAGCGCCGGCAACTACCCGGGCGCCGTCACCTACTTCGGGCAGCGGCGCTGTTTCGCCGGCACCATCAACCAGCCGCAAAACCTGTGGATGACGCAGACGGGCACCGAGTCGAACCTGAACTACTCGATCCCGACCAAGGACAGCGACAGCATTAGCTTTCGCGTCGTCGCCCGGCAGGCCAACACCGTGCGCCACCTGGTGCCCATGTCGCAACTGCTGGCCCTGACCAGCTCGGCCGAGTGGCAGATAACCAGCCAGAACAGCGACGTGGTGACGCCCACCAGCATCGCCGTGATGCCACAGAGCTACGTGGGCGCCAACGATGCCCAGCCCGTCATCGTCAACAAGAACGTGCTCTATGCGGCGGCGCGCGGCGGCCATGTGCGAGAAATGTCCTACAACTGGCAGGCTGGCGGCTACATCACGGGTGACCTGAGCCTGCGTGCGCCTCACCTAGTCGACGGGCTCGACATCGTGGACATGGCGTTCAGCAAGTCGCCCTATCCCATGGTGTGGATGGTCAGCAGCAGCGGCAAGCTGCTGGGCCTGACCTACGTTCCTGAGCAGCAGATCGGCGCCTGGCACCAGCACGACACCGACGGCCTGTTCGAGTCCATCTGCGTGGTGGCCGAGGGCAACGAGGATGTGCTCTATGCCGTCATCCGCCGCACCATCGGCGGCGTGCAGAAGCGCTACATCGAGCGCATGCGCACCCGGGCATTCGCCAGCCAGGCGGACTGCTTCTTCGTCGACAGCGGCGCAACCTACAGCGGCGCGCCCACCAGCACCGTCACCGGCCTGACATGGCTGGAGGGCAAGACCGTGAACGTGCTGGCCGACGGCGCAGTGATGGCCCCGCGCGTGGTGAGCGGCGGGGCCATCACGCTGGACCAGCCGGCCAGCAAGGTGCAGGTTGGCCTGCCCATCGTGGCAGACGTGCAGACGCTGCCCCTGGCGCTGGAGATGCCAGGCTTTGCCCAGGGCACGCGCAAGAACGTCAACAAGGTGTTCCTGCGCGTGAAGGACTCGGCCGGCATCACCACCGGCCCGGCCTTCGACGCCATGGTGCCGGCCAAGCTGCGCACCACCGAGCCCTACGGCTCGCCAACCAGCCTGCAGACGCGTGAGATCGAGGTGGTCAACCGCGCGGCCTGGACGGATGGCGCACAGGTCTGCATCCGCCAGACCGACCCGCTGCCGCTCACGCTGGTATCGCTCACGCTGGACCTGGCCACCGGCGGCTGACGCACTGCCGGGGGTTCACTTAGGGTCGGCGAGTCGGCCTATCTTGGGGCACCACCCCAAGGAGCGAGCCCGTGAGCTACGGCGATGTGTCGATGGACATGCAGATCGGTGGCGGCATCCTGTCCGTCATCGGCGCGTTTGCGGGCGCGCAGGCCCAGCAGTCCGCACTGCGCGGCCAGGCGGCCATTGCCGACATCAACGCGGCCACGGCCGACAACTCGGCCCGCGCAGCGCTGTTCGCCGGCCAGCGCGAGGAGCAGCGCAGCATGCTGGCCACGGCGCAGCTCAAGGGCGCGCAGAAGGCCACGCTGGCAGCCAACGGCGTTGATCTGGGCGAGGGCAGCGCGGCGCGTGTGCTCACCAGCACCGACGTGATGGGCGAGATCGACCACAACACCATCGCGGCCAACGCCATCCGCAGCGCCTGGGGCTACCGGGCGCAGGCCACCAACTACCGCAACGAGGCCGTGGGCCAGCGCGCTGCGGCATCCGCCATCAGCCCCGGCATGGCGGCAGCCACCACTGCCCTGGGGGCAGCCGGCGCCGTGGCCGACCGCTGGTACAGCCTGAACAAGGCCGGCGCGCTGGACCGCTACGCCGACAAGCCGGCGCCGCGCAACCACGGCCGGGGTGACCTCTGATGAAGGTGCCCAGCTACGACAACTTCCAGGCCACGCCCAGCACCCAGCAGGGCCCGGCCTTCCAGGCGCCCGGCGGCCCGAGCGGTGCGCAGATCGGCGCCGGGCAGATGGCCCAGGCCGGCGCGGCGGTGCAAGGCTTCGGCGGCATCGCGGCCAAGATCGCGCTGTCGATGCAGGATGAGGTCAACCAGACCCGCATCGCCGACGCCATGAACCAGGCGGTGGCGGAGAAGCTGCGGCTGACCTACGACACCGGCGCCGGCTTCAAGGCACTGCAGGGTCGACAGGCGCTGGAACGCCCGGACGGCAAGGCCCTGCCCGACGAGTACGGCGAGGCGCTGGGCAAGCGCCTTTCCGGCATCCGCGAGGGCCTGGGCAACGACGAACAAAAACGCATCTTCGGACAGCTCTCGCAGCAGCTACACACGCAGTTCATCGGCGACGTGACGCAGCACATGCTGGGCGCACAGAAGGAGTTCCGCATCAGCACTCAGGTCGGCACCGTCAAGCTCAGCGCCGACCAGATGGCCATCGACCCGTTCAACATCGATCAGGTCGAGCAGGGGCGCAATGCCATCAAGGCAGCCACGGCAGAGATCGGCCGCATCCAGGGCTTGAGCCCGGTCGAGACCACGGCCAAGATGATCGAGGCTCTGAGTCCGGCGCACATGGCTGTGCTGCAGTCGGCCATCCAGCAGGGCAAGCTCGACTTCGCCAATGCATACCGCAATCAGGTGAATGCCGAGCTGACGCCCGATGCGCGCCTGCGGCTGGACGAGGCCCTGAAGGTGGGCACCACCGCCGCCCGCGCGCAGCAGCTCGGCGCCCAGGTGGCCAGCATGTACGACTACCTGCACACGGCCGATGCGCAAAAGACCATCGACGCCATGGACGTGACGCCGGCCGAGAAGACCGCCATCCGCGCCGAAGTCGAGCACCGCCACGCCGTGCAGCAGAGCGACACCGACAAGACGCAGGCCTTCGTAGTGGGCAAGCTGCATGAGATGGTTTTCAGCGGGCAAAGCCAGGCCAGCATCCTGCGCACCCCCGAGTACGCCGCCGCGCGCGACAAGGGCGCCGTGCTGGAGATGATCCGCAACAAGGAATACCAGGACACTCTGCGCGCCCAGGCCAACGACGCGCGCGGCCTGGCGGCCCTGCAGCGGCATCAGACCGAGATGCACATCAAGCAGGCCGGCAGCGCCATGGCCTACATGGATCCGGTGGTGCTGGCCGGCACGCCGCGCGAGAAGATTCAAGCCCTGCTGCCCACCCTGGGCATCCAGTGGACGCAGGAGCTGCTGACCAAGAAAGACGCCATCGTGAAGACCGGCCTGAAAGAGGCCACGATGGATTTCGACGACATCAAGGCCGTGGCCAAGGACTTCTTCGGCATCGACCCCTCCAACCTCAAGACGCCAGAGCAGAAAGCAGCCTTCATGGAGTTCACCAGCCGGGCCGAGCGCCTGATCGCCGCTGACCCCACTGGCAAGCAGATGAGCCGGGAGGAGAAGTACAAGAAGCTGGCGGCCGAGGCGTCGCGCACGGTCACGACTGACCCAGGCATGTTCAGCTTCAACAAGAAGACCCCGCTGCTGATGCTTGATCCCAAGACAGCACAGCAAGTTGTGGTGCCCAAGGACGAAACCTTCAAGATCACCGAAGCCTTGCGCGCGGCGCGCGCGCGGCCCGGCATGGCCAGCAACCCCGACTACGCCGAGACGCCCGAGAACGTGCGGCGCCTGTACCTGCTGAAGAAGCAACGCGAGGCCGTGCAGTGAACGAATACCTCGACCTGCTGGACTCGACGCCGACAGCGCCCAAGCCGCCCGCCAGCGCGCCACGCAACGACTACCTTGCGTTGCTGGATGACGATGCGGAAGTGCAGCGCCGTCGTCTGCAGGGCACCCTGGCCACATCCGTCAGCATCAACCCCGACACCTACGCGGCCAACAAGCAGCTGGCCAAGTACGTCGGCGTGCCACCCATCGTTGCCCAGACCATCCCGGACGAGATCAAGCGCCAGGCCGACGTGCAGCGCGTCAAGGCCGACGTGGCCGACGCCCCGGTGCTGGCCAGCAAGTACACCGACCGGGACTTTGCGCAACTGGCGCACGACGACTCCGGGCCGCTGTCGGCCATCGAGTCGGCCATCCGCTACCTCGTGAGCGCGCCGAATGCGCCGCGGGGTGGCCTGGTGGCGGACGCCGGCAACCTGGGCGTGTCTGCCCTCAAGGGAGCGGTGGGCTTGCCGCAGTCCATCGTCGGCTTGGCAGACATCCCCACGCTGGGCCGTGCCGGACAGGCGGTCGAGTCTGCGGGCCTGCGGTTCAAGGACGCGCAGAGCATCCTGGATACCTTCTACAGCGACGCGCAGCGGCAGGCCAACAAGAGGGTGCAGGACGCCAGCGGCTTCCTGGGCACGCTCGGTGCCATGGCAGAGAACCCGTCGACCATCGTGCAGACGGGTGTCGAGTCCCTGCCCGTGATGCTGGGCGGTGCTGGAGTGGCGCGCGGTCTGCTGACGGTCGGCGAAAAGACGCTGGCGGCCGGCGTGGCTGGGCCGGCGTTGCCCGGCTTCCTGGCGCGCACGTTCGGCCAAGCTGCGCCTCTGGTGGCTGGCGCGGCAGGCGAGGGCGTCATGGCTGCAGGCTCTGCGGCAGAGAACTACCGGCAGGCGGGCGGCGTGCTCACGGTCGGTCAGGTTGCTGCAGCCATCGCCAGCGGCGCGGGCACGGGCGCTCTGTCGGTGATCGGCGGCAAGGTGGCGCAAAAGCTCGGCGTGGCCGACATCGACACGGCCCTGGCGTCGGGCGCTCTGAAGGGCGAAGAGGTCAAGAAAGGGCTGATTCGGACCCTGGCCGAGGCCGGTGTGTCTGAAGGCCTGCTTGAGGAAATGCCGCAGTCGGCTCAGGAGCAGATCTGGCAGAACATCGCCACCGACAAGCCGGCGATGGAGGGCGTGGCCGAGGCTGCAGCGCAGGGCCTGATGGCCGGCGCGGCGACGGGCGGCGCGTTTGCCGGCATCTCGCGCAGGCTTTCGCGTGAGACGCAAGGAGCCGCGCAGGCCCAGTTATCCGCGCAGCAGCTCGACACCATCGCTGCCCTGGCCGACGCCAGCAAGCTGCGCGAGCGCAGCCCCGAGACCTTCCAGCAGTTCGCCCAGGATCTGGCTGACGCGCACACGCCCGCCATCTTCGTGGACGCCCAGGCCCTGATGCAGAGCGGCGTCAACATCGACGAAGTGGCGAAGGCCATGCCCAGCGTGGCGGCGCAGCTTGAGCAGGCCATCGCCACCGGCGGCGATCTGGTCATCCCGACCGGCGAGTTCGTCACCCATGCGCCCGGCCAGGTGTTCCAGCAGGCGCTGGTGGAGCACGCGCGCACGGCCGAGGACGCCATGAGCCCGGCCGAGGCCAAGACCTACATGGCCGAGCACGGCGACAAGCTGCAGGCCGAGATTGCCCGGGTGATCGAGCAGAAGGCCGGCGACGAGACGTGGCAGGCCGGGCGCGACCAGGTGCGCGCCGAGTTCCAGCGCCAGCTCGACGAGGTGCGCCGCTTCACGCCCGACGTGAACAAGACCTACGCCACCGTGCTGGGCGACTTCTACGCCGTGACGGCGGCCAAGGCCGGCATGAGCCCGCAGGAGCTGGCGCAGCGCTACCCGCTGCGCATCGCGTCAAAGCTGGGCGAGGGTGAGAACGTGATGGATCAGCCGCAGTTGCCGGTCGATTCAGAAGGGTTCGTGAAGTGGTTTGACAAGAGCCACGTTGTCGACGAAGACGGCCGGCCGGCGGTGGTGTACCACGGCACTCCGGCCGGTGGATTTGACACCTTCGATCCGAGCAAGGCCGGCACGCGCGGCACGTTCGAGTCGGCCCGCGCCGGGATGTTCTTCACGTCGAACCCCGACTACGCCAACGCCATGTCGCGCAGCCCGAACGAGGCAGCGCCCACCGTCTATCCGGTGTTCCTTTCGGTGCAGAACCCGCTGCGCGTCCACAGCACGGAGCTGACCGACGAAGCCGAGATCGACGCGATGCTGGCCCAGGCCAAAGAGGGTGGGCACGACGGCATCATGGACGAGTACGGCAACGTCGTCGTCTTCCGCCCCGAGCAGATCAAGTCCGCCACCGGCAACCGTGGCACGTTCGACCCGAACGACCCGAGCATCCTGAACCAGTTCGCCGGCCCACGCGCCGCGCCAGCGCAGCCAGCCCGCGCACAGATCGCCTTCGGCCGCGACATCACCCAGCAGACCACCACGCTGACGTTGCTCAAGGATGCCGACCTGTCGAGCTTCATCCACGAGGCCGGGCACTTCTTCCTGGAAGTGCAGGCCGACCTGGCGGCTCGCATCGAGGCGCGCATTGCTGACGGCGAGCAGGTAAGCGACGGTGAGCGCGGGATCGTGGCCGACATGAACCGGCTGCTGGACTGGTTCGGCGTGAAGGCCAGCCCGGAGCAGTCGGCCATCGGCGAGTGGCACGCCATGACGCTGGAGCAGAAGCGCGAGCACCACGAGACCTTCGCCCGCGGCTTCGAGCGCTACGCCTTCGAGGGCAAGGCGCCCAGCCTGGCGCTGCAGCCGCTGCTCCAGCGCTTCCGCGCGTGGATGGTCAACATCTACAAGAGCCTGAAGGCGCTCAACGTCGAGCTGACGCCCGAGGTGCGCGGCGTCATGGACCGCATGCTGGCCACCACCCAGCAGATCAAGGAGGCCGAGGCGGCGCGCAACATGGGCGCGCTTTTCCAGACGCCCGAGCAGGCCGGCATGACGCCCGAGCAGTGGGCGGCCTATCACCACCTGGCGGTGGATGCCACCCAGCAGGCCATCGAGAACCTGCAGGCGCGCGGCCTGCGCGACATGACATGGCAGCGCAACGCCACCAGCCGCGAACTGAAGAAGCTGCAGGACCGCGCCAAGGGCCTGCGCCGCGAGATCGAGCGCGAGGTGCGCGCCGAGGTGATGAGCCAGCCGGTGTACCGGGCATGGGCATTCCTCACCGGCAAGGGCGAGCCCGACCAGCAGGCCCAAGCCGCGCCGCGCGTGAAGGCCACGGGCGAGCTGGACAACAGCCGCGACAACCTGTTCGTGGCCATCGTCAAGCTGGGCGGCCTGAACCGCGCCGAGGTGGAAAGCCAGTGGGGCATCCGGCCCAAGGACGAGCGCCTTGAAAGCGGCGTGTTCGGCAAGCCGGTGGTGCGCCGCGAGGGCGGCCTGAGCCTGGACGCCATGGCCGAGCGCCTGGTGGAAGAGGGCTATCTGCTGCCCGACGAGCACGGCAAGGCCGACCTGCGCGACCTCGAAGAGGCCTTCGACAGCCAGCGCCGCGGGCAGGACCAGTTCAGCATCTGGCACGACTACGCCGAGCGCGCCGCGGCCGCCAACGGCGAGCAGTCCACCGATGCGCTGCCCGAGCACGCCACGCACGGCAAGCTCGACACCGAGACCCTGCGCGAGATGTACGGCACCCAGCCCGACGCGCTGTGGCGCAAGCTCTCCACGCTGCGCATGACCAGCGACAAGGTGGGCATCCACCCCGACGTGGTGGCCGAGACCTTCGGTTTCAGCGGCGGCGACGAGATGGTTCGCGCCCTGGCTGCGGCCGACCACCCGATGCAGGTGATCGAGGGCCTGGCCGACCAGCGCATGCTGGAGCGTTACGGCGACCTGGCCACGCCCGAGGGGCTGCAGCGCGCGGCTGACCAGGCGGTGCACACCGAGTACCGCGCCCGCGCCATCGCCACCGAGCTGTCCGCGCTGGAGGCGGCCGGCAAGGTGCGGCAGAAGGTGCCCGGCCAGCGCAACACGGCGGACATGCTGGTGAAGGCGGCCAAGGAGTACGCGGCGGCGGTGATCGGGGCCAGCAAGGTGCGCGACATCAAACCCAGCCGCTACGCTGCGGCCGAGGCGCGGGCCGGTGCGGCGGCTGAGAAGCACTTCAAGGCCGGCGACACCCAGGGCGCGGCGGCTGAGAAGCGCAACCAGGTCATCCAGCACGAGGCCGCGCGCGCGGCCTACGCGGCGCAGGATGAGGTGGAGAAGGCCACGGCCTACCTGCGCAAGTTCGACAGGCGCCCCAAGGGCCTGGACACGGCCTATGCCGACCAGATCGACAGCCTGCTGGAGCGCTTCGACCTGAAGCCGGCCAGCCTGAAGGACATCGACCGCCGGGCCAGCCTGGCCGAGTGGGTGGCCTCGCAGCAGGAGCAGGGCATGGAGCCCGACATCCCGCCCGAGCTGCTGCGCGAGGCCAGCCGCAAGAGCTGGCGCGACATGACACTGGACGAGCTGCGCGGCCTGCGCGACACGGTGCGCCAGATCGATGTCCTGGGCCGGCTGAAGGGCAAGCTGCTGACCGCGCAGGCGCAGCGCGAGTTCGAGGCCGTGCGCGACGAGTTGGCCGACTCCATCACCCAGCACGCGGGCGACCGCAAGGCCGACACGCGCACGCCTGCCACGGTGCTTGGCCGCAAGCTGGCGGCGGTGAAGGCCTTCGGCGCGGCGCACATCAAGGCGGCCACCTGGGCACGCATCCTCGACGGCGGCAAGGATGGCGGCCCGGTGTGGGAATACCTCATCCGCGGCGCCAACCGGGCCGGCGACTTCGAGACCACGCGCCGCGCGCAGGCTACCGAGGCGCTGACACAGATCCTGGCACCGGTGCTCAAGCAGAAGATGGGCGGCAAGGGCGTGTTCTTCAAATCGATCAACCGCACCATGAACCGCGAGCAGGTCTTCAGCCTGGCGCTGAACACTGGCAACGAGGGCAACCTGCAGCGCCTGCTGGACGGCGAGGGCTGGACGCAGCAGCAGATTCAGCCCGTGCTGGCCACGCTGACGGCGGCCGAGTGGCGCGCGGTGCAGGGCGTTTGGGACCACTTCGAGAGCTACCGGCCCGAGATCGGCGCCAAGGAGCGGCGCATCTACGGCAAGGAGCCCAACTGGGTGGAGCCCGCGCCATTCAACATCCAGTCGGCTGACGGCGTGGCCGTGGTAATGCGCGGGGGCTACTACCCCATCAAGTACGACCCGCTGGCCAACAACCGGGCCGAGCAGCACAGCGATGCTGAGTCGGCCAAGCGCGAGCTGCAGGGCGCCTACACCAGCGCCACCACGCGGCGCGGCTTCACCAAGAGCCGCACGGCCGAAGTGTCGGGCCGCCCCATCCTCTACTCGTTGGCCGGCATCTACTCGGGCGTGAACGACGTGATCCACGACCTGGCATGGCACGAGTGGCTGATCGACACGAACAAGCTACTGCGCAGCGAGAAGGTGGACGGCGCGATCCGCCAGCATTACGGCCCGCAGGTGGTGAAGCAGTTCAAGACATGGGTGAAGGACACCGCGGCCGGAGAGGGCGGCCTGCAGGCCGAGCTGGACAGCACGCTGGGCCGCCTGCGCCACGGCGTGAGCATCGCCGGCCTGGGCTTCAACGTGATGAGCGCCGTCATGCAGCCGCTGGGCCTGACGCAGAGCATCGTGCGCGTGGGCGCCGGCTGGATCGGCAAGGGCGTGGCGCAGTATGTGGCCAACCCGCGCGCTGCCACGCGCCGGGTGAATGATGCCAGCGAGTTCATGGCCGGTCGGGCGCGCACCCGCTTCCGCGAGCTGGCCGAGCTGCGCAACCAGGTGGAAGGCCAGAGCAAGGCGCGCGATGCCATCAGCACCTGGGCCTACTTCCTCATGATGCGCTGCCAGCAGATGGTGGACGTGCCTACCTGGCTGGGCGCCTACGAGAAGGCCATCAGCGAGGGCAACACTGAGGAGCGTGCCGTGGCGCTGGCCGACCAGGCGGTGATCGACGCCCAGGGCGGCGGGCAGACCAAGGACTTGAGCGCCATCGAGCGCGGCGGCCCGGCTCAGAAGCTGTTCATGGTCTTCTACGGCTTCATGAACACGGCGCTGAACGTTGGCACGGCGCAGACCATGACGGCGGCCAAGACGCCCAAGGCCCGCGCCCGGCTGGCGGCCGACTACCTGCTGCTCTACAGCGTGCCGGCCGTGCTGGGTGCGGTGCTGAAGGACGCGTTGACACCGGGCGATTCGGGCGATTGGGATGACCCCGAGAAGCTGCTCAAGAAGCTGCTGGGTGAGCAACTCGCCTTCCTCATGGGTTTGATGGTGGTGGTGCGCGAGTTCGCCGAGGCCGGCAAAACGGCGCTGAGCCTGAGCGAGCACCCGCGCGACTACAGCGGCCCGGCCGGTGTGCGCCTCATCAGCGACACCAGCACGATGGCCAAGCAGGCGGCGCAAGGCGAATTCGACGACCAGTTCCGCAAGGCGGCGGTGAACCTGATGGGCGACCTGTTCGCCCTGCCGGCGGCGCAGGTCAACCGCACCATCACCGGCGCCCAGGCGCTGGCCGACGGCAAGACCAGCAACCCGGCGGCGCTGGTGTTCGGCTTCCAGGCGCCGCACTGACCGTCCCCGCCCGGGGTTCACTTAGGGCGCCTATCGGGCGGGATATTGCCCGGCATGACGATCAGCAGCCAGACCCGCACCGCAGGCCCCTACACCGGCACAGGGCTGGTCACGGCCTACCCCTTCGCCTTCAAGGTGTTCAGCGGCGCCGACCTGGTGGTGCAGCGCATCGACCTGGCCGGCGCGCTGTCCACCCTGGTGCTGACGGCCGACTACACCGTTGCCCTCAACGCCGACCAGAACGCCGCGCCGGGCGGAACGATCAACCTGACCACGGCGCTGGCGGCCGGCTTTCAGCTCACCGCCACCAGCGCCGTGCCGCTCACCCAGCCGGCCAGCATCACCAACGGCGGCGGCTTCTATCCACGCGTGATCGAAGACCAGTTCGACCGCACCGTCATCCTCGCCCAGCAGCAGCAGGTAGCCATCAACCAGTCGCTGCGCGTGCCGGACATCAACGGCATGTCGCCAATGGTGGAGACAGCGACAGCCCGCGCGAACAGCTTCCTGCGCTTCGACGGCAGCGGCCAGCCGGTAGCGTACAAGGGTGACCCGACCAGCTCGACGGCGCTGGCGGCCGACCTGGCCAGCACTGCCAGCGGCAAGGGCGCGGCGCTGGTGGGCTATCGCCGCACCGAAACAGGCGCTGCTCTTGAGACGGTTGCGCTGGCGCTCGACAAGCAGTTGCCATCGATCATGCAGATGATCCCGGCGGCACTGCATGCTGCGATTTACGACAAATCCACTACGACTGATGTGTCGGCGTACTTCCAGGCCATGGTTAACCTGGGTACCTCATTCACGGTCCCGGCAGGTGCGAAGTTTCGCTTGAATTCGCCGATCACCTGGAAATCAGGTGCAAAAATGCTGGGCTATGGTGACGATTACATTGTGGGGGCGTACCACGCATATCGCACCGAATTGGAATGGGACGCCACTGCCTGCACGTCCGGTATCGTGTTTGCACCGTCATCCGGTCAACTGATTCAGGACTGGGCCTTTGACGGCATCCTGTTCAGCACCACAGGCACCGGCGCCGCATATACGTCGTTCAAGATGTGGGACATCCAGAGCACGGCGGGCGGCGGCGCGTTTCATTTCCAGCTCGGCAGCAACACCATCCAGAATGCGTTTCACGCAATCTATGCGGACGATGGTTTTTTCTCGGGTGACTTCGGAAACCTGTCGTTTTACAACTGCGTGCGCGGATTCACCAAGACATCAAACAATTTCAGCACGTCGCTGCGTGGGCAACTGAAGTTTTTCCACGTCGTTGCGCCGCTGTCGCTGACGAACTGCACATACCTGAACCTCGATGTCTTCGCGGACTTCTGCGGCTTCCAGTCCCAGCGCATCGGCGACTTCCCGGCAACGGAAATGCCGGTGCTGTGCTACGCCAATGCGGCGAGCGGTATCAACTTTGGCACGTTCGGCGTCGAAAACAGCAATGCCATCCGCTTCAGGCTTGAGAACTACTCAACCGTCACGGTGAACGGGTACGAGTTCCAGCCCGCAACAGCGCCGAGCACCACCTACCTGTGGCAGTCCAGCGCGACCCGCGTCAGCAATATCATCCAAGCAGAGCAAGCGCTGTTTTCCGTCAAGTCCAGTTTCCTGACGGTCAGCAATTACCGGGTTTTCTACAGCACGGGCAACGGCTATCCGACTGCCGGCGCGTGGGGGACTGGTACTAGCTACTTCTGTTGGGCTGGTGGGGATGCATCCACGCGGCTGACGTTCGTCAACTCCATTGTTGACATGACACCATATGCGGTGTGCTCGTCAGGGGTTGAGTCGTTCCTGTCGGCGCCACGCATCAACAATGGGGCGTTCACCTTCGGTAACACTGGCGTCTGGCGGCAAGATCTGAATTTCGTTAATGGATACTTGGTTGTCGGAAGCAATGCATACACCAACGATTTCCATCTTATCCAGCGGAGCAAGGCCTTCGTCGAGGGACAAGAGGGGTTTAGAGTTACTCCTGGAACTGGGTCAAACTCTATTCGATTCTTCACGTCCGGCGGCGCTTCTCCGAATGCGGCAAATGCCCCATTCAAGGTGGCACAAGATTCTGTGACTTTGCGCGGGATTAACGCGGGAGGCACAGTTAATGCAAGCGGCGCAGACTATGCCGAGTATGAGCGCAACAACGGGCTGAGCATTTCCAAAGGCCAGATCGTCGGATTCAAGGCCGACGGCACGCTGACCCTGACCTACAGCGAGGCGGTGCGGTTCGGGGTGA
>Ga0213918_1000131_pt1 | contig 28603 bp, 13 predicted proteins | sample McNCre217MG_FD_163422 | JGI IMG/M metagenome (GOLD analysis project Ga0213918, IMG submission 163422) | Freshwater microbial communities from McNutts Creek, Athens, Georgia, United States - 2-17 MG | ecosystem: Environmental > Aquatic > Freshwater > Creek | place: USA: Georgia | collected... | reverse complement strand
CAATTCTTTAGCTCACGAGTATGTACTTAATTTTTTTTAAAGATGTTATCTTTACAACTTTACTTTAGTAATCAATAGCTTATAAACTCCATTTTGAAATTTTGATATTTAATATGAAAATAAGTGAGAATGAAATTAAAAATACATTGAAGATTGAATTATCCAATCCGAATGGCGGAGTTATGAGTGCTAATGCCACAGAAGCAATAAGGTCATTAGTACATGAGATTGCTGGTAAGGAAGATAACGTCATAGCGAAGGAGTTTAAGTCCGGTGCGGTGATTGGAATGGTCAATACTTTGAACATCGTTTCTAGCCTGCTAAATGCGGGGATAATGGATGCAGCGATGGATAACCAGGAGTATGGTTGGAAAAGATTGTCTATGTCATGGTTAAAGCAGAAAAGGAAAGTATCTCGAAACCTGTATTGGAGAAATACCGGAAGTCTTGCATTGGGTTTTAGAAACTTTGTAACGAATTACAGTCGTGACTTAAAAAGCGCTAAGACGACCACAAGGTTTCGTAGCCTGCAAGTTACCTATGGTAAAAGAAGTTTTAAGTATTCTATGACCCTAAATCTCCCTGCTCACGCTGACGATTTTATTACAAAGATTACAAGGGACTCCTTTATCTCAGGTAAGCCATATGTAGGTCTACCTGAGATAGTTAGTAAGCTGGATACGTTTAGAAAGATTGGCGAGTTAGAAGGAACCACTAAAACCCACAGACCATTCATTGCTAGGATGTTTGCTGCTGAGGGTCAAAGATGGCGTGAGGAAGTTGAGAAAGCAATCAACAGGGCAGCTAAAAGTTAAAATCCAAAACTCCGCATGGCCGCCCTACCCTCCTCAGTTTGTAAGTCATGGACAATCACATTCTCTTTACCTGCCGATTGGTCTTCCTTGTAGCTTCCGCCAAACCCGTACAAGCAAGAGTCCAACTGTAATATCCCTGCCTCTATTTTGCCTTTTACATACTCAGCTATCATAGGCATGATGTCATCCCTGTCTAACTCGGTGTACAGCCTATTGGCTGCTATCAAGTCGTAGTTAGTCATCTGCATCAATATGCGGTCAAAGGGAATATCCCTAATGTAATCCCTGTAGGACGAACCAAAAGTTCTCATGCTTGATTCTTTAATGTTGAACTTCTCGTTTTCCTTTTGGATGTCTTTGTTAATTTGTTCTAGCCTACCCATAAAGTAAACCACGTCTTCTTCCGTAGGTTCCCTTATGCCGCAAGACTTAATCAGCACCCTGCTAAACACTTCCAGGGCGGAAGCCTCATCGGTTATACCCTGAGATAACTCAACGTACATTTCAAGGCAAAGCAATGAAATAGGGAATCTGTAGACATATTTGAGTTTGTAAAATAAACTTAGTCCTGGCTCGTTCATAAACTGAATCTAAATAGTTAAAAAGTAAAAGGTTATGTGTTAAACTCTCAACATCCGGTGACTATAATCCGCTGGACAAACAATCACAACTTATAGAGGTAATTATTATGGCATCTTTAGGCACAGCCCAAACTAATGCTTTTTCAATTGGTACTGCGGAACTCCGTCTGGGTCAATTGTCTTCTGCGGGTCAATTGTCACAAGCAAACTCTGTCGGCGTTATTGACGATGCTGCGGTGAACATCAGCCGTAACGTAGCTGAATTGAAAGGTGGTTTTCCACAAAAAGTAATCGCTACCGCTGTTACTGAGAAAAACGGTAAAATCACGGCTACCTTGCGTGAATATAGTCGTCGTAACTTAAACTTATTACTTGGTAATGGTTTCGGTACTACCTTTACCGCTGCTACCGCTACTGTTACTGCTGACTTAGCTCAAAGCGCAACCTCTGCAACTGTTGATAGCGTTACTGGTTTTGCTGTTGGTGACTTCGTGGTTATTTACCAAGAGGGTAAACCAGAAACCGTTTCTATCGCGCAATTAACTGCTATTGCTAGTTCTGCACCCCTGGGTGTTAGCTTTGCAGCGAACTCGTTATCGACTTCTTATGTTGCTGCTGACGGCGTTATCCATATCTACAAAGCGAATAGCGTTGCTGTTGGTAAAAGTAATGCAGTGGAATATTTCTCTGCTTCACTTGTACAACAATCACAAGCTGGTAAACCTTTGGTTTGGGACTTGTGGAAAGTTTCAGCCAACGGCGCTTTAGACTACGCAACCAATGCAAAAGATTTCGCGTCTATGAAAATGGAACTGCAAGTTATCGAACCATCATTATCTGAATACGCAGTTGGCGGTGCATTAGAACACTTAGCAGCTGTTATTCCAGGTCATCCAATGGGACGATTTGTAGGCGAATAATAGATTCTTTCCTCCAGAGAGGACAGGGTTAGGGCAGGTGTTCCTTCAGTCACCTGCCCTTTTTTATGCCTTGTAAAAAGTGACCGAAACCAATAGACTACCCATAATATCAAAAACTTAACGGATACTCATCATGGCTAATCCAACTGCTACTGGCTCAATTGATTTACTTGTCAGCGTCAATGCAATCATTGATAAAGTGAACCTGGTGTCTAAAGACTTAGACGCAAAAGTTACGGCTGCTATTGGTAAAGTAGGTGACGTAAAGATTAATCCAAAGGCTCAAGTTGAGTTGAAGGATTTAAGTGCCGAGATTGATAAGACTGTTGCAAACATCAAGAAAGACCTATCTGCAAAACTTAGCAAAGTTGATATTGGAATTAGGGTAGCCGAGAGCCTAAAAGCGGAATTAGACTCTGCAAATACCAACGTGGTTAAAGGTGGTAAGGTCATCAATGATAGCTTGAGGACTTTCTTAAAAGACCAGTTAAAGGAACTTGACCAGAACACTCGCCTGGATAAAAGGCAAACCCTTGTTGGACAATTAGTAGAGCTTGAGGGAAAGAATGTTGCAGAAGCAAAACTACTGCTAGATAAATTCCTTGCTGATTTTAATACGCTTGGACAGGGAATTTCCTCTGCTGGAAACACCATTGCTCAAGAGGGTGAAAAAGCCACCCAAAAGATTTATGAGGTATTGAACGGGGAAGGTAAATCTTTTCAGGGTGTACTTGAGGCAACTAAGCGGGATATTGCTTCCTTAGGGGAAGCCTTACAGTTTGTTAATAAAGCAAATAACCTACAAGGTTTATCCCTTGATACAACCCCAACCATCGAGAATGTAAATAGGCTGGTTAGTGTTCTAACCAAAGCCAGAGAAGAACTCCTACTATTTGCCAACAACCAAACGGCAATGGAAAAGGCAGCAGAGTCCTTTGGCTTAACTGAGCAACAGATGGCTGAAAAGATTTCGTATGTTCGAATTGAGCTTGCGAAACAAATTTCTACCCTGTCTGAATTGCAAACCGCTCAGAAAGCTGTAGAGAAGTCCGCAGCTGAAATGACCAATGCAGAGGCTAAAGTAAGTAGCACACAGACGGCATCTAATAACGCCCTGCTTATTTCTAATGAGGCGGTGTTACAAGTCCTAACCAAAAGAAAAGCAGCGGAGTTAGCCCTGCTGGAAGTACAGGGTAAACAAGGTGCGGATACCCAGGGTATCATTGAGCAAATTCGTTTAACTGAGGTTGAAATTGGAATTGTAAAAAACCTCATTGCAGAAAAGAAAACCCTTAATAGTCTTGTTGGTAAATCCAATGACGCGGAAGTAGCAGCGATTAACGCCGAGGCTGTTGGTAGACAAACCCTGCTTAAAGCGATTAACTCTCAAATAGCCGCAGAAGAAAAGCTGAACGCTTACGGCGCTGATAACGCAGGTAAGATTCAATACCTGCAAGAACAGGCCGCAGCAATTTCTAAAATTATCCTGGCTGAGAAGGAATGGCAGTCAGTTAATGAAAAGGCATCCGCAGCCAAATTAGCCACCTCGCTTGCTGAAAATATCTCAAGAGAAACCCTGCTGGAAACCTTGAAGAAGGAATTAACAGCTGAAAGAAACCTGGCAGCTGCCGGTGGTGGTAATCAATCCGTAGTAGTTGAACTGGAAAGCCGCGTAAAAGCCCTCCAGACGGTCATGGCGACCGAAAAAGAATTAGCTAACCTAAACGCTAAGGCTGGTGAATTAAGCGTAGCAGCGTTGAAATTAGAAGGTAATTCTAGGGAGTCCCTGCTTAAAGTTATGCAGGAAGAATTGAGTGTTCAGGAAAAGCTGGCCGTAAAAGGTACAGAGAACACGGGTGAGATAGTTGCCCTACAAGAAAGAATCAAAGTTCTTAAAGAGGAAATAGCTTCCAGGAAGGAATTAGATACCCTGTTAAATAGGGCTGATAATGCCGCTGAAAAAAGAATACTGGCTGAGAATACCACACGAGAAACTTTAATAGCTACGCTTAGGGAGCAGCTTAACGCTGAGAGGGCTTTAATTGGTAAGGGTGAAGATAATACGATTGTCTTAGCTGCTTTAGAAAGCCGGATTAAAGCTATTAATGAAGAAATAAGGGCTGAGAAAGAATTACAATCCATTCAGTCAAAGGCAAGTGATTCTGCTACTAAAGTAATTGAAGCCGAAAATATTTCTCGTGAAACCTTAATCAAAACGTTGAACACTCAGTTAAACGTTCAGCGCTCGTTATTGGGAACCGAGCAAGCAAACCCTGCTTTGATTACTGAAATTGAAAATAGAATCAAGTTACTTAATGATGAGATTAAAGTCGAAAGGGAAATTGATAACGCCGTAAGAAAGTTAGGCGAAACTACAATGGCATCTCTGAAAGCTGAGGAAGCATCAAGAGATACCCTTATTATTTCGTTAAATAAACAGTTAAATGCTACGCGAGAATTATTGAGGGTTACTCCTTCAAATGACAATAAAGCCTTAACAGACCAGATTTTAATGCTGGAAAGGCAAGTAGTAGCTGTTAAGGAAGCCGCTGCCGAGCAAGCAAAAGAAATTAAGGTTCTAAATGATTTAAGAATTAAGTACCAAGAAGCTACGGATGCCGCGAGTAAGTTGGTTTTGGTGCAGGGTAAATCCCCTGACATTGAGGGATTCAATGCGGCAAAGAGGGCTATTGATGCTTACAGCAAAGCCCTGGAAAATGCCAAGTCTATTAGGATTAGTAATGAGGACGCTCGTGCTGAATTAGAAGAAATGACTCACTCATGGGAACGTGAGGCTGAGGCTGTTCGCACTGCTATCAAAGTAACTGAACAGTTCAATAAATTGGCATCTTCCCAAAGCCGTGAAAAAACCAGTGATGGCAATAGTCGGGCAGTTCTTACAGAGTTACGGGAACAGTTAAAGATTCACCAAGAAATCATTAACGTTTTAGGCCAAGAAGGACGGTCGTTATCAAGCCTTGAAATTCATCAGTTAGCCGTAGCCAGGGTTGGTAGAACTGAAACAATGGAGCGGGTTAATTTGCTCCAAAGGGAAGTGGCAGAGGTAAACAGACTTGGTGAGTCTTACACTTCACTATCCTCTGCGTTCCGGTCATTCATTCGGTATGCGGTGGAGATGCAAGCCTTTTACTCTGCTATGCAGGGTATCACTGGGGTGGCTAAGTCCGTAGTTGATTTAGAGGATTCCCTGAAATCAGTACAAGCAGTCGCTAGAGCAACAGACTCCGAAATGGAGGGCGTGGCAGCGGCGGTAAAAGAAGTAGCAATTAGCACTGAGTATTCTACCAACCAGATTGCTGAGGCAGCACAAACCTTAGCACAGGCCGGTGTAGAAATTAAGGATATGGGAGAAGCTCTTAAAGCGACTGCTGAATTAGCGTCTGCTACTGGTTCTAGCCTGAGTTCCGCTGCTGACGTTTTAACTACTGTCCATAACGTATTCAAAGAATTAACCTTCAAGGATATTTCAGACCAGCTAACCGCTACGGTGAACTTGTCTAAACTAACATTAGACGGTTTATCCACCATTCTGAGTAGAGCGGTGGAGGTATCTGATACCTTCAAGATTTCTTTTGCCCAAATGAACGCCGCATTTGCGGTATTGAAAAATGCAGGTATTAAGGACAGTACGATTTCAACTGGTTATAGACAAGCCCTGTTGGAGTTGTTCTCCCCTGATGAAAAGACCATTAAGTTCTTAGAAAAACGTTACCGTGAGTTAGGCCAAAACCTATCCGGTGAAACTATTGCTGCGATGTTCCAGGGCTTCTCAAAAGCGGAAGACCCCATCAAGGCTGTTACAGATGAGTTGAATAAACTGGGTTTCGCTACTAGTGCAGCAGCCGAATCCTCCAGGGTGTTTGACGTTAGGGCAACCAACGTCCTGAACGTACTGGTAAAACAGCAGGGAGAATATAGCCGGTTAGTTACTCAGATTGAAACCAGTGGTGCAGCAGCTAAAGGTAGTGCCACACAATTAGAAGCCCTGGGTAGAAGCTGGGATAACTTGGGTTCAATTATTACAGCAGTTTCAGCTAATGCTTTCGGAACAGCTTTAACCGACATTGAGAAGTTGGTTGATGGCCTGGCTGACTTGATTGAGAAGTTGGGTGAAGCCAATAACTCTATGAAGGAATTGTCTGGCTCAGGCGGAACGGCATCGGCCTCCCTGTCCGGCATATTTGCGGGTGTAAGCAAAGGATTGTCATCTGGTTCAGCCCTAAAAGGTGTTGGAACGGGTATTGGTGTAGGAGCCATCGTAAGCCTAGCTGAGTCCTTCCTGACGGAACTTGTCGGGGAAGTTGATAAGACAGCAGCGGAATACTTTAGTCGAACGCTACAAGCCCTCACAGTCGTCTTAACGGGGTCTGCCCTGCTAACCACAGCGGTAAACGCGGTTAAGGCAGCAGCAGCCGCAGAAACAGCAACAGCCATTGCTGCACTTTCTACAGGCGCAGCCACCACTAGCGCCGCCGTAACAGGCGGATTCGCAATGGCATTGGTCGCTAAGTTCGAAAGAATAAAAGAGATGGCTATGGCTATACCTGCTGTAGCCGCTGTTTCTCCTTACGGAAAAGCAATAGCCATAGCAGTAACCACAGCCCTTGCAGCTTGGGCAGTTTTTGATAAGGATATTGAGAAACAAATAGAAGCCCACACTCATAACCTTGAAGAAATTAATAAGGAATTAACTAAAGCTAATGACGATAAGAAAGAAGGTAATAGAAACTTAGAACAATTAACTGGGTTAAAAACTAAATTAACTGATTTAAATGATTCTACTCAATCCTTTTTTGAAAGAAATATTAAAGGCGTTGAATGGAACGCTGATAAAGTTACAGCTGCCTTAAATGAATTTAAAGGGGTTTCTACTGACTTAGGTGGTAGTCAATTAGTAGATAAATTAAAAGAGGTTGTTAAAGCAGTAGGTGGTTTCTTAAATGATGGGTTTAATCTTAATGAGTTAATAGAAAAGATTAATACTAATAACTCCTTAGTTTCATCTATTGAAGGTAAACGGGCTGCGATGTATCAAACGCTTATTGAAGCGTATGAAGCATCAGAAAAGACGGATGACCAAAAACAAGCAATATCCACTTTTGAGAAATTAACTGCTAAACAACAATCTTATTTCATTAATGAAATAACTTCTAATAAAGAAGCTATGGATTTCCTTGGAACTGCAAAACCTTTTGCAGAGGAAATGGGAAAAATATACAAGGACACTAAGGAATTAGAGGCTAAGAAAGTAGCAGAGGAAAGAGCTAAGATTGATTCCGAAATTGAATTAGCAATGGAATCCTCACAGGGTTATTCAGTCCTGTACGCTAAAGTATTACAAGCCGGTAAAGACGGTAATATTGAAATACTAGATTTGTATAAAGAACAAATTAGTAAAGCGGTTGACCAGGCAAGGGATGATAACTCAAGTATTTCTGAACACGTTGTTAGAAGTTTAAGCGGGTTAGCTGTTTCAGTTACAACCGCAATTGATGGAATGTTCGAAAGCATGATGGAATCCATCAAGTCATGGACTTCCCCTGCTACAACCTCTGGTGCTTTAAACTTAAGCAACTCTGAGGGCATCCTTAAACTTATTGACCAGGTTAAAGTTGCTGCCATTGATAACAGCATTTCCAAAATGGCAGAGGGAACTGCTCAACTGGCTAACGAGATTTCAGTATCGAACGATGCTATTAGGGCTGCCGCTACTCCTGAACAGATTGCTAAGTTTGGGTTAGCTCAAAGTAATACCACGCAGCAACAAGAAAGTATTGCTGAAACATTAGCTAAATTAAATGAAGATTGGCAAACGGTTTATGGTAACGCCACAAAAACTGGATTAACCACTAAAGAAATTGTCGCCTATTTAGAAAAGCAGGCCGCACTACATGGTGAGTTACCTCCTGTTATTCAAAACATTTTGGACTCCAGTAAAAAGAAACTGGATGAAGAAAATGCAAGCCTTAATAAAGCAGCAGACCTTAATAAAACAAGCGAAGAAATATTAAGACTTAAAAAGGATGAGAATGAAAAAAGCATCCAATTAAATAACGCATATAAAGCCAACAAAGATAAGATTGATGAAATTCAGGAATTACTGAATAGTAATAAATTAACTTTGGGTGAAAGAGCGGATAAGCTATTTGAATTAAGAAAGTTAGAAAATGAACAGGTTGATATTACTAAAGCAATCAATCAGTCAAATAAAACTAATGAAGATTTAACTAAACAAGGTAATGTTTTACAAGAAGGAATTAAAACTGCCTTGGCTAACACTCAGGAATCCGCTGAGAAACACGCAGAAACAGAAAAGCAGATTAATAAAAAGTATGAGGAAATAAAAGCTAAAACTGAGATATATGCGCAATCGGTATCAGAATTAGAAGCCACTAAAAAGAAAGCAGTAGATTCTGGTAATGCACAATTAGTTTTAGACACTGATATTAACAAGAAAATCTATGATGCGAAGGTAGCTGAACAGGAGGGTATACGAAGCCATGCTAAAAGGTCGTTACAGGAAATGACGACTAATGAGGAAATCCTCAAAAAATTGAATGGTTCGTATGAAGAAATAATTAACTTCTTTAAAGGTGAAGCAGGTAAAGCGTTCCTTGACCAATATAAGGATGCGGCAACTCACGTTCAAAAACTATCAGAAGCCAACCAAAAAGTTATTGAAGCATCCCTCGCTTATGCCAAATCCCTGGATGAAGCACGGGCAGAAATTGCTAAACAAGTGGCTGAGAAGGATAAAGAGGTATCCAGTAACGCTGCCGCTGCTAAAGCCGCTGTAGCGGATGCAGGTGGTAAGAACCCTGCTAACGATGCCAAGGAACAAACCAGAATAGTCCTTGAGGAGATTACTAAACGAGTTACGCTCCACAAGGAAGCCGTTGATAAAATCCTTGCAGAAGAAAAAAGGATTACTGAGGGGCTACGTCAGGAAGGTGCAAGTGAAGTTGAATTAACCCGTAATACGGTTGCTACCCAGATTAAAGAATTTGAGTCTTTAAAAGGGTTCCATACGGAAATGATGAATAAAGCCCTTGAGGAATACAGGGCTAGAAACCAAGCAGTTAAAGCATTAGATGAGGAATTGAAAAATGCCAAACGCTCCGATGCCGAGTTCGACCGCCAGTTAAATCAGGGTTATATGACTGACGTACAGAAAATGTACGACAATCAAAAGAACGCTGTAACCGATGCTATGAACGCTATCAAGCAGATTAAGGAGGGAGAGTATAAAGACGGTAAAGCCCTTCTCGATAAAGCCATAGCAGACCAACAGCAAGTCACCCTTGCTGCACAGAAAGCAGAGCAGGATGGAACTGCTGCTATAGGTGCATATGCCCAGGCATATGGCACATTACGCGACATGACCAACCAACGTAATGCTGCTATTGAGGAGCAACGTAAAGTACAAGCAGATGCAGCAAGAGAAGCTAAGTCTGCCGCTGACGAGCAAATCACCGCGCTTAAAAGTTTAACCACTACGATTGAGCAGTTAAATAAAACCCTGTCACAGATGAATAAGCTGGACATTGGAGATACCACTAAGCCAAAAGCAGACTTAGAGGATTTGGGTAAATCTGTAGATGATGTTAAAGGAAAGTTAGGACAAATTTCAGAAGACTCTAACCAAGCGGCAAGCGGTTTAGGAAAAGTTTCTAAAGAAGCATCAGCTACTAAAGTCAGCTTAGATGAAGCAGGGGTGGCAGCGGGTGGGTTTGTTAAGGCCGTCCTGACTATTGATGGGGATGGTGGTGGGTTTGTAAAAATTAGCCAAGGCTTAGACGGCATTGTTGCCTCTGCTGCCCCAATGAAGGATGTATCTGAGGAGTTTACCCGATTCTCTAACGCCCTTGCCAACGGAGCGGATAAAGCAGAAGCCATTGCAGCAGCGCAGGGAAATGTTAAGACTGCTTTAGATGGATTACCTGGGGTTCTTAAAGATGTATCCGGTGAAGTTACTTCATATTCCGATGCGAGTGCAGCGGCATCTGGACAGGCTAAGGTATGGACAGAACACCTGTCAGAAGCGGATGCCGCCATAAGAAGTCAAAGTCAGGCTATTTTAGAAGCAGATGAAAGATTCAGGACTGGAACACAGACAATCGGGGATATGATTGCTATCCAAAAAGCCATGTCTGAAAATGCGGCTGGGGTAACAAGCAGTATTTCTGCTATCTCCGATAGCCTAAAAGCCTTAGGGGAAATAGTAGCAAAACCAAGCATTGAGGCTAATGACCAGCTTGCAAAAGATGAAATTGATAGTATCAAAAAACAGCTGGTTAATCTTGAGTCACTTGTCACAACTTTCAAAGTATCCGCTAATGACGGTGAGGCTAAAGCCGCTTTAGAGAACGTTAAGATTGCGCTTAAAAACTTGGATGAGCAAGTCAGCAAACCAAAAGCCGAGCTGGATAAAACTAAAGTTGAGGATGGCATTAGAGCTGTTAATGATGCCTTAAAGGCTCTTAATGACGTTAAGGGTACGCCAAAGGCTGAGTTAAACCAAGATGCTATTGACCCTGCTATTAAGTCTGTAACAGACAAGGTTTCTGGTTTAGGTGAGGTAGTTGGTAAACCCAAAGCTGAGTTAAACCAAGACTCAGTAGACCCTGCTGTTAAGTCCGTAGCCGATAAGGTAACAGGGTTAGACTCAGTTACAGGTAGGCCAACTGTAGACGTTCAAAGTGGTAACACCGATTCAAAAGTAGGTGAGGTAAAAGGACAGGTCGAGGGATTAAATCAAGTTAAAGGTAGCCCTGAAATAGACGCTACTATTAGTTCAGCCCATGACAAAATTGACCAGATTTCGAAGGAAGTAAATAACATTAAGCAGGAACACCCTGCCGAAATAAGCGCACACGAGGCAGCAGATTTCCAAAGTAAATTGGAATCTCTGCATACAGCAATAGACAACGTTAAGCAATCTAATCCAGATGGTGCAGTAGTTAAGATTGTAGTTCAGCAGGCTCTTGACGCTGCAAGAAATGTACAAAATGAACTTGCTAAAATTGTAGATAAAAACTCAGCCATAACCACATCTGGTACTGGCCAAGCCTTAAGTGAGTTACAAAATATCATCAATGCCCTTGCTCAGATTACTGATAAAACCGTAAACGTTACCATTAATAAAACGGTTACAGGGGATACTGGGTATTCCACGGGTGGACACGTTGTAGGGGAGGGTACGGGAACCTCTGATTCTATCCCTGTAATGTTGTCAAATGGTGAGTTCGTTATCCCTGCTAAAGCCGTGCAGGAAGTGGGTATTCCATTTCTTGAAAGAGTACGTAGAGGTGAACGTCCTAAAGGTTACGCTACTGGTGGATTGGTAACTGATAATAACTTCGGTAGCTATAGCTACGACTTCCAAAAGAAAACGATTACCAGTCTTATTGATGGTAATCAATATTCCTATGCACCATTCCACGCCCTGCAAGGGCAGGAATACCAGGCAGCAGGGTTTAATGCCAACGGTAGCAATATTGATACTCCACTGGGTATGCTGCACAAAAACCCTTATGCTGACGAGATTAACTCGATGGTTCAGCATAATACGGAGATTTTGCACCAGAACCAGCTTATTGAAGATAAGGTTGAAGCGGCAAAACGGGATGCCTTGTCAGTAATTCAAAACGCGGGGGCATCTGCTAAAGATAAATTAACAGCTGCTACAAACTACCAGGCAGCGGTTGAGCATACCAATTTACAACCTAAGGAATTATTAGACCCTCCTGGATATACGGTAGGCTTGCCAACATTTACGGATAAGGCAAGTAACCTTCAAATTATGTCTGAAAACCTACTGGCTAAGTTTAACCAGGAGAAGAAACAGGCTCAGGCTTGGTTGGAACAATTTAGAAGGGAGTCTGCGGCGGAAGATGCGGCGGCTGCTCAAAAAGAGAAACAAGGAACAGGTACAACCCAGAAGTTAGCGGATGGTGGAATGGTCGCAGGGATGACCTCCCAGGATTCCCTGCCTTTTAGGTTGAACAGCACACTTGGGGTAGGTAATCCTACCAACAAAGACCAAATGGCGTTTAACAAATCGATAGGAGCGCCAGACCTAACCAAATTCAATCTCGATACCACGCCTACGGATTATAAAGAGGCTTTCCAAAACGCTGGTGTTACAGGTAAGCCAACAAGTGAGGAGATGGCGAGGTATCAACAAGGGTTAATTGATACCAGTGGGGCGGCTGAATTACTGGGTAAGCTACAAAGCGTTACGTCTAATACTGACTTACCAGTTATCACAGCTATCCTACAGGACGCTCAAAGAGTTGTCGGCTCTTTAGACTCAACCTCTCCTATCGTCATATCACTTAAGGAGATTATCCCTAAGGTTATATCCCTCTTAGACTCAAAAGAATTACCCGCTACTTTAACAGAGCTGGAGAAAGCTCAGACTAAAGCGGAAATAACCACGTTAAAAAGTAGGTTAGGTTTCTCTGATGGTGGACACGTTCAAGGGGCAGGTACGGGAACCTCAGACTCCATACCTGCATTACTTTCACATGGCGAGTTCGTTATCCCTGCTAAAGCCGTGCAGGAAGTTGGATTACCTTTCCTTGAAAGAGTTAGAAAAGGCGACAAACCTAGGGGCTACGCTGAGGGAGGATTCGTTAGTGTATCCCCTCTCAGCCAACAATTCCTTGAAGCTATCGCTAATAACAGAGATATTCAAAAAGTAGACTTTGACGGTAGAAATGTAACTTCCTTAACTATTAATAGCATAGGTCAATCACCAACAAACAACCGTAATTTTTCTACGATTGTTAGACAGCTAAATACCTTGAAAGAAACTGGCAGGGTAGAGAGTATAACAGAGGCTTTTGTTAATGATGCTAAAGCAGGGTTTGGGTTTACCAGTGTAACCCAAGAACCCTCAGGTAAGATAACATCTTACTCAAAATCAATAGGTGAGCCAATTAGTTCTACTTTCAGTGTAATGGTAGAGAAGGCTAGTGCGTATATATCTGGTAATAACTTAGGTACAACAACACCTGCTTTAACTCGTTCTGATGTTAAGTTAAACACTAAGGGAGAGGTTATAAGCTATAGGGATGACGCTACTGGACAGATAGTTCAGCCTTTAGCTGACAAGTATGCACACTTCGATGGGAATTACCTGCCTAAAGGTTCAGAGCCTAAAGAGCAGAATCACCCTGGTCAAAGACTAGGAATGGGGTTTGATAGTTATAGCCTTTTCCAAAAATCAAATATACCTCAGGCTACAGATAGCATAAGGCAAAGACTTGGATTAGGGTTTGCAGAGGGTGGAAAGGCAGTAGGGGAGGGTACGGGAACCTCTGATTCAATCCCTGTAATGTTGTCAAATGGTGAGTTCGTTATCCCTGCTAAAGCCGTGCAGGAAGTGGGATTACCTTTCCTTGAAAGGGTTAGAAAAGGTGAGCGACCTAAAGGTTATGCGGACGGTGGGCCAGTAGGTATTGATTCATTAGGCACTTATAAAACGGATGCTAACGGTATTAAAGTTTACCAAGCGCAGCCTGCAAGTAACGGGTACACTCCAGTTTCTAATGTGCAAAGTGAGATTAATACCAGTCAACAGGACTACCTGCAATCCATTAAGGACTCCGTTACCAAACAGAATGAGGTAAGTGTAGAGGTAGATAAAACCGCTGCGTTATCAGCTCAAGTAGAGGCGGCCAATGGAAATTATCTGGCCGTAGTTACTGAATCAGCAAAGGCTAAACAAAACGACTATAAAAGACAAATAGCGTCTGCACAAGCTGATGGGAACTATTTACAAGCTACGGAATTAAGTAAGCAGGCTGCTTTACAAAATTCATTAGACCTAACTGAAATAAATAAAACTGAGGTATCCCATTCCAATCAGGTATCCTCTGAGGAAGGGAAAATAGCCGATATGAAAGCCCAGTTAGCGGCTGCTGAGGGTGATACTCTTGCAGTTACTAAACGGGCAGCTCAGGCTAAACAAGAGGAGTACGACAGGCAAATTAAGACGGCTCAGGCTGAGGGAAATTCGACCCTTGCCTCTCAGCTACAGAAAGAGAAATCAATCCAAACCCAATTGGATTCGATTGAAATTAACAAAGCGGTAACGGCTAAACAAGCAGAAGTCCAATCTTATGTCAGCAAAGAAAAGGATATGGCTGCCCAGCTCGCAGCCGCTCAGGGGGATTCTACCGCTGTCGTTAAACGTACCTTAGAAGCGCACCAAGAAGAATATGATGCCCAAATAAAGGCGGCTCAGGCTGAGGGAAACTATGCTAAAGCGCAATCGCTTTCTAATGAAAAGAAAATCCAAACCCAATTGGATTCGATTGAAATTAACAAAGTGGTAGCGGCTAAACAAGCAGAAGTCCAATCTTATGTCAGCAAAGAAAAGGATATGGCTGCCCAGCTCGCAGCCGCTCAGGGGGATTCTACCGCTGTCGTTAAACGTACCTTAGAAGCGCACCAAGAAGAATATGATGCCCAAATAAAGGCGGCTCAGGCTGAGGGAAACTATGCTAAAGCGCAATCGCTTTCTAATGAAAAGAAAATCCAAACCCAATTGGATTCGATTGAAATTAGTAAAGCAGAGGTGGCTAGGCAAAATGAGTTATCGGCTAATAAGTCCAAGTTATTGGATATGGAGGCACAACTCGCAGCCGCTCAGGGCGATTCCACCGCGTCTGCTAAAAGGTCAGCAGCGGCTCACCAAGAGGAGGCTCAAAGACAGATAGCCGCTGCAAGGGCTACGGGGAATTATGCAGAAGCCCAAAGCATAGCAGCACAATCAGCTGTGCAGGCATCAATGGATGCCATTGAAATCAGAAAGGCATCAGTATCCGCTGAGAATGAAACAGTAGCGCAAGAAGTTGCAGTGATGGGACTACAAGCCCAGATAGCCGCAGCTACGGGTGACGTTTTACAGTCCGTTGAACTAAACGCTAAAGCCAAACAAATGAGTTTGGACTCTGAGATTAAGATGGCTCAGGCGGATGGTAAGACTGGGTTGGCAGCCTCTCTTGCCAAACAGAAAGACTTACAGGCTACCTTAGATAAGATTGACCTTAATAAAACCTCTGTAAATTTAGAGAACGAAATTAATTCAGAGCAAAGCAAGATAGCTGATTTAGAAGCCCAGCTTGCAGCCGCTCAGGGTGATTCTGTTGCTGCTGCTGAGAGGTCTGCTAAAGGTAGACAAGAGGAATACGATAGACAAATTAAGGCAGCACAGGCTGAGGGCAAAGCCTTATTAGCCTCACAGCTTGCGACTGAAAAGGGGTTGCAATCCCAGATTGACGGTATTGAAGTAGCCAAAACTATCCTGTCTAAAAAGCTGGAAGAAAGAGCCAATCAATCCAAAGTATTGGATATGCAGGCACAACTCGCAGCCGCGCAGGGGGATGAATTAGCAATTTCTAAACGCTCAGTTGCAGCTCACCAAGAAGAATACGACCGCCAGATTGAGCAAGCTAACGCAGATGGAAAGTCAGCCCTTGCTGCTTCCCTTGCCCAACAAAAAACAATACAAACATCCTTAGATAATATAGATGTTGCCAAAGCCATCCTTGCTAAAAAACAAGAGGAGGCCGCAAACCTTTCTAAAGAGAAGGATATGCAAGCCCAACTTAAAGGGCTTAAAGGCGACCAAATAGCTGTAACTAAACGTGAGATTGAGGCAAGACAAGAGGAGTTCGACAGACAGATAGAGCAGGCTAAAGCTGATGGCAAATTAACCCTTGCTGATTCCCTAACCAGACAAAAAGGATTACAGGCAGACCTTGATGTTTATGCTCTTAAGCAAAAACAGAAAGAGATTCTGTACGCACAGCAAGACGCTGAGTCTGGCAGGTTAGACCTGTTAGCCCAATTACAAACCCTGCAAGGTGTTACCAACGCGAGTGAGTTAAGGGCAGCTAAAGCCAAACAGGAAGCCTATGACCGTCAAATACAAGATGCTCAAGACGCGGGTAATCGTTCACTGGTAGCCACACTGTTAGCTGATAAGGCGCTACAAGGTCAAATTGACTTACTCCAAACCCAAAAGGCTAAAGAAGATTCTTTGCTTAATGCGAAACAAAAGGAAGGTGAGTTACAAGACCAGCTTAACACCCTGAAAGGAAACACCTTAGCTGTTGAAAAACGGGCTGCTGAGGTTCGTTTACAGGAGATGGATAAAGAAATTGTTGCCGCCAGAAAAGCTGGGCAGGGGGCAGCAGCTAGACAATTGGTTGCCAACAAAACCTTGCAGATTGAGCTAGACACCTTAAGAACTAAACAGGCTGAGGCTGACGCACTTAAATCGGCAGAAGATAGAAGATTAGACCTTGAAGCCCAACTTGCAGAGCTGAACGGTGACAAACTTGCAACCGCAAGAAGGCAGCAGCAAGTACAGCATGAGGCAGTTGATAAAGAAATTAAGGCTGCCTTGGCTAATGGTCAGAAAGGTGTTGCAGACCAGCTAACTAAAGCTAGAGATTTACAGGATGCCATTGCTGTTAAACAGATGCAAAACAACCAGGGCAATTCCAGTAGCTTTATGGGATTTGCTGACGGTGGGTTAATCCAGGGGGCAGGCACGGGAACCTCCGATTCCATCCCTGCAATGGTGTCCAACGGGGAGTACATTATCCCTGCCGCTACTGTGAAAAAATTAGGTACAGGATTCCTAGATAATCTTCCTAGGTTTGCAAGCGGTGGATTAGCAGGTTATGTACACCCTTCAAGTAGTATTGGTGATTCGATTACTAACTTGCTAAAAGGGGTTGCTTCATCTAACATAGCCGATAGTTCAACCACTAAAAAAGAAGTGGTGGTAGTGAAATTCGAGGATACCAATGATGCAGTTGAGGCTACCTTCCCTAATAAGTTTGATGCCAACGCATTTATCAATATCCTTAAAACACACAAAAATATAGCTAACGGAGCATAACGTGGCATTAAGTAACCAAGACATTAAACTTCTCCAATCGGAGAGAATGACTGACTTCGAAGACGGGGGTGGCCGGTTGACCACCCACGAAGTTGTGGACGGGCAACTTAAGAATGTGTTTGACCCAATTTCTGACCTGGATACGGTGTATGGGGCGATTAGCCTACGAAAAATCTATGCAGGGGTAATGACGGATAACACGGATACCTTCTACGGCTCTAACGTCATCATCTCATCCTCACCTGCCGACCCACTTGTACAGGTGGCCATGTATTCCACGGGAGATTACGCGGATGGCAGGGGTGGAATGAAGGACTACTTTGAATCCTACCTGATTGGTGGAGGCCGTGTACCCTGTGTTTTGATGGATGGAACTGTCACTAATAGCCAAGTCCTTGCTACTTATGGTTCGGGGCCAGGATTAGTAGCGGGTAGAACTTATATGCTGTCTTACAGAGAGGGAACGTCTGGAGCGCAGTTCGAATACTTTTCAGTAACTTCTGAGGTGTCATCCTTAGACTCAGGTAATAAGAACAACCTGGGACTTCCAATTATTGTCAGAACGTATGCGTTGGCCAGACCCTTGACATTAACCCTGCCAGGTTTGAGTCTTGGAGCTAACCTACAATCCCCAACGGAGAACAGTAATACCCCTGCCAACCTTCCCACAATTATCAGGGAAACCGTTATTGGTTCGTCTAAACGGTATTACGGTGTTAAGCCATTAGTTTCCAGCCTAACAGTTGGTGATAGAGTTGTGCATGTTGGCTCACCTTTCGTAGACTTAGTTCCTACATCCACATCCTTGGTTGAAACAACTAACGTTCAGGCGTTCACTAAAGACCCAGCTTTTGTAGCAACTGGTGTTGAAAGAAGTATCTCAGCAACGTTAATTCCTAATGCGGCCAATCAGATATTCCTAAATGGGGCAGTTGTACCTGCTTCAATTACCACATCTGGGGGAATTACACTTACCTCTACAGGTGATGGTTTCCTAATGAACGGTAACGTCAAGGTAGCCAGCATTGACTACATGACGGGAACGATAACACCGATAACGGGTACATTCTCATACTCTGCTGTCACCTTAAAGTACACGCCTGCCGTTGTTACCTCCGACTTCCCTTTCACCTTTGAATCAATTGTAACACCTGCTAACCGTGCGATTGCTCTTTCAAAAGCCCTTCCATATCACCCAGCTCCAGGCACACTGAAAGTTAAATTCATTTCGGATGGCCATATCTATACCATGCAGGATGACCTGAATGGAAAGATTAAGGCAAGCGATGATGCCATTGGAAGTGGAACTATTTCATACAGCACGGGGTTGGCAACCTTACTATTAGGCAATAGGCCGGATGTGGATTCCTCTGTAGTCTGGTATGTATCAGCGCCTACTTCAACCACATCTCTTGGTTACAGTACCGGCGCTATGCCTAGACCTTATTTAGAGTTCGATATTCCAGATGAAGTCATAGCTGAGTTACTCCCCGACAGACCTATCTCTGTAAGTTTTGGGTCTGGCACAGTAACAGCGGCTAAAGGCTATGACGTAAATTGGAATACTGACCAGGCTACATCCGTACCAGGGTCGGTAAACACTACGGTTATCCAGCATTTCACAGGTGACGCTAAAGGGGTTCTGGACTTAACCAATAAGAAATTGAAACTGAATATACCATCGGATAAGGTTATTACCTCTGATACTGTATTCACTATGGCTTATGGAAAGCTGCCACTTATAGAAGTCACTCCGGCTATTCCAGGTACAGCCTATATTCCTCCAATCATAGCACCTGCGGTTCCAGGCGTACCTGCGGTTACTACAGAGGGTAGACCTGCGGTTCCGGCTGTAATGGGGGGTGGCTCACCAGGTATTCCAGCTGTTTCCCCAACTCCAACATTTATTGGGCATTACAACAGAGATAATTGTGGCACTGTCAATACCAGTGGTAGCTTCTCATTTTACTCAGGGTCTAATAGCTTATACACCCTAGGGGATTGGCCAGTAGGCAAACAAGTCATAGCAGGTACAATTAAGCTATATGTTGGTTATAGTGGCTATAGGGCTTCCGCCTTAGAATTAACAGACCATCTAGTGTCAGGTGAAAATGGAACTATTGTTTATAGAGATGTGCCTACGGGGGTAGTTACTACGGTAGGTACTATTAATTACAACACGGGTATTATCACGTTAAACTGCGCCTCAGTTACTAAGAGATTGATGATTTGTACTAACACTGGGGGAATAGTTTGGTCTGATTACAAGGAAACTGATTTTCCTTGGAATATAAATAGTCCAAATGGCAGCTCTACGCCCATATACGCAGTGGCAGGCTTTCAGGGTATGTCTGGTAGTGGATATGGTTTATGGCCAGTCCCACCTGTGGCAACCCTACCAGTTGGTATAACTTGTGACTATCTTGTTAGCAGTTCCTCAGCGGGTAGCCCAGCAGTTCCAGGTACACCTAACGATGTAGTAATTTCACCTGGAATACCAGCAGTACCACCAAACGTTGTAGCACCGGCTATTCCACCCATACCTGAATCCATCCTAGTCCCTGCCGTACCAGCAACGCCTGGAACACCCGCTGTATATGAACCCACGGCAGCTGGGCATAACTGGAACGCTCCTGCTACTGTAAGTATGGATTTGAAAGCAGACAAAAACGAGAAACTCGTAGCAGGCGTGAGAATTATTGCTGGAACAAATGAGATTGTGGATAAGGTTGGAAGGTTAATTCTAAATCCTGGGATAACCACGGGGTTAGGGGTGGATGTTGGTACTATTGACCTTAACAATAGCCGTGTCACTTGTCCTATTAGTACCAGAAGTATTCTTGCTCAAACTAACGCTATTTACATGGCAACCTCATCTGCGCACCTGCCAGAAAAGAGTGCCATGTTTATACTGGATGGTGCGCCATTTATGATTGGTGCCGTTTCTTTAATGCTGACTAACGTAGCAGGTGAGCAATGGTCATTCGACGTAGGCTCATCTGGAACTACTACCGTGGACGATTACACTGCTACAGTTAATTTCACAACGGGGTACTGTAAGGTAGTTTGTAACACCTCCAATACGGATAAGCTGTTCTCCTCTGCTTTAGTTCGTTACTCAGCTATTTCAGAAGTAACCACGGTTTTAGATGCAAACATTCTTGGAGCAGATACCACTAGGCTACCTCAGAACGGTAAGATTCCTATTTTCAGGAACGGTTCTGTAATCGTGGTACACAACACTCAGACAATCCCTGCGGCTACGTATACCAATGGGCAAACTGTGGACATGGGACGCACCAGAATCAACGCTGTGACCATTAGAAACTCGGCTGGAGCAGTTGTACCAAAAGCAGGTAGATACTCCTTCGTGCCGCTTACAGGCATCCTGACGTTCATTAATGTAGACGGGTTATCCCAACCCCTGACAATTGAACACCGAATTGAGGATATGCTCCTTGCAACTGACGTAAACTTAACAGGAGATATTAAAACCAACATGGGTGTTTCTCATGACTTTGCTACCAGTGGAAGCTATGTCAGTTCAGCCCTGTTAATTGGCAATATGCAGGGGAGGGTGACACAACCATTTGACCAACAAACCTGGACGGATGTTTGGAGTAACGCCATTATCGGAAGTCCTACCCTGTCAAATTACAACCACGCTGCATTTCCAATTACGACAACTAACTTAGGAGCGCAGGAAGAAAGGTGGTTGTGCTTATTTACATCGTCCATATCTTATAAAGTAATTGGAGAAACGATGGGGCAAATTGCTATTGGGTTGACCACTGAGGATTGTGCGCCTGTTAATGGAGCCACGGATAGCCCCTATTTTGTAATTGACCATCGGGGTTGGGGTGGTGGATGGGCAGTTGGTAACGTCTTGCGCTTCAATACCCATGCAGCAAACTACCCTATAGACCTTATTAGAACTGTGAAACAAGGAACTCCATCCACTGTTTCAGATAACTTTCATTTAATCGTGCGTGGTAACGCGGAGTAATTATGTCTTTCCCTGTTAAGTATTTTCATAGTGGTATGGCCGGTGCGCCGGTTCTTTCTGGACAAGCCGGAACGTTGATTAGCATCTTAAAGACTTGTCTTATTAATGGTTTCAATACCAAAACTGTAAACTCACTTGTGGTAACAAGCAACGTAGCAGTAGCCACAATTTCCGCTGGTAGTCATGGATTCACTGTCGGTTCGATAATTAAGGTGGCAGGTGCATCTCCTGATGGGTTAAACGTAGAGGCTAAAGTAACAGCTGTTACCAACACTACTGTAACCTTTGCCACCACGGGCATCAGTGACCAAACGGCAACGGGTACGATTACCATGTTCTTTGCCCCTTTGGGTGGGTGGTCGGAAGTTTATGCAGGTACGACTAACAAGTTGGTTCTCCGCTCAGATGACATTACAGGAACCCGTTTGTATTACCAATTCGATGACACAGCTGCTAACTTAGTAAGTTTCAGAGGTTATGAGTCTATGTCGGATGCCGTTACGGGTGTTGACCCATTCCCAACATTTGCACAGCAATCAGGTACATTTGGTATTCCAAAGTCCTCCACATCTGATTCTACCGCTAGAAACTGGTGGATAATTGGAGATGGAAAATTATTCTATATGGGGATAGCTTACGCATCCCCATACCCATCAGCCTTTATGCCCTTCTGTATTGGAGAACCTATTTCATATAAAGCAGGGGATGCCAAATGTGGAATTTGCTGTGGTAGCACCTACTTACAATCCCAGGTTGGCGAGAATAGAAATTGGTATGTAGCACGTAATATGGCTCAATCAGGTAAATCCGGTAAGCATACGGTGTGGTCAGCTTTCTCGACTTTCGGAACCAACGCCAATGTTGTCTTTCCTGCCCTAGCAGATAACGGCGTACACCTAGGGAAAGTGTATTTCTCTGACTCTGATGTGATTACAAATGGTAACTACCAACTTAGAGGGGAAATGCCAGGATGGTACTCACCTAATGAATATCGGCCTGGAACCCATTTAGAAAAAGTCACCCAGGCAGGTACAGAGTATATTGCCCTATCTAATTCAGCGGACGGTGGGGGTACACCATCAAACCATTACTTCTCACTCTCTGCTTGGAGATAAGGAATGTCCACTGACCTAACCCTGTATAAGGCATCTCAATATACTAAGCTACCTGATGGTAGGTTAATTGTGCTTGGGGGTACTACCACCTCAAGCGCACCGACCAATGACTGTAACTTGCTTACTTTCAATGGTAACTCAGTTATTGTTACTGCTTTAACCAATTTTCCCAATAACTTCTACGTTGGTGGCATAACTACCCTGTCAGATGGCCGTATCCTGATAGCAGGTGGGTGGACAGGGAATGGCGTGAACTTCGCTGTAGACACAACCTACATTGGAACAATTACAGGTAGTAGTATTGCCTGGGTGCAATCCACATCTATGCCTATGGCGATAGGCGACCACACCCTGAATACACTTAGCGACGGTAGGGTAATTGTCATTGGTGGTTTCAATACAGGAGGTTCTGTCTTAGTTAATACCTACATAGGTACGGTATCAGGTGACACAATCTCGTGGGTTTCTTCTACCAATTACCCAATCGGGGTTTCCGCCCATCAGACAGTTGTCCTTGGGGATGGTAGGATTATGGTAACTGGAGGGATGACTTCCGGCCCATTCACCCAAGTCTATTTTGGTACAGTATCAGGTAACACAATATCCTGGGCAAGCGGAACAGATATGACACGGGCTAGGGGGAATCACTATATGGTTCTCCTAAGCGATGGCAGGGTTTTTGTCATGGGAGGTTGGGCTAATAGTGCCTATTCCACACAATATTATGGTGAGTTTGGGGTAATCGCAGGTAACTCCGTAACGTGGTCTAACGCTACAGATTTCCCTGCTGCCACCGCTATTTGTTTTGGAGCTGAGTTACCGAATGGCTCAATCCTTGTAGGAAACGGTTGGGGTAACGGTTTTGTTGTCGCAGGTAGAGTTGGTAATATCAGTGGAAACTCAATAACGTGGAACGCCTTTTCCTATTCTTATTTCGTTTTTGCAGAGTTAAATGAACTAACCATTTACCCCATAGGTGCAAGGGGAACCGAGATTACTACGGGATTAGTTCCCCAGGGGTCTATTACTCTGTATCCACCTACGGACACTGGCTTTAATGGGACATACAAAGTTTTTGGTAATACAGAAAAGACCTCAGCCCATTTAGCAGTTGGGTCAAGAAGGGTTCGATTGTTCACCCGTTGGACAGGACAATTCCTGCAAGAAACCTGGTCAGACCCCGTGACCGGCTACTACGAATTTAATAATGTTAAGGCAGGGGAACAGTACATGGTTATAGCTTTTGACCATACCGAAACCTATAATGACGCTATAGCCTCACCCTATCTTCCAAGCCCAATGTAAGGAATCAAGATGTCAGTCACTAGAGTTGCTCAAGCCATATCTACTGCTAGATTGGATGCTATTAAAGCTAAGTTAGAGGAAGGGACAAACCCACCCTACCTTTGCATCTATGCCGGTACGATGCCAAGTTCCGTTGCTACAGCGGCGGGTACTCCGCTAATCACGATGGATTTAAATGACCCTATTGGGTCAGTTGTCTACAACGTAGCAGGTAACACCTTAACGTTCTCCCCACCAACCCCTGCTATTGTTTCTGTAGCTGGTACGGCAACGTGGGCGAGATTCTTTAGTGGAAATGGGGAGGCTGTGTTAGATGTTGACGTGAGCGATAACGCCGGTACAGCTACTTATAAAATTAGTTCAGTTGATTTTGTTCAAGGCGCTCAGGTGTCCTTAGCAACTGCAACTATCAATGACTAACCCAATCACTCAATTCCTTGTCCTGCAAACGCCAGGGCAAACTTCTCCGGCTAATGTCACTTTTGGCAATACCGGAGAAGCGGAAGTTTTCGTCGGCAATTTAAATGCCGCCCTGCCGAGTAACTTTAGCGTTACCATGCAGGGAAATTTGGTACCTCCTTATACCTCTCACCTGTCGGCAACGTTACCCAGTAACTTCTCAGTCATTTTACAGGGGGACTACCGTGACCCCACTATCCCTGTAATAGTTCAGTTCAATCAGTTAAAGATAACTGAGGCGTGTCCGGCTAACCCTCTGTTTGGGTTTGACGCGCAGCCACCCGCTATAGGAAACATCTCTGCATACATTGGAACAACCATAACGGCATCGTTCACAGGCGCGTTTGTAAGCCCGTACACGTCCACTATGGCGGCAACCCTATCGAATGTATCAGCTTCGATGACAGGCGGCGTAGTGCCTCCCTACACGTCTGTATTGCACTATGGATTCCCATTCCTGTACGCTGAGTTTACGGGTCATTACGAACCACCGCCTGTCGGGCATATTATTGCCAATTTAAGGAAGCCGACAGCTTCCATGACAGGGGTGTTGGTTCAGATAGCTCATATGGATTGCAATCTTACACCATTAAGTGTGGAGATGATTGCTGTACATGATGCTACTGTACGTAATGTCTGGGGGCTGTCTAGTGAAGCCTTTATGCCTTTCAATAACGGGGATAGCATAGACACAGGTGAAGTGATAGCTCCCCTGACACTCGCCGACAAGAAAAGTAGTGACATTGAAATTCCCTTCAATAATGGAATTGAGGACGTTGACACAGCTACCACAGGTGTTTGGGCTTTACCAAATGACCTTGATGGCAGGTGGGAGGTAGACTGGGGCTTAACCGAAACCGACTTAGAGCAGGGTTCTACCTGTCAGTTCCAGCGGGTAATCAATTACAATTACGGTGAGTGGGTTAGTCCCTATATCAAGTTGGAGAAAGAGTTAGAAGTTGGGATGCTAACACCCTTCGTTCACCTTGACCCAATTTATAGACTAACAAGTTTCAAGTATAACTTCGCGCCATTTCTGTTTAACAGGGTAAGGATAACCAATAAGTTCGCTGAGTTAGCCAGTGTGTTTCGCCCTACGGTTATCCCTTGGGGTCACGGATTCCAGTTGGATGACGGAGTTACACACGGTAGACCACCTAAACCGCCTGCGCCGGACACCAGACAATATCCCCCTGCGCCTGTAACCTTCTACCGGACTTGGGGTAGTTACAACAACCCAGTGTTCGGTGAGTTGGTTAGTGAAACCATCAACACCAAAATTTTACCTGCAAGGAATGTTTACGTGATTAATAACACAGCAGAACTAAGATTGTATCCATCCGGTACTTACTTGGATTGTAAGAGTTTAACGGTATCCTCCAGCAAGGGGGATTGGGGTTGGACGCTAAGTGCCGATGTCCCTGCCTCAATAGAGAACCTGATTAAACCTAACCCTGGTCAGATTATCGAATTGGAACTGACCATTAATACCACTGAGGTATTTAGATTCCTAGTCAGGGGATATTCTCGTTCACGTAAATTCGGTTCCTCTGCAATAACGCTATCAGCTATTTCAAGAACAGCGTGGTTGGCTTCTCCATTTGCTCCGAAGATTGCAAGGGTAAACCATACGGCAAGGACAGCTAACCAGTTAATCAGTGACGCATTAAATGAAATGGGTTACAACGGGACTTCAAACTTCATCACGGCTAATTCTTCCTTGGATGATTGGTTAGTTCCTATCAATGCGTTCAGTCACGAGGGAACCGTGATGGAATATATCGCAGAGGTGGCTTCATCTGTTGGGGCTGTAGTCCAGTCAAACCGAAAAGATTTGATGCTTAATGTCCAAAAAGAGTTCCCTGTTTTGGGTTGGCAGTTCGATACGGTTGTTCCAGATTACATTGCAGACTTTGGGGGATTGATAACGGAAGATTACACCTGGACAGATAACCCTGCTTACGACTCAGTAACTCTAATTGGCAGTGAGGTTGGCGGGGTACTAACCTTCGCAGTTAAGGATGGCAAAGCGGGTTCCTATTCACAACCTGCGATTACCCACAACTTATTCACCGATGAGATTGCTACACGGCAACGAGCTAATAAAGAACTATCAGTCGCCTGCCGAGTTATCAACACCTCCATAACGATGCCAATTCACCCTGAACTGGGTATCATTGACCCACTTAAATTTATTAAAATAGTCGAGGGTAGTAGCCAAGTCGTCTGGATAAACGCTTCTACAAATGTTAATGTAACACTTCCTAAGATTAACCAAACTTTGAATTTAGAACGCTATGAATATTTGGACTGATTTAATTAGGGTACTTGGAAGCAAGACCACGAAAGTAGGAACCATAGCCTTGAAGGTTGGCAATTCTTATTTGGTGAACCTTGTAGGGGGTGGGGATATGATGGTAACTTCCACCGCTACCGATTTGGCTGTTGGTAACAATGTCTATATACAGGGGACAGTTATTACAGGTAAAGCGCCTGACTTAACAATGGGAACGATAACGATATGAGTACGACAACTTTAGATGCCATCACCCTGTCAGAAAATTTACTTTGGGCAGGTAGGAATAACTGGACACCTGTGACCCAAGCGACTGAGCGTAGCTTATCGGGTGCGCTTATTGTGCAGACTGCGACAGTGATTAAGGGTCAGAAGATTTCTTTGAAAGGGGAATCCAATACAGGGTGGATGCCTAGAAGCCTTGTTGAAGCTATCCAAGCTAAGTTGGCAATACCTGGACTTCAAATGACTTTAGTTTATAAAGGAACAACGCTGACAGTAATCTTTGACCATGAAGCAGGTGGTCTTATTACGGAACAGGCTGTTCCCTATGTGGACGTGGATGGTAACGATTGGATAAGGGTGGAAGCAATTAACCTGCTAACTGTTTAGCCTTTGGAGCAAAAACAGTTCCGTTTTTATTTTGGGCGTAACCTTGTTCCCTGCCGGTTGCCGTTAGCTTATATTTGTAAAACAACCGTTCGTGTTTGGTATACGTCAGGACACCCGCATCGACCAACTTAATTAATTCTTCGTGGCGATTAACAATTGAATGGTGCAGGGATTTGCTTTTTACTTCCGATACGATTCTTTCATGTTCTTCCAGACTAATATAATTTTCAGGTTTAGCTTGGTGAGCGGTGAAGGTATAGCCTGCCAATGACATGATATAGGCTTTTGCGCCAATCTCCCTTAACATCCTAGCAACAGCTTTTGCTTCTGGTGTTTTTACCCGTGATTCATAGGCATAATGGGTGGCAACCAAACTAAAGGTTTTTTGGCTCAACCCCGCGTCAGACGTGGCTTCAAGGTGACAACCTTTTAGGTGTTTTTGAATAGCAGTCTGTGATACTCCCAACACCCTAGCGGTCGCACGAATACCGATATTAAACTCACCATTCGATAAAGCTATTACGTCTAAGTCTTTTACAGATTTTACAACTTTCAGATTATTCATAAATTCCTCGCAATAAAAAACCGCCGGAGTATGTTGGTCAAGAACATACGAGAACGGCGGTTTAATTTAAAGAATTTTGGTTTAACGTCTTGACCTCGATACACCGAAACTCAAGCTCAGTATACCATGTATTTTATTCAGGACAATATATTGAGTAGTCCGTTTAGGCCAGTAGACCCAAAACCACCTTTACCTCTAACTGTCTTTGTATTAAATTCATCTACCTTCTCCAAAGCCATTCTGACTACAGGAACGCAGACAGCTTGTGCGATTCTATCCCCTGGAGTAATGGTGAAATCCTCATTACTCCGGTTCCAAATAGAAACATAGAGAGTTCCCTGATAGTCTGCATCGACCAGGCCAACCAAGTTACCCAAAACGATACCTCGCTTATGGCCAAGTCCTGAACGTGGCAGGAGAAGAAGGGTGTAGTTGGGGTTGTTAATCCATACGGCAATCCCTGTAGAAATCAACATGGATTCATTTGGCTTCAATACAGTTTGGGCAGGGACACAAGCCCGTAAGTCCAACCCTGCTGGTTCACCAACATCAACATAACGTGGCAGAGGGATTGCCACTCCAACTCTATCATCCTCAATTTTGTACTGAACTGGTATTGTATTCATTATCTTTCTCCTGGGGTGGGGGGACATTAAAAACCCCGAAAACACTAAGTATTAACGGGGTATCGGAAACTTAGAGGTGTAGGGGTACTAGATTAGCATTTACCTGGGGCTTTACCGCCGCCTTTACCGCCTTTACCTTTAGATGGGGCTTTTCCTGCGTATAAATCTTTCATGGGTTTCACCTGTTTTACTTTTAAAAAAGAAGGGGCTGTTAGGAGCAACCCCTTCAACATCCTCAACATTTTCTACCTGTAACTTGTAAAATTTTCTAAGCTGCTTGTTCAGCAGTAAAAGACAAGCTACGGGAGTAATAGTACCACAAATAAAAAATTTTGGGCAAAAAAAACCTCGATAGCTTT
>Ga0213918_1000130_pt1 | contig 29076 bp, 26 predicted proteins | sample McNCre217MG_FD_163422 | JGI IMG/M metagenome (GOLD analysis project Ga0213918, IMG submission 163422) | Freshwater microbial communities from McNutts Creek, Athens, Georgia, United States - 2-17 MG | ecosystem: Environmental > Aquatic > Freshwater > Creek | place: USA: Georgia | collected... | reverse complement strand
CTTCACGACAAAGATTTTAAAGAAATGTATGGCAACCAATTGCCTTGGGGCGCTTATTATGACTATTAAAGCTAATCATCGTCAGACGAAATAAAAGCAATGGCTATTATCGTAATAATCAACACTGCAGCTATAGTTATGATGGATAGATTAATCGCCTCCATGCTGTATAAAAACCTGTTAATGCCCATCAAATTCTTTTTGCAGCCTGCTTTCAATTACGTTTTCAATAACAAAAAGTAATCGAGTAGCCATGTGTCCGCTAATACCGGATAGTGCCGCACATACGCCAACCGGAATATCATAAGACTGCGCCAGCATAAAGACGCCAAGCCCAACGAAGCCGCTGGTAAACATCTCGCCCAACAGCTCAATAATGCTAAACTTTCGTGTTTTCCCAGCTTTTATTTTTCCATACCAGTTTACTAAACCACCGGCGCACGGCATGGCTAGCGCAAGAATCCATGTGCTTATTTCCCACTGTGTCGGGTCTTTGTCTATCATTATGTTACCTAACCAAAGTGTAAACACCACCAGTAATAAAGCTGCTTACTAACATGATTAATGGCATTGGCAACAGCGGCATTACATGCCACTGCTACCAGTACCACCAGGATTATTTTTTTAACCCTGATTGCTGTCATTTACTGAGCAATACCAGGAACCGGATCGCCATTAACCGCATCAACAGCGGCAGTTGTTTGGGCAGTTTCAGCAGCAGCGGCAATCAGCGCTTCGCTGTTAGCCGAGATAGAATCCAGCAACGCCTGAGCGCCTGACACGTCATTAGCCGCTAACAGTTGCTTTACCTCAGTCACCAGCGCTTTAGTTTGGGTGACAGCCGCTACGATAACATCTTGCTCTGCTTTGGCTGCGGCCATAATATCTTGAATAGTTGCCATCTTGTCTCCAAAAATTGATAGTATTGTGATAATCTTTTTTAACTTTTTGTCGTTAAAAGAGACGTTAATATTAATGTCCATTACTTTACCTATGATGATTCAAAGGTCATCGCTTAATTAAGCGATGTTTAATTTTAACATATTTTTATTATGGCATAGCATGTGGTGGGGTAATCATGTAAGTCTATCGTGATAGAGATGATTAACAAACAATTTTATATTTGATCTATTATTTATTAATTTCTGCTAATCTCTCGCGTAAAGCATACCCTTCTAGCATCCATATTTTTTGTTTAGCATTATTCATAGCTATTTTTTTGCCTAATTCAATGTCAAAATTTTCAGGACTGGCACACGCGCTTTCGCCAGTTACTGTAAACCCATTAGCAAGTGTTAAACAACATACGGTAAGCGTCGTGTTTTCGAATACATGATATTGCTCGTTAACAATAACATCTTCAATTTTTTGAAGAGTTACCCTGGGCGCATTAAGTCCTTTTTCATTAATTTCATTTTCTATTTCTTCATTGCTTAAACTCATTTTTACCATCCTTATTAAACATTTACTAATTAAACGATGTTTAATTTTATCATGATTTTAATTTCAACTATGCTTTAAACTCAACTATTAATTAAGAGGTGAAAAATGAAAACGATAATTGCATTAATACTAGTCATGATTGCTAATGTTGCCTTATCAGCAGAACTCTACGACCCCCAGGCTGGTAAGTATTTAGGACAGCTTGGTGGGAGTAAGTATGATAGTGACTCAACCAGTAATCCTTACGGGAGATACGGGAGTAAATACAGCTCGGATTCAATAAACAATCCCTACGGAGAATATGGCAGTAGGTACAGCAGCAAGTCTCCAAATAATCCCTATGCAACTAATCCTCCAATTATTATCGACAGGAGCTATAGGAGATAGATATTCTAATAAGATAATTAATTGACAGGTTAAAGCTGTATGGATTATGCTTTAACCGTCGTCCACATGGCGACACGGGATTGGCATCTCGAAACGTTACGGCATTGAGCCGCGAAAGCGGTTTTTTTATGTCACAAATTTAGCATCGTTATTATGTCGGGCTAAGTGGGCACTTGAAAGAGTGGCCGGTCGTAACGCCGGTATGCCAACCCACTTAGTTCGGCTCCATGATTGGCATCGTGTAGCCGAGTACTTAACTCGTTACGGAATTATAATCATGAACAATCAACTTATCCCCGTTTTTTCTGGTGAATTATCTGGCGTACCCGCCCAACTTGTTGATGCACGTTTGCTGCATACCTTTTTAGAATCTGCTCAAGACTTTTCAGACTGGATTAAAAAAAGAATAAAGGCATATAGTTTTATTGAAAATACAGACTACCTGATCCATAAATTTATGGAGCAGCTACCAAGTGGCGCAAAAGCAAAAATCGACTATCACCTAAGTATCGACATGGCTAAAGAACTTGGCATGATCGAACGCAGCGAAAAAGGACGTCAGATTCGTCGGTACTTTTTGGAGATGGAAAGGAAGGCGCTACAGTTATCAAGCACTACTTCCCAACTCCCAGACCCAAAAACAAAACTAGCCCTGCCCGGCGGCCTGACTCTCGACATGCAGGACACCATTAAAGCCATGGTGAAAGCTAACGCTGCAATACTACCCAAAGAGAAACAGGCTGGCGCCATCATTCGGCAATGGTCAGCTATCAAGAAAAAATTCGGTTGCAGCTACAAAGAAGTGTCACCGGATAACTACATAAACATACTGAGCTTATTAAGCCGCTTACCATTGGAAGGCGAAGTACTACCAAAAGAAGTCCTGCCCAAAGAAACCAACCCGCTCTTAACCGACAACGCTTACCGTAATGAAGCGAGGCTGGCTTTTGATGATTACCTTGAATTCTGCAATGCCACCATGAGACAGGCAGGAGTAAAGCCGCCTGAACAATGGCCGGTAATCGACAGTAAAACCGTTGACGGCTTGGTTGCTTCCATGATGTGGAACTCACAATGGGTGATGTCGTTTGATCCTGGCACCATGCAGCCAAGTATACGATCTATTCCTTTTGATGCCTTATTAATGCCTGAAACAAAAGCCATTGATTATTTAACCAAGCAGCGTGGCTATATTGTGATGAAAGAATCCGAATTGCTTAGTAAAATACGGTCATAATATTTAAGGATAACCAATGACGCCAGAGCCAAACGAACAAACAGAATGTCCCAAGTGCGGCAATAAAATACTGGGCCGTATGTGGTCTATTAAGATCAAATATTGCCCGGATTGCTGGACTTGGTTTGGATGGTTTGCAAAGGATAAAAATAACTAATTCAATGTGAGAGTGAGTATTGTGGAGAATGAAGAAATTAATAACACAATTTATGTTGTAATGCTTAAAGACCGCCATTATGATGCTAATGCAACGCTGTTTCTGACACCAGAAAAGGCAATTGCTTACGCACAAAACATATTGGACGAAAATAGCGAAAAAGCAAGACACGTTAGTTCAGACGATGCACGTATGACTGACGAAGAACTAGACCAAGCTGGATGGTTATTTTATGGATGTTACAGCGTTGAGGGAGACTGTGTATGGGTTTATCCTACCAAAATTATGTGGTAGACACGACTCTGGCGCAAATGTTAACGTCAATCCCGGAGGATAAGCTTAAGCAAATCCAGTCGGCTATTATCACGGCAGGAATAACAAGAGAGTTTAAAGGTGATCACCGGGCTATATTTAAACGGCTTATGAGCAGCGCATCAGGACGACAGAAGAAAATCTATGCGGCCCTTGCTAAATCCAGCCGTGATGAAATGTGTAGGATGAGTGATGCTATTGTAATGATGAATAAATAAAGGAATTTTATGAGTGAAATTTTTGTAGTAGGCGACAAGGTAAGAAAGATAGGCGGAGACTACACCTTTGAAGGTATTGTAGTCGCCGCGTTTGAAAAGCTGTCAGGTGTAGAGCGGTATGTGGTGGAAGATAGTAGGGGTGTTTTACACGTTTACTCCGCTAAGTGCTTGCATATTATGTAATAACAATGCATACCACAATTAAATGCTTTTTAATAGGGTGGGTAGGTTAAATAAAACCTACCCACCCTATTATCTTACTGAATAGTTAAATCCACCCCATCATTCAGCAGCCGCATTAAAATTATCGAACACCAGCTTCATAGCCGTTTCGTGAAGCTTATCGGCCTGTCTACGGTATGGGCTAATAAAATGTTTATGTCTTTTCTCTACTCTTGAAGCCGCAGCAAGTTTGCCATTTGCCCTGCCCTCAATTCTTTTAACACTAACTGAAAGCTTGGCAAGACTTTCCTCTCTTGGTGACAATTCATCACCAACCGACTTCTTTACCATAACCTTGTTCATTCTGTCACGATAACGATAATACAGACGCTCTTTTAAATCTGACCTGTCTTGCATAGAAATATACCTATCAAACAATGGTGACACTGTATTCCGTCCTATGCTTTCCTTATGAGGGTTATCCACCATCTCCTTAATAATTTCATTCATAGGCCCTACAGCATAGCCCTTGATAATCTCTCTAACTTGCTCAGGGTAAACGTTAATGCCAAACTTAGCCAGTTCCAAAGCTATCATCTTATATGCTTCTGGCGTTGATTTACGACCCTGCAAGGCATTGGCAATGTCGGCTTTATTAAACTTTGCATTCGTAAGCGGTGATCCAAACGTATTCACATCCAGTGCAATATTAGCTAATGGTTTGGCTATCTGTGGCGTAAAAGTTTGGGTGGCCCAAATTAACGGATGGTTTGAGATCGATGTTTCACTAGGCTGCACAGGGGCTAATGTCCTGGCAAACGACTTCATAATTTCAGCGCCGGTATCAACTGCGTCCTGCTCTCCAAACATGAACTTGCTCATATTGACAGCCGTTGACCAAGCCAACTGCGGTAATCCGAAACCAACAGGGATTTTAAAATACTCGTTGTCGCCAATCTTGATGGGGATGTTGCGCTCAAGTACAAAATTACCCAGTTCATCTCTCTTGTTAATGCCAATCTCGTCGTCATCATCGCCGGATCTTAGGAAGGTATACAGCATAATCCCTGCCACCAGATAAGCAGCTGCACGGTACTGACCATGCTTGGTGCCCAATGTTTGCAAGAGCTGATGGCCGCCTTGCATGGTTGGGTTGGTAAACACATATAACGCTTTTAATGGCCCGACAACGGTTCCTTGTTTACCAAAATTCATTAGGTTAAGAGTGCCACTAGCCGCTGTCTTTTTATCGACACCAGCGTCCCGTAATGCCTTGTAAATTGAATAGCTTGAAACCAGTTCAAAGGAGTTGTTCCAGGCACTAACTACATCCATCGCTTGCGTTGACAATTTCAACGAATCTTTCATTTGCTTTGATAGCGTGGCACTGGTCGCGCTTAGATAATCGCCAACTGTTGAGGTTCCGCCTTCGCTAATCATCTCTCTGATAGTTTTAATATCCGGGTCGTTTTCGTTGACGGTGAACTTATTAGCCAATTTAGTGCCTTCAAACATGACCCCCATTAATTTCTTAATCAGCTTCGGATTCGCGGCTGTTTTTATGGCGTTACGCGCAACCTTATCCATGTTGATGTTTTCATAACCAGGCAAGGCCCGTGTGCGAATATTCTCGGACCGCTCCCAAGTATCACGTATCGCATTGATCGCACCAAATCCAGGCATTAATTGCGTCACCATGCGGGCATAGGAACGTGTAAACCAGGCAACAGGCTGCAATACGCTGGAAACATCTTCCTTATTGACACTGCGTAACGCATCCATCGCCGCCTTATCATTAATATCATAAACCCAGCTGCGGCCATTTTTGCGAATGATAAGTCCGGTGTCTGATGGACGAGTTAATGCTGTCTCCGGTGCTCTATCAATACCGTATTTCTTTGAAACCTCATGCTGGGCCTTTTGTTGCGTTAGTCCGTCATCTAATTCATTTTGAATAAGTTCATCATAGATTTGAGTAAATTTGTCTTTGAAATCAGCCCAGCCATGAAACCGCGCTGATTTTTGTACCTGCTCAGTAGCCGCATCGATACCATTCTGCGCAATACTTCCAGAACGCCCTTTTGCCTGTTTGTCTGATTGCTGGTTAATGCTGCCATGTGAAAATAAAGAATCCTCTGATTCATCCACACTTGGATCTCCGGTAAGAGGAACATAATGTGGAGAGTTATGCCAGGTATCAACAATAGCCTGGGTTACTTTGCCGTCTGCTAGGTCTTTATTAAGCTTCCATGCCAGCATATCGTAGACATGTTTAGAGGCTTCATTAAGCTTCGCTACGGGGATTTTATTTTCAATGGCATCCTTGTACAGCTGCGCAGTAAAGTCGTTATATCCGCCAGCTAAGCCCGATGCTAGGGATTCTTCTGTGGGATCAATACGCCGCTGTTCATTAATGGCTGAAAGTCTTGCCTGTTGCTTTGTCTTAGCCTTGGATAATGCTTGTTTTAAAGCGCCATTAGCTGGCAGCGCGTCAATCTTTCCTTGGGCCAACTCTTTTTTATCAAGTGCTATTTTATCATCAAGGGCAGCTTGCGCATCATCAACGGATTTTTGATCTTGCCTAATGTAATCCTGGTTCTTTTCCAGCGCATAGCGCACCGTCATCCATTGCCCGGCGAGTTCTTTAGCTGCCCTATAATCAAGGTTATGCTCCTTTGCAATGCTGGCGATAACTTTAGCCAGAGGCTTAAGATAGTTGTCCATAGCCTCCTTCTCAAAGATGGCTGTGCGTCGTTTAGCCCTGTCTTTGGCAAGTATCAACTCCCCAGAAAACACTTGGTTAGCAAGCTTCCGCGTCCATACGTCAAAAGGACGAGATGAATCAACCAGCATTGTTGCGGCCTTATCCATAACGCTTTGCATATCAGTCTTGTCTTGCGGCATCTTTCCGGTAGCAAGAATAGAATCAATGTCGCCAAGGCTGTTTACTGATCTGTCATTACCAGATACAAAGTCTTTTGCTTTATTGAACCATTTCGACAGACCTATTGGATTAGCGTTAGCAGGAGGCGGCGCATTATCCATCCGCTTACCGCTAAACACCACCACGACATCGCTATATGGCGTGTCCGCTGTTGCCTTGGGCGATGTAGCCTTGCGCTCCGCATCACTCATGTTCATTCGCGCTTCTGTGTTACGCGCCTCAACCTCGCCAGCCAACCGCAGGTATGCTTCATATTGAGCTGGATAATACAACTGCGCCCGTTGCGTTTCCAATACCTTAGCCTTGGCTTCATTTCCTGCTTTGCGCTCTTCATCAGCCAGGTCTCGCAACGTGTCAAGCCTGTGTTTGTAGTGCTCACTGAAGTCAGAATAACCAAGTCCGTTTACTGAACCGCCACGGGCGAAACCTTCCACGTTTTGAATGCCGTGCTGTATTTCATGGAGCAAGGTCGATAATATTTTATCGTTGTTTTTACCTAGCTCGATAACACCATTATGATAAGAGCCTGATATTTCTCCAGGTTGACCAAACTTCACGTGAAGGTTCTTCATAGCTGGATAGGCAGCAAACAGCCTGGGATGATTAATCACCTCGTCAAGACTATAAACGGTATCAGGATTGGCTTCTATGATTGCATCCTGTGCCGTATTGGTTAAGGCTGCGTCTTTGTCGCTGATTTCGTAGCGAGGTTTACCGTCATCGCCAATGCTCCATCCAGTATCTTGCCTAACTTGCTCAGCATCCTCTCCAGATTCAAGACGCTGCTTGGCGGTGTCTAACAGGTAAGTGTCTGCGGTTGCAGAATGCTGGCCGGCAAAGCTGTATTTTACGCCATCGCCAGAAATATCATCAGAAAAAATATTACGAGGATAACTATAAATAGCCTTTGCAGGAATATTAAGCTTGTCATAGTCGCCATTATTAGGAAGTCCGGCAGCGTCTATTATCGAATCATGCAAAGATGATGAGCTACTGGCTATATAAAGATTCCCTGTCGCGTTATCAACTACCCCTCTTATATCTGAATACATATCCGCATCAGCTAATTTTAAGGATCGTGCTCTGGTAGGGTTTTTTATAACTACTAGTCCATTTGACTGCATGACTTTGTTAACATCAGCATCGCCATGGAAATACTCGCCTTTATAATCTGGCTTTACCTTATCAGGAGCAAAGGCACTGGTCATGATGCCGCCATTACGCCCCACCTGATCAAACACCAAACTATCAGGAGCCGACCGCAACGCCGCATTTGCTATAAATACGATGTCATTCTCATCTAGCTCATCGGCCCAGCGGTAAAAACGCAGGCGGTCCAGTGGTGGTAATGCCTTGCCGATAGCGCGGATGGCGTTACGGAACCAGGCGATTATTTTTCTGGATATAGGTAGGTCGGGTGAATATTGGACGAGATAGGCAGCCGTCTCTTCCCATACATGCTTAGGATTAGTATCTTTTGGAACCCGGTCAAAAGCCTCCTTGACTTTCTTGTTGCCAAGCTTATGCAGATTTTCAAGCTGCTTGAGGATGCTTTGGAATTCTGGGTCGGTGCGGATCAGTGATAATTGGTGAGTAGAAATTTCGTGTAATAGTAAGCCCTTAAGATCATCAGTCTTGCCAATGTTTTCGGCCACCAGGTATGATGTATCATCCTTGGCATTATAAAAGCCCTGAGCACCAGCAGCCTTCGCTCCGCCAATAGCAATGGCCTCATCCCTGCCAATAATCTTAAACTTGTCAGTAGCAAGCAGTCTGTCACTCCAGCCTTTGCCGTATTCTTTGTCAAGCCTGTCCCGCATGGCGGTTAACAGGCTGGCTTTGGTGTGTGGGTTGGCTACATTATTCTGCTGCTTGCTGAATATGCCATCTATTCCGCGTCGTCTGGCAGATTCCAGCATCCCGGATTGAATTCGTTCCAGTAATTCGGATTTTTCGCCGCGCGTGCTTGATGTAAGGGACTGGAGGAAAACACCTTGGCGTAATGTCGTCTCACCCGCTTTAGATGCTCTTCCACTTGCTGAGCCGATAATTCTATGAAGCCATCCCTTGCCTGCTGGGCGTCCAAGTCTGTCTTCAAATTGCTCATTGTCGAAGTCATATTTATAGCCCTTAAGTTCTGGTATGTTTGCGTATAGATGGGAGGTGACAGTGTCTATCAAGGCACTGACCTTGTCAACATAGTCGCCATCCCATTTTAACGGCGGTATACCTTTGGCAGCATCGCCTTTTAACTGCTCTTTTGATGGCGCAAGAAAGTCCACCCGGCCATAACGCAAAGCCAGCGACAGCATGGCTTTGTTCCTGGCAATAACAGCAGCTTTGGTTAAGCCTTCAGGATAGCCGATATAAACCTTGTCCGTATTGGCTGCATAATTACCTACTGCCGCATAAATAGCATTGCCACGACTGCCCTCTGTTAGTTCGCTTACATCTATCCATACATTGCCTTCATTTTCCATTACAAAGAAGCTTTGTGCCTTATCAGTCATGAAAGTATAGCGAGTCATAGCCCCTATGTGCTGAACGCCTACATAGCTAAAATCAGGTGCTATATCCTCCATGATTCCACGGATTGTTATTTTGTCGCTTATCGGGTGCCTGAAGATATCATCGTCTTTGGCATATTCCTTCAGGATGCCTACATCTTGTGATGATGCTTTGCTGAACTTGCTCTGCGCTTGTTCCGATTGCTCCCGCACGCCTTGAATATATGCAGCCGCATCACCAGTGGCTACAATAACCTCATCCCAGTTATGCTCAAGAATATGCTGCTGCACTGACTTATCAAACAAGGATAGATCTATCAGTATTTGTTCTGGCGCAAATTCTCTGGATATTAATTCTCGCCCAGAATCTTCGGCCATTTGCTGGGCGATGTCCTTATCATGAGTCCATGACTGCAGAGCAGAATCTTTTATATTTTTGTCATGTGCGCGATAAAGCGTCACTGTTTTTTTAGGAACGTATTTAGATGACTGCCTGATTAAAGCATCAGACGGAAAACTGAAATGCCCAGCGGCATTACCATCACCACCCCACATCCATGTTTTTACCCAGGGGATTAGCTTGCCATTGAATACCTTGCTGCCAAATCGAGTGGTTTCTTCGGTCTTCTTGCTAAATAATGTCGGCTCGTCTAATCCTCCGTCAGGTCGATGTACGGTTCCACCTTCTTGATTAGTTCCTGGGGCCACTGACTGCTGTCCGTTCTGACCAGTGTTGCCATTTCCTGTAGTGTTAACTTCTCCAGCAGTTTGTCCGGAAGGCTCATTAGCCAAAGATTCTCCTGTGCTGTAAATCTCATTGGTTCCTGGGTCGAAGTTGAGGGCGACGAGTTCATTGTTATCTCCGGTTTGAAGTGCGTCTGAACGCTGGGTTTGGTAAACATGGAAGCCTAATGACTCAAGCGTATTCGCTACGTCATCATTCCAGTTATTAGTGATAACAAGCTTAGCTCCACGCTCCCAGGCAGGCAAGAGATTATCAGTGACTTTCTGTAAATAAACATCAGGATTAGCGTCTTCTTCAGTCGCCTTGCTGTAATTGGAAGTTTTAACTTTACCTTTGTTCAAGTAACTAGTGTCTACCGTTACCAGATCGCCTTTACCTGCTTCATCCCTGATTAATTCCCAGCCATTCCCGCGCCGAGTATCAACGTTCTTGGTACGCTCAGATGCATTCTTGATAATTTCTTTCTTGTTATCAAGGTAAATCTTACCACGGCCAAATTTCTTGACCTTCCCTGTTTTATTGTCAATAGTAATAAAGGCAAATCCAGGCACTCTAAAATTGCCTGTGCTGCTGGTGTCGGACTGTATAGGGATAAAGTTGAATGATTGTGATTGTAGGAAGTAATACAGACCAGCCGTACTTGGGTTGTCCTGCATTTCAATCGGTGTATTACTCTTGCCTTTAGCAACATAATCCTGCCCGGGAATAGCGTGCGCATGTAATTGATCACGCGCCCATTGGGTGAGTTCTGTCCTAATCCTTTTTAAATTATCAACATGCTCATTGCCGATATTTGATGTGGGAATATCAAGTTTACTAAGAACATAATCCTCAAAACCCTGAGCCGCATCACGAACCGCGTTTGGATTATCCTTAATTTGCTTATGGGCAATCGCACGCATAGGGTCAAATTCATTTAAGATAGAACCTTTAGGTAATGCACCGGTATGCGCAAGGTAATGCGTATAGCCTCCGCTACCGCCAAATGCATCTATCACTCGGGTGCTTGATTTCGCAGCTGACTCCATTAATTTACCGATGGAGTTAGCCAGCAGATGTGACTTGTTGCCAAAAATATTAAAAGGTAGCAGAGAAGAAACTGCTTCCTTATTCATATCGCTTTTGTATTTGTCCGGGATAGACTGTGCAGTAACCGATGGCTTTTGTTGCTCAGAGACATGCTGTTTAGAAGCTTGTTGCCCAGAAGCTTGTTGAGAATTGCTTGCCGGTTGCTTGATTGCCTGCTGATCATAATGCTTAATCGACAGTGTGGCTGCCTTATGCACTGCATCAGCGCCTCGCTTAGTCTCCATGGCGTATTTATTTTGCAGCGCTTTCAGCGTCTCAATATCGCCGGTTGCATGCGCATCAAGAACCTTCTGCCCATCATCGCGTATAGACTTAGAGACAACAGGCTTCATGACCTCATTGTTGATCATGTCGGAAACTGCCGAGGAAAGCTCGGTAGTTGCTAAGCCAGTAACCGCCGGTTGTGAATCCACCGACTGAGCTTCGGTTTTATTTTGTTGCGCCCCTGCTTCAGCCTCGCCAGTACTCGCGTTATCTGTAGTTGGTGCTTGAACCTGTTGTCGTCCGGCGGTGTTATTTTCATTGGTTTGCTGTATTTGTTTAGGAGCAAGCACAAATCCTGTATCTGGACTGCCCTTGATTTCATGCGTAGCTGGTGTGGCTTCTGGATAAGCAGTCTTACTGCTTAACGCCTTTAACGCTGATGACTTGGTGGTAAACGGTAAGCCAGTTGCTTTATCAACAATAGAAGCTTGACCTGCCTCTTGAACAGATTGCCCTGGCGCTTGCTCTGTACCAGACTGAGTATTAACGGCGGTACTTGTATCTGCTCCCCGTGCTTCAGGTTGTGATGATACAGTTTGGTTAGTTGTTGCTTGAGCGTTGTCATTGTTTAATTGTTGCGTAGTAATAAATGCGCCCGTATTACCGAGCGCACCCTGGTTTAGCAGCCTTTCTTGCGGGGCATTGGTGTCTTGCTTTTCGCTGGTGTTTTCTTTCCGGCCATTGCTAGTCTCCTGTGAGGTTGATGGGATCGCGTCTGCGAGTGGTGTGGTAGTTGCTGTTTCATTAAAGTCGCGTGTAATTGCATCAGCAGTACTTAAGTGATTGTCTTGTAAATTTTGACCTGCGTCTCCTGATCCTGCTCCAGCCTGGTCAGACGCTGGTGCAGCTCTTGGTTCTCCGATTGAAGTACGTTCATCGATGTTTGTAGGAGCAGCATTGCGTTCTCCAATGCCTCCACTTTCTGTTCCAGAAACATTGTTATTTCCCCTTGTCGCCTGTTCGCCATTTAAGTCCGCTTCGTTGCCATAGAGCTGGTCAGCCAGATTACCGGCATTGTTGATAATATCTGCTGTGTTTGTTTGTGTAACAGCGCCATTGTTTAAAGCATTGGTTAAAGCACCGCTGTCTGGTGTTACTTCGGGGACAGGTTCGCCTGTTAGTGGAGATACTTTAGTCTGATGTCTAAAGCCAAGCCCAGCAACACCACCACCAAGGCCCATAACGCCGCCAGATATCCCGCCGACCAAGCCTGCATTAACTGCCCCCTGGTTTACGTCCTGATTTGGGTCTACATAATCCTTAGTCGCCTGGTTGGTTGTTTTCTGCTCGTAATAACTTTGTGGCGCTTCTTGCAAGGCTTCTGTGCCAACACTTTTCCCTGTCGTCTTTAGAAAACCGTATCTTGCTGCATCAGCAGCCGTTGCTTTCGCACCTCTCAACACGCCATACATGCCGCCGCCTGTGAGTGCAGACAAGCCGCCAGTCTTTAATGTGGTATCTTTAAATATGTCACTCTGTCCCTGATTGATTAACGCTTCTTTAGCTGCTACAGGATCATTGTTATTATCCTGTAGGACTTGTCCCCATGCGGGATGCCTGGCGAAATCACTTATCGGTCTGGCACGCTGTTCATGGCCCCATTGTTCAGCATTTTGAGCGCCAGAAAAAACACCCTCTGATGTACCAAAACCTAAGCCTCTGCCAACTACTCCGGCAGCCTTTGCGCCCACACCTAATGCTTGCAAAACCTTGGTCGCACCTGTCGCTAACGGCCCTCCCGCCATACCCATGGCAATTGATCCCGGTATTGATGGAACCACATTGGCAGCTAATGAACGCAAACCAAAATTAGAGTTAAACTCGCCTTGATCGGTGATAAGCGGCTGTGCCGCCGCGTCTTGCATAGCTGGCGATAAATGGCTTTTTAATTTCTCCTGCACCGCTAGATCAGAATCCTGCAAAGTACGGCCAAATTCAGGCGCTATGCCGGTTTTTTCAAGACCATAGCCTATTGCACCACCAACACCAGTAACGCCTTGTAAGCCAAGTCTGCCGATGTCCGCGGCATTGGTTGAAGTGTCGTTCGGCACAGGTTTAGTCGCGCTCAATTTGTCCCAATTAACACCTGGATGACTGACGCTTAATTCATCCCAATTAACGCCCATAATTAACCCCCATTATATGGAACAACATTTCCATCTTTGTCTTTTGTATAAGCATTACCTTTTGCGTCATACCTTATTTCAGGTTTTGAAGGAATATTACTTCCTGCAATCTTTCTGCCTGTCACTGGATCAACTAAATCTTCAGTTTCAATAGCATTGCCATTTTCGTCATAGGATTTTGTTTTAAGTGTCACAGGTTTCTGATTTGCCATTCGATCTGCTTGATCCTTTTGCATGCCATAGGCGAACTTCCCAAGTCCGAGCTGCTGATTAAATTCATTCTGTGCGGCATCTGACTCAGCACGTTTACGATCAATTTCGTTTTGTTGCTGACGGTTTAGGTAATCAGCAGCAAGACCTTCTCTGGCTACTGCGTTTTGCTGGGTGTGCTGCTGCAATCCTGATAATGCCTGTAAACCTGAAAGAGCCTGTGCCACAGATTTCTTATGGGCAATCATGGAGTCAAAGGAATCAGTAGGAGCCGCCGAATTAAGCACATCCACATAATGATTTATGGCGTTGGTGTAGTCGTTAGTAGGAATTTGCTGCATGCCCATAGGTTGCTGAATTTGCTGTGGTTGTTGAACTGCCTCAGGTTGTTTTTGCATCCTGTCCAGTGCTGAGTTAAGGCCAGCAACACCGAAACTGCCCTTATTCGCCAGATAGTTCTTCATCAAGCCAGGTGAAGCTGATACCGTACCTGCTTGGCCGTTGCTGCTTTTTACATCAAAGTTGCCATAGCCGTTTTTTCCAGTTCCGGTCTGCGCAATATCCAATTGATAATGCTTGCCATTGTCGCCTTGCATTGTGTAAGACCTGTCACCATTGCCAGCTATTTTTTCAGATGACATGGCGGCAGGTAAGCCATTAACCATCCTGTTATTTGGAATTGCTGTATTTACATCAGGCTTACTAACGTTTTTATCGCCAGTAACTCCCCATTGAGGGTATGGAATTAATGAGTTACCAGTAGCTGCAGGAGGTGGATTATTACTAACGCTCTTATCAGATGTATTAGCCTCGCCCTCTCCTGACGCCAAACCCATTAATCCGCCAGCAACGCCATAATCTTTTGAACCTGTCTTGTATTTTTGCGTAGCATTGGACAGCCCTTTATTAGCATAATCAATAGCATTTGAGCCTGCATTATTTATTGCTTGAAAGCCTTTGTCGCCAAATAGAATTCTTGATGGCGTTTGGACAGCTGTTTTTATTGCACCTCCAGCATAGCTTAGCCCTCTGGGTATGTTTCTTATCCCCTGCATGGCATTGACGCTAGCATTAGCAACAGGCGCTATAACATTATTAGCTAACTTGCTAGAATCCCATCCACCGACTATGGTCCGGTCAGGAATATAGTTTAAATCCAGTTTCTTTTTTACGTTATCCATTATCATCCTCCCGGCGATAGATATATTTTCTAAGATAGAATTATTTAAGCCGATGCGCTGATAGCGCTGGAAACCATAGTATTTAGTGATCCTATAGAACCTTGCGCGATGCTGCCGAAATTATCCGCAGCGCTTCTCATTGCGTTCTCGCTGATTTCAAGTTTCTTGATCTTCAATACCGCCTCTTCTATCGCAGTATTAACCGACAGCTCATATTGCTTGATGATAGCGTCCATCATGATCTTTGGGACTTCGAGATCAGCACGATAAGCTTCGATAGCGTTGGTTAGTTCCTGCCCGTAAATGGTCTGTGACAGCTTCTTAACCTCTGCATAGGCGGTAAACTTCTGTAAGGCCGCTGCCGCATCAAGCTTATAAACATCGCCAGCGCTTTCAAAGGCTTTAATCTTGGCGTCGTTATGCGCTGCAATAGCATTTGATGCTTTTGTCTGTGAATCAAGGCTCATCTGGTCTGTGCTTATCAGCGACTTATACATATCTATCTTTGACAACTCACCGTCCATCTTGGCCCTGTCGCCTTCAATAGCCGCTTTGTAAGCGTCAAAACTAGCCATCTGTGCCTGTGTTCTATTTTTAAAAATATCGGATCTTATCGAGTAGCCTTTAAGCTTAAGCTCTTCCATAGCAGATTTCTTGCTTACCGCATCAATCAACGCAGAATAGCGGTTAACTTCCTGAGCTTGAGCATTAATCCTTGTTTCTATAAACCTAAGCTGATCAAGCTCTACTTCTTTCTTGGTTTTCTCGACATCAAGTTCTGTCTTAAAGCCGTCAAGACTTGCTAAAGCAGCCTTTAACTTAACCTCGTACTGGCTGTTAAGCACCTCCATAATTCTTATGGTAAGCTCAGATCGACTAACCAGGTGCTCAAATATATTGCCTAGCTTATCTGCCACCTCTGAAGCATAGGCAACCGACTGCTGCATCGTCGAACCAATAGTCCCCGCATAGCTTATAGCCACATTGCGTGTGCTCTGTATCTGCGACGACGCCATGCCCATAACAAACTGAAGATGCTGTATTTCCGTGCGACGCTTATCAAGATAAATATCAGTTGATTGATTGGCTAATGCTTCAGCATTTTTTAACCGGCCAGTGTGCAAGCCTGATAACAACGCTCCTGGTGGCTCGTAAAATCCTCGCTTTGAAAAGCCATCCAGCAAATCCTGCTCGGCTTTGGCAAACTCCTGTTCTGACCTACCTCTTGCGCGGGTAAACATGGCGGTCTCAAACTGCTCAGGCAATACTTCACCTGTCAGTGCTGCTGTTACCTTGGATTTTAAGGACGCGCTCCATTCGGTATATTCTGGCGCATATTGGGCTATCCATACGGAAACCTTATCATCAATGAAAGCCTGCATCTCAGGCAGCATTTGCTGGTATTTAGCGTCCATTGCCGCCGCATAATCGACTGGCTCAGCAAGCTGGTCAGGAGCAGCCACCGCATCATAGCCGGGGATGGTAATGGACGGTGTGTCTCTAAGAGATAACGGCGATAACGAAGGCATATCAAAGCTTTGAATAACCGGCGCAGCGATAGTGTTCATCTCGGATATGAGCGCATCGATGTTTAAATCAGGTTCCGCCTCGGTAAAGTCTGGAAGATTTGTTGAGGGTGCTACCTGCTGGAAAAGCCCGGAAATATTTACTGTAGGCTCTGCCCTAGACGCAGGGATCGTTATATTGGGGATGTCGGACAGGTTTGGGGCAATAGGAAATGACGACAAAGGAGGCTCATAAACCGGCATTGCCACACTGTCTTTAACCGGCTTTTCATACGTGGGCAAAGCCACATGTGACAAATCAAGACCTGTCACATAATTCCCGTCTGCATCAATAGTGCCTGGAAGATAAAGATTGGTATCTACATAGGTGGCAAAATTACGGAGCTCGTTAGCGGTATCTAGCGCATATCCTGAGTATGCGTTAGCCCTGATTGTGGCATTTTCAATTAATGTATCAACTGACATTGATAATTCCTTAAAAGGAAGGGCGTCTCACGACGCAAAGTGTCTAGCGGCTTATTTTACTCGTCTTTGTGTGGCTTCGGGTAATATTTCCATGCCTTGCAGGGTAACTATATTCTCTATCTTAAGCTGCCAATATCTACCCTTGTTGCCTCTTGCCATCTTGGTTTTACGGCCACCGAACGAGCTTGCATGTTTAGGCTTCTCAACGCCATCCACAAATGGGGTTATGGTCGTCGATGAGTCGCTGTTCATATATACGTATGCCATGCGTTTGCTTGCATAGGCGCCGTGGTCAGAATCCTTTGTGGTTATTGAACCATTGATAGCCGATCCATTGTCCGTGTCGCCTTCAAGCAAGTATAGCCCATCGGATTTAACGCCGTAATGCTTGCCACCAATGGTGATAATATGCATAAAATCATAATTAGTATAGCGTGTGCTTTCCTCGGTAGCGATGTTAAGCACATAAGCCACTGTGTTATTTATGGCCGTACTGCCAACCCCATTTGCAGCAAAGCTTACAAACGGTATGTTTGCATAGACAACCGATGATTGAAACGCTGAGAAGACTATGCTGGCGCTGGCTGTTTCAGCAAACGTGCCTGTACCGCTAATGCTCCAGCTGACAAAATCAATGGTTGCATGGCCGGTTTCTGATCCTGAGCCGATTGCTGCTATAGCAAAGCTGGGGATAGCTATTTCACCAAAACCACCGCCATAAGCCGTTATCGTGGAACTGATAAAGCCAATGGAAGAACTTGAATTACCATAGCCCGTCCCTGTTCCTGACAGCGTAAAGCTGACAAAGTTAATGGTTGCACTGCCGCTATCAACATGACTGCCAGTCCCATAAGCAGACAGGGTTACAAAGTCTATGTTTGCATTAGCCCCAGCATAACTACTGATAGTAAAGTCAGTAAAATTAATCGTCGCAGTGTTTAGCTTGGTTTCATAGCCATGTGCGGTGATTTCAAAGACAGGGAAGCCAATGACACCATAACTGCCAGGAGGCGCCAGATTTCCAGACACAGCCGTCATTGAATTAAGCGAAACTATGATGTCAGCGTAAGTATGCGCTGATCCCGCGCCCGCATGGCTGGTTGCCAACACGTCCATGGATGGCATGTACATAACGCTTGGCAGCGTATTGCCTCCCGTTGTACCGCCTGCATCACACACCATCGGCATAAATGCACAGGCGATATAGACAGGCGGATCGGGAGCAAACCATCCAGTATATCCGCTTGCTGTTAAGCTGTTTAAACTGACGTTGATCTCGTTGTAATACTCATAACCTGACGAGCCGAGCGCCGTCAGACTTAGCAATATTCCGCTGATTCCAGTGACTGACGGACTAGTCGCCGATGCAGTCATGCTGTTTAACGATGCTATGATCTCAGCCCTTGCCGCAGTTGCAGCAAACACGCCAAGACCGGACAGAGTAACGTCAATCTTGCCATAAGGTGTTGTCGTCGTGGTGTTTACTATCGATGCATCAACAATCGTATCACCGCCAGAATATATGGACGAATCCATAACCAGCGTGCCGGATGACGGCAGTGTAGACGCATAAAACACCACATCATTCTTGGCGTAGTAAATGTTCTGCCCGATACGGGTAAGTGAAAATACATCGCTTGACACATAGGCTGTAGCGCTTGTTTTTAGAGCGCCATGTTCCGAGACAAGAAAATTACCCTTGGTGAAATAGATCGCGTGCGGTATTTCAAAGTAATCAACGCCTGAACTCGTAGGAACCGGGTTTAACCCGCAGACAATGCCTGATGTTCCTATAGGAATAGAAAACGACGCCTTACCATTGCCCACCAGTGGTGGAACTGATATTGCCGCAGCGTTCCAGCCCAGATTAGGAGCATATGATAACGCGTAGGTATCAGGAACTATGTCATCTGAATAATAACCAGGATTAGTAACCACATAGGAATCTACGTGATTGACGGTTCTGACCTCGTAAACCAGCGTGGCCTTATCAGTCCGGTAATAAATGAACTCATCTGACCCTGTTGCTGTGTTGTACTTCCAGTACCCTGTCAAGACTATATCGCCAGGGTTATATTGTACATTCACTCCAAACGGGATGACGCGCGGAATAGGGTCTTGTACCGTGGTGGTGTAATAGGTATAAACTGTATGAGATGTCGGCGGATTCCAGCGTCTTACCGTGTAGCCTGGAATTAGCGTGTAAACTTCTTTAAATAACTTGGTAAGGGTATTGCTCATTAGATGACTCTCTTGTCATAACAATAACGTGACCCTGGCCTTGTGATACCTTAGCGGCCTTTTTAGGGTATCTTAAAAACGGCGAAGGCTCACTCAGATAATCATAATCACCAAGATCAATCCTGGTTAATGTGGGTCGGTACGAATAATCAATGTTTCCCAGGGATCCTGTGTCGCCGCCACCACAGCCCCACAGTGATCCATCTTTTTTAATGGCGTGCATTGACCCACTACTAATATCTGTGCTGACAAATCCGCTATCTACCAAAGTTAATGATGCAAGCTCAGGAACAGATAGACCAAAGCCTAGAGCATCACCTGACCCGCATGTGTATAGATTTCCGTCAATATCAATGGCCGCGCTTACAGTGTCTCCAGCATATACTTTTGAAAATCCTGCTCCAATTACTGTGGGCAGCAATCTTTCATGATAAGCATAGTCTACATAACCAAATTGGCCCAGACCAAGCTGCCCCTCTTGATTATTCCCGAACCCATATAATGCGCCATCTTCCTTTATTGCAAAGCTGTGGAAGTTTCCACAAGCTATTTCAGTGAACCTTTCACCAATCAATACGGGAGAGTAATGATTGCCATGGTCGCCATTTCCTAACTGACCCTGAGCGCCAACACCAAAGCTATATAAGCGCGTATCGTTGGCAATTGCCAATCCGTGCCGATGTCCGGCTGCTATTTTTGCAAATCCTGATCCTATTAATACAGGAGATGTGCCTATATCATAATTAGGAGATCCAGACGCATTAAAGCGATACTGTCCAAATGCATACAGATCGCCATTCTTTTTTAGCGCCAAGCTGAAGGCAAATCCTGCAGCAGCAGCCACGAATCCTTTGCCAACAAGCTCAAATGATGGCCTTACTGTCGTATCGCCAAGACCAAGCTGTCCGTAAGTATTATCTCCACAGGTATATAGGTCGCCGTTACTTGTAACAATCAGCGTGTGGTAGGAGCCTGCAGCCACATCCTTAACATTTCTGGCGATAAGTGAGGAGATAGGTAACAGCAAAATACTTGGAATACCATCCCATGTTTGCAGGTAAGTAATCCATTCAGTTGGTATGGAAGTGTCAACACCCAGCTGTCCCATATTATCGAGGCCAAAAACATAAGCGCCATGCGCTGTGTCTGCATAAATAAACGCCTTCGGAATACCGTTATCGAGCTTTGCAAATATCTTGACGCTATCAGTGACACGTTTCCATGTGTGCATGACGCCGCTTTGCTTGTAGGTAGCCAGTAGTTGAGACTTTAAAAACTCAGCCTCACCCCACCACTTCTGCCCCTCGGCAATATCGCCAATGATTATCGTGCTCATTTAGGCATAGGTTTGGGTGCTTTCTACGAGGTTTGTCCAGAATCCTGTGGCTGGTAACGCTGGAGCTGAAAATGGATCGAAAGCAACGCCAATGTAAGAAAAAGTACCCGAAGACCATCCATCATAAGTCCATGTCTCCCCATCAGGCGATGAGTTTCCACCAGGGCCGCTATTGGTAGCCTGCACGTAAAATACACTACCGTTCCAGGCAATACAAGACATGGCCTGATAAGAGCCTATGGTGTGGCTTGTCCAGTTAAGTCCATCAGTTGACGTGTGGCATTGGTCATAATAGCCAACTGTCACAAATTTTGTGCCATTAGAAGCAATATAATTATTGACACCAATTCCAATTGTTGATGTTCCTAGCGTCCATGTCGCCCCATTATCAGTTGATGCAAGCGAGTACTTATTGCTAAAGTCAGTAGGATAAATAGCTCCGCACACGATACACATCGTACCGTTAGCTAGTGACGCGATGTCAGTAGCTGGGGAGCCCCCGGTGTCTGGCAAATATACCTCAGTCCATGCAATTCCGTCAGCAGATGTCGCTACTACGCTTTGATCAAGCGCACAAAAAACATGACCATTCCATATTATGCGACTATATTGATTCCCATCAACGCCTATTTCATGCTGCGTCCATGTAATTCCGTCTGGTGATGTGGCGCATTGATTAGAATATGCAAAGCGCCTTATTGCACAGAATACTGAGCCGTTCCAGGCTATGCAAGCCCATTCGCCTGTGTGCGGAAGTACGCCAGAATGCACTGTCCATGTTAAACCGTCAGGCGATGTTACAGTAGAAGCTCCTGTTCCAGGTGCTACACAGAACACAGTACCATTCCAGGCTATCGCCGCAGCGCTGAATCCCGATGGGAACGACCCACTAGACCATGATACCGCGTTATCAGTAGATCGTATAAATCCAGTACCTCCCAATGCAACGATGGTATTAGACATTTGCGGGATCTCTTGATATATGTGTAGGCATATTCGGCCAAAATAGATTATTCTTTATTTGATTAAAGAATCCTGGAATTACCTGTAAATTAGCTTCACAATGCAGTCCAGATATTATCTTACTATTTAGTGTAACTATATGGTCTACGTGCCAAGAGAATCCTGTAATATTCGTTCTTATTGACGTCAAGTTATATATCTCCTCAATGAAAAATTTGTTTGCCCATGATGGCGTAGCATTTATCTTTTTAGCTATATACGCGTTATATTTAGCATTGCACTTATCCCTATTTGATCGTCTATAATCTTTTCCATATTGCTTGCGTTTTCCTCTATTTAATATTTGCTCATTCGATATACCGTTAGTTATAACTCCGCAAGTTCTTTCATAATGATTGCGTTTATACCGCTTAACTGTAATTATATTTTCAGCAGCATATGCTTTTTGGTACTCTATGACTTTCTCACTATTGTTCCTATAATGTTGTTTTTGATAGACCAGTCCTTGTTTTCTATTAGCCTGATAATATTCTTTACTCTTAGCTGATAAAACATCCTTGTTATTAGACCTGAAAATTTTTGCTTTTTCAGATAAGACATCCTTGTTATTTTGATAATATTTTCTTTTCTTTATCTGTATTTCAGATTTACGATTAACATTTCTTTCTTTAACAGCATTATTAAAACAAACTTTGCATTCTGTTCTAAGTTTCCCGCTTTCATTCCTTACGTAAAACTCAGATAAATCCTTATACTATTTGCATAATCTACATGTTTTCATGTATTCCTATGCACCCATTGCAACACTAAAGTAGTCAATAGTTTGGGTAGCGCCATTAGTCAACGAGGTGCTAGTCATAACAAGCTCTGAACCTGACGTAGCTGCTAAACCTTGTAACCTCTTTTCAGTCGTAGATGAAACACCTGTATCACCAACCGCAGTAAAACGCCAGTAGGTCGCCGTCTGTGTTCCTGACCCTGATACAACACCTGACCATGTAGTGCCGTTTTTGGTGATAGTTCCAGTTGTCGCTGATGTCGCAAGTGTTAGACCTGTGCCGCCACTTGATTCGGTGATGGTGCAGATTAGCGTACCCGTTACAGCCGCGTCAGCGTCTGTAGGTACGGCCCCTGAATAGATGTAAATTTTGCCTAGCGCCAGCGCTGCCTTAAGCGACCCGGTGTCCAGCATGTAGTTTCTTAAACCAGTTGATGCTTTCAACATGTTTATATCCTTTTAGTAGGAAATTGGCGTCATCACGACGCGGATAAAGATATGAGTTGATGTTAAACGTCACATTTATATAGCGACGTTACAAGTTAATCAGCTTCTTCATAATTTTCTTCAAAAAATGCTTTGCCGACATACCACATATCTTCTTTGTTATTCGTATTTATAGCAATCATGCCACCTAACTCAGGGGTATCTTCCTTATTAACAGATATCCCAGTTAGGTCTTCACCTAGTAAATAAGGGCGCATCGGCTACACATTTTTTTTTCTGTAATTTTTAAAATAACTCATTTTTATAACCCGTAAAATAGTCGTTATGAAGGAATGACGTTAAACGCGTCAATCGTAATGATCGAGTTTACCGCTGAGGTTACGGTAGACACGCGCATATCGCCAGACGTTATGCCAACAGAGCCATCGATTCTGGGCAGAGTTGTGCTTGAAGAATTATCGTCAGTCGCATTCGCCTGGAATCTAAACCATCCGATTGTTCCCGCAGCAACACCTTTGAATTTCCAGTCTTCAGCCGAAGCTTTGGCTAGTGTTGAGCCGATGGGAGCTCCAAAGTTTAGGCCGTTGGTAGAAGATCCATGAGAGAACGCGCCACCTGCAATGGTGACACTTCCAAGTAATGTTCCAGTTGGTGCCGCGTCTGCCGTCGCCGGTTGTGCACCGGAATAAAACCGGATAACGCAATTAGTGAAGATGCCGCGCAAGCCATCGGCTCCGGTATCTGTGCCGTTCTTGCCCAGCAAGCGGGTAAGCGTGCCTGTTGAAAATTTAACTGCCATTTGAGTTTCCTTTTGTTAGGAGTTTGGCGTCATCGCGACGCGTATAATGGTCGCCTATTTAAACCGGGCGATTGCGGCTACTTCCTTCCGCACACTGGCGGATGAATCTTATAAACACCGTATAGTAAATGCATCGATTATTATCTCTTTACCATTCTCTGGAGTATAAGCTACAACATTTGGGTGCGTTACCAACATATCAGCGCCCATACACCCTATAGAGCCATCAATTCTGTATAGATTTCCACTATCTTGCTTGTCGCTTGCGTCGCTTGTTTCAAGCCTAAACCACCCCATGGCTCCGTTAGCAATCGCTCTAAATTTCCATGTTGCATAGTCCTTGCTTATACATCCGAAGTAATCGGATTGCATCTTAAATAAATTTAAGCTGTTATTAGGTGATCCTGAAGTAAATGCCTCACCATTTTCGGTTATATTCCCCATGAATGTCCCAGTTGCATCATCATCAGCACTATCCGGCTGCTCTCCTGTATATATGCGTATAACACTGTTTTTGAATATCTCGCATAACAATGAGGCGCGAACGCCAAGGTCGCTTTCTTTATTTAGTCTATTTAAAAGATCGGTTGAGTATTTGGTAGCCATCGTTTTTATTATGTTTAAAACCGAGCGTTATAAGGCGCCCCATAACCATCAGACAGTGCCACAAACTTTCTCATGCCATTCTCTTCAACCAGCGCGGAACTGCACTGTTCACCCGGCGGGAAAGATGCCTTTTTATCGGTTATATTCCTGAACGGCATGCCAACACACACGCCACGATTGGTAAATATCATGACCTCATTTGCGGACGTCTTGACCATAGACCGGCCCTTCGTGACACCGTAATTGGACAACTTAACCACGCTGTCGTTATAAGCGTAAATGCCGTCGTCAGTTGCGATAATCAGCACATCGCCAGCCGATGCCATCGCCCTAACATGCCCTTGTACGATAATATAATCAGCTTGCAGATTATACAAATGGTAATGAAAAGGCGCTGAAAACCAGATGATGGACGACTTATTAGGCAGCGCTTTGCTTATCCATAAGCGGCTTTCATGCCAGGCTATGGTTTCAATATTATCTGGGTAGCTTTCCGCCAAAATCTGTACAGGGTTTAGCTGTGCGCCATTGGCGTCATAATAAACGGTGCCATTGCAATCAGTTAGGTAGTAATTAACGGAAAGCCCTGCTGGGGTAGTTACTGGATTTATTTCTATGCCCCCAGTGGTAGTCAACTCTACTGTAGCAATGGGCGAAGAACCGCCCTCAAGGTCACTAGATGCTTTAAAACAATAACAGGCGCTGTATGTGCCAGGTTCAAGATTTCCTGCCGTAATGGTTATATCCGGAGGTATTTCTGGTGCTGTGATTTTTATGTCAACAACGTTATCTGAATCCACCTTCAAGCCGTCATTGGTGAACAGAATGCCGTTAATATCGGAGAATTGGGTTGCGGTTGATAACGCCAGTGGAACAAGACTTAGATCATCCTTAACACGATACAGCGTTCCAGATGCTACGACGTAGCCTTCTTGATTGATAGTTGAATAAGCAGAGGTAACGTCGGTTATGGCTTGCGATAGCGAATAACCTTGTCTTCGCAGGATAGCGCCTGCGTTATCAATGTCCACATTAACCGCGTCGGCTAATGCGTTATCTGGTATTGACCTAGGATGATTCTGGTTATGGATTCCCAGAAATAAATTAATAATCATCGAACCTTCTTATCAGGTTTAACGCCGCAGGATAGCGGGTTTGTGCAACTACTATATCAACTTATGGAGATTAAATAAACAACGTTTAATTGTTAATTAGTTTTATCTTTCGGCTACTTTGAAAAGCAAGCTTACAGACTCCTCTTCACCATTACTTTTTACAATATGATTGGCTACAGTAAAACTCGTTACTCCGTCAGGTATGTCTGAAATCATTACGTGCGTTGTTCCAGCTGTATTTATTGCCCCATACAGAGTCACACCATGGCTTGCTGTAAACGTTGATGTGGAAATGTCCTCGTTTATCGGCAACAGGTTATAAGCCACAGCCTCGAAGGTTGCTCCGTCCTCCACTGTATCGCCTGCCTGTGTAGGCCACACGGGTTCTGTAGCTCCAGATTTCCCTGGATTAATTACCCTAAAATAAAAACCCTTAAAAACAGTTGGCATGACAACATTAAAGCTTCCATCTACACTAAGATAAACCGTGTCGGCTTGCCATGTATCAGGTCGGTAAATAATGCCGATGTTGCGTTTGCTGTCTTTTCCATAAACGCCATTCATTTTGAATGGGCCTTTACTTGTGGATGGATATAACATGCTGCACCTTTCTATAAATATTGATTACGTTACCTGTTGGCTTCTATTACAATTCCGGCCATTTGCGGGCAGATAACTGTGTAATTCCTGCTCTCCGATACCACTTCATAATGCTGATGCTCAGCTATTGCCCAATCCACATACTGTGCATAATCCTTATCAAGCACAGTCCCTGCTATAAAAGGCAGGCTGGTTGTAAGAGTAACATCAGCAATGCTTAAACAATCAGCGCCTATAGTTATTATAGGCGATAGCGTTGTTAAAATTACGTCAGTATTTGCATAGCCTGATGTATTTGCGGAAATAACCGGATTTGATGTCGTTATCGCCGCATTAGCTATTCTCAATTCGTAGACAAGAGAATCTATAACCGGGTTTGCCGTTGTTATAGATACGCTTGTTGTCGCTAATCCAGTAACTGCTGCTGAAATTATTGGCGCAACTGTCTGTATTGACGCAATTGCCGACACGCTTACCGTAACGGCTGCCGATACAGTTGGCCTGCTTGTTGTAATGTCAACTAAGACTGTCGGCGCAAAGGTAATGTCAGCAGCAATAACAGGATTAGATGTCGTTATTGATGAGATTGCAACAAATCCAACTGTCGTGCTGGCCGCTACAACAGGTGATGCTGTGGTTATCGATACATCTGCATTTGTCAGACTGGTTGCGACAGCAGCAACGGTTGGTGCGACCGTTGTTACTGAAGTAGATGCGATAATATTGGAGCTTACCGTAACAGCAATGACTGGTGCTGAGGTAGTAATGGCTGCATCTAATGATACTGTTACACCTTCACTTACATTGATGCTAATAAAGGGTGCAGGTGTCGTTATAAATCCATCTAGAATTGATACTTCTAGATATACGCTTATGTCAAATGTTGGCTTTACCGTCGTAATAGAGCAGCTTACGCCAGCATCACCCGTTGCATTTATAGCTATTGTCGGGTTAACCGTGGTGATAGCTACCGATGAATTAAATTGACCTGTAACATCAGCAGATATAGCAGGGTTAAGGGTAGTTATTGATGCTGCTGCAGAAGCGTCGCCAGAAGCGACTATTGCTATGGATGGTGCAGATGTCGTGATACTTGCACTAGCTGTTTCTGTTGCAGCAGGGGGGGTAATTAGTGCTAATGGACTTCGTTGCTGAGCAAATACCTGCCAAGGGTTGTCAGATATTGCTTTAATTTCACTATATGCTAAAGCCCTACTCCAGACTAATACTAGAAAAAGTGGTGAATTAAACTCACGACCAGTTGAGGAGTAGTTAGCATCATTACCAATTGAGGTTGTTTGGTTTGACTGTCCAGAACTATTTATTGTGCCGTCATTTCCATTTGTGCTAACAGTTTTTGATATACCGTCTATCCAAACTGTAGTGTTAGATGCACTGCCATTTCTTCGGCCTACAACACAATGGTATTTTCCATCAGCAGCACCTGAAACAGTAGCACTACTAAGTACGTTAGGTGAGCTATATTCGAATAGAGTTACCGTTCCATTAGCGCCTGCCCCTGTATTACTGATACCGTAAGCAAGCGTATATTGAGGATAAGGAGATACTTGATAGCCTTGGCTAAAGGCATGTCCTCTGCCAGTAGCAGGCCATACACCACATGCAAGAATGGTATAAGATGACGAGTCGATTGGTATTGGACGAAAGGTACTGTAATCAGCTCTAGCGTTAGCACCGGAGTAAGATTGCCCTATCGCATTATTTAGAATACTTCTTGTATTACCAGATACAGGTATTATCTTTCCAAGTGCAGAATCATATTTTTCAACAGCATTATGACATAAGACTAACCTTCTAGTTAAAGGATTGCTCCAATCAATTGGGGTTATTTGCTGCGGTTGATTTGATCTCTTTTTAGTGCTCATGCCGGATTATAAACCTATTAGGTTATAGTGCCGGAAATCTCTGCCGTATAAGCAGCGCCTGACGTTAGAGCAACGCCTAGATCATTTTTTAAAACAATTTTAAATTGTTGTGGTATGAATCCCATAGCTGTATAAAGACTAAAGGCTTTTCTTTGTGTTGTAGTAACGCTATTCATCGGCAATGTACCAACAAATGTTAAATTCTGCTCATCAGTAGTTGATGTACCAGAAGTCGGGCCTGTTTGAAAATTTGAGCCATCTAAAGAGGTTTGTACAAATACCACTACCTGTCTGTTACCAGATGGTGTATTAGTCGTAGCAGCTTCTACCTCGATAATAACATCCAGTGGTTTGTTGGTGCTGGCATTATAAGCACTTGAAGCAACATAAGTTGCTGATGCTAATGTACTAAAACCTGTTACGGTTAAAGAAGTTCTTGACCCTTGTACGCTCGCTAATGTACTCATTTTTAACCCCTAAGAGCTTGCGCTATATCAGTAATGTTTGCCTCAATATTTAGCTGGTGTGCTCGGCTTATTTTCTTAGTGGCTATATACATAAGCGTTTGCTTATGCTCCTGAGTAATCATATTCTCAGCTATCAACGCATCAAGAATTGCAGCGAATTTAGCAGCCACATAGGGTAAGGCCAAGTCGAACTCTGGAAATAACGCCAGCGCCCTGTTAGCCACTTTACAAGCGGGTGATGTGGATTCCTCGATAGGCAATAGAACATCCGTCAGCATGAAATACTGGCATATATCGTGTGATGAGATGATACCAAAAACATCAATGTCTTTTTTATGCAGGATCTCATAAATTGCCCCATCGTCTCCCGTTTTTATATACGGAGCGATTTCGTCTTTAAGCGGCCCTGTCGTTAGCTCTGTATATAAATCGGTCATGGCGCACCTAAGCTGCTTCGGTAATAGTGAAGCTGTTCAGCGTAACCGGCGATGTGGTAACGAATGATGCATTTGAAACAATAACGTCTGATGCAGATACGCCGACAGTCAAATCCTGAATGATCACTGTAGTTCCGTCGGACTTGATGAGCTTAGCAATGGCAGCTGTGCCATTAGCCGCCGGAGTTACGGGGTTAGTAGTTGGGTTATTCATTGACACGGCTCCGCTAGATGCGGAAGCGAACACGTTTCCTGACCATGTCCAAGTTGCTAGCAAGGTGCCGTATGCCGATGTATAAATTTTTAATGTTGCACTTGTTCCTGCCTGTGTTGTTATGGCATCAGCGCGTGCGTTCTTTACTGGAGTTAGAAATGACCAGGCCATTATTGTGTTTCCTTATGCGAAATTGTTTAAATACAGAGGGGAT
>Ga0213918_1000127_pt1 | contig 30162 bp, 46 predicted proteins | sample McNCre217MG_FD_163422 | JGI IMG/M metagenome (GOLD analysis project Ga0213918, IMG submission 163422) | Freshwater microbial communities from McNutts Creek, Athens, Georgia, United States - 2-17 MG | ecosystem: Environmental > Aquatic > Freshwater > Creek | place: USA: Georgia | collected... | reverse complement strand
GTCTCGGGCGCGGTCTCGGGCGCGGTCTCGGGCGCGGTCTCGGGCGCGGTCTCGGGCGCGGTCTCGGGCGCGGTCTCGGGCGCGGTCTCGGGCGCGGTCTCGGGCGCGGCGTCCAGCGCCGCCTGGAGCGCGTCCAGGGACTGGACCAGGGCCTCGGGCAGCTCCGACACATCGTCCCAGGCATCCGAGGACACGACCTCGCGTGCCGCGGAGCACAGGAGCGCGAGGTCGGTCTCCAGCTTATCTATCCGCGCCTGCATCGGCGCGCGCACGGCCGCGAGCCGGAACTGCACATCCGTGAGCTGTCCACGCAGCGAATCGTTGACCGTGATCTGGTGTTGCTCGCCCGCGGCGAAACCTTCCGCCCGCGCGGCCGCGCGCATGAGCGCGAGGGCGGTGTCGCAGGACTCGCGGGCGCGGCCGATGTGACGGTCGCGTAGATCCGTTAGATACTCGATCTCTTTCTCGTACATGGTCACTCTCCCAGGTGCAGGCGCATGGCCTCACGCACCAGTTCAGACGTTGTCCAGCCCAGCTCGCCCGCGGCGCGCTCCCAGCGCTCGCGCTCCTCCTCGGTCACGCGCACGCGCACGATCTCGTGCGAGGCCTCGGCCTGGCGCGGCGGGCGCCCCACAGGCTTGGGCTCGGGCGCGACCTGGGCGGCGAACGCAGCCATGCTCGCCTGATAGTGCGCGTCCTCGTCCGCGTACATCGCGGCGTCGCGTGCGGGCTCGCGGCGGACCTTGGGCGCGGCCTTACTCTTGCGTGTTCTGTTCGTGGTCGACATGTGATTGACTCGTAATTGCGTGGGTGTAGAGGTCGAGGAGGAGGCTCACCGCCACGGCCAGGGCCAGCGCGGTCAGCGTGTAGGTCAGGAGCTTGGGCATGGTCGTTCGCTCGGGCCCGCCGCGGCGGGCCCCGGTTCGAGGTCAGGCCAGCTCACCCAGGACCGCGAGTAGGCACTGGGTGCTGGACCACTCGCAAGCCAGCTCCTGGCGCGCGCTCGGGGCGTGCTGGCGGGCGTAGTCCATGCGCGTGAAGCGCGGGCGCGAGGGCCACACAGGCTGGTCGTGGTAGCCGCACCCGAGCGCGAGGGCCAGCTGGTGGCCGGCGTAGGTGCGTGCGAGGGTTTCGGTCGAGGTCTGGGCGGCGTTGTTTGCTGCGTTGCTCATGACTCTATACTGGGCGACGCCAGAGTTTCGTGCCACGAAAATGTGTTAGGCCCGCGTCGATTCGTGAGGCGGTGTCCTACCACTCCAGCGGTCCGATCGAGGGCGTGCTCGCGGCCAGGAGCTGGGCGGCCAGCATGGCGCGCTCCAGGGCCGCGCCGTCGGGCGAGGTCTCGAACCAGCTGGTAAGTTCGCGCGGGCGGCGCACGGTCCAGCTCACGGCGCCGGACGGGTCCACCCAGACGTTCGCGATCGCGTGCGGGCTCGCGCGGTAGCTCCACAGGAGGGCGCCGCCGTAGACCTGGCGCACGGTCCAGGTGCGGGTCGAGGTCCAGGTGCGGGTCGAGGTCGGCGTGCTCATCGGAGCATACCTCGCGGGTCGATCGCGGCGGCGCGCTTGCGCAGGATGCGCGTCGCGGCCTTGCTCGCGGCCTGGGCGGCGGCGCCCTTGGTCGCGGTAGTCCCGCTGGCCAGCCGCCGGCGGGAGCCCTGGGTGCTGACCGCCCACCAGCACGCGTTCTCGGGCGAGGTCGGGTTCCGGAAGTGGCCGACGCGCAGCGAGAGACCCTCGGTCTCGGCGCCCTCGGCGTAGGTCGAGATCGGGTACCAGTCGAGCGCGATCATGAGCGCACCGCCTTTGGCGGGCGCGAGCTGGCGCGGGCCTGGTCGCGGACCTCGGGCCAGTGGCGGCCGTAGGACCGGCGGCAGAACGCCTCGTAGTCCGTGGTCAGGCACTCGGCGCGGAGTGCGGCGCGGAGCACGCGCTCGAACACGCTGGAGGGGAGCCTGGGCGCCCCTATAGGGGCGGTCTCGATCTCCAGGACGCGCTCCTGGGCGCGCACGATCGCGCCGTCGTTCACCAGGCCGATAACTTCCATCATTACGTCAACTTCGGTCATCTTGTACTCCTCTTGTGTGACAGTTGAAAACTTGCGGCTGCGCTGGGCTCACGCCGCGAGCACGTCGCCGAACAGGTCCGCGCCCTGGTAGTCCTCGCCGGCGATCTCGGTCGCGACCTGGGCCTGGGCCTTGGCGTTGCCGCGGATCGCATAGAGCGCGCGGAGGTCCGTACGCGTGCGCTCGACTTCCAGCAGCTCCGCGCCGGCAGCGAGGACGGTCTCAAGGGCGGTGAGGGTGGTCGAGGTCTTGAACATGCATTTACTATAAATCGACTCTCGGTCACGCGCCAGGTTCCGTGGCACAAAAATCAAAAATCGGTGCGCCGGGCTCGCGCGGTGTGGGCGGTGTGGGCAGTGTGGGCGGTGTGGGCGGTGTGGGCGAACGGGAGGCGGAGCTGGCCCGCGCGCTCGCGGCGGGCCTCGGCCACGACCTCGGGCGGTAGGCAACTCAGCACGTAGGTCGCGGTCTCGTGCTCCCACAGCTCGCGCGTGTCGTCGGCCCAGGCCCAGCCCGCGGATCGGACCAGGCGCGCCAGCGCGTCGTGCGCGCGGTCGAGGGCGGTCACGCCGCGGGCGACCACGACCGAACCGACCTGAATGGCGTTGACGTTTTCCATGTGCTTACTCCTACTTGCTCCAGAGCTTGAGCGCGGCCTTGAGCGCGGCCGCGGGCGAGCCGTAGCGCGCGCGGACCTCGGCGTGTAGCGCGCCATTCCACCAACGGTTACCCCTATCGTCGGCGCCGCGTCCCAGCGGACCAGCGGCCCCGATCTTGGCGCCCCACTTACCGCTCGGCGTGGCCGCAATCTCAGCGATGTAGCCAGGCTCGACCTCGGCGTAAACCAGCGATTCGATTGTTCGTGTCCTGCTCATGTCTCTATCCTGCGCGCCGTCGGAGTTTCGTGCCACGAAAATCTCATCAAAGATCAAAAATCGGTGCGCGGGTGTGGGAGGTCCTGGGGGGCCCTGGGAGGCCGTAGGAGGGCCGAGGCGATCGGGACGGGCGAGGGCCGCGCCCCGGTCGGTCCCGGGGCGTGCGCGGGCGCTGGCGGTCAGCGCTGGGCGGGCGCGTGGAACTTGCGGAGGATCTCCTGGGGCCAGAACCCGCACTCGTAGGCCGTGAGCCGTGGTAGGTGCTCGCCCTGGTCAGCGGCCCAGAGTGGCACGCGCTCGGTCTTGGTCCCGACGCCGTAGCGCTGCATACGCTCCCAGACCCCGGCCACGGTCGGGACGTGGTCTTGCATGCCGGACTTCAGGAGGGCGTATTCGCGCCAGACGCGTAACATCGCCTCGCGGAGCGCGTGGACGCCGCCGCGCTCGAAATGCGCCGTGACGCACACGCGAGCGACCTCGGACGCGCTCAGGGTTCGGTCACCGCGCCGCGCGCGGGCCACGCGCGTGGACGTGATCGTGGTCGGTGTGAGCCGCGCGCACTCGCCCAGGAACGCGTGTGTTGCAGAGTGCCAATCGAACACGACGCCGCCGGCGGCTTTGCGTAGCGCGGAGTCGTAGCGCGCCTGGGAGCGGTAGGGCGCGACGGTCGTTTGCTCTGGTGTGAGCTGGTGCTCGTTCGCGGGATTGGCGTGCGGCTCGATCCCGGCCACGCTCTCGCGCGCCAGCGGGATCTCGTCCAGGAACGGCGTCCAGCCCACAGGCGAGTGGGTCTGCTGCGCACCAGGCCCGCGCTGGGGCACGCCCAGGGCTTGGTTCCCGAACCCGCGCGCGACGTAGTTGTGGTGCCAGGTCGGGTGCACCCAATCGGGCGAGAACGCGGCCAGGACCGCGGCCTCTGTGAATTGCCGCCAGTTCCACGCGACCACGTCCAGGATGTGGGTCTGTATCCAGGTGTGGAGCCTGGGCTGGAGCCAGTACGCGCACCGGGCCTGGCCACGGAACCGGACCTCGGCTGGCATTGCCTGGCGATTGTCCAGGGGCGCGGCATTTATCAAGGCCTCGGCCTCGTCCGATAATTGGTACTTTTTCATATTCTGACCCTCGTGTGGGACATGTAGGTGTGTGTGGGATGGCCCTCTAGTTATAGAGATAGATCTAGATCAATTTTGTTGGGGAAGTGGAAACAGGGGACAAAATACAGCACGACAGATCAGTATCATTTTTGTCGTATACGGACAACCGAATTTATACGATGCTGTGTCGGCGTGCTGGTACATCGTGCTGTATTTTGTCCCCTGTTTCCACTCCCCAAGAGAATTGGCGCGCGCAGAAAGTGACCGGGCGGCCAGTTTTCGAGGCCTCGCCCGAGGTCCCGGCCAGGCGGCCGGTTTCCGACGGGTGTTTATCATTTTCATGGACAGGCCCTCGGCGCCGCGTATCATGAGTGCATGACCCCAGCCCAGCGCGCGCCAGGCAAGCGCCAGCAGGTGATTTACATCCTGCACAAGAACCCCTACGAGCGGGCCTACCTCGGCCGCGCCGAGGCGCGCGAGGCGCTGCGTCATCGGGTGGCCGGTCTATGGCCCGAGCGCAACGCGCGTGGTCAGCGCCTGTTCGCACTCTCCCACAACCTGTGGCTTGAGGTCTCGACATGATCACGCGCGACCAGGTCTTGATCATGCCTCACGGCCTCGGTCTTGACGGCAAGGACCGCCACAACAGCGCGGTCTGGCACAGGGCCTTTACGACCGGGCCACGGCTCTCGCGCTGGGTCGGCTGGTTCGAGCTGGAGGTCTGGCAACAGAGCAAGGCCCGCCCCGAGATCCGTTTCAAGATCCGCGCAGGTCACATGGAGCGCCACGGCCTCGCCGAGAGCTGGGAAGCGGCCATGTCTGGCGCCGAGGACACGCTCCGCGCACTCCTGGCCGAGTGGAGCACCAAGATATGATCGACCTCGACTTCCTGGCCTACGTCTACGGCGCGGCCCAGCTCGACCTGTGCGCGCTGGGCGAGTCCGAGCGCTACGCCCGTGTCGATTGCGTGTGCGCACTCTACGGCTCGCGCCGACTCACGGCCGAGGACTCGCGCCGCGCCGCGAACATGGCGCGCAGCCGCGCCGAGGGCCGGACCGCGAGCCTACACACGAACCTCGCTCAGGGCTGGGTGTTTCCGTGACCAGCGCTGCCGACGCCCTGCTCCGCCAGCAGGTGGACGATCAGACGTTCGCGTTCCTGCACGCCCTGCTGGCGTCCGAGGGCCTGAGCGTGAGCACAGCCGAGGCCGCGGTCGGTCTCGCGCCTGGTGCGGGCGCCAGGCTCCTGCGTAAGGCCAACGTGCGCCACGTCCTGGGCGAGCTGCTCCGCGAGCGCAAGGAACGCCATGAGGACGTGCGCTCCAGCGTGATCCTCATGCTCTGGCGCATGGCGTGCGCCGACCCGCGCCAGGCCTGGAGCGAGGACGGCGCCCAGCTCTCGCCGCATGAACTGCCCGATGAGCTGGCCGCGGTCCTGGAGGAGGTCTCGCCCGTCCTGGGCGAGGGCGGGTGTGTGGTCGCGTACAAGTACAAGTTCGCGAAAAAGACCGCGATCCTGGACATGCTCCTCCGCCACTTCGATGAGCCCAAGGCGCTGGACAAGCGCGGCGGCGGGCCCGTGGCCCAAGTCATTTTCCGGGGCGTGGTCAACGCGCCCGACGAGAGCGAGGGGACAGAGTAATGGACTTGACACCTGACCTGACAATGAAGCTGGCCGCGGCCGCGCGCAAGAACGCGATCCAGACCGTGGCCGACCAGCGCGGCGTGTCGTTCGACCAGGCCGAGGTCTGGATCGAACAGGCGCTCGCGCGCGAGCGAGTCCAGGAGGCGGAGCGCGCGCACGCCGCGCGCCAGGAGCGCTTGCGCAAACACCAGGCCCGCGCCTCGCTCCGCGCGGTCATGCCGCTGGGCAAGGGAGCGCGCCGTGCGCGACGCTGAAAAGCGCGCGGCCGAGGCCGCGGACCAGGCCGAGGAGTCGGCGCACCGCGCACAGGCGGCGGCGCTCGTTTCCTGGCTCCTGGTATTTTTGCAATTCGTCGCCGCGCTCCTGGGTCTCGGCCTGGGCCTGAGCGGGTGCTCTCGCGTGTGCGCCAAGACCTGGGAGACCGGGGCCTCGGTAGAGCACTCGGTCCTATACGGACGCATGTACGGCACCCATGTCACGGTCGGCGGCGAGATCGGCCAATCCTGTCAAGCTGATAAGACCGAGGAGTGATCCAAGTCACTGTGACATAAACGCCACTGGCGAGCCTGTCGCGAGGCAAAATGCCTCGTAGGGGAGACCCTGACGTTTATCGTTTTACCTGGTATCGATGTTTCTTGTGTGATAGGTAACAAACATGGCGCAGTACAGAACCGTGGAGGTCCTGATCGAGGTCGGGGCTTTACGTCAGTACCTGGACACGGTCAAAAAACACGAAATACAGGAGACCGACAACATGTTCGAGGAATTCGAGACCCTCCCGCCGGCCGCCGGCGACCACTTCGAGCCCGAGTCCACGGGCGTGTTCGAACGCGCGGACCTGGACGAGGAGCTGGACGCGGCCGAGGAGCGTATCAGCACGATCCCGATCGGGCGGCTCATGGTCGAGGACCTGGCCCAGGACGCGAGCCTGAGCGACATCGATCGCTATGCGACGCGTCGCGGCTCGAACCACTGGACCCGCCGGCGCTCGACCCAGGGCCCGACGCGCAAGCTCCAGGACTCGGACGCGCTGGCGATCCGCCAGGGCTACGCACGCGGCCATCGCGTGGTCGACCTGGCGCGCGAATTCGACGTGACCACGTCCACGATCTACGGCGTGATCCGTGGCAAGACGCACCGGCGCGAGGCCGCGGGCTGGGTCGAGACACCGGCGGTCGCCGTCCCGTGAGCGAGGCCAGGCACCAGGTCTACGCCGACCACGCGCGCAAGCGCGCGATCGTGGTCGAGCGTCGCGAGGTCTGCCGCGTGGACACGATCACGCGCTGGGTCCTGGTCACCGGGATCTACGCGTTCCGCGGCTCGTCGGGCAGCTACCCAGTGTTGCCCCAGGTCGAGCCCGTGGACGTGACCTCGGCCACGTTCGAGGAGTGGTGGGGCCTTGCCCAGTGATCCCGAGATCGTGATCGACACCCAGCCCGGGCCCCAGACCAAGGCCGCGGAATGCGACGCGGACATTCTGGTGTTCGGCGGCGCCGCGGGCGGCGGCAAGTCGCGGCTCGCGGTCCACAACCTGGCCAAGTACAGCCACGCGCCGGGCTATGGCGGGATCATCTTTCGCCGGACCTCGCCCGAGCTGACCGGCCCGGGCTCGGTCTGGACCGAAATGTCCTCGATCTATCCGCTCCTCGGCGGCGACATGGTCCAGGGCCCGGTCCTCAAGACCACGTTCCCGAGCGGCGCCCAGGTCGAGGCGCGCCACCTACAGCACGACAAGGACGTACGCCAGCACCAGTCCAAGGCCTACGCCCGGATCGTGTTCGATGAGGCGACGCATTTTACATCGGAGCAATTCTGGTTCCTGCTCTCGCGCCTCCGCACGGTCGCCGGTGTCCCCAAGCAATTCTTGCTGACCTGCAACCCGGACCCGGACTCGTTCATTCTCCAGGAGCTGATCGAGTGGTGGATCGGCCCGGACGGCTACCCGATCCCTGAGCGCGACGGCGTCAAGCGCTGGTTCGTGCGCAAGCCGGACGGGAGCATGCTCTGGGCGGACCGCCGAGAGGACCTGCTCCACGCGGGCGAGCCTAAGAGCGTCACTTTCATCTCCAGCAAGCTCACGGATAACCGCAAGCTGATGGAGGCGGACCCGGACTACCTCGCCACGCTGGAGGCGCTCCCGCCAGTCCTGCGCGCGCGCATGCTGGGCGGCAACTGGCGCATTCGCGAGGGCGCGGGCGACATGTTCCAGCGGGGCTGGTTCCCGGTCGTTCCCAAGTCCGCGCTCGCGCGCGTGGCACGCGGGCTCGACCCCGACCTGGACTTTGTCCGCAAGATCCGCTGGTGGGACCGGGGCGGGACACCAATGCACGGCAACCTCGTTCCCGCGCACCTGGCGGGCCCACGACCGGCGGACTTCAAGGCCCGGCGCGAGGGTAACCCGGACTGGACGCGCGGCCTCCTGGGCGGGCTCACGCGCCCGCGCGACGCCGAGGACCGAGGCAAGATCGTGCTCCTGGACATGGTCTCGTACCGGGACACCGGCGGCGCGATCGAGCAAGCGATCATCCACCAGGCGCTCCTGGACGGCCCGCGCGTGCTGGTCGGCCTGTGGGTGGACCCGGCCCAGGCCGGCCTGGACCAGGCCCAGCGCATGAAACGCCTCCTGAACAAGCGCGGTATCGGCGTGATACTCGGGCCCCAGGTCAAGAACAAGCGCGAATACGCGACCTTACCGAGCCAGCTCGCTTATTCGGGCGGGATCTGGGTCTCGGCCGAGACCGAGCACGCCCTGGAGTGGTTGCCGTTCTGGAACGAGATCGAGGCGTTCCCGCCGCCGCCCGGCACGCCCGATAGCAAAAAGCCCAAGGACGATCAGGTGGACGTGCTCTCGGGCCTGGTCCAGGACCTGGACCGACACCGCAAGGATCCGTTCGCGGACTATCCCAAGACTGACCCCAACATGTCCCGCGATCACAGGTTCTTTCACGGCGACCCGGACGAGGACCTGGACTCGGACGAGGGCGGGCGCTCACCAGGAGGCCGAACCATCTAAAATCAAATACGCCCGTTGTCTTTTATTGCACCGATGCTAACCTGGGAGCAAGCATGCTACCTCGGGCCCGTACACTTACGTCCTGGGAGTAGTAGCGACACCCAGCCTATGCCCGACCTCCTCGCCACGTTCAAGCAGCTGTTCGGACGGTCCGCCAAGCCCGAGAACCCGCCCGACCTGGCCTCGATCGCAGCCGTGCGCGCGAGCGCGGACTCGCGCGTGACCGACCTCCTGGGGCCCGAGAAGCTGGCGCACATCCTGCGCAGCGCGCGCGAGGGCGAGATCACGGCCTACCTGGAGCTGGCCGAGGCGATGGAGGAGCGCGACCTCCACTACTACTCGCTCCTCCAGACCCGCAAGCTGGGCGTCACGGGAGCGCCCTGGATCGTGGAGGGGCTCAAGGGAAAGGACGGCAAGCCGGACCCGATCGCGGCCGCGCTCCAGCGCGAGGTCATTGACACGCCCGCGTTCCGGTTCTGGGTCGCGGACGCCCTCGACGCTCTGGGCAAGGGTTTCGCCGTGAGTCAGCCCGTGTGGGACACCAGCGGGCCGCGCTGGCAGTACCGCGAATTCCGCCGCCAGGACCCGCGCGTGTTCAAGTTCGCGCAACCGGACCTGACCACGCTCATGCTCCGCGACGCGAGCGCGACCGGCGGGCTCCGCGACCTGCCCCAGGACCTGATCGTCCACTATCCGCGGCTGCGCGCGGGCGTCCCGATCCGCGGCGGCCTGGCCATGCTCGCTGCCGTGACCTGGATGTTCAAGAACTTCACGGTCAAGGACTGGATGGCATTCACGGAAGTTTACGGAATGCCTCTGAAAATCGCCAAGTATGTGGCCGGGTCCACGTCCGAGGACGAGAAAGCGTCGCTGCGCCGCGCGCTCTCGAACATCGGCCATGACGCCGCCATGCTGATCCCGGACTCGGTCGAGGTCGAGGTGGTGAACGGCCGCGCCGGTACGAGCCCCTACCTGGAGCTGGCCGAGTATTTCGATAAACAGTTGTCCAAGGGCGTGCTCGGGCAGACCATGACCTCGGACGACGGCGCGAGCCTGGCCCAGTCCAAGACCCACGAAAAGGTCCGCCAGGACTACGCCCAGGCCGACGCCTACAACCTCGCCGCGACCGCGCACACCGCGATCTTTACGCCCTGGGTCAAGCTCAATTTCGGCTTGGACGCGGAAGTCCCTTGGGCCTATCCGGACGTGGAGCCCGAGGAGGACCTCAAGGCCTGGAGCGACGCCGTCACGCCGCTGATCCTCGCCGGGCTCAAGGTCCCGGCCAAGCACGCGCGCGAGAAGCTGGGGATACCCGAGCCCGAGGACGGCGAGGAGGTGATAGAGAAGCCCGAGCCCGCACCCGCCCCGGGCTTGCCCGGCGCCCCGGGCAAGCCCGGCGCAGCCAAGCCCAAGCCCAAGGTCGCGCCGAACGCCGCGGAGCCCCTGAGCGTGGCCGCCGCCGATGACCTGGTCTCGGGCGTGCTCATGGACTGGGAGCCCGTCCTGGTCGAATACAAGGACACACTGGAGGCGATGGCCGCCAAGGCCAAGACCTACGACGAATTCCTGGCCCTGCTGGAGGAATTCAGCAAGCGCGCGGACAGCAACCCGTTCGTGCGCGACCTCGCCGCCGAGGCGACCAAGGCCCGACTCCTCGCTGCGCACCCGCCCAAGGGCGAAGCGTGAGCACGAACCGCCTGGAGTATATGCGCGCCTGGCGCGCTGCGAACCGTGACAAGGTCCGCGACTACCAGAAGCGCTGGCACGCCGAGAACCCCGACCTGGCGCGCGCACAGCGCCGCCGCCACAGGCTGAAGCAACGATATGGGCTCCGACCCAGCTCGTTCGAGCGCATGTCCGAGAGCCAGCGCGGGGCGTGCGCGATCTGCGGCGGGCCGCCTGGTGAACAAGGCCTCCACGTAGATCACGACCACAAGACCGGCAAGGTCCGGGCTCTGTTGTGTTTCGAGTGTAACAGCGGGCTCGGTAAGTTCCGCGAGGACCCGCAGCTCCTCGCCGCAGCCATCGCCTACTTGGAGCATCACAAATGACCTGCCCGGTACATTCCGGCCTTGCGTCCGGACAGCTCCTGGCCTTGAACGCAGCCAAAGTAGATCCGGGCAAGGTTCCGGCGGAAGTGCTCTCGTACCTTGCCCGGCGCGGCGTCAAGGGCTCTTTTGATTTTAGAGATGTTTGGAAAGAGGAGCACGCCGCCGCGTTCGCCGTGGCCAAGGCCGTGGAGCTGGACGTGGTCCAGTCCATGAAGGACGCCGTACACCAGGCCCTGGCCGAGGGCCTCCCGCTCAAGGCGTTCCAGAAGCGCCTGACTCCGATCCTGGCCGACCAGGGCTGGTGGGGACGCAAGACCCAGGTGGACCCGATCACGGGCGAGGAGCGCGAGGTCCAGCTCGGGAGCCCTCACCGGCTGCGAATCATCTACGACACGAACGTTCGAGTCGCACGCGCGGCCGGCCAGTGGGAGCGAATCCAGGGCGCGAAAAAGGCGCTCCCCTACCTACGCTATCGCCACGGCAACCCGCAGCGCGCGCGCCCCGATCACGAGAGCTGGGATGGCCGCGTCCTCCCGGTCGACCACCCATTCTGGGATGTGGCCTATCCGCCGAACGGTTACCTGTGCACGTGCTGGGTCGAACAGATCACGAGCAAGGACGCCAAGGCCTCGGGCGTGACGCCGGACGAGGACCTGGACATGACCCCGATCGAGGTCCGCAACCCGCGCACGGGCGTGACCACGACCACGATCCGCGGCGTCGATCCCACGTTCGCGTTCAACGCCGGCAAGGCCCGTTTGGAGGGGTTGCGCCAGGCGGGCGTGATCAAGTCCAAGCCCAAGGCAAAGCCGGACGCGGGGCTCGCGATCGTCCGCGCGACGGCCGCGCCCTCCACCTGGAGCGAGGTCGTGGACCTGGCCCGGCGCGTGGTACGGGTCGCGGGAGGCCTGAGCGAGGATGCTCTGGCGGCGCTGACAGCACTCCGCGTCCCGAACGCGCCCGAGGACGCCGCCGATCAGCTCCGCGCCCTCGGGACAAAACGCTGACAGTTCCGCGGATGTGTAGACGTTTCGTCACACTTGCGCCCGCAGTAGCACGCGTGCTACACCGTAGGCGTGGCCCTATTGATCGCAGCGTGCTCCGCCCTCCCCGAGGGCGAGCTACCCAAGCGCCTGGTCGTGCTCCCCGCGGGCGAGACCGTGCGCGGGCGCGACGGCCGCGCCTGGAGCGTCAAGGACCGCGAGGCGATCCTGGCCCAGCTCACACGCCCGGTCCTCCTGGACGAGAACCACGCGAGCGTCCACGCCGCGCCCAAGGGCGCGCCCTCGCCCGCGTGCGGCTGGCTCTCGGGCTTCACGTTCACAGACGCCGGCCTTGAGGCCGAGGTTGACTGGACACCCTACGGCGCCGACCTGTTTACGAAAAAGGCATACAGATTTTTGAGCCCGGCGTTGACGTGGGATATCACGGGTGCTACGCCTACAGTGCTCGGTACTGTTCGCGGCCTCCACAGTGTGGGCTTGACGAACGACCCTAACCTGGACCTCCCGGCCCTCAACGCACAGGACCTCGACCACATGAACCCCGAACAGATCGCAGCCCTCACCGCAGCTCTCACGACCGCCATCGCGAGCGGGTTCGAGGCGCTTTCCGCCAAGCTCCAGCCCGTAAAGAGCGAGCCCGAGACCCAGGTGGACGCGAACGCCCAGGGCGCGCCCGCGATCAAGGTCGCGGTCAACGCCGTGGTCGACGCGGCCGTCGCCGGCGGCAAGATCGCGCCCGCGACCAAGGACGCCTACGTGGCCCTGGGCGGCGAGACCGCCGAGAGCCTGGCCAAGCTCCAGGAGCTGGTCAAGGGTCTGCCCCCGCTGGTGGCCACGAACGCCCAGAGCACGGGCGCCAAGCAGGGCGACGGCCCCAAGCCGCTGACCAAGCTGGAGCTGGACATGGTCCGCGCCATGAACGTGACCGAGGAACAGTTCCGCGCCCAGCGCGGCGAGCTGGCGGGCTGATAGCCCTCTCCTACACCCACAAACAGATCACACAGATACAGGACAGAGCAAAATGGCAGCCCTCGCAACTCCTCGCGACACCAAGCAACACAGCGGCATCGAAATGCGCCGCGTGGTCAAGTCGGGCGTGACCGTCTACAAGGGCGCGGCCGTGGGCGTGAACACGTCCAGCACGGCCCAGCCGATGGCGGCGTCAGTGGCCGGCGGCCTCAAGTGCCTGGGCGTCGCTCAACAGACCGTGGTCGGCGACGGCGTTCTGACCGTGGACATCGTCGCCGGCTCGTTCGAGTTTCACAACTCGACCAGCACCGACGCGATCGCGGCGAAGGACGGCGGCGCCGTGGCCTACGCCGCGGACGATCAGACCGCGGCGCTGACCAGCGCCACCAGCACGCGCCCCGTGCTCGGACGCATCGTCGGCCTGGCCGACAACGGCAACGTGATCGTGACCATCGGTCCGGCGGTCGCCTGATAAATGCTCGGGCCGGTTCGCCGGCCCGGTTCCCGCAAAAACGAAAGACCCAAACCAAGCCATGGATATCAACCGAGAAAACCTCGACGTGTTTTTCCGCGGGATCAGCGCTGCGTTCCGCGACGCTCTCCTGACCAACGTCCCGGACCAGTACAAGCGCTTCGCCGTGGAGATCCCCAGCTCCAGCTCGCGGAACGACTACACCTGGCTGGGCGAGGCCGAGGAGCTTCGCGAGTGGGTGGGCGGTCGCGTGCTGACGCAGCTCGCATCGTTCGACTACTCGGTCAAGAACAAGAAATTCGAGCGCACGCTCAAGGCCATTGCCGACGACCTCCGCGACGACGTGATCGGGATCTACTCGACGCGCGCGCGCATGCTCGCGGACGCAGCCAAGCTGTGGCCGAACAAGACCTGTTTCAACGCGCTGGTCGACAACGGTCTGTGCTACGACGGCCAGAACTTTTTCGACACGGATCATCCCGTCGGCAAGGACGGGAACATCGTGACCGTGTCGAACGATCGCGGCGGCTCCGACGGCGAGTATTTCTACATGCTCGACACGTCCAAGCCCCTCAAGCCTGTGATCTTCCAGCTCCGCGAGGCGGTCTCGTTCGACTCGCTGACCGACACCAGCTCGGACCACGTGTTCAAGTTCGATGATTTTCTGTATGGCGCACGCGCTCGCGGAAACTACGGCTACGGCTTCTGGCAACAGGCCATGCGCAGCAAGACCGGTTCCACGGTCGCGGCGCTGCGTACCGAGCTGATCGCCATGCGCCTGGCCATGCGCTCGGTCAAGAACGACGAGGGCCGCGAGCTGGGTGTGGACCCGGACGTGATCATCTGCGGGCGCTCAAAGAGTGACCTGCTGAAGCAAGTGATCGACGCCCAGTACGTCGACACGAACTTCACGCCCAACCCGGTGTTCAAGGCGTTCGACCTGATCGTCGCGCCCTGGCTGCCGTGAGCCTTGCCCGAAAGGGCGATAAATGATAGATACAGGGTAGGTGCCTCGGCGCCTACCCTGTTTGCTTTTTGGAGGGCGCATGTCTGATACCTGGAACGGCGCGACGCGCGAGGAATTCGTAGGCCGCGTGCGCCTGTTCGCCAAGAAAGAGCTGGCCGACATGATGCGCGCCGAGGGGAAAAAGCTCCCGGTGCTGCCGGCTCGATCGACCCATGAGGAGCTTGTGGCCGCGTGCTTCGACGCTCTGGTGGGGAAAGACTCTGGCGCGGCGGCGCGCGCGGCGGGCCCCTCCTCCTCGCCCGCGCCCGCCGCCCCGAGGTACGAGATCCGCTCGCGCGCCGTGACCACGCGCGTGCGTTGTGGGCACAGGTTTACGAACCAGCCCCAGCAGTTCGACGCCGCGGCGTTCACTCGCGATGAGCTGGCGGCGCTCAAGGCCGACCCCTACCTGGAGGTCCGCGACCTCATGAGGCGGAGCTGATGGCCTACGCCACGGCCGCGCGCGCAGTCTCGCTCTATGGCGAGGACTTTGTCACGGTCGGGTGCGATCGGGACCAGGACGGCGTCCGCGACCCGGGCGTGTTCGAGTCGTTCCTGGATCTCGCCACGAACGAGATCGACGGCTACCTGGTCGGGCGCGACCCGCTTCCGCTCTCGCCTGTGCCGCCGCAGATCGAGATCTACTGTATTGACATCGCGATCTACCGCGCGCGACCGACCGCCGATGTCCTGACCGAGGAGGTCAAGGACCGCTACAGGGCGGCAATCCGCTACCTGGAGAACGTCCAGCGGAACAAGATCCGCCTGGTGCCTGACAGCGCGACCGGCGACGGGACGGTCAACGTCGCGGTCCAGGCCGAGGCGTTCTCGGTCAGCGTGAACCAGGGCGAGCGCACCTGGACGCGCGACCGTATGCGGGGGCTGTGATGGCCGGCGCCGCCGTAGAGGTCAACACCCGCCAGCTAGCCCGCATGCAGGCGCGCCTGGCCGCCTACCAGGGCAAGCTCAAGAACCCCAAGGGCCTGGCGCGCGGGGTCGGTCAGCTGGTCGAGGCCCAGACCCGTCGGCGTATCCAGGACGAGAAAACGGCCCCGGACGGGACCGCCTGGGAGGGCTGGAGCGAGTCGACCAAGGACCAGCGCCAGGGTAACCACTCGCTCCTCCTGTTCGAGGGGCGGCTCCGCGACTCGATCGCGGGCCAGGCCGTGAACGGGAACACGGTCGTGGTCGGGGCCAGCATGATCTACGCGGCCGTCCACCAGTACGGCTACGGCCCGATCCCCGCGCGTCCCTACCTCGGGCTCTCGGACGAGAACGCGGACGAGGTCGTGGACCTGGTCCTCGACTGGTGCGAGGGCGCGCTATGACATCGCTCCTCGCGCTCCGCGACGCGATCGCGTCCGGGCTCGCCGCCGACGCGCGCCTGGTCGCGCTCAAGGCCTCGGTCTCGGTCCACGGCGGCGACTTCCGCCTGGATGACCTCCAGCGCTACGGCAAGAACGCGCCGGCGGTCGTGGTGTCGCTCCTCCCCGTGGACCTGCAGACCGACGCGACCGCCGAGACCTGGGCCGAGTGCACGTTCGCGGTCGCGTGCGTCGCCAAGCCCAGGCCGCCGGCGGACCAGCACGCCGTGTGTGTGGAGCTGGTGGACGCCGCGCTCCGCGCGCTCCGCGGCTCGTTCTGGGGCCAGGGCGCGACCTACGGCCTCCAGGCCCCCCGCCAGCTGACCGCGCGCAACCTGTTCGGCGCGGGCCTGGACAAGGTCGGCGGGATCGCCATGTGGGCGATCGGGTTCCACCAGACCGTCCAGCTCCTGGACACTGACGACGGCGTCCCGTTCGAGCGCTGGCACTCTGTGCTCGATCCTCAACCCACAGACACGAATCGTCCTCACATGGAGGACCAGGGAGAATTGGATCAATGACCGTGCCAAGCCAGTGGGATTTTACGGCGCCGTTCGAGGGCGTGGTACCGCACCTGTACCTCGACACCGCTGGTCTGGTCACGGCCGGTGTCGGGTTCATGCTCCCGGACCTCGCCAGCGCCCGCCGCATGCCCTGGGTGCCGTCCCGGGACCTGGACCTGGACTGGCGGACCATGGAGCACCTGGAACCCGGCAAGCCCGTTGCGTTCTACCGACCGCACACACGCGCGCGGCTGCCCGAGCCCTACATGCGCGCGGAATTCGCCGTCCGCATGAACGCGCTGGAGCGCCAGCTCTGGCCGTTGTTCCCCTGGCTCCAGCTCCCGCCGGCGGCGCGCGTCGCTCTCCTCGACATGGGTTACAATCTCGGGCCCGGCCGCCTGGCCAAGTTCGCGAGGCTCCGCGCCGAGGTCGCGCTGGCCGTGAACGAGCCGCGTCACTGGCGCGGAGCCGCCGCCGAGTGCACGCGGACCGCGATCAATGCAAAAACCGGCCAGCGTGTCGAGGTCAACCCGGCGCGGAACGAGGCCACACGGCAGCTTTTCCTAAAATGCGCCCCTTGAGGGGGCGTCTCACACGTGCTACGACACAGGAACAGGACCGATAAATGGGCATCACATTTTCGCAAATCCCCCTCGTCGTGAACACGCCCGGCCTGTTCGCGGAATTCGACTCCTCGCGCGCAGCCAAGGGCCTGGCCCCGATCCCGCACGTGTCGCTCCTGATCGGCCAGAAGCTGGCGGCGGGCTCCGCCACGGCCGGCGTCCCGGTCCTGGTCGAGTCCAAGGAGACCGCGCAGGTCCTGTTCGGCAAGAAAAGCCAGCTGGGCCAGATGGCAGCGGCCTACAAGACCGTGGACCCGCTGACCGAGCTGTGGGCGATCGCGCTCGCGGACGACGCCGGCGGCACGGCCGCGACGGGCTCGATCACGTTCACGGGTACCGCGACCGAGGCCGGCGAGCTGGCGGTCTACATCGGCGGTCGGCGCGTGTCGGTCGCGTGCACGGTCGGTATGACGGCCGCCCAGCTGGAGACGGCCGCGCTCGCCGCGTGCGCGCTCCAGGCTGACCTACCGGTCGCCGTCGCCGGTGACGCGGGGACGGGTCTCGACCTGACCGCGAACCACAAGGGCTCCGCCGGCAACGATATCCAGATCGGCGTCGCGCTGGCCGCGGGCGAGCGCCCGATCGCTGGCTTCACGTTCACGATCACGGCCATGTCCGGCGGCGCGACCGACCCGGACCACGACACGGCCGTGTCGGGCATGGGCGATGACCAGTATCACACGATCGCCCTCGGGTGCTCGGCGTCGGTCCAGGTCGCCAAGATCGTGACCGAGCTGGAGAGCCGCTGGGGCGCGATGCGCGCGATCGAGGGCCAGGCGTTCGTCGCCAAGCCCGACACCCAGGGCAACCTCACGACCGCCGGCAACGGCTACAACTCCGCGACCCTCTCCCTGGTGGGCGTGGAAAAGTCCGCGCTGGAGCCGCTCCCCTGGGAGGTCGCGGCGCGCGCAGCGGCCGTGGACGCGACCCAGACCAAGGCCGACCCGGCCTCGCCTCGCACCGGGCTCATGCTCGGCGGCTACGCCGCGCACCGCGGCGCGCGCTTCACTCGCGCCCAGCGGGACATCCTGATCTCGGACGGCGTGTCGACCGTCGAGGCCGCCTCGGACGGGCGCATGCTCCTGAACCGGCTGGTCACGACCTACCAGACCAACAGCCAGAGCATCCCGGACACGGCCTATCAGGACATCATGACCGTGCGCACGCTCGCCGCGCTGCGCTACACGCTCCGCGCAAGGATCGGTCTGAAGTTCGCGCGCTGCAAGCTCATGAGCGACCCGACCGGGAACATCAAGATCCCGGACAACACCGTGACGCCCTCGATCGTGCGCGCGGAGATCCTCGCCTGGTACCGCGAGTGCCTGGAGGATCGCGGCTGGGTCGAGGACTTCAAGACGTTCTCGGAACAGTTGGTGGTCGAGCGCGACGGCTCCGACCCGAACCGCCTCAACATGTTCGTCCCGCCCGACCTCATGAATTCGTTCCTGGTCGGCGCCATCAAGATCGCGTTCACCCGCTGACCCAGCGCGCACACCGGATAAATCAAAATGGCAAAACTCACAGGGATCGCGGTCGTTCGCCAGGACGGCCAGAGCTTGCGCATGAAGGACGCGGAGCTGGACATCGGCGGCATGGAGCGCGAGACCAAGTTCGCGGACGGCCGCCGGGTCGGCTACATCGAGTAGCCGACGGCCGCCAAGGTCAAAGGAACGCTGATCCACGGCTCCGACACGGACCTGTTCAAGATCCGCGACGCCGCAAGCGTGACGATCACGTTCGTGACCGACACGGGCGTGACCTACACGGTCCGCGACGCGTGCTCGACCAAGCCCCCGACCCTCAAGTCCGAGGGCGAATCCGAGGTCGAATACGAGGGCGAGCCCGCGTTCTGATCTTAGCCGCGCGCCGTGGCTGACCCGACGCTGACCGGCCAGCGAGAGGTCGACCAGTCCGCCGCTACGGCGGCTGGACGGCGCCCAATTTCTCACAGGCTGGAGGGCTAACTGTGGCGGACGATCGCATCACTGTCAGACTCGGGACCCCGATCAAGATCGACGGCGTGAACACGTCCGCGCTCAAGGTCCGCACCCAGATCACGCTGGGCGACCTCCGCGCGGTCCGCAAGGCCGGCGGCTCCGAATTCGAACAGGAGATCGCCATGATCGCGCGCCTGGCCGGGCTCCTCCCAGAGGACCTGGACCAGCTGGCGATCGAGGACTACGAGGCCCTGGGTAAGGCGGTCGCGACCGCAAAAAAAGCTCCGGCTGGGACCGCGACCGAGCCCAGCTCCTGAGCGCGCTCCGCGCGTGCGCGCAGCGCTGGGCGCCGTCCGAGCTTGAAAAACTGGACGGCGAGGATCTCCTCTATTGGTCGGATGTGCTAGGTTGATACCATGGCCGGTCTGGTCGCAGATCTCACGATACGCCTCAAAGCCCTGGGGCTCGGCGCGCTGACCGAGACCCGCCGGGAGCTGGGCGCGCTCGCGACCACGGCCGACAAATTCAAAAAAGCCCTGGATGTGGGCGCGAACGCGAACCAATTCGCCGGGACCATGGACCGGATCAAGGCCGGTGCGTTCGGGTTGGTCCAGTCCCCGATCGAGGAATTCAAGACCTTTGAGAGCGCCATGGCGCGGGCCAAGTCCAAGATGGACGAGGTCAGCGGCCAGGACTTTGCTCGCATGCGCAAGGCCGCCATGGACGCGGGCGCGACCACGGCGTTCTCGGCAGCTCAGGCCGCGGACGGTCTGGGCGAGATGGCCGCGGCCGGGTTCTCGGTCGAGCAGCAGATCGCCGCGCTCCCCAAGGTCCTCCAGCTCGCTCAGGCGGGCGAGGTCGGCGTGGGCGAGGCGACCAAGATCGCGGCGTCCGCGATGGCCCAGTTCGGGCTCAAGGCCTCGGACGTGGGCTCGATCGGGGATATCCTCCTCAAGGCCTCGAACGCCTCGACCATTGGCCTGGGCGAGATCGCCGAGTCGCTCAAGTATGTGGGTCCTGTCGCGAGCGCGGCCGGGCTCTCGCTCAAGTCCACGGCCTCGTTCGTGGCCCTCCTCGGCAACAGCGGGATCGAGGCCAGCTCCGCCGGTACCGCGCTGCGCGGCATGATCGCCAGCATGGCCGCGCCCAGCGGCAAGTCCAAGAAAGCTCTGGCAGAGCTGGGGCTCTCGACCCAGGACCTGGCCAAGGGCGTCAAGGACCCGATCGCGGCGCTCAAGCTCCTGGGCGAGCGGTTCGAGGCCAAGAACTACACCGACGCCCAGAAACTGGGCGTGGTTATGCGCGTGTTCGGTCGCGAGACCAGCGCCGCGGTTATGAGTCTGATCGCGGCCGGGTCCAAGGCCGGCGAGAACGGGACGGCGTTCCAGAACATGGCGCGCGCCATGGACAACGCCGACGGCGCCATGCAACGCGCCGCCGATGTGCTGGGCGACACGACCGCAAACAAGCTCAAGCGGCTGACCGCGCAAGTCGACTCGCTCAAGATCGCGGCCGGCGAGAAGCTGGCCCCCGCGCTCCTCGACCTGGGCGACCGGGCCAAGCCCTGGCTCACCAGCTTGGGCTCGCTGATCGAGGAGCACCCGCGGCTCCTCGGCGGCCTGGGCAATGCGGCGCTCCTGGTGGGCGGCCTGGCGCTCGCGGCCAAGGGCGCGGCCCTGGGCTGGGGCGCGCTCCAGACCGCCATGGCGCTTCCCTGGGGCGCGCTGGTGGCCCCGATTCGGATCGTCGCGACCCAGATCATGGGTCTGAACCAGCTCCTGGGCGTGAACCAGGTCATTGCGAGCACGGCCGGCCAGACCTGGAAAGCCGGCGCCCTGGGCGCGGCCCAGCTCGCCACCCAGATCGCCGGTGTCGCCGCCGCCGCCTATGCGGGCTATGAGGCCGGCAAGCTCCTGGACGGCGTCCTGGGCTCGGTGTTCGGCGCACGCGGTGGCAAGCTCTCGACCGAGGCCGCGCTCCAGGCCGGCGAATCGGACGGCTTCAATTCGTTCGTGGGCAAGGCTGGCAAGTTCCTGGGCTCGGACACGCTCCAGGAGATTGCGGCCGGCAACACCCGACGCAACGCGGACCAGGCCGCGGCCGCCCAGACCGGCGGCTATCCCAACAGCGTCGGCCAGACGCCCGCCAGCGTGTCGCCCGACCTCGGGCAGTTCAACGCCGTCACGGGCCAGATCGAGGTCAAGGTCACTGACCAGCGCGTCCAGGTCACCAGCCGCTCGCGCGGCGCCGTACCGCTGCGCGTCGGCCAGACCCCGGTAGGTGTGCGATGAGCTGGAAAGACCGATACACGCGCGGCTCGTTCCGCGGCGTCCCGTTTCTAACGAGCGAGAGCAAGACCACGATCGGCCAGCGAAAGGCCGTCTACGAGCACCCGTTCTCGGACTCGGGCGTGACCGCGCTCGCGCTCGGGCGCCGCGCGCGCCGGTTCTCGCTGCAAACATTCGTAATCGGTCCTGACTACGATCGTGCTCGCGACGCACTGATCGAGGCGCTGGAAAAGCCCGGCCCCGGGCTCCTGGTACACCCATACCTCGGCTCGATCCTGGTCGAGGTGGACTCCTCGGTCACGGTCTACGAGGCGAACAGCCAGGGCGGCATGGCCGAGATCGCGTTCGACGCGCAAGAGGCGCGCGGCGGGACCGCGAGCGCCGCGCCCGTGAGCAAGCCCGACACCGGCGCGCGCACGGCCGCGCGCGCGAGCGCGGTCCGCGTCGCGGCGCGCGCCGCGCTGGAGCGCGACCTGAGCCTGAAGGATGTGCGGGACTTTGCCGCGAGCGCGAACCTCAAGACGCTGGACCGGATCGTGACCGACCTCCGCGAGTTGAACGGGACGATCTCCACAGCGCTCGCCGTCCCGGCGCGGTTCGCGCACCAGATCTCGGACATCGCAGACCAGACCGTGACGCTGATTCAAGCGCCGGGCGAGCTGTTTGACACGCTCTCGGACGCAATGGCGCTGGTGTTCGCCAGCGTGACCAAGGTGGCCGGCGCCGCGGCCGACGAGGTCCGGCCCGAGTCCGAGGCCGCCGAGGCCCTGGACGCAGTGCGCGCGAGCGCGCGCGGGTTCGGCGCAGCGCTTCTGGGTGCGCCAGGCCTGGGCGCCGACGCGGACCCTGCGATCAGCGCAACGAACGCCGCGCAGCGCCGCAACCACGCCGCTCTGAAACACAACCTGCGCGCCGCCGCGGTCTCGCACCTGGCCGACGCCGCCGCCGAACAGACCTACGACTCGGCCCAGGATGCGCGCGCGGCGCGCGACCGCCTGACCGAGGCGCTGGAGCGCGCGAGCGCGGCCGTGATCTCGGGCTACGAGTGCGACGCCTCGGTCCTGGACGCGCTCCAGGAGTTGCGCGGCGCCGTGTTCGCGCACCTGTCCGCGCTGGAGCTGGCCCAGCTTACGACCGTGTCCGCGGTCGAGATCGCGTCCTCGCTGACCCTGGCTTATGAGCTGTACGGCGACGCCGCGCGCGCGGGCGAGATCGAGGCGCGGAACAACCTCCCGCACCCAGGGTTTGTGACCGGGACCGTGGAGGTCCTGAGTGTCTGACCTTCCACTCTACATGTCGCTGGACGGCCAGCGGTTCACAGGCTGGAGCGAGGCCACGGTCACGCGATCGCTGGACTCGCTCGCGGACTCTTTTACGGTCGCCTACTCAGGACTACCGAGCGCGATCGGCCTGGGCGTCGGCTCGGCGTGCGGGCTCGCCCTCGGCTCTCATCCACTGGCGACGGGCTACGTCAACCAGGTGGACGTGCACGTCGAGGCCGAGAGCGCGAACACCACATGCTCGGGTAGGAGCAAGGCCGGCGACCTGGCAGACTGCGCCGCGGTCCACAAGACAGGCCAGTGGCTCCGCCAGAGCATGCTCCAGATCGTGACCGACCTCGCGGCGCCGTTCGGGATCGCGGTCTCCGCCGACGCCCAGATCGCGGCCGATTCGTTCCGGTTCGAGCGGTTCGAGATCGACGAGGGCGAGCGTGTCTACGACGCCATGGAACGCCTCCTCCGCGCGACAGGGACGATCGCGGTCAGCCAGGCGGACGGCTCGATCAAGCTGGTGCGTATCAGTCGCCTGGCCGGGCTCCGCGCCGTCCAGCTCCCGGTCCAGCTCGCCGCGCGGCGCGGCCTCACGCATGTGGACCAGGACACCTACTCGGTCTATCGGCTGCGCAACCAGACCATGCGCGCGAACCCGACCGAGAGCCCGCGACACGCGGCGCTTGAGAAGTTCGAGATCGCGGACGAGAACGTGCGCCGGTACCGCCCCTTTGTCCTGGGCTCGGACACACACGCGCGTGTCGAGGAGCTACGGACCCAGGCGACGTGGGAGCGGAACACGCGCGCAGGAAAGGCACTGTCCATTACTTACACCATGCCTGGCGGCCTCGCGCCTGACGGCCGGCCCTGGGAGCCCGGGATGCTGGTCGGGGTCCAGGACCCGCAACTCGCGATAAATGAAACACTGCTGGTGGTGTCCGCGAGCGTCAAAATCAGCAATACCGACCTTGATACCGAACTTGTGCTATCTTTGCCCGAGGCCTACTCGCTCCTACCTCTCCCGGTCCGATTGCTGAACAAAGGCGTGTCCTTGCGTGGCTGAGTTTATGGAACATGTCCGGCGGCTGCGCGTCCTGGTCCAGAACCTGGTGACGCGCGTGGTCGTGGACCGTTCGGAAGGCTCCGGCACCTACCAGGTCCTCTGGGGCGGCGGACGCGTCTCCAGCGGCCTGGAGCACCTGGAGCCCCAAGGGATGCACTTCCGCGCGCCCGCGGACGCCGGCGGCGTCGTGGTGTCAGCGGGAGGCCAGCGCGAGGCCGGTGTCCTGGTGGTCGCTGGCGGGATCGTGCCGAACGACGCGATCGGCGAGGGCGAGGGCGGGCTCCACTACCTGGGCGAGTGGCGGGTGTTCTTGCGCTCGGACGGCGGCGTGTGTCTCGGTCAAAAGACCCCGGCGGACTGGGTCGCGCTCGCTAGCCTGACCGACGCCCGGATCGAGGCGCTCCAGAGCAAGCTGGACGCGCTCATCTCCGCCTACAACGCGCACGTTCACGGCGGCGTCACGAGTGGTAGCAGCTCCAGCGGGACGCCGCCGACCGGCGCCAGTCCTGTGGGCTCTCTCGCGAGCGTGGCGAGTGAAAAGGTCCGGTGCGTATGATCGGCGTTTTCGGCGCGGCCGGCGGCGGGTTCGACCTCGCGCGCAACACCACCGGGCACCTGGTCTCGGACCCGTCGCTGCGAACGACCGTCCTCCTCCTGCTCCTGACCGAGGGTCGAGCGCTGGTCGAGGACGTGCGCACGTCCGAGCCGCGCGGCGGCTGGTGGGGCAACAGCTATCCTGACGTGGACGGCCGGGAGCTGGGCTCTCGCCTGCACATCCTGACCCGAGGCAAGGCCACGGCCCAGACCGCCGCCCTGATAGAGCAGGAGATCCGCCTACGCCTCCAGTGCCTGATCGACGACGGTATCGCTGTCTCGCTGGATGTGGACGTGAGCTGGTCCGGCGACCGCTGGACCGCGCTCGTAGGTGTGCGCCAGGACCAGTCCCGGGTCGAATGGGTCCCGCTCTGGGAGGAGACGATCTGACATGGCCTTTCCTATCCCCACGCTCCGCGACCTCCTGACCCGCACCCAGACAGATCTCGGCTCCGCCGCGGACGGCACCAGCCCGCCGGCCTCGCCTGAGTACGCGATCGCGCGCGCCATGGCCGGCCTGAGCAAGCACCTGTTCTCGGCCGTCCAGTACGTTCTCCGCCAGACCAACCCGCTCACGGCCGACGAGGTCTACGGTTGGCGCTGGGGCGCCCCGTTCGGTATCGCCCAGACCGGCGCCGTGAGCTGGCGCGGGACCGCCACGGCCACCGGCGACAACGGGACGCTGATCCCGGCCGGGACCGAGTATCAGCGGGCCGACGGCCTGCTGTACACGACCGACGCGGCCGTGACGATCGGCGTGTCCGAGTCCGCCGAGGTCGCGCTCACGGCCACGACCGCCGGCGACGCGGCGAACAACGCCGACGGCCAGCTCCTATCGCTGACAGGCCCGGTCACGGGCCTGGACACCGACGCGACCGTGACGGGCTCGACCCAGTCCGGCGCCGATGTGGAGGACTGGGAGAGCGGAGGGCTGACCAGGCTCCTCCGCCGGGCGCGCAACCCGCCCAAGGGCGGCGGGCCGGGCGACTACGAGGGCTGGGCGCTGGAGGTCGCGGGCGTGACCCGCGCCTGGGAATTCCCCCTCCTGGAGGGCGAGAACACGGTCTCGGTCGCGTTCGCGCGCGACCGCGACGCCGACCCGATCCCGGACTCGGGCGAGCGCGCGACCGTCCTGGCCCACCTCCAGAGCAAGGCGCCGGTCACGACCACGCCCCTGGTCATCACACTGACCGCCAAGCCTGTAGCCGTCACGTTCTCGGCCCTGAGCCCGAACACGTCCGCTGTGCGTTCTGCGATCGAGGCCTCGATCGCTGACCTGTTCCTGCGCGAGGGCGAGCCCGGCGGGACCATACCGCTCTCCCGCCTGGAGGACGCAATCAACTCCGCCGTGGGCGAGGTCTCGCACACCCTGAGCGCGCCCAACTCCGCGATCGTGATCCCCACCAACCAACTCCCGACGCTCGGGACTGTGACGTACCCGTGATCTACACCGCTGCCGACTACAAGGACTGGTGGTATCGGCACATGCCCAAGGGGCCCGTGTGGCCCGTGGACGCGTCGATCACGCCCGTGTGGGACTCGCTCCTGGACGCCCTGAGCCAGGAGCCCGCGCGCCTGAGCGCGGTCCTGGGCCAGATCCTGGACGCCCTGATCCCGAGCGCGACCATGCGCGCGGAGCTGCTCCCTGAGTGGGAGGCGTTCCTGGGTCTGACCCCGCAAGCCGCCGACTCGACCGCGACCCGAGCGACCGCGATCGTCGCCAAGCTGGGCGAGTACCTGTCCCCGAGCCTCCCCGAACTCCAGGCGCGAGCGACCGCGCTCAAGCCTGGCGCCACCGTGACGCACCACGAATACAAGCGTTTTCGCATGGGTGTGTCAGTCATGGGCGAGCCCTTGAACGGCCTCCAGTTCCTGGTGACCTGGCACGTGACCTACACCGGCCCAGCCGATGCGACGTTTGAGGCCGCGATGCGCGCGGTCAGCCCCGACCACACAACCCTCCTGTTCACGGTGCTCTGACATGCAACGTATCAATACCGCTAATAAATCCGCGAACCTGTTCGGGACTGGCAAGCACGGCTACAAGGACGGCTCGCCCGGGCTCACCGGCGCCACAGAGCTGGACTCCGCCGCCATGAACGCGATTCAGGAGGAGGTCTCGCGTGCGGTAGAGACCGTGGGCGCCGTGGCACTGGACGGGGCCAACTACGGCCAGCTCGCGGACGCGATCCTGGCCGGTATCCAGGCCCGGCGCGAACAGGAGGTCATGCTCTCGCTCCCCGCCGGGTTCGTCTCGCACGGGTCGGGGGCGTGGATGGACGCCGCCACGGACGGCGCCGGCAAGATCGTGATAGTGGGCTCCTCGGGCAAGGTCTCTACGGCGGGGTTCGAGACCGGCTCGTTCACTGCACGCACGCCCGCGGCCTCGTTCGCTGGTGGGTTCACCCGTGTCATTTGGGTGGCCAGCTTGGGTCTGTTCGTCGCGACGGGCGCGGGCCCGAGCAACGCTGGCACGATTCAGACCAGCCCCGACGGGGTCACCTGGACCCAGCGGTCCAGCGCCATGGCCTTTTACTGGGTCGTGAACCTGGGCGGTACGCTGGTGGCCTACGGCTACGACGGGACCACGAACTACAGCTACACCAGCACGAACGGGACGGGCTGGACCCAGCACGCGCTCGCGGTCGCGCTCTCGCGGAACGGCGCCGCGAGCGCCAGCGCCAGCATGCTGGTGTGCGGCGGCGGCGGGTTCGGGACCAGCACATCGGTCTACTCCAGCACGGACGGGATCACGTTCACCGCCCGGACGCTGGGGAGCTCGGACGACATGACCACCTACTCGCTGGCCTACTGCTCGGCGGGTTTCTTCGTTGCCGCCGGCCGGGACTCCACAGACGCGGACGCGATCGTCCAGGTCAGCACGAACGGGACGACCTGGACCCGCGCCGTGCGCATCACCGGCGCCAACTCGACCAGCTACGCGCCGCTGGCCCTGGCCTCGGCCGTGGCCGTGCATGTCGTGAGCTGGCCGGCGGCCGCGTCCTCGTCGCTCGGGGAGCACACGATCACGCTGCGCGGCGCGGCGCTCTCGGGGACTGGGTTCTACACCTCGTCCGGGACGCACACACCAGGCGCCCAGGCCCAGATCCTGAAGTGGCACGGCCGGCGCTCGGTCGTGTTCGTCCCGAGCGCCAGCGGCTTCTACGTCTCGTCCGCGTTCCTGACCTGATTCAGTGGTGGTGCATCGCACCCAGCGCGCCGCGCGCGGTCCAGATCTCCGCGCGCGCGTGCTCTGTGTCCATGTCGCCCGCCGTGCAATCCGCCCACACGTGGTAGGTCTCGTGGGCCTGGAGCACAGACTCGGGCTCCCACTGAACAGCCTTGCGGCCGGTCTCGGGGACCTCGCCTGCAAAGTAGGCCACGGACAGAGTGTCCGAGAGCCAGACAGTACAGGCGTGCGCGCACTTGCCGGCCTCGGGGAGCTCCGCGCAGGACGGGCGCGGACAGACCTCGCGGAACTCCTCGACCGAGACCCGGAGCCAGGCCGGCGCCGCGCACCGCTCGCCCGAGGGCGTGGTCAGGCCCTGAGCCAGCCAGGCCTCGCGCGCCTCGACCAGCACGGCCGCCGGGATCGGCTCCGCGCCCGCCGGCAAGACAGGTTGCGTGCATGCTGTTGCCAGCAAGGCCAGGAGGAGGACTGCGGAGCGCATGCTTTATGATACGGCTGCGCGAATCAGAACGTTAGCCAAATATATAAATCAAAAATAGATTTTGCGCGAATTGTAGGTATCGGGTATGCTCACGAGCATCATGTCAGACACTACGCCCGAGATTCCCGCACCGGCACCCGAGCTCGCCCCGTCCGTCCTCGTGACCCCGGCTCAGGTGTGGTCTGCGGCCGCCCAGAACATCGCGATCGTGGCGGCTATCACGGCGGCCTACTTCATGGGCAAGTGCCCCCTGGAGCTCTGGATTGCGGCGCTCTCGTACGTGGCGGGCGTGGACCTCTACGGTCGCAAGCTGGCGAGTCGGTCCGGCGCCCTGGCGCTGGCCATCGGTGCTACCGGCGCGTTCTCGGGCCTCGGTCGGCTCCTCCTGGTCCTGGTCGCGGCCGCGGGCGTGAGCCTCGGCTCAGGCTGCGGTCACGTGAACGAGACCCTGGAAAAGGCCGCGCCCACGATCGGCGCCGTGCTGGTCAGCGCACAGGCTGCGCACTCGGACGTGGTCGAGGCCCGCAAGGCCGCGGAGGAGGTCGTGGCCAGGCTTTGCGCCGCTCCCCCCGAGGACCTGGTTCAGGTGTGCGCCAAGGCCGCCCAGCTCCTGGTCAAGGCTCACGAGGCCACGAACGCCGCGGCCGATGCGGGGAACGTGGCCAAGTCCCTCTACGACACCCTGAACGCGGAGCTGAAACAGTGAACGCCCTTGCCCAGATCGCTATCCGCCTCGCCCTGGCCGCGCTCAAGCTGATCCCCGGCGCACCCAAGCCCAAGCCTGGCCCCGAGGTCCCGACCTTCCGCAAGGACTGATCCCCGTGAACCAGCGGCGGCGCGGTACAGACGTGGCGCCGGTCGGGGTGAACGGACCGGCCATCCATTCGGGCGACGGCGCGCCCTCGGACACCCTCGGCCTGAGCCAGGACCTGTACATCGATCTGACCACGGGCGGCCTGTGGCGCAAGAACGACGGGACCTGGGACCTTGAGCTGGTGCTGGGCGGCGTTCTGACCGTGAACTACGGCGGGGGCGGTGGCGGCGCCGGAACACTGACCGAGGTGGCGGTCAGCGGGACCGGTATCCTGGTCGCGAGCGGCACGGGACCGATCCCGACTCTGTCCCTGGACTTCGGCACGGTCTCGGGCAAGGTCGCGGACGGCGGGAGTCTCGCCACGACCGAGGCCGCGCGCGCCGCGCACGCGAGCAACACGTCTAACCCGCACACCACGACCAAGGCCCAGGTAGGCCTCGGGAACGTGACCAATGACGCCCAGTGGGCGAGCACGCTTTCCGCGCAGATCAGCGCGCTGACAGCTAAGACTTCGGTGGCTGATGCAGACGTGCTGCCGATCGAGGACAGCGCCGCCTCCAACACGAAGAAGAAAGTCGCATTCAGCGATCTGCGCACGTCGCTGGGCATCGCTGCGGCGTTTACGCCTGCGAGCCTGAGCCCAAAGCACCGCTGGACCGCCGGCACGACCGTTCAGAGCGGCGGCCTCGTGGATACCATCACGGACCTGGGCTCGGGCGGCAAGAACATGACCGCGGCTGGCGCGGCGCGCGTCGCGACCGCTACCGACGCGAACGGCAAGACCTACCTATCGTTCGGAGGGTCTGGCATCTACACCGCGGGGGTCGCGGCCGACTGGGCATTTCTGCACAACGCGCTGGCCACCTACACAGTGTTCGTGGTGTACGCGGACGCGACGCCCACGGCCGTTGCTACAGAGACGATCCTATCGTCCATGAACTGGAGCGGCTCTGGGACCGGGATGAATATCGTCCACGGATTCAACACCGGGCACGGCTTTGACTTCGCGATATTCGGCGGCACCCTGAACGCTGGTATGTCAGCTGGTCGTCTCAAGTCGGCCTACAACACCGGCGCGGAGGTGTGGGCGTTCACGTTCCATGGTCCGTTCAGAGCAGCCGGTGGAGGCTCCAACAATTTTGGCGGATTCAGCTCATCCCCTACATGGGGCACTGGCACAACGCTGCAAGCCATAACGCTGAATTGTGGCGGATGTCAGGTCGGGGGTAACTTCAGCTCCGGTACATTCAGCACCGCCAATCCGAACGGCGCGCTGACCATGGGCTCCATGGCGGACGGCAACGTCAAACTGTCCGGACGCATTTACGAGATCATGATCACGCCGCGCGCGTGCCGGCCCTACGAGATCCAGCAATACGCGGACTGGGCCGCCGCGAACTACAGCGTGAACCTGGCCGCGTGGTAGCCCCTGGACCGGCACCATGGCCTACACCGGGTTTCAGTTCAACATGAACGCGGACACTACCAGTGCGTTATGCCCCGTCGTCGCTATTGACTACTTCCGGCGCGTCGACTCCGCGACGGCCTGGATTGTGTGAGGAACCATGCTCGAACCTAAGACCCAGATCGTGCCGTTCACCGCCGGAGTCGTGCGCACCGCCGACGCGAACGCCGTCGCGCCAGCTGCCGGGTTCCTGCAGCTGGACAACTGCGTGTTCGACCAGGACGGCGCCGTCATCGCGCGTCCGGTGCACGCGCCCCAGACCAAGTTCCTGACGGGTGCCACCGGGAAGACGTTCCTGCGTAACGGCGACGCGCTGGCGCTCACGAGCGCGGCCCCGCTCCTCTCTTCCCGCTTTGCGGAGCTGTTCCCCGGGCA